>Ga0209011_1000044_pt1 | contig 84267 bp, 69 predicted proteins | sample BlaSpr_A8_OM1_M3_FD_187986 | JGI IMG/M metagenome (GOLD analysis project Ga0209011, IMG submission 187986) | Forest soil microbial communities from Thunder Bay, Ontario, Canada - Black Spruce, Ontario site 2_A8_OM1_M3 (SPAdes) (version 2) | ecosystem: Environmental > Terrestrial > Soil > Boreal...
GGCGCTATCCATGAATTCGCCGAAAAGACAGCACACTTTCTGTTCACCAAACCGCGAAGCCGCGCGTACTTTGTCTGGGTAGGCTGGTTTGTAGGTTTCGCCGAACTTCTGACCATTGCTGCCGTAAATTTCCTCGCGGGTTGGGTGACGCTTTCTCGCTACACCAAGAATCCATCCCATTCAGCCATCTTTGGTTCCATGACCCCGCATACGCTCTTGGACCCCTTGATTTTTTGCCTCTGGGCCTACTGCCTGACCTACTCGCTGACTGTTTTGTTGCGCAACGGTTTGAAGGGTCTGGGCGCAAGCATGGGAATTTTATTTGGCTTTCCTCTTTTCGCCGCTGCCATTCGATGGCGCTCGCACATCGTCTTGCCGCTCCCGCCGGAACCGATTGGCAGCCTGTCCGCAGCAATCAGCAGCATCATCTGGATACTCATCGCAATGCTCTTCGTCCTCGCCGCCCAACTCGTCGTCGAACGAGCCGAAGTATGAACGGGCCGGCACGATAGAGTTAGTCGGCATGAATGTGGACGCGCGCAAACCCGGGACGCGACCCAAGCCGAGACCGGCTTCCTAACGGCTGAAGTTAACTCTTGACAACATATAAATACGTGGTATCCTATTGTTGTTGAAAGCTGCGTCCGATTTGCAGATTGTAGTGCCCGCCTTCTGAGGCGGGCGTTTTTGTTGGTGGCGCTTTCAGCTCGCAACTTCCATAGCCGTCTAGGATTCGAGGCAAGTTCTTTATTATCCGCACTTCCAAGCCAACACCGTGTTTTACCGGTTTTTGGCCGAAATTGCCAACCGATAACCCTTGTATTTGCAATACTTCCAGGATCCCCAACTGTAAGCCTTTTGGAATCCGCACTTACAGAAAAAGGGGGGAGGGGGTGATAGGTCCCACCGCAACACTCTCTCGTCAGTGCTTGACGCGTGAGCTAAATCGAGGCCGCGCGGGCACTTAACGGCGGTGCAGTCACAAGCAAGGCGGCGTGTTGCGCCCCTTCCCCGCTGTGCACTCCATTATGGAAGACGCCGGCCAGCGCTTCAATACCCGTGACCAGGCGCGGGCCCGGTCGCGAGAAATAGCTATTAGCCTCCAGCGCGTACACCCGCCCGCTTTGCACTGCGGGTATGGCGCTCCATTCATCCGGATGCGACATCGACAGATACTCGTTTCGAGCTTGCCGCGCGCCGTAGCCGCACGGTGAGATAAGAATTATGTCCGGTGCGGCAGCGACAATGTCTTCGAGTGTCGCGCGAAAAGAGGGTGTGTGTACGCGCCCCAAAACGTCGTGCCCGCCGGCGAGTTCGATCATCTCCGGCACCCAGTGCCCGCCTACGTAGAAGGGCTGCAGCCACTCCAGAAATGCTACACGCGGCCGCTCCGAGCTCTCCGCGACGATGCGCTCGAGCGATCCCAAACGCTCGCCGATTTCTTCCAGCAGAGCCTCGGCCGCGCGTCCACGCCGCGTTTCTTCGCCAACCCAAAGAATATCGCGCCACACGTCGCCGAGATCCTGCGGATTGAGGCACAGCACTTCGGGGCGTTCCGCAAACCGCGCCAGCGCTGCGCCCAAATCGTCGGGCGAAGCAGCGCACACATGGCACAAATCCTGCGTGATGATCAGGTCCGGCGCGAGTTCTTCGAGCGCTTGCGCATCCACGGCATAGAGGCTCTCTCCGCGCGACACATACTCGCGCACCAAACGATCGATCTCCGCCGGCGTCGTATCGTGCGGAATGCGCGACTGAATGACCACGCGCTTGCTACGAGCCTGTTCCGGAAAATCGCACTCATGGCTGACGCCGACCACTTCGCGGTCGAAGCCGAGCGCGAAGAGGATTTCGGTGGCGGAAGGCAGCAGCGATACGATGCGCATGAATTGACTGTAACACGAGGCGGCAAGGTGCGAGGGCGGTCGGCGCAGGGTGCAGTGCCAGTCTGTGCGTTGGGGTCCTTCACCCATCCTTGTCGGATGGGTTCAGGATGACGCCTGACATATTGCTACGCTATTTGTAGATAAAATATTTGCGGCGCACGGTGTCGAAAGTGGCGAGGTCGGCGGACCAACTGTCTACGATTTGGTCTGGTGAAACTCCGGCTTGCAACTGCCGGATGGTTTCGGCGTTACCGACGAGAAACAGCAGCTTTTCCGGATCAAACTTGTCAGGATACAGTTTCTTGAGAAGGGCCGCGATCTCGAGTCCCACGCGCATCGCGCGCACCGCTTGACGATCAGTGATGCGCATTCCGACTCCGCCGCAGCGCTGCCCGGAGTACAGACCCCCGACAGGAATAAACGGCTGGTTCTTGAACTGCACGCCGGCGAGATGGCGATTGTTCAGCGCGGCAGCCACTTCCTCGCCATTGATCCACGGCGCGCCGAATTCCTCGAAAGGAGATTCCGTGCCGCGGCCTACCGAAACACCCGTGTTTTGCAGGATTTCGATTCCTGGATAGAGCACCGAACCTTTAAGCGTGCGCAGATTCGGCGAAGGAGGAATCCAGCGCGCGCCAGTGCTCTCAAAAAAATAATTGCGATGCCAGTTTTTCATGGCGATGACGTGGAGATCGCAATTGATGTGGTTTTCGGTGTTGAAGAATTGTGCCAGCTCGCCAATGGTGAGCCCGTAGCGTACCGGCAGTGGGAAATACGCAACAAAACTGGTTTTGTCGGCGTCGAGCATCGGGCCTTCGACGATGGTGCCGCCGATAGGATTGGGGCGATCGAGGACGTAGAAGGCGATGTTATGCTTGGCGGCCTCCTCCATACAGTAGGCCATGGTCGCCGTATAGGTATAAAAGCGTACGCCCGCATCCTGCACGTCAAACACGAGCGCGTCGATTCCCTGCAGCATCTCTTCGGTCGGCCGCAGCGTCTCGCCATACAAACTGAAAATCGGCATGCCAGTGGCAGCGTCTTTGTTCGAAGATATTTTTTCGTCGTTGCGCCCGGCGAGCCCGTGCTCCGGGCTGAACAGCGCCACCAGATGCACCCCCGGCGCGTGGAAAAGCAGGTCTGCTGTACTGCGTCCCTGCGAGTCCAGGCCGGTATGATTGGTGATCAGGCCAACACGTTTGTTCCGCAGCGGCGCAAATTTTTCCTCCGCTAAGACATCAAGCCCCGCTTGCACTCGTCCCGGCCGCCCCGAACGCTTCGTCCCGCCGCGCAGCGTCTCGGCGTTCGCAGTCGTGGCACGCGGCGCCAAGATCACCAGCCCAATCGCCAAGCTCGCAATGCAACTTAAAACTCTAGCCCGCTGAGACAAGTGCCGATCCCCTTTGCCCAAACACCAATGATATTGTGGAACTTCTCCTTTGCACCCGCGTTGTTCGCCCGATGTGCGTGTGTTATATACAAACTTTGCATCTGGCGTGAGCGGGGAGATTCACATTTGAGGAAAGGACGCGCTGGCGTTCTGTTCGTAATTCCCGCCGCAATCATTTTTCTTATGGCCTACACTGCGCGAACGCAAAGCCGCTCGTATGCCGCGAAAACAGCCGCCCCTGAGACAAAGTCCGCGGCTCCGCGCAAAAGGTCCCGCGGCCTTTCTACCTCCGCATCACAGTGGGTCGAAGCCACGCTCCGCAAAATGAGCGTCGACGAAAAAATCGGCCAAGTATTGTTCGCAACCTATCATGGTAGCTTCACCTCCACCGACGCCGCCGCTTACGCGCAGATGCTGCACTGCGTAAACGATCTCCACGTCGGCGGCTTCATCAATATCACGCAAGGCTCGCCGCTCGGCATCGTAAAAAGCCAGGCTTATCCCACCGCCGTCCTCGCCAATCAATTGCAAGCAAAATCGAAATTGCCACTGCTGGTCGGCGCCGATTTCGAGCGTGGCACGGCCATGCGCTTGGACGAAGGCACGTCGTTTCCCACAGCAATGGCGCTCGCCGCCGCGGGAAATCCCCGCGACGCGTACGCCATGGGCAAAGTCACCGCACTCGAAGCCCGCGCCGTTGGAATTCACTGGGTCTACGCTCCCGATGCCGACGTAAACAACAATCCCGGCAACCCCATCATCAATACGCGTTCGTTCGGCGAAAATCCCGCCCGCGTCGCCGACTTCGTCAAGGAATTCGTCCGCGGCGTCGAAGAAAACGGCGCGCTCGCCACCGCAAAGCATTTTCCGGGCCACGGCGATACGTCGAGCGATTCGCATATCGACTTGCCGGTGATTCACGCGGACCGCGAGCGCTTGGAACAGTTAGAGTTCGTGCCGTTTCGCGCGGCCATTTCCGCCGGCGTGAGCACCATCATGACCGGCCACCTCTCCGTTCCCGCGCTCGAGCCAGATCCGAACACGCCCGCCACTCTTTCCTCCCGAATTCTGACTGATCTTCTTCGCAACGAACTCCGCTTCAAAGGTCTCGTCGTCACTGACGCTATGGACATGGGCGGCATCACCGTTCGCTACGCCCCAGGCGAAGCGGCCGTGCGCGCGTTTGAAGCCGGCGCGGATGCCTTGCTCATGCCACCGGTTCCGGACGCAGCGTTTGAAGGCTTGCAAAACGCCGTGAAATCCGGCCGCATCTCGCGCGAGCGCCTCGACGCCTCCGTGCGCCGTATTCTGCAAGCTAAAGCCAAACTCGGCCTCGACAAAAGTCGCCTCGTCGACGTCAACGCTATCAACCAAAAATTCGGCCGCCTTGCCTGGCAATCCGAAGCGCAAGACATTTCCGATCGCGGCGTAACCCTGCTGCGCGATACCCCGCATCGCCTGCCGCTCGACGCCACAAAGCCGACGCGTGCCCTCCTGCTCGCCTTTTACGCCGATCCCGAACCATATCCGGGCGAAGACTTGGAGCGCGAGCTGCGCTCCCGTTTTGATTCCCTCATCACGCTGCGCGCGGACACGAAGTTCGTCAAAGCCGATATGCTCAAGCTGCCTTCGCCCGACTCTTACGACGTGGTGATTGTCGCGCTTTTCGTGCGCGTCAGCGACCGTAAAGGTAACGTCGATGTCCCTGCAGAGCAGGCAGCATTAGCCGAGCAACTTTTCAAAACGGGCAAACCAGTCATCACTCTGTGCCTCGGCAGCCCTTATTTGATCGAGCGCCTCCCGCAGGCACAAACTTGGCTAGCAGCCTTTGGCATCAGCGACGTTGCACAGATCTCCCTTGCCCGCGCACTCTTCGGCCAAATTCCCGTCCGCGGGCATTTGCCCGTAACCATTCCCGGCGTCGACATGAAGTTGGGTTTCGGTATCGAGCTGCCGGAAAATCCCATGACGCTCCAACCCATGGACGTCCGCGGCGAGGCCCAACTCCAACCCGCGTTCCAAGTGATCGAGCGCACCGTCGCGGATAAAGCCTTCCCCGGCGCCACCGTCGCCGTCGGCTACCGCGGAAAACTTTCCCTGCATGCCTTTGGAAACCTGAGCTACGCCGCCAAATCGCCGGCTGTCGACACGCGCACTATGTACGACATCGCTTCGCTCACAAAAGTAGTTGCCACGACAACGCTCGTAGCCAAACTCGTCGAAGGCGACTTCCCTGTTCCGCTCGATCTCGACGCGCGCGTCGAGCGCTACTTGCCCGAATGGGCCAGCGGGCCGCAACCGGAATGGCGCCACCAAGTCACGGTGCGCCATTTGCTCACGCACACCTCGGGCCTGCCGGCCTTCAAGGAATATTGGCGCACGTCGAAGAGCAAACAGGAAACGCTGGCGAAGATTTTCGCCGAGCCGCTGGATTGTGAGCCCGGCACAAAAGAAATTTACTCCGACCTTGGGATCATTCTCATGGCGGAGATTGTCGAGCGGCTCACCGGGCGCACGCTCGACGACCTCGCAAAAACCTACATCTTCACGCCGCTGGCCATGAAGGACAGCATGCTCCGCCCGCCCAAAAAACTGTGGCCCTCTATTGCGCCGACGGAGATCGATAACAACCTGCGGCACCGCCTGCTACAGGGCGAAGTGCACGACGAAAACGCGTTCGCCATCGGCGGAGTTTCCGGCCACGCGGGAGTCTTCAGCACCGCGCCCGATCTCGCAGCGTTTTGCCAGATGTTGCTGAACGGCGGCGTCTACGCACATCACCGCATCCTACGCCGCGCGACCATCGCGCAATTCACCGCGCCGCAGCAGCTATCGAGCGGCACGCGCACGCTCGGATGGGCGGTGCCCACCGAAGGCGGCTCCAGCGGCCATTATTTCTCGCCATACAGCTTCGGCCACACTGGCTTCACCGGCACGTCGATCTGGATCGATCCAGACCGCCAGCTCTTCGTCGTGCTCCTCACCAATCGCGTCCACCCGACCCGCGAGAACCAAAAAATCGCACAGCTCCGCCCCGCTTTTCACGACGCCGTGATGCAAGCGTTGGGATTCGCAACCGTAGCCGCCCCAGCCAAATGATTTACATCCCGAACCTCGTATCAATTGTGTTGTTGGCGCTCTATAGTCAAGGCGTCCTCACGGCGACTACCTCTGATGCCCTTGAGCGCCTACAAGCGAAGGTCTCCGTTGAATCTCTCGCCAGCATCGATATGTCAGGCATCGCTGGACACTACGCGAATCCACCAAAAGAGCTCGCCAAGCAGCTCGGAGGCTTTTTGGACGGAAATGATCTCTACCTGTTTCCGGACGGAACGTACGTTTATTGCGAATGGGCCGATATTCAGCCGCTGACGGTCTATGACAAGGGGCGATGGACGTTTGCAGACGGAGCTGTGGAACTGAAATCAGATCCTGATGTGACCTGGAATCCAGAGGCTGATCGGACATACGTTGCCGTACGCCGTCGGTCAAAAAAGAAGGAAGTCCTTCTAGTTGGAGTGCATTCCGATTTGGCGCGATTTGAAGCAGAAAGTCAGGATAATCCGGAGCTAACGCTTCTTTACGTCGCCAAAAAGCGAGACAGCACGATCACTCGATCGAAAAGCGCGAGAGTTAAGGCGCGGCTGCTTAGAGAATCTTGGCGTCCCGAAGATTTCAAGACAAAGCCAACGGACGACGGCAAATCACACCGCTAAAACTCCTGGAGCGTGGCGTTCTTCTGTAAGTCCTGCTCAGCATGCTGCAAATCTTCGATACGGCCGAGGTCGCGCCAGTAGTAGTCGTCAGCGCGGAAGCCAAGGATTTGCTTACCTTGTCCCGCAAGCCGCAAGTATGACGCAACGATGGAGAAGATGCCGTCTTCCGTCAGCAACGGGAGCAGGCGCGGAGAAATAATGTGGATGCCGGAAAACGCCAGCGGCTCGAGGCGTGGCGCGGGGCGCACAATTTCGGGTTCGCGATCGCGTCCGGCGTGGCGGCCGCAGAGCTGAACATGTTCATCGAAGAGGAGTTGTCGACTGCTCTCGCGCTTCTGCACCGCCAGAGTGGCGAGCGCTTGATTTTGCTTGTGAGACTGCACCATTTTCCTGAAATCAACGGTACTGATGACATCGACATTGTGGAGAAGGAACGGCTCGTCCGCGCTGGCGGAATCCTCCAGGAAAAACCAGCCGGCCTTTTTCAATCCGCCGCCGGTATCGAGCAACACATCTTCGTGCGAAACTTCAACGCGCATCCCGATGTTTTTCTTCGCCTTCAGGTACTCCACAATCTGGTCCGCAAAGTGATGCACGTTGACGATCACCTCGCTAACGCCAAACGTCCGCAAGCGAGCCAGCGCAATCTCCAATAGCGTGCGACCCGCGATTTCCACCAAGGCTTTCGGGCGATCATTCGTGAGCGGCCGCAAGCGCGTGCCGAGCCCTGCGGCCAGAATCATAGCTTTCATTGCGGGGCTTTCATCGGGGCGCCTTCATTTGCCCAGCTTCTCCAGCTCCAGATGCCGCACCGCCACCTCCACACCATTCGTGGCGCGGAAGTGCTTCGCCAACTGCTCGGCCAGATAGACCGAGCGATGCTGGCCGCCGGTGCATCCGAAGGACACCATCAAGTTCTTGAAGCCGCGCTGCCGATAACTGCTGACGCTGGCATCCACGAGCGACATCACGCTGGCGAGAAACTGGTGCACGCTCTCCTGTTGATTGAGATAGTCGATCACCGGCGCGTCTTTGCCGGTCAGCGCTTTGAAACGCTCTTCGCGGCCGGGATTCGGCAAGCTGCGGCCATCAAAAACGAATCCGCCGCCGTGCCCGCTCTCGTCCTTCGGCAAGCCGCGGTGAAAGGAAAAACTGAAAATCCGCACCACGAGGTTTTCCGCTTCGTTCGCCAGGCCGTGCAATTTTTCCGACGCCAGCATGCTCTGAAACGCGCCCATCAGGGTCGGCAGCGTAATGGGCAGCTCGACGTGATGCAGCAGCCAACGCAGGTTTTTCAACGCGTACGGCACGCTTTGCAGGAAATGCGCTTTGCGCTCGTAAAAGCCGCGAAATCCATATGCGCCCAGGGCCTGCATGATACGCACGTAAACGTAGGCGTAGTAGTGCCGAGTGAACGCTTCGCGATCGAGCCTTATGTACTGACCCAGTGCGTCCAGATAATGATTGAGCAAATCCTGACGCAGCTCCGGCGGCAGATCGGCCTTGGCATCGAACAAAAGAGAGGCGATGTCGTATTGGAGCGCGCCTTTGCGTCCGCCCTGGTAATCCACAAAGAACGGTTCGCCGCCGCGCAACAAAATATTCCGTGACTGAAAGTCGCGGTACAGAAAATAATCGCGGTCCGCGGTCATCAAGAATTCCGTCAGGCGCCCGAAATCGTTTTCCAACGCGTGCTCGTTAAAGGGAATGCCCGCGAGCCGCAGAAAATAATATTTGAAGTAATTCAGGTCCCAGGCGACGGACTGGCGGTCAAAACTAGCGATCGGATAACAAACGTCGTAATTCAAATCGCGCCCGGCTTCCACTTGAAAACGCGGCAACACCGCGACCACTTTGCGATAAGTGTCCGCCACGGGCGGAGCGATGGTCTCCCCGCTGCGATTTGTCGTGAGGAACTCAAACAGCGTGGTGTCGCCAAGGTCCTCTTGCAGATAAGCGCCGTGGTTCAGGTCTTCGCCATAAATTTCCGGAACCGGCAGTCCGTGCTTGCGAAAATGCCTGGAGAATTCCAGGAAGGCGGCGTTCTCTTCCCGAACGCCGTACAAAATGCCGATCGCACTGGAGCGCTCGTTGGAAAGCCGGATGATCTTCCGCCCCGACCCGCCGAGCTCTCCCTGCAGCGGCTGAATCCGCTTCACCGGCCAGTGAAAATGCTCCTCAAAAAGTCTGTTGAGAACGTCCATGAACGAGTTTTCCAGTAATTCTGTTTTGTATCACAGGTGATTACTTAGAAGGGATTTGCTTGCCGGGCAGTTGCTATCCTTCGTAGCGCGCGCTTTGACTCTGCGGCAACTCCACCGAATCAGAGGGCGCTGCCTTTGGCAGCCTGACCAGCGAGCAAAAACGTCTTGGGGTAACGAGCCGCGGCCGCAAATCTTGAAGGAACCAAAGGCCTTGTACCAATCGCCTTCCGGGAGTTCCGGCTCCGACTCAATCCAGATACGAAGCTGATTTAGGTCCGCGAGGCTGATTGCTCGTTCGTTCATTCGTTCGATCAAATGTTCGCGCACGCCCGCAGGTAGCTCTTTCCAGCGTGCAATCCGGGGCATCAGCCGCCAAACACCATTCGGCCTAGTTTGTCGCCGAGCCGCTTGGCTTCTTCGGGATCGGTGGCATTGCGGAAACGCTCGGCGAGATCGAAGAATTCCAGCTGCCGGCGCTTTTCAGCTTCAATCCCGTTCTCGATGAGCTCGACCAGCATCCGGTTCGAGCTGACCCTCCGGGTCTTCGCTAAAGTGCGAACCTGTGCCGCCATTTTCTCAGGAAGGCTGACGCTCTGGCGCACCGTCTTGTTTCCAGCTTTCATAGCACCAGTATGCACCACAATGGTGTAATGGCGCAAGGCGGCATAAAGCATTTGACGATCTCACGGCAAAGGCCTCTTCTTTTCCACGCGCTCCTCCTGAATATTCCGGCCCACGGCTATAATCTAGTGATGCGCTCCCAGCCCAAAGAACGCAGGCGCACCGAACAACGCAATGCCGCGTCGAAGAACCTCGATCGCATGTCGGCACAAGAAATCGTGCGCCTGATGAATCGCGAGGACCGCACAGTGGCCGCCGCGGTCGGGCGAAGGCTTCCGGCCATTGCGCGCGCGGTCGACGCCATCGTGAAGGCTATTCGCAGCGGCGGGCGGCTGATTTATGCGGGCGCGGGCACGAGCGGGCGCATAGCTGTGCTGGACGCCGCGGAGTGCCCGCCGACGTTTGGGACTTCGCCGAAGCTTGTGCAAGCATTGATTGCCGGCGGCAGGCGCGCGGTGACCGGCGCAGTGGAAGGCGCTGAGGACTCGCGGGCGAACGCGGAGCGCGATTTGCGCGCGAAAAAATTAACGCGAAACGACATATTGGTCGGGATCACCGCGAGCGGCACTACACCATACGTGCTATCCGCGCTGCTATACGCACGGAGACGCGGCGCGGCGACCGTGGCGATTACCGCGAACCCGAATACTCCCGTGGCGCGGCTGGCAAAGATTCTGATCGCCACCGAAGTAGGTCCCGAAGTCTTGACGGGCTCGACGCGGCTGAAGGCCGGGACGGCGCAAAAAATGGTGCTGAACATGCTATCTACCGCGGCGATGGCGCGGCTGGGGCATGTTTATGAGAACTTGATGATTGATGTAAAGCCGTCAAATCAGAAAGTTTCGGCGCGAATCGTGCGCATCCTCGCGGAAGCCAGCGGCAAGCGCCTGTCCGCGGCGAAACACGCTTTGCGTCAGGCGGGACACAATATGCGCGTCGCCCTGGTGATGTTGAAGCTGGACGTGAGCGCGCAAGCGGCCAGGGCGAAGGTGGCGCAGGCCAAAGGAGATCTGCGTGAAGCGCTGGGCGAGTAGACACTTCGCAACTCGGATGCTATGGACAAATTTCTAATCAAAGGCGGGAAGCCCTTGCGCGGCGCTGTGAGCGTCAGCGGCGCGAAGAATTCCGCGCTGCCGGTGATGGCCGCCGCCCTGCTGACCTCCGACAAAGTGACCGTGCACAACATCCCCAAAGTCCGCGACCTTATCACCATGAGCAAGCTTCTCGCGTTCATGGGCGCCACCGTTTCCATCACCGAAATTCCTGCCAGTGATTACACCATTTCCGCGCCCACGTTGAACCACGCGGAAGCTCCCTACGAGCTGGTGAAAACGATGCGCGCCTCCATTCTCACCCTCGGCCCGCTCATGGCCCGCCTCGGCATAGCCCGCGTTTCCCTTCCCGGAGGCTGCGCCATTGGCGCGCGCCCCATCGATCTGCATCTCGCCGCGCTCGAAAAAATGGGCGCGGAAATCACCATGTCGCATGGCTACATTGAAGCCAGAGTGCCGAATCACGGCCGGCTGAAAGGCGCGCACATCATCTTCGACAAAATCACCGTCACCGGGACCGAGAATATCTTGATGGCTGCCGCGCTTGCCGACGGCGAAACCATCCTCGAGAACGCCGCCCGCGAGCCGGAAGTCATCGACCTTATTGTCATGCTTCGCAAGATGGGCGCCTCCATCGCAGGCGATGGCACCTCCACGCTGCGCATTCGCGGCGTGAAGGAACTTCACGGCACCGAACACACCGTAATCGCGGACCGCATCGAAGCCGGCACCTTCCTGATCGCGGGCGCCATCACCGGAGGCGATTTGACCATCGCCAACTGCCTCCCCGACCATCTTGGCGCGGTCATTGCCAAGCTGGAGCAAGCAGGCGTCAACACCGATGTCGTCGATAAGTCCACCCTGCGTGTCCGCCCTGCAAGAAAACTCATCGCCGCCGACGTCACCACGGAGGAGTACCCGGGCTTCGCCACCGACATGCAGGCGCAATATATGGCGCTGGCCACGCAAGCCGAAGGCACCTCCGTCATCACCGAAACGATCTTCGAGAACCGCTACCTCCACGCCAGCGAAATGGATCGCATGGGCGCCAACATTTCCGTCGAGGGCCGCCGCGCCGTAGTGCGCGGCCCAGCCCACCTCTCCGGCACCACCGTGCAAGCCTCCGACCTCCGCGCCAGCGCCGGCCTAGTGCTGGCCGCCCTCGTCGCCAGCGGCGAAACCGTCATCGATCGCGTCTACCACATCGACCGCGGCTACGAAGGCATAGTAGAAAAGCTTCGCAACGCCGGCGCGGACATTACCCGCATCCACGTCCCGAGCGCCTAACACGAACTCGCGCTAAGCAACATCCTCCCGTAGCGCTGGCCTCCTGACGGCGCGGCCAGAGCCGATCCAAACCCGGCCACGAGCAAAATCACCTGGAATTTGCTACAATTCGCCGCTTAACCGTGCATGCGTCGTCTGCATGCCTGGAGGCAGTCATGGCCAACACGGAATTACTTGCCCGGCTGGATGCCGCAATCGCCGAGAAAAATCTCCTGAAGCATCCCTTCTATCAGGACTGGCAGGCCGGCAAACTCAGCCGCGAAGACTTGCAGCTTTATGCCGCTCAGTATTACCGTCACGTTGAAGCCTTCCCTAAGCATCTCCGCGTCCTAGCCGCCCGCACCGAAGGCCCGCTCCGCGACACCGTGATGGAAAATCTCGCCGAAGAAGAAAATCCCAGCGCCCCGCATCCAAAGCTTTGGCGCGATTTCGCTGCTGCGGTCGGGGTCGGCGAAGACGACATCACCTGCTGCCCCGCCCTGCCGGGCACGCAAAACGTAGTCACCACCTTCCGCGAAATCTGCGGCGATCGCCCGGTAGCCGAAGCCGTGGCCGCGCTTTACGCCTACGAAGGGCAAGTTCCCGAAATCGCCGGCACCAAGATCGACGGCTTGCGCCAGTTTTACGGCGTCGACAAGCCTGCAGCTCTCGCCTACTTCGCCATCCACGAAGAAGCCGACAAAGCTCATCGCGAAGCTTGGCGCGCCTGGCTCAACGAACATACCGACACCAACAGCAACGACGAGGTCGTAGCGACTGCCAATGAAGCCCTATCCGCCCTCTGGGGCGCCCTGGACGCAGTCCACCGCACCCATAACTAGTCGCCAACGCGAGACCGCGTAAGGAGCGGCCACCTCTTCAGGCGGGCTTGAAATGAAAAAGGCCCGCAAACTGCCGGGCCTTTCTCTTCTCCGCGAGTCTCAGGATCTCTGCGTCTCTGCGTTATACTTCTCTCGCCCTTCTCTTCTTCCTTACTCGGAAGCTGCGCTAGCCCCGCCGGTGCTCCCACCGCCACCGGTCCCAGCCGCTTCTTTCTTTTGCTGCTTCTCGCGCGCCTCGCGAATCAGCGCCTTGCGCGAGAGCCGGACCTTGTTGCCCTCAATCGAGAGCACCTTCACGAGCACCTGGTCGCCCAGCTTCAGCTCATCGCGAACATCACGAATGCGATGCTCCGAAATTTCACTGATGTGCAGCAACCCGTCGGTGCCCGGGAAAAGCTCGACGAAAGCGCCGAACTCCGCCAGCCGCACCACTTTGCCGAGATAGGTCTTGCCAATCTCCGCTGAAGCGGTCACTTCCCGCACCATCTGCAGCGCTGAATCGCCTCCCGCGCCGCTCGTCGAGAAAATGTGCACTGTGCCGTCTTCCAGCACGTCAATCTTCACGCCGGTGGCTTCGATGATGGACCTGATCTTCTTCCCGCCCGGTCCGATCAAATCGCGAATCTTGTCCGTAGGAATGTGCAATTTGTACAGCCGCGGAGCGAAGGTGGAAATCGCAGTCCGCGCCTCGGCCAGCGTCTTGTCCATGGTGTCGAGAATCTCCAGCCGCGCCTTCTTCGCCTGCGCCAGAGCCTCGCGCATCATCCCGATGCTGATGCCAAGGACCTTGATGTCCATCTGCAGCGCGGTGATTCCCGCGCGCGTGCCGGCGACTTTGAAGTCCATATCGCCGTAGTGATCTTCCGCTCCGGCAATGTCCGTCAGAATCGAATACTTGTTCCCTTCGCCGACAACCAAACCCATCGCAATGCCCGCGCACGGCGCCTTCAGCGGCACGCCGGCATCCATCAGCGCCAGCGAACCGCCACAGACGGTGGCCATCGAGGACGAGCCATTGGATTCCAAAATGTCGGAGACTAAGCGCATCGCGTACGGGAAATCCGCCTCCGGCGGCAGCAAATTTAACAACGCCCGTTCCGCCAGCGCCCCGTGGCCAATCTCGCGCCGACCCGGGCCGCGCAAAAACTTCACTTCACCTACACTAAACGGCGGAAAATTGTAGTGCAGCATGAAGCGCTTGAACTGGTCCTGCTCGAACAGCAAATCCAGCCGCTGCATGTCTTCCTTCGTGCCCAGCGTCAGCGTCGCCAGCGCCTGCGTTTCCCCGCGCGTAAACAGCGCCGAGCCGTGCACGCGCGGCAGCAATCCCACTTCGCAGGTAATCTGCCGGATCTGATCGAACGCGCGCCCATCCGGACGACGCCGCTTGTTCAAAATATCGTCGCGGAAATACTCCTCGCGCAATCGCTCGAAAGCACGCTTCGCCAGCGTGCGCTTCTCTTCATCATCTTCCGGAATCGCTTCAACAATCTCTTCCTTCAGCGCATCCACGAGGTGATAGCTGTCCTTCTTCGGATGCTTCTTCGTATCCAGCGCATCGTGCAGCCGCTCGCCGTATTTCTTCGTAATCTCCTTGTACAGCCCCTCATCAAACGGAAACGGCTCGACGGTCACCTTCTTCGGATTAATCTGTTTAAACAACTCCCGAATCGCGCCCACAATCTTCTTGATCTGCGCGTGCCCAAACTCCAGCGCATCCGCCACCACTTCTTCAGAAACTTCCAGCGCGCCGGACTCCACCATCACGATCGCGTCTTCCGTTCCCGCAATCACGATGTTCAGCAAGCTCTTCTTTTGGTCGGCCACAGTAGGATTCGCCACCAACTGGCCATCCAGCAATCCCACGCGCACCGCCGCAATCGGCTTCTCGAACGGCAAATCCGAGCAGTAGGCAGCTGCCGACGCTCCCGTCACAGCGATCACATCCGGATCGTTGTCGCTGTCCGCCGACAGCACCATGCTCACGATCTGCGTCTCATTCCGCCATGACTCCGGGAATAGCGGCCGCATCGGCCGGTCAATCAGCCGCGAAGTCAAAATCTCTTTTTCCGACGGCCGTCCTTCGCGCTTGAAAAATCCGCCCGGAATTTTTCCCGCCGAGTAGGTGTTCTCGCGATAGTCCACCGTCAACGGCAGAAAATCGCGGTCGTTCGCGGTCGGCGCCATGCACGCGGTGGTCAGCACCACGGTATCGCCGTAACGCGCCACGATCGCGCCATTGGCCTGCTTGGCGATTTTGCCCGTCTCCAGAATCAGCGGGCGCCCGCCAACCTCCACCGTAACTTGATGTGGAGCGGGCGTAACATTGTTTTCTGACATAACTAATTTTCCTTTTGGCTCCGCCTCAGCGGAGCATTTCTGCGGAGAATGCGTCTCCGCTCATTTGTAAGCAGGAAGAGATGAGAGGTGTTGCGAGGCTGACGCTAACGCCGGTCTACACCACGAGAACGCCGGCCAAACTACAGCCGATCGCCTGACAATTCACTGGCGGCCACAAAGCAACCCGCCGACACACTCCCACTGGAATTTGTCACTTCGCAGAAACGCAGTGGATGCCGCTGTTCTAAACCGCGGCTACTTGCGCAGGCTAAGGCGTTCAACAATCTCGCGGTACCGATCCGGGTCCCGGCGGTTGAGATAGTCCAGCAAGCGCCGCCGTTTGTTTACCATCATGATTAACCCGCGGCGGGATGCGTGGTCTTTTACGTGGGACTTGAGATGCGTCGTCAGGTAGTTGATCCGCTCACTCAGAAGCGCGATCTGCACTTCCGGTGAGCCTGTGTCCTTAATATGTGCTCGGAACTGTTCGATCAACACTGCCTTGGCTTCGCTCAAGTTCCCCTCTCCGTCGTCCCCTGAATGTTTTCCTCTTCTCTTCGACCAATTCAGGCTAACACAATACAAACAAAACTGTAAAGCAATCAGAATACTCACTGGAGAGGCAAACTTCGGCCCGCAGCACCTCGACAAACACAAAATACGTGCGTCTAACCCCAAGGGCGGCGGATTCTTCCGCGCCGCAAACCCGCTCAGGCCGTGGTAGAGTTCCACCCTCGGAGGATATGACATGCGTAAACCAATCATCGTGGGCACCGCTTTGATTGCAACTCTCACCGTCGCGGGCTTCGTAGTTCTCGCTCAGCAAGACAAATCATCTCGCCCTAGCCCTCCCGCGAAAGCAGAGTGCAAGCTGCCTGATGGCAAGACCATCACTGTCGATTACTCCAGCCCGCGCGCCAAGGGCCGCAAAATTTTTGGAGGCTTGGTTCCTTACGGCGAGATTTGGCGTGCGGGAGCCAATGAAGCCACCACGTTCGTCACCACTTCCGACATTACCGTCGGCGGAAAAGCCGTTCCCGCCGGCAAATACACAATCTTCACCGTTCCCGGCGAAGATAAATGGACTCTCATCATCAGCAAGAAGACCGGCGAATGGGGTACCGCTTATCCCGGCACGGAAAACGATCTCGCTCGCATCGACATGAAGGTTTCGAAAACCTCCTCTCCCGTCGAGAATTTCACCATCGCCTTCGATCAAAATGCAAAGGGTTGCACGCTGCGCATGGAGTGGGAAAACTCTCGCGCGTCCGTCGACATCACCGCGAAGTAATTCATGTGGGACAGCCATTTCTGGCTGTCCGAGCGGTATCTAGCTCCGGGCTTGCAACTGCGTCGTGCCGCGGTCGACCAGCACCACCGCGCCAATGACCATCGCCCCGGCCATCGCCACATTGAGCGTCACGGCCTCATTCGCCAGCAGCCATCCCAGCAACACCGCCACGATGGGATTCACGTACGTGTGCGTTGCTACCAGCGTCGGCGAATAGTGCTCCAGCAGCCAGTTGTACGCCGTGAACGCAATCACCGAGCCGAACAATATGAGATACGCTAGCGCCATCCACGAACGATGCGAGACGGCCGCAAAATGAAAACCCCGGCCCTCCCCCATAGCGGTTCCTGCGACCAACAGCAGCAGCGCGCCCGAAATCAACGAAAGGGCGGAAAGCAGCAGCGGATGGCCGGAGAGATGCGACCTGCGTGAATAAATGATGCCGACCGCCCAGGAGAGCGCGCCCAGCAACGTAACCACCGCCGCAATCGCCATTCCCGGCCCAGCGGTAAGCGTATTCTTCCCAAACAGTAGCGCCACGCCGCCCAGGCCAAGCGCAATCCCCGCCAGCAAGCGAGTGTTCATGCGCCAGCGTTTTTCCGCGGCCGCGGCAATCACAAAAACAAAGATTGGCTCGGTTGCAATCAAAAGAGAAGCCAGGCCGGAGTTGATTCTCTGCTCCGCCCAGTGCAGCGCGCCATGCCCGCCCAGGAAGAACAGCGCTCCGATCACAACGCTAGCACGCAATTGCGTCCAGGTTGGCCGCAGCTTCTTCCACACGCACCATAGCAGCAGGAAGGTGCCCGCTACCAAGTGCCGGAATCCCGCAGTATACAGCGGAGGTATAGTTTCGACTGCATTGCGGATGGCCAGGTATGTTGAGCCCCAGATGATGTAAATCGCGAAGAAGGCCAGTGCAACTTGAATGCGCATACTGCGCGCCCGGCTCGCAAGCACAGCTTCGGCGCTGGCAGCTTGCGTAATTGCGGTGGCGCTGTCGCTGCTCATGATGGACGCCCCGCTTTCACCGGGGTGATACCAACATCATCTGGCATGTAACGACCTATATCTGCTATACTCATTACATGAGAATAGCGCGGCTCCAGTAACGAGTCAAGCGCCTTTATCTCATTACCATGATTCGCACCCTGCAGGATTATCGCAAAGCCGGATTCGGCAGCCAGTTTGCCTGGATCGACCTCGTCAACAGCCAGGAGCGTGACGACTTTGGCCGTCTGACCGACCATCTCAGCAATCCCTTCTGGCTCGCCAATTTCTTGCGTCATTTTCGCTTGTCGGCCCCCCTTCCGGCCTCCGCTCCGCGCCGTGCGCTTGCCGATTTTCGCGAGTTCCTGCGCGGCGTCGCCGAAAATTTAGCCGCCGGCCGCACTCTTAGCGCCAGCGACATCCGCACGCTCAATGCCGCGCTCATGGTGCCTGGCTGCCAGAAACTCTTCCAGGACCAAAGTGGTTTCCGCGCAGAGCTTTCACCGGTTCGGTCCGGCTGGCCTTGGATTTTATCGAGGATTGCCGCGTCGCTCGCCAACACATTGACCAATTACGGCTGCGAGCGCGTGAAAATTTGCGCTAACGACGCCTGCCGCTGGGCCTATTACGATGTCACGAAGGGAAGCACTCGCCGCTGGTGTAATGATCGGACCTGCGGCAATCGCGACCGCGTCCGCCGCGCCCGCGCAGCAAAACGTCGCAAGGTTCGCTGAACCACGCGCTCAGCTCTCCTTTTTCCCCACCAAGGCCAAGAACTCATCCCGCGTCTGCTTGTTCTCTCGAAACGCCCCCAGCATCGCGCTGGTCACCGCCTGCCCATGCTGCTTCTCGACCCCGCGCATCTGCATGCACAAGTGCCGCGCCTCGATAATCACCCCAACTCCCTGCGGCGCAATTTTCTCCTCGAGAGCGCGCGCAATTTGGCTGGTCATCCGCTCCTGAATCTGCAGCCGTCGCGCAAACATATTCACCAGGCGCGCCACTTTGCTCAAACCAATCACCTTCTTGCTCGGCAAATACGCCACGTGCGCCTTCCCGAAAAATGGCAGTAAGTGATGCTCGCACAAACTGAAAAACTCAATGTCCTTCACCACCACCATCTCGTCATAACACACGCTGAACGTCGCGCCGTTCAGCAGATGATCCACGTTCTGGTGATACCCGCTGGTCAAGAACTTCAGCGCCTTTTCATACCGCTCCGGCGTCTTCTTCAATCCTTCGCGCTCCGGATCTTCCCCGATCAGCGCAATCATCTTCCGCACCAGAGACGCCACGCTCTCCAGCCTCGCGCCTTCTTTGTTCTCGTTGAGTAAAATCTCTTCCGTTGGTTTGGTCACAACCGCTCCCTTCCATTCTCTCCCGCATATTCAAAGCTATTATTCGTCGTCTCCTGCACCCGCACCCGCTCCAGCTTGGCGCTCGGAAATCTCTTCAGCCGCCTAAAAATCTCGATGCACACATTCTCCGTCGTCGGCACAACATTTCGAAACGCCTCCACGTCCTCATTCAGCGAATGATGATCAAATACCTCAATCACTTCGCGCTCCACAAAACTATCCAGTTCCGCCAAATTCGCGATCATCCCCGTCGCCGGATCCACGTCACCCGAGACGCTGACCTCCAGCACATAGTTGTGCCCGTGTCCGTAAGGATTCGCGCATTTCCCGAACACCCGCGCGTTCTCCTCCTCGCTCAACTTCTCCGTATGCAACCGGTGCGAAGCCGCGAACCGGTACCGCCGCCCCAATTCAATTTTCACTCCCGCCGGCCGTAGGGGCGCAGCATTGCTGCGCCCCAGCTCGGCAAGATCGTTCCCGCTACGCGTTGCGTTTTCCACTAAACCGCTCCCGCTCCATTCCGATAACAATCCGCAAACAAATCCGCTGATTCGTGCAACCGCACGCGATGCAACCGTCCCTGCTTGATCTTGGGGTCCAGCAATTCCCAGATCACCCGCGCAATGTTCTCGCACGTCGGAATCTGCCCCTTCAGCTCCGCCACCTCATAATTCAAAAACCGGTGATCCATCCGCTGCATCACTTCGCGCTCCAAAATCTCCTTCAATTCCTTCAAATCCAACACCATCCCGGTAACCGGGTCCGGCTCTCCCGCCACCGTAACTTCCAGCGTGTAATTGTGTCCGTGTCCGTGTGGATTATTGCACTTGCCAAAGACGCGCCGGTTCTCCTCCGGCGAAAGCGCCGGATTGTGGTAAAGATGCGAAGCCGAAAACTCGATCTTCCGCGTAATCAAAACCATATCGCTCTCGCTACCCCGCTGCTTTCACCGAAACCCGCCGCCCCTTCCACTCCACAACTCCTTGCGCATGTGCCCGGTACGACGCCCAAAGCACACCCGCATACAACACCACGGCCGGTATGTAATACAGGATGTAGATACCCCTGAATTGGTTACGCAACAGCGTGCTCGCATATACCGCATGCCGCGCTAACAGAAGCCCTAATCCCGCCACAAAGGCAATCGGCGCTTTCAACCCGAGAGCTAGTAACGCAAACGGAATCCATGGCACTACGGAAAACAACTCGCGATACACCGCGCCGGGCGTCCCTCCCACCAATAAATACAGGTTCTTTTTCCATCCCTCCCACATCGCTCCGAACGAGCGGTACATCCTCACGCACACCACCCCTGCGCCCGAACCAAACCAAATCCGATATCCCGCCGCTTTCGCCCGCTTCGCCAGCGCAACATCCTCCAACACTTCTCCCGCAACACTCTCATGCCCGCCAATCGCATCGTAGACATCGCCGCGAATCATCAAGAATTGACCGTTCGCCGCGGCCGCCCCCGACTTTGCGTCATTCACCGCGTCGTACGGGAAGTATTTGGCCAGGCGGTAGTACACAAACGGAATCAGAGCCCTTTCGTACCAAGCCTCGGTGATCTGCTCCGGCGAAAAAGACACAAGCGCCGCACGTGTCTCCTCCGCAATACGCAAAGCCCGCGCCGTAGCTCCATCCCGCAGCTCGGCATCCGCATCCGTGAACAATAGCCATCGGCTCGTCGCGTGCTTCGCGCCCTCCCACACTGCATGATTCTTGCCGAGCCACCCGGCGGGAATCTCCCGCGCCTCCAGCAACTGCAAATTCCGGATTTCCCCCATCAGTCCGCGCACAACCTCCGCCGTGCGATCGGTCGAATGATCGTTCACCACAAAGATCTCTGCAATCTCCCCCTGCCGTGCGAGCGATCTCACACACGTCTCAATCGTCATCTCTTCGTTGCGCGCCGGCACAATCGCCGTAATACGCTCATTAGGCGACGGTTCAGAGACGGCAGCAGCGGCTTCGCTCTTCGGGGAATCAGTCGGCATGGTGTTGTTGGAGCGACGGTTCGCGATTCGGGGCAGTTACGTTAGTATAGCATTCATGGGAACGGGCCGAAGACTCCTGGCTTGGGGCGCGCTGGCCCTCGGGATTGGTATGATCGTGATCTTCGCCATGCCCAGCTACCGCCAGGGCGAAGCCTCCATCGCCGGGACAACTGCCAAGGATTTCTCCCTCGACGTCTCCGGTAAGCCCCTTCGTTTGTCAGATTTCCGAGGCAAAATCGTGGTCCTCGACTTCTGGGCCAGTTGGTGCCCACCCTGCGTTTCAGAAGCCCCCTCGCTCAACCGCCTCCACAAGTACATTGAGTCTCGCAATGCTCTCGTACTCGGAGTCGCCGCCGACGAAGACCCCTACGCCTTCTCCAAATTCCTTATCGACCAGGGCGTGACCTTCCCCAGTTACCGTGACCCCGCCACTAAGGACCGCAGTTCTCCCATCGCCCTTTCTTACGGCACCTCTATGATCCCCGAAGCGTATATCATCGACCGCCACGGCAAAATCGCCCGCAAGGTCATCGGATTCCAGGAGTGGGACTCCCCCGAAATGCGCGCCTACTTCGACGCCCTCCTCGCCCAAAACTAACTTGGCCTCGCCGATTCCCCTTGACTTTTGTTTAGTTTATGATACACTCTTCCTTGGGTAAACGTACGCTTTCCGCGGGGTCCCGTTCTTCCGCTTTCAATGTAAGCCTTTTATTTGCTATTACTTCGATGTAACCCAAGTCATATCGGTAGGTTGCGCACTCTTTTGCGCGATGGGAATCGACTAAGGCTCACCAAATCAGTCAGTTCCACACTCTTTTGTTGACGATAGGGGTGGGGGGTATGGCGGCTCCGTACCCGCTCATTCGTACCTTAGTGCTTCCACCGGGTCCAGTTTTGCCGCCTGCATCGCGGGCAGCCATCCGCTCAGCACCCCGACGACGATCAGAATCCCCGTCGAAAGCATCATCGTGAGCAACGAGATCCGCAGGTGAATGTCGACCTTGCCGGAATCATCTTCATAGGCCGGTCCCAGGAACGGCAACGTGCCAATCGCAGACGTAATCGCCTCCGACAGCAGCATGCCAATCGCGCCGGCCGCCAATGTCATCACCAGCGCCTCCATCAAGAATTGCCACCGGATGTGCGACTTCCGCGCCCCCAGCGCGCGCCGCAAGCCAATCTCCCGAACCCGCTCCTCTACGGACACCAGCATGATGTTCATCACGCCGACGCCGCCGATTCCCAGCGTCATCGCGCCAACAAAAAACAGCAGCGCTTCAATCCCAATTGTAATCCCGTCGTAAATCGGCTTGAACTGCTGCCGGCCAAACATCGTGATCGCGCGCTTATCGCTCGCGGAGAAGCGCTGCCGGCTGGCAATCGCCGCGCGAAATTGCAGCATCGCGTTCGCCTCAAAACTGGGAGCGATCGGCTCGAACAGCATCACGCTGGCGTAGCGTGCATCCCACAAATCGCCCGCCGCCGTGTACGGAATGAACGCGGACTCGTCGTCGCTAGTGAAATAATTGCTATCCGAAAATTTTGTATCCATCGAGCCAATCACGTTGAAGCGCACGCCGTTGATGCGCACCGTCTCGCCAATCGCCGGAGTCCCGCTGAATAGTTTTTTTCGCAACAGCGCACCGAGAAAAACCACGCGCCGCCGCTCCGCGATGTCTTCCGGAGAAATCCACCGCCCTTCCAAAGGCATCTCGTTACGCATCTCGCCATATTCGGGATAAACGCCGCGTATCGCCGTGTCCGAAAGCCGCTGATCGTGAGAAATGCCTTGAAACCGCACCGTCTCCAAAGTGACACGCTTGATCAACGGCGACTGCGCCTTCACCCACTCCGCGTCTTCTTGCTCGAAGCGAACCTGCTTCCCCGCCCGCTCTCCGCCAGCCTGCTCGCTAGTAGTCCCCGGCCAGCACACCACCGCGCCTTTGCCAAAAACTTCAAACGTATACATAAGCACGCTGCGAAATCCGGATCCGTAACTCAACAGCAAGGTGACCGCGACGATGCCCCACGCGATGCCCGTCATCGTGAGCAAACTGCGCACTGGATTCCGTCCCAGCGCCGCCCAAGACTCCTTGAAAATTTCGCGCAGCATCAGCCACCTGCCTCAAAGCGCAGCGCCTCGATGGGATCGACGGAGGCGGCGCGATTTGCTGGGTAGAGCGCGGACAGAACTGCAATCAGGGCGAGCAGGGCCACGGAAATTGCGCCAAGCTTCCAGTTTGCGAGCAGACCCGCGAAGAATGGCGGCATGGGCAGCAGATTTACCAAGCTGCAGAAACCGTACGCGACGAACAAGCCCGTTCCGCCACTGATCGCAACGACAAAGATCGTCTCAAGGAAAAATTGGCGAAGGATTGATTCGCGCGTCGCGCCCAGGGCCATGCGCACTCCGATCTCGCGCGTGCGCTCGCGCACGGAAACCAGCATCACGTTCATTACGCTGAGTCCGCCTAAAAAGAGTGTCGCTACGCCGACGGCGCCCATGAACACTTCCATGCCCACGATGATGAGCCGGTTCGCTTGCGCGTTCTTTACCGTGTCCCAGATGCTGGCGGCTTCTTTGTCGCGGGGATCGAAGTTGTGCAGACGTCCCAGCACGCGGCGCACTTGCCTCACGCAATCGGGATGCGTTTCGAGCGACCACGGCGCAACTAGAATGCGGTCAACGGTGTGTTTCACCGCCGGCGGCTTGTTGGGAAAATCGCGGCGCATGGAATTAAACGGAATGAAAATCTTGCGCGTGTCGAAACCGTCGTAACTGGAATTCTGGTCCTTGGTCTTCATCACGCCGATTACGCGATACGGAGTACCGTTCAGCGAAATCGTCGCGCCAATCGCATCGCGCTCGGCGAAAAGCTGCTTTTTCGTTTCCGTTCCGAGGAATGCGACGTTGCGCGCCTCGGCATTGTCCTCGTCGTTGTAGAAGCGGCCTTCCGCCACATCAACGCTGCGGATCTGGCTGAACGGCGGCAGCGAGCCAACCGTATCAATCGTGCCGCTGTTAAATGCGCTGTGTGCTTTCACCTCGTTGCCGAGCTCCGGCATCACGTATTTGCAGGCCGGCGATTCCTTCGCCACTTGGATGTAATCCTCTTCGCCCCAATGAATCACACGGCCCGCGCGGGTACCACCCGCTTGCATGCTGGTGCGTCCGGAAAAAACAATCATCACATCTTTGCCGAAAGTTTCTTGGTTCCTCTGAATGCCCACGCCGAGGCCTTCGCCAGCGGCAACCATCACGGTGATGGAGATGATGCCCCAAGCGATGCCGAACATGGTCAGCAGCGTGCGCCGTTTGTGCGCCCAGAGCGTGGCCAACGTGTCTTTAAGTAGATCGCGAAAGGACATAGGAGTCGCTGCCGCAACTACTGCAGGATGACCTGTTGTTTTTCGTTGAGGCCTTGCAGAATTTCTGTTTTGACGCCGTTAGAAATGCCGAGCTTCACTGAAATTTTCTTCCGTCCGTTGGCGGATTTGGCGTCGGGACTCTCGACGGTAGCGTTGCGTTCTTTGTCGTAGATGAGCGACGCTTCCGGGACCATCAGTACGTTTTTCTTTTCTTCCAGCATGATTTCGGCGTTCGCGCTCATGTTGGCCTTCAGCTCGCCGGTGGAATTGGAGATAGAAACGCGCACCTCGAACGTGGTCACATTGTCTTTTTCTTTGCCAAGCGGGGAAATCTTCGTCACTTTGCCGACGAATTTTTTGTCCTTGAACGACTCCACCACAATGCGCGCCGGCTGGTTCAGGTACACTTTGCCGATGTCGGCCTCATCGACTTTGCCCTGCACATACACCTCGCTGACATCGCCAAGCGTCATGATCGGCGTGGCTTGCGAGCCCAGTATCAGGATGGAACTCACCGCATCGCCAACGTTCACGTCTCGCGACAAGACCAAGCCATCGATCGGACTCACGATCGTGGAGTTTTTCAGATCTTCTTGAGCGTTCTCGAGCGCAGCCCTGGCCTGTGCTACCTGGGCTCCAGCTTTGGCAATATCGGCCTTCGACACTGTCAGGTTGGTCTGCGCGCTGACTTGCTTGTTTAGCCCCATCTGATAATTCTTCTGCGCGTCCTCGACCACCGACCTGGACACAACGCCTTCCTTGAATTCGCGCTCAGCGCGCTCCATGCTGAGCTTCAGAAACGGAACGTCGGGCCCTTCGGCATCTACTTTGTTGCGTTCGAGTGTCGCTTTCGCGGAAGCGAGAGTGGCCTCCGCAGCTTCCAGATTCGCGCTGGCTCCGCGCACGATGGCCGCGAGCTGCACCTTGTCCAATTCGGCAAGCACCTGACCCACTCTCACCCGGTCGCCATAGTCCACGAAAATCTGCTTCACAATGCCGCTGGCTTTGGATTTGATCTCCGCTTTCGAGAGAGGTTGGATTTTCCCCGTAGCCACCACCACGCGCGCCAAATCGCCGCGCTCGACGGAAGCAAGCTTTGAAGGGTCGATCGTGCGGTTGGGCCGCAGCGCCGCCATCACGCCATAGCCGCCGCCCGCCAGAATCAGCACCGCGACGCTAATCCAGATAATCCGACGCCGGCGCCGCTTGCGGTCTTTTCCGTTGCTTAAGCCGTTACCATTGCTCGACATAGAGGACTCCCACTCAATGAACTCGCATGCATCAGCCGCCACTACCTACCAATACGCGACACACACACCAAATGTTCCACTCGCATCTGGTGAATAGACGAAAAGCAGCGCGCGAGGTCCACATAAATCGAGCTGCAATTTACAGCGGGGCTTTGCGGAGGCGGAGGGCGTTGGCGATTACGGAGACGGAGCTGAAGCTCATGGCGGCGCTGGCCAGCATGGGGCTAAGCAGCCAGCCGAAGAATGGATAGAAGACACCTGCGGCAATAGGTATTCCCAGCGTGTTGTAGAGGAAAGCGAAGGCGAGATTTTGGCGGATATTTTTGATCGTGGCACGGCTCAGCCGACGGGCGCGCACGATGCCGCGCAGATCGCCCTTTAGCAGCGTGATTCCAGCGCTTTCAATGGCTACGTCGGCGCCGGTTCCCATGGCGATGCCCACGTCGGCGGCCGCGAGTGCTGGCGCGTCGTTGATGCCATCGCCGGCCATAGCCACAATGCGGCCCTGACTGCGCAGGCGCTTCACGATCTCGGCTTTTTGCTGCGGCTGGACTTCGGCTTCGACTTCTTCGATGCCGAGTTCACGTGCCACAATCGCTGCGACGGCGCGGCGGTCGCCGGTGAGCATAACCAAACGTATTCCGTCCGCACGCAAGGCGCGAATCGCTTCGCGGGCGGAGGGTTTAATTCGATCTGACAAGAGAATGACCCCGACCGGGCGGGCGTCCACCGCCACGTACACGGGCGTCGCAGCGGAGGAATACTGCTGCGGATCGGCTGCTTGCTGTTCCCTGGGGATCTCAATTCCCTGCTCGCGCAAAAAGCTTGCTGTTCCTGCAACAACTCGTTTGCCAGAGACGAAACCCTCCACACCGCGGCCGGAAATGGCGCGAAACTCACTTGGAGTGGAAAGCGGCAGTTTCTTCTCCTCCGCGGCGAACACAATCGCGCGGGCAAGAGGGTGCTCGCTTAGGCGCTCGAGGCTCGCAGCAATAGAAAGCAGCGAGTCGTTTGTGAAATTGCTTCCCGTGAACACCTTTATGCCTGTGACGCGGGGCTTGCCTTCGGTCAGCGTGCCGGTCTTATCGACGACCAGGGTGTCCACTTTGGCGAGCGTTTCGAGGGCTTCGGCGTTGCGGACGAGCACGCCAGCCTGCGCGCCGCGTCCTACGGCTACCATGATGGACATTGGCGTAGCGAGGCCCAAGGCGCACGGGCAAGCGATGATGAGCACTGAGACAGCGGCGACCAGCGCATGAGCAAAGCGCGGCTCGGGACCGAAGAGCATCCATCCAAGAAATGCCAGAACAGCCGTCACAACAACCGCGGGCACAAAGTAGGCGGCAACTCTGTCCGCCAAGCGCTGCATCGGCGCGCGGCTGCGTTGCGCTTCGCTGACCAGCTTGACGATTTGCGCAAGCATGGTTTCGCTTCCAACGCGTTCGGCTTCCATGACGAAGCTGCCACTGGCGTTCAGCGTGCCGCCGATGACTTTGTCGCCGACGGATTTGTCCACGGGCATGGCTTCGCCGGTCACCATCGATTCGTCGACCGCGCTTGCGCCTTCAAGAATCTTGCCGTCGACAGGAATGCGCTCACCAGGCCGGACGCGCAGGCGATCGCCGCGCTGCACTTCGCCGAGGGGAATGTCTTTTTCTGAGCCATCGGCAGCGATCCGATGCGCTTGCTGCGGGGCGAGATTGAGCAGCGCGCGAATTGCTCCGGAAGTGCGCTGGCGCGCGCGCAGCTCGAGCACCTGGCCGAGCAGCACCAGCGTGGTAATTACCGCCGCGGCCTCGAAATAAACGGGCACCCCTCCGTGCATGTCACGGAAGGACGCAGGAAAAATCTGCGGGAAGACGGTTGCGATTACGCTGTCGAGATATGCGGCGCCAGTCCCCAGGCCGATCAGCGTGAACATGTTGGGAGAGCGATTCACAAGCGAGGCCCAAAATCGTTGAAAGAACGGCCAGCCGCCCCAGAGCACAACCGGAGTCGCAAGAGCGAACTCGATCCAGTGAAGGGCTGTGGGCACAAGGTGCAGGCCGAGCGACTCGCCGAACATCCCCAGAACGAGCAGAGGCACGGAAAGCACGGCGCTGACCCAGAAGCGCAGACGCATGGAGTCGTATTCCGGGTCCGCTTCTACTTCGGCGAACACATCCATGGGCTCGAGCGCCATGCCGCAGATCGGGCAAGTGCCGGGGCCGATTTGGACAATTTGCGGATGCATCGGGCAGGTGTAGCGGACTTGCTTATCGCCGGTGGGCCCTTTAGAGGTTGGCTGACGCTTCGCTTCGTCGGCAGTCGGCACAACTGAAGGTTCGTGTCTTGCTTGTGCTGCATCCTTTGTGGCCGGCGCGGCTGCCGCGGAGGACAGTGAGGCGCCATGCAGGTTTACCAAGCCGGATGGAGCGGCTTGCGTTTTCGCGGGTTGCAAATATTTTTCAGGAGCTTGCTGGAAACGCTTCGCGCAGCCCGGCGCGCAGAAGTAGTAGGTTTTTCCGCCGTGCTCTACTTTCGCGGCGGCTTGATTAGGATCAACACTCATGCCGCAAACTGGATCGCGTTCCAAACTCATCTCCTTGCTCTATTACTTCACGACTTACTTATTTTCGCTCTTTCGAGCTCAGCGCAAATGCGCATAAATCAATTCGAGCAGCTCGTCATACATCGCCTGGCTTTCTTGTTTCCTGCCGCTGCGCAGGGCTTTCGTAGCGCAATGGTGCAAGTGATTGCGCATCAGGTTGCGCGCGACGCCGCGCAGCGCTTCCTGCACGCTGGCGATTTGCATGATGATGTCCGGGCAGTAGCGGTCGTCTTCCACCATTTTTTGCAGGCCGCGGATTTGGCCTTCGATGCGGCGCAGGCGGTGGCGATTGGCCGCTTTGATTTCAGGATCGACGGCAACCGCCTTGCGCGCGCCGGTGTCGCATGCACAAGCAGCGTTTGCTCGACGTCGCCGTTCGCTGGTCGCGGGCATTTCTCGGTTTCCTGGCTTGCAATATACCCCCTACCCCTATATTGAGCAAGCGTACCTATCCAAACCCATCTGACAACGCGGAAAGCGCAGACTGAAGTCTGTGCTACTATGCGGCCATGACACTCGTGGAAGCAACTTACGAATTGCAGAAGCCGCTGATGGAAGAACAGCTTCGCGCGCTTGGAACGTTTGCAAACACCTATGGTTTGCGGCGCTTCCGGATCGATGACAAGAGTCATCTGTCGTTCGAGTATGACGCCTCACGCCTGCGGGATACGGAAGTGGCGCATGTGCTGCGGCAATTGAATATTCCGGTGGTGCGGAAGGTTAATTAGTGCAGCGGATTTCTAGAGACAGTTCACAGTGCGGAGGACAGCCAGAAATGGCTGTCCCACTTGGCAAAAAAAGTGGGGCCCTTGCTTGGGAACAAGAGCCCCGAGTGACGCGTTTCCATTTGTCGGTGTCGTTTTCACACCGACGCGTGGGGTCATCCATCCTAGCTTCCCTCTCAGAGGCAGGTGGGAACGAACCTTGAAGCGCGGCGAGCAAGCCCCTTCCCCCTCGCTCATCGCCCTTCTTAATTCGTCATCGGAAACGCGCCAACGCTTTGATGCAATGCACGCCTTCCGCCAATGCGCTTGATCTGTCGCTAAAGCCGTAACTGCTTTATTTACAAAAACCTTCGCCATGTTCAACGTGTCACGATTCGTGCCGAATCGGATTGCGAATTCAAGTTTGGAACGGATCTCCAACTGAATCGGGAATTGGGCGTTGAGTTGATATCGTTCTTGAACACCGAAAACAAGTGTCGTGCGCAGTGGTGGGGGCGGCGGACCTAGTTCTAGGACCACGGTAACGTTTTTTACAGCCGCGACGCGCTATCGGTTTTTTGCCGAAACGGCAAGAGAATCGGGCATGCGCGGACGTTTCACACCGTACATTTCCCCGAAAACGCTGCTGTGGCGATTGCTACTGCTGGGCAGCGCGCTCTTGGTGATGTCCTGGAGTTTGCTGGCGGACACGCCCAGCCGGCTGAAATCGACGCAAGCCGGGGGCTGTTACTGCCATTGTTCAAAAGCGAAGAGGCTGGGAAGCTGCGTGAAGATGTGCGAGCTGCCGAAATATGCGTCGCGGTGGTGGGCGACGTCTTGCGCGAAGTCGCGAAATCATTACAGCGGAGACAATCCGGGCGCAGGGCCGCGTTTGCGGCACAAGGATCGCGCGGAGCACGCGCGGCTGTAAGCCCGAACTCCAGAAAATCCTGCGCTAGCGTACAGTCTTCAAAGTTCCGGCCGCCAACCGAGACGCTTGCGCGTTTTCGGATTCACGGAGGAGTTCGGCGAGGATTTCCGGGATTTCGAAGATCGCACGATTTTCGAGCGCGGCGACGTTTTTGCGGAACTGGGCCAAAGTTACGGCATCGAGCATGCGTTGGACGCCGCTGACCACTTCGCGGAAGCTGCGCAGCACGATGCCGACTCCTTTTTCCGCGACCCACTCGGCGTTATAGCGCTCCTGCGGGAGCGTCCAAGCGTTGCATTCGATCAGCACAGGGAGCTTGCGCACCATGGCTTCGGCGATGCTGCCGGGGCCGGGTTTGCCGATGAGGAAGTCGGCGGCACGCATCAATTTGTGGATTTCCTTTGTAAAGCCAATCACTTTTACCGGCATGCGCCACGGATGGGCGTTGAATTTTGCGGCGAGCTCTTCGTTGCGGCCGCAAATCAGGATGAGCTGCAGAGGGAGTTGCGCGGCGTCGAGGCGGCAGGTGATGTCGTACATCACTTTGGAGCCGTGGCCGCCGAATAAGACGATCGCGGTGGTTAGATCCGGGCGCAGCCCCAGCTCTTGGCGCAGCGCGATAGGATCAGTATTGTCCGGCGCGTAAAACTCTGGTCGCAGGATCATGCCGGAGGTGCGGAAGATGTGCGCGTGGTCGTGACCGAGCGAGCGAGCTTGCTCCGCGGCGCGCTCCGTGCCCGCGATGACATACTGCTCTTCCAGCGGCTCGATCCAAAAGTGCGGTGGGAAGTCGGCAAGGTCGGTAATGAGCGTGACGAACGGGCGGCCAGGGCAGATTTTGCTCCAGCTCTGGCAGAGTTCGCGATTGAAATGTGGAATGACGGAGACGAGCAGGTCGGCGGGCTTTTCGCGCCAGAAATTTTCGAGCAGGCGCAGGAGCCGGCGGTGGAATGCGCGAATTGTCGCTTGCAGCAGACGCAAGAGATAGACGCTGCCCAAAGTCCAGCCATTTTGCAGGAGTACATTGTACTGTTCTTGAATGCGGATGCCGGTGAGCTTGCGCAGGATGTCGAGCTGATCGGTGAGTTCCTGGAATTGAATCAGCTCGATCTGCCAGGGGCGTTGCTCCTGGGCGGCAACGGTCTGCAAAGCAAGGGCGGCATTGCGGTGGCCGCCGCCGCCGTCATGGAAGACAACGTTTATTTTCTTCATTGCGGGCATTCTGGCATACGGCTGAGCTTCGCCGGGAAGAGCACTCTCCATGCCATGTGGATAACGATGGAAGTCTCATGTGCTCAAGCAGTTCCATAGGCACATTTACCTAGAATTTGCGGCGTCTTCACAGATTGTTCATATCGCCAGCCCAAAATAAATCCATGCGATGCGACCTTCATGTTCACTCGGTTGCTTCGGGAATGTTCGACGCGCCTGGTTTGAGCCGAATCTGCCGCGAGTCGTACAACGACCCGACGGAAGTGTATGAGCGGCTCAAGCACCTTGGCATGTCCATTGTAACCATAACCGACCACGATTCCATCGACGCGGTCGAGGAGTTGCGGCACTATCCGGAGTTTTTTCTGAGCGAGGAAGTGACCGTTCGGATGCCGAGCGGCACGCAGATGCACTTGGGCGTTTACGGGATTAGCGAGCGCGACCATGCGGAAATACAGCGACGCCGCAGCGATTTTATCGCGCTGTTGATGTATCTGACGGAGCGCAAACTCTTCTTCAGCGTGAACCACGTTTTTTCGGGCTTGACGGGTAGCCGCGACGCAGAAGATTTCCGCTGGTTTGCGTATGTGCCGGCGTTTGAAGTCCGCAACGGGCAGATGTGGACGAAGGCGAATGCCAGTGCGGAGAAATTAGCGAGGCGACTGGGGAAAGTGGGTATAGCAGGAAGCGACTCGCACACCATTGCCGGTGTGGGGCGTACCTATACAGAAGTGCCCGGCGCGCGAACGGCAGAGGAATTTCTTGCGGGACTGCGCGCAGGCTGCGGAGTAATTTGCGGGGCACACGGGGGTTACGCGAAGCTGACCGCGGATGTTTATCGCATCGTGCTGGCGATGCTGAGCGATCAGCCCTGGACCCTTCCGCTGATGCCGTTGACCGCATTTGTTCCGGCGTTCACCGCGACTCACTGGCTGAACGAAATTCGCTTTTGCCGCAGATGGTCAGCAAAGCTGGAGAGCGACGAGAAGCAGCTACAGTTGCTGTGCCGGTTGGATTCAGGTCTGGAGAGGAATTTGGCGAGCTGACGTTTTGGAGTGCGGACGATCGAAGTACTGGGGTGACGCGATGACCGTCTCGCGAGCCGTCTGGGGATTCATCGAGCAGCGCGACCACCGCCTTATGCGGCGGCTGAACCGGTGGCGCGCGCCGCGATGGATTCGTTACTGGATGATCGCTGCAACGCGGATGGGTGACGGGTGGCTTTGGTATGGGCTGGGCGTGATGCTGCTGGTCTACGGCGGACCGCAGAAATTTGCCGCCATCGGCGCGGCGGGCTCAGCAGCCATTTGCGGAATCTTCGTGTTCAAGCTGCTGAAGAGGTTGAGCCAGCGGCCGCGGCCCTGCCAGTTGGAGCCGCACTGCTGGTCAAGAGTGCTGCCGCCAGATAAGTTTTCCTTTCCTTCCGGGCACACCATGACAGCGTTCTCGATCGCGCTGGTGGTCAGTTATTTTTATCCGCCGCTGGAGGGGACGCTGTTTTTTGTGGCGTTCAGTATTGCGGCGTCGCGCATTGTGCTCGGCATGCACTTCCTGAGCGACGTACTCGCCGGCATCGTGCTGGGCGTGGCGCTAGGCTGCGCTTCGATTACAGCGTTCGCTTCGTTCGGCTTGGCCTAATGCGCGGGCCGTACACGAACTCCGATTAGAGCGGTTTCGGGTGAGCGGTAAGCGCTTCGCGGAACGCCGCCAGATTGCTCTTGTCCACGATTGCGGTGCCAGTGTCAACCCACGCAGGCAGCGGAGACGCGGGAGCGTTGCGCCAATCCTTGAATTCGTGCACCGCGTTGTGGTGCAAGTCGTCCAGGAATTTCACGCCGTAATACGCCATCACATAGGGCTTTTGCACGACGGTGGCGCTGATGCCGCCGCGGTTTACCCAGTCCAGCGTCTCGGGATCCTTGTCGAACGACACAATGGCGATTTTTCCAGTCATGTCCACGCGGTGCAGCGCGCCGGCAGCACCCGCTCCGCCGGAAGCTTCGAGGCAGATAATGCCGTCGATTTTTTGCTTCTTGGCGGAGAGAAGGGCATTGACCGCGTCATAGGCCTTTGCGGAATCTCCTTTGTCATCGATGGTCTGCACGATTTTTATGCCGGGATATTTCTTCAAGGCGTCATTCACGCCGCGCACGCGCTCTTCCAAATTGAGCTGGCCCGGAATGGTGACAATCACGATATCGCCGTGACCTTTTAGGATGTCGGCGATGCGCTTGCCGCTTTCCTGTCCGGCGCGGAAATTGTCCGTGCCAATGAACATTACGCGCTTGGAATCGGGCGCATCAGAGTCGAGACAAATCACGGGAATGCCGCTGGCAATGGCGGCAGCGATTGGCGCCTGAAAAATTTCTGGATTTGCCACGGAGACAAGAATTCCAGCAGGGTGTGAGGAGACAGCCTTTTGGAAGGCGTCTACTTCTTCCTTCGGGGAATAGGAGGCGGGGCCATCCATTTCGGCTTTGACGCCGAGTCCCATCTCCTTCGCGACGTCGCGCAGGCCCGCGCCCGCTTCCTGCCAATAGGGCAAATTGATATTCGCGGCGATGAGCACATAGCGCTCTTCCTTTTCGTGATAAGACTCCTGGCAGCCGGCCAACGCGGCGGTCGCGAAGACCAGCAGCCACATTGTGAGCTTGGAAAGGTTTTTCATGGAAAGGTCTCCTTTGCGCTTCCGGCCTGGGGCTGGGCAAAGCAAGAATCCGACCGAGACCCGGAGTATGGAGCGCAAGCCTATCAACAAGGAATGGCTGTGACAAGCATCGAGGCGCAGGCGCGGGCTAGGTTGCGGATGCTCTTGCTAGGTAGGAGACGTGAAGGAAGGAAGCACATTCCGAGAGCTAGATTGTGTAGTCTTCTGTAGGGCAATGGAAACGGCAACGTTACAGGCGCCAGCCTCGGTGGCCAAGCGTACGCTCTGGTCGGAGCTGGTTTTTCTTACGCAGGTGTCGCGACCCGGCCTGTGGAGCACCACGGCCCTGTTTTATCTAATGCCTTTGGGGCATCGCGCCTTTCTTCGCTCGTGGATTTTTTGGGTCGGCCTCTTGTACGTTTTGGTTCCTCTGGGACTGGTGCTTTACGGCGTCAACGATATCGTGGACGCAGAAGCGGATGTTTATAACCCGCGGAAGGGTACGTTTCTTTTCGGATCTTTGGGCGCGAAGGAGCAATTGGCGGCGTTGCACTGGGAGATTGCGGTCGCGCAACTGCCGTTCTTGGCGCTATTTCTGGTCGTGATCGGACCGAAAATCTTGCTATGGTATGCGGCGCTGGCGACAGCGGTTGCTCTCTACAATTCTCCGCGCGTGGGATGGAAGGGGCGTCCTCCGTTTGATGTGCTGATCCAAGCGAGCTATCTACTCGTTTTTGTGCTGAGCAGCTGGCTGAATCATCTGCCGCAGCTTCCCTGGCCGACCTTTGTGTTTGGCGCGCTGTTCGCCATGCACTCGCACGTGTTGGGCGAAGTGATGGACATCGTGCCGGACGGGCGGAGCGGGCGACGAACAACTGCCACGCAAATCGGCGCGGTCCGCGCGAAGTTCCTGATTGCCGCGTTCCTCTGTATCGAAACGGCGATAGTTTACCGGTTTTTTCACGATGCGATTATTGCAGGATTCTTAGGCGTGGGCGTCTTGTGGTTCGTTGTGGACTCCAGCGTGCTATGGAAGGAACGTTCGTACACGCCTGGGCAAATGCGCGCGCTCATGTGGGCTTGGAACGGCGCAGCGGTCTTGGGCATGTACTGGAATTGGTCGACGGCCAGGCTGACTGAAATCCATTGAACTGTGGGCTTGATTGTAGAGTTGGAGAACCTTTTGTGAGATCGTGTCATCTTACTTGACGCAAATGCCCGGTGCGGTTGTCTTGGCAAGCCTATTCGGTTCGAGGGGGGGAATGTTCATCGTATGGTCCGCTGCCTAGGCTGTGCACGTTTTGCCACACTTACCATTCTGAGCCTTGCATTGATTTCGTCGCCGGTGGCGACGCGGGCGCAGGATATAGCGTCGCAAGCTCCGCCCACGCCGCAGCCCCCGAATAGTACGTCCACGTCCGCTTCGCACTCCGCGATTGCTCCTGAGGACCTGGAAGTTTCCTGGCGCAAAATGCCAGCCAGGTTTTTGCACGATGAGAAGGACATGTGGCTTTTTCCGGTGAAGCTCGCAAAGGGAAAGCATTGGCTGCCTACGGCGATTGTCGTTGGCGGCACTGCAGCGTTCATCAAAGAAGATCCGCCGCTCGAGCGAAAGGTACGCCAGACCGATATTTTCAACGACTATAACAAAGTGTTGAAGAGCTCCGTGAGCGGCGGGCTGATCACCGTGGTGCCGGTGGGCTTTTATGTGGTGAGTTTGATTCGCAGGGATTCCTATGGGCAAGGGACGGCATTGCTGGCCGGCGAAGCCGTCGCGAATGACGCGATACTGATGATCGTTTTGAAGGCGATTACGCGAAGAGCGCGGCCAGCGGAGTTTCCGCCGAATGGTGCGTACAACGACACGTTGTTCGCGACGCACAATTCCCTGCTCGGCAAAGGCAGCAGCTTCCCTTCCGGCCACGCCATGATGTCGTTCTCAGTTGCCACCGTGTTCGCGCAACGCTACCGTCATCACAAGTGGGTTCCCTATGTTGCTTACGCGCTGGCTACGGCCCTCAGTTTCTCGCGCGTAACGACCGGCGCGCACTTCCCCTCGGACGTTTTCATCGGCGCGTCCATGGGATTCGCTATCGCGCGGTTCGACGTCCTGCGACACTGAGCTTCTGCTCTTGCTCGACGCGGGGCCTGCTACTCTATGCTCCGTGCCAAGCCCATATCTCCTCGAAATATCCGTAGAGACAGCCGAGGCCGCAGTTGCAGCCGAACGCGGCGGCGCGCAGCGAATCGAACTCTGCACGGAATTGCACCTCGGCGGGCTTACGCCTGGCGAAGAGCTGATGCGCCGCGTACGTGAGCTAGTGCGAGTGCCTGTCTTTGCGATGATCCGGCCGCGCGCGGGTGACTTTGTCTATTCACCGGAGGAAGTCGCGCACATGCGCCGCGATATTGCGGCGGCCAAGCGGTTGGGAATGGACGGAGTTGTTCTTGGCGTGCTGACGACAGACCGCCAGGTGGATGTGGAGCGCACGCGAGGATTGGTGAAGATTGCACAGCCGCTCCCCGTGACGTTTCATCGCGCGTTCGATGATGTCGCCGACCTGGACGCGGCACTAGAAGCCGTGATCGAGACGGGTGCTGCGCGCATTCTGACTTCTGGTGGCGCGCCCACCGCGCCACGAGGCCTCGGCGTGCTTGCAGAATTGGTTGCCGCCGCCTGCAATCGAATCACTATCGTGCCCGGCAGTGGAGTCAACGCATTGAACATCCTCGAAGTTGCCCAACACACCCACGCTCGCGAGTTCCATTCTGCCCTCGGCACACGTATCGCTTACGGAAGCTATGACTGTTCCCTGATCGAAGACGAGGTTCGAAAAATGGCCCACGCCCTAGCGGGCATGTCGGAGTTCACGTGACGGATGTCTGCCGCCGTACTGCAATCGAAGATCTACTTCCGGGGGATAGCCGAAGCCAGCTCTCGATATTCACGCAGGGGAAAAGTTTTGGAATTGTCCGTGAGCACCTTGATGCAAACGTTCATTCAATTGGAGAGTCCAAACTCCAAACGCGCCAAGCTGCATTGCTTGTTGAGCCACGGTTTCCTCCGGTACGGCAGGCCCCAGTTACTATGGTGAACCGGCCCGCTTACCCGGGACAAATGCACAAAGGGCGCAGAAGACTGCGCCCTTCGCGAAACACCAGCGTGAAATTCCCTTAGGCTTTTTGCGCGTGGCGGCGGAGGAATGTCGGCACATCGAGGTCGTCCGCAGGAACCTCGCGAGCGACTTCGCGGACATTTTCCTGGACCTGGTGCACGACGTTTACCTGCTGCGGTTGCTGCAGCGGCTCGGGGACTTCGCGGCCGGCCTTCCAGGTCTTAGGTAAGAAGGATGGGCGCTGTTGCGCTTGTTTCCTGTTGGCTTCCTTGAAGCCCGCGGCGATGACCGTGATCTTCACCGTGTCTTTCATCTGGTCGTCCTGCACGGCGCCAAAAATAATGTTGGCGTTTTCGTGCGCGGCTTTCTGGATCACCGAGGATGCTTCGTGCACTTCGTGCAGCGTTAGGCTGGAGCTGCCGGAAATGTTGATGAGAATGCCCTGCGCGCCCTGGATGGTGTTGTCTTCGAGGAGCGGGCTGGCAATCGCGCGATTTGCGGCATCCACCGCGCGGTTCGTACCCGTAGCGACGGCCGTGCCCATCACCGCGTAGCCCTGGCCGTGCATGATCGCTTTTACATCGGCGAAATCGCGATTGATGATGCCGGGGACGGTGATGATGTCGGAGATGCCCTGCACCGCTTGGCGCAGAATGTCGTCTGCGATGCGGAAGGCGTCGAAGAAGCTGGTGCCGCGCTCGACGGTTTCCATCAAGCGCTCGTTAGGAATGACGATGACGGTGTCGACGGCGTTGATGAGTTCCTGCAGCGCCTGCTCCGCTTGCAGCATGCGGCGCTTGCCTTCAAAGGCGAATGGCTTGGTGACCACGGCTACGCTTAGCGCGCCGAGTTCGCTTGCGAGCGAAGCCACTACGGGCGCGGCGCCGGAACCTGTGCCTCCGCCGAGGCCGGCGGTAATGAAAATCATGTCCGAGCCTTCGAGCGCCTCGATAATTTTTTCCGTGTCTTCGAGCGCGGCTTTGCGGCCGACCTCGGGGTTGGCGCCGGCGCCGAGTCCCTTGGTCAGTTTCGCGCCGAGCTGCAACTTTACCGGCGCTTGCGACAACTTCAGCGCCTGCAGGTCCGTGTTCGCTGCGATGAACTCGACGCCCTCGACCTTTGCCCGAATCATGCGGTTCACCGCATTGCAACCGCCGCCGCCCACACCGATCACCTTGATTTTCGCCGGCTGGAGCTCCTCGCTGAAGCTCATCCGGATCCCCGTATCTTTGTTCATGCGCCCCTCATTCTTCTCCAGTCTTGCTGCGCACCGCTCGGGTGGGTTCACGACGCGCCGGCAAACATGGACTTGAGTTTCGATACCAGATTCCCGGCACGTTGCGGCGCCGCCCGCCGCGCTTTCGCGCCGTACAGCACGAGACCGACAACCGTTGCATATTCGGGCTGGGCCACCTGCTCGGGCATATCGGCGAGGCCCTTGGGCTCCGCGATGCGCATGGGCAGATGGAAATACTGTTCCGCAAGATCGATCAGACCATTCAGTTTCGCGCCACCGCCGGCCAGCACGAATCCAGCGGGGATTTGCTTGTCGAGCCCGGCGCGCTGCAGATCGTCGCGAATCAACGCGAGCAGTTCTTGCGAGCGCGGTTCGATGATGTCCGTAAGCTGGCGCGCGAAAATGGTGCGCGGGGGGCGGTCGCCTACGCTGGCGATTTGGATGGGCCGGTCTTCCTGCAGGAGCGATAACGCCGCACAGCCGTGATGGCGCTTGATTCTTTCCGCCTCAGGAATCGGCGTGCGCAAACCAACGGCGAGATCGTTGGTGAAATGATCGCCGCCAACGGGCACGGCGCCGGTGTGGCGCACCACGCCGCCGCCATAGACGATCAGCTCCGTTGTGCCGCCACCGATGTCGAGCAGGCAGCAGCCGAGATCGCGCTCGTCTTGCGTGAGGCAAGATTCGGCGGAGGCGAGCGGCTCGAGCACGGTATCGCTAATCAAGATTCCCGCGCGGTTTGCAGCGGTGACGAGATTCTGCGTCGCGGCAATCGACGACGTGACGAGGTGAACGTTGGCTTCCAGGCGCTGGCCGATCATGCCGATGGGATCGCGAATGCCTGTTTGCGCGTCGACAAGAAATTCGTGTGGCAGCACGTGCAGCACTTCGCGGTCGGGCGGCAGAGTAATGTTGCGCGCTGCATCGATGGCGCGGCGCACATCTTCGCGCTCAATGTCGCGCGCGCGCTGGCCAATACTGACACCGCCACGGCTGTTGACGCCGCGCACGTGTCCGCCGGCCACGCCGATCACCGCGGCTTCCACCGGAATGTTGGCGACGCCCTCGGCCTCTTCCACGGCACGGCGAATGGAGCTCACCGCGGAATCGAGGTTCACGATCAGGCCCTTGCGCAGCCCCTTCGACTCGGCAGCACCCAACGCGAGAAATTTCACCTGCTCTTCGTCAATCTCGGCGATCAGCGCGCACGTTTTCATGCTGCCGATATCCAGCCCGATTAGATATTTGTCCTTCTTCGCCAAACTTGCTCCTGGTCTGCTGCTATCTCGTTTTCGAAGCAGAGGCGCTGCTAGTGTCCGGGTTTAAAACCACCTGCTTCGCGTACTGTAAATCGATAGAGTGGACGCGGCCGTTGCTGGCCTGCCACTGCGCGAAATTTTCGACGACCATGCGGTATTTGCCAGTGAAGTCACCCGAGCCGAAATGAATGGTCAGCGCCTGGGTGTCGCTGGCGCTGGCGATGCCGGTCATCACCGCGCGAAGGTCCTTCGGATTGGCAAGGTCCACTTCACTGACGCGATCGGTAGAGCCGGAGCGCACCAGCTCAATGTCCTTCATGAACGCCTGGTACATCTGCATGCGCCTGCCGCGTTCTTCGCGCGGCATGTTCTCGGAGAGCCCGGTAACGATGGGGAATTGCAACTCCTCGCCGCGAGGACGGTCGAGAATCACGCCGTGCGCGTCGATCAGCGCGAGCTCGGTTCCGATGCGAAGGAAGGCGATGGGTGTGCGCTCGGTCAGCTCCACTCGGATGCGGTTGGGAAGAACTCGCTGTACCGTTGCCGCCTCGACCCATGAAATTTCTTCGAGTGCGCTGCGCCTGGCGTCCAGCGGAACGCGCAGGACGCTGCGGCCGCGGTCGTGCACAAATTGCAGCAACACCGCTTCGCGGCTCACAATGTGATTGCCGGTCACTTCGATCTGCTCCGGCTTGATGAGCAGCACTTGCTGTCCGTAAAGCAGAAAGCGCCCGGCCGTCCACGCAGCGGACGCGGCCGCGATTCCCACGACGCCATAAAACAAAACGCGCCGGTAAAACGGCCAGCTCCGGCCGCTGAATTTCTTGCGGCGGATTTCGACGGGCTTCTGACGCCGCAAATAACGCGGCTCATCGTCGCCGAGCAACTCGGGCCGGTATGCGTCGGCGTCCGTTGCTGTGGCGCCACGCGATATGGTCTTCACGCGTTCCAAATGACCACCTCGTACTCGAGTTCGACATTGAATGCCGAGTGCACGCGCTGGCGCACATCGGAGATCAATGTGAGCATGTCTTTGGCGCTCGCTTTGCCGGCATTCACGAAAAAATTGGCGTGGCGGTCGTTGACGCGCGCGTCGCCAACGCTCAGGCCTTTCAGGCCGAGTTCGTCGATCATGCGTCCCGCGGATGCCCCTGGTGGATTTTTGAAAATGCAGCCGGCGCTTTTCTGGCCGAGCGGCTGGCTCGAGCGCCGCTTTTCGTTGCAGATACGAATCCCTTGAAGAATTTCTCTATACGGTTTGGAGGGAAGTTCCAGCTTCACCGCGAGCATCATATCATCAGGCGCAAACGAAGTGTGACGGTATTCAAAGGAAATTTGATCGCCCCTGAGGATTTCGATTTTGCGGCCAGCGGCGCGGTACAGCTTGACCTCGCGAACGTAGGAGCCGATTTGCATGCCGTAGGCGCCGGCGTTCATGCGCAGAGCGCCTCCGACGGTGCCCGGCACGCCGATCAGTCCTTCCATGCCGCCCAGGTCGTGTTTGGCGCAATAGGTGACGGTGCGGCCCAAGTCCGCCGCAGCATCCACGTGCGCCATGTTCCCTTCGAGCACGACGTCAGGATCAGGCCGCGCCAATTGCAGGACGACCCAAGGAAGCTCGCCGTCGCCCACCAGCAGATTGGAGCCGCCGCCGAGAAAGCGATGCGGGAGGCCGTGCGAATCGAGCAGGCTCAGCAGGCCCGGAATGGATTCGTGCCTCTTGATGCGGAGAAGGTCGGTGGTGCCGCCAATGCCCAGGGAGGTGATTTCAGCAAGCGAAGAGCTGCGGCGAAGCTCGACGTTGAGCTCGGGAAGAGCGGCGATGATTTTGGCGTTCTCAATGCGCATGGGGAGTGGGGTGCTCGGTTCCGAGCAGAACCATGAGTTCGTTGCTGGCCCGGCTGACGTTTCCGGCGCCGATAGTCAGTATGGCGTCGCCAGGGCGCGCTTCGCGCAGCAGGTACTCGATGCTTTCCTGCATGGAGCGGAAGTAGAAAACGTTCTTGTGCCCCGCTTCGAGAATGGCGTTGGCAAGGGCTTCGCTGGTGACGCCGGGGATTGGTGGCTCGCTGGCCGCGTAAATGTCCGTGAGAACGACAACATCCGCCTGGTTGAACGCGCGGCAGAATTCGTCCCAAAGATACTGAGTCCGCGTGTAGCGATGCGGCTGGAAGAGGGCCATCAAGCGATTGAACTTGCAGATGCGCGCGGCTTCGAGCGTGGCGCGAATTTCGGCCGGGTGATGGCCGTAGTCGTCGATCACGGTGATGTCGTTGACCACGCCCTTGATGTCGAAGCGGCGGCCAACGCCGGCGAATTTTGCAAGGCCTTCGCGGATCAGCTCCGCGGGAACATTGAGATAGAGTGCGACGGCTGCTGCGGCAGCGGCGTTGCGCACGTTGTGGATGCCCGGCGGATGAAAAAGCTGGAAGATTCCGAGGTCGTCGCCTTTGTAGGTTAGGCGAAATTCGCTGCCGAGGCCTTCGAGCTTGATGTCGCTGATGATGAGATCGGCCTGACTCGAAGTGCCGTACGTGATGATCGGGCGCTTTACATTGGGAATGATGGCCTGCACGTTGGGCTCATCCAGGCACAGAATCGCCGCGCCGTAAAAAGGTACGCGGTTGACGAATTGCACGAAGGCGTCCTGAATGTCTTCCAGCGAGGAGTATTGATCCATGTGTTCGCGGTCGATGGTGGTGACGACGGCCACCACCGGCGCGAGAAGAAGGAAGCTGCGATCGCTTTCGTCGGCTTCGACGACGAAGAATTCGCCCTTGCCAAGCCTTGCCGTAGTGCCAGCTTGATTGACGCGACCGCCAACGACAAACGTGGGATCGAGATGCGCCGCGGCGAGTACCGAGGCGACGATCGAGGTCGTGGTCGTCTTCCCATGCGCGCCAGCCACGGCAATACCGTATTTGAGGCGCATCAGCTCGGCAAGCATCTCTGCACGCGGGATGACCGGAATCTTCCTCTTGTGCGCCTCGACAACTTCGGGGTTGTCCGCCTTGATCGCGGACGACGTCACCACAACGTGCGCGCCTTCCACGTTCGCGGCCTTGTGCCCTTCGTGAATCGTGGCGCCGAGATTCTGCAGACGCTCGGTTGTGTTTGAGGGCTTGGTGTCCGACCCGGAAACCGAATAGCCCAGCGTCAGCAGCACTTCGGCGATGCCGCTCATGCCGATGCCGCCGATGCCCACCAGGTGAATACGCTGAAAATTGCGGAACGAGACCATCATGACCTACCCCCGGGCAACCTCTTCAATCATGTTGACGATATCGCGTGCGGCATTCGGCCGGGCCAGGCTTCGCGCGGCACACGACTGGCGTTCAATCTCCTGGGGCTGGTCGAGGAGGGAGAAAATTTCGCTACTGAGGCGCTCGGGCGTGAGCTCCGCCTCCGGAATCACGCGACCTGCGCCTGCGCGCGCCATCTCCTGGGCGTTGCGCAACTGATGGCTGTCGGTGGCGTGCCCGAATGGGATAAAGATGGCGGCGCGTCCGGAAGCGGCAATTTCCGCCGCCGTGATGGCGCCGGCCCGGCAGACGACAACGTCCGCCCAAGCGAAGCGCTCCGCCATGTTCGTCAGAAAGGGCACGACCTCCGCGGGATATTCGCGCCGCGCGTACGCGGTGCGCACCGCATTATAGTCGCGTTCGCCGGTTTGATGCACGATGGCCAGCTCGCTTTTTCGAGCGGCGAGGCGATCCATGGCACCGACAACCGCACGATTGATGACCAGCGCGCCCTGGCTGCCGCCGGTGATTAGCAGACGAAATGGTTTTTGCGGTGTGCGCTGCGCGATCGAGAAAAATTCGGCGCGCACCGGGCAGCCAGTGACGACCGCCTTCGCACCCCAGGCGCGCGCGGAAGCGTCGTAGCCGGTGGCGATGCGCCTGGAAATTCTCGCGAGCACGCGATTGGTGAAGCCCGGCTCGGCGTTGGGCTCGAAAATCACGTTGGGCACTCCGCTCAGCCAGGTGGCGAGCATCATCGGACCCGCGGCGTAACCGCCGACGCCGAAGGCTGCGACGGGTTTGTGCTTGCGGAGTACGCGGAACGCATCGGCAAGACCCGGGCCAAGCATCGCGAGATTTTTTACCAAGGTCGCGCCGCCTTTGCCCTTTAGGCCTGCGACGCGAAGTGTCTCCAGCGGCAGCCCGGCCTGCGGCACCAGCTTCATTTCGATTCCGCGTTGTGTTCCGACCAGCACGACGACTCGTTCGCTCCCCCGCGATATCCATTCGCGCGCGATGGCCAGCGCCGGAAAAACGTGGCCGCCTGTGCCGCCACCGGCGATCAAAAGCTTCATGGCCGACGATCCTGCCAAGTCGGGGCGCAGCATGCTGCGCCCCGACCGGCAAAGTCGATCACCATGCCAGCTCCCTGGCTTGCTGCGAAATATTCAGGAGCACGCCGGTGGCCAGCAGCATGACGAGCAAACTTGAGCCACCGTAGCTGACAAACGGCAGCGGTATCCCCTTCGTCGGCACCATGCCGAGTACCACCGCGAAATTAATCAGCGCCTGGCAGAGCACCATGGCCGTGATGCCGAGCCCGAGCAGGCGCCCAAATCCGTCGGGCGCCCCGAACGCCGCGCGCAATCCGCGCCAGCCGTACACCGCGAAAAGCGCTATGACCATCACTGCACCGAGAAAACCTAATTCCTCACAAATAACGGCGTAAATAAAATCCGTGTGGGCTTCCGGCAGATAAAAAAGTTTCTGCTTGCTCTCCATCAAGCCGACGCCGGTGAATCCGCCGGAGCCGACCGCAATCAGCGATTGCAGCAACTGGAAGCCTGCGCCTTGCGGGTCGGAGCCAGGATCGAGAAAGGCCGTGAGCCTCGCCTGCCGGTAGGAAACCTGCGTAATCAACAGGTACAGGATGGGCAGAGCTGCCACGGCACCCGCAGCAAGCCACTTCCACGAAAGTCCCGCGACGAAAAGGATGGCCGCCGCGATCAGCACAATATCGACCGAGGTGCCAAGGTCCGGCTGCAAGAGGACGAGCACGACGCAGACGAGAATCGGTCCCGCCGCGGGAAGAATGGTGTGGAGAAAATCTTCTTTGCGGAATTCCATGGCGGAAGCCCCGCGGCGCTTCAAATCAAGGAACCATGCCAGATAAAGAACGACGGCCAGCTTGGCTAATTCAGAAGGTTGAATACCGACGGGGCCACACCGGATCCAACGGTGCGTGGCGTGAGATTTATCGAGGAAAAACGCGCCCACGAGCATCAGTAGGACCAAGAAAATAGTTGGGTACACGACGGCGGGCTCGCGTAGGCGGCGGTAATCGGTCCGCATCAAGGCGAACATGCCGAGCAGGCCGAGAAGGAGCCATGCGGCCTGCCGCAACAGAAAAATGTACGAGCGGCCATACTGCTGGTCGGCGGTGACGGCGGACGCGCTGTAAATCATCACCGCGCCCAGCAAACAGAGCGCAAGCGTTACGCCAAATAGCCAGCGATCATTTTCTAGACGTCTGGGCACGTATGCTCACCTCCTGGCCGAAGTTGCTCCGCGATTCGTGCTCGGCAACTCGTTTGCGCGCTGTTCTAGTTCGTGCACAAGCGCTTTGAAGACGCGGCCGCGTTCCTCGTAATTCTGGAATTGGTCGAAGCTTGCGCACGCGGGAGCCAATAGGACAACATCTCCGGCGCGCGCAGCTTGTGACGCGATCTCGACGGCGTGATCGAGAGTGCCCGCACGCTCGATGGCCACGCTGCCGGCAATCTGGCTCTCGATCTTGTCAGCGGCTGCGCCAATGAGTAGCGTCAGAATCGCCCTCTCACGCAACGGTGATTGCAGAACCGTGTAGTCGCTCCCCTTATCCTTGCCGCCGAGAATCACCAGAATGCGGCCTGGAAAGGCATCCAGAGCTTTCAGGGTCGCATCAACATTTGTGGCTTTGGAATCGTTGTAGTAACGAACGCCGTTGATCTCGCGCACGAATTCGAGGCGATGCTCGACTCCGGCAAACGAGCGCACTCCTTCCGCGATAGCTTTGGCGCCTGCGCCTGCGATTCGCGCGGCGGCAATCGCCGCCAGCACGTTCTCAAGGTTATGCGTCCCCGGCAGCGGCACGTCTTGCCGCTTGACCACCACCTCTTCGCTGCCCTCAGTGCGAAACACAATATCGTCGCCCCGCAGGAACGCACCCTGCGCCGCCCGCTGCTTGCGGCTGAACCAGTACACATGCGGGCGCGTGGGCGCGAGCGGCGTTGTCCCCGGGTCATCAGCATTCAAAATCGCGAAGTCTTCTTCGCCTTGATTCTCAAAAATGCGCGCTTTGGCTTTGCGATAAAGCTCCATACTGTGATGCCGGTCCAAATGATCGGGCGTGAGATTGAGGAACACGCTGATGTCTGTGCGGAAATTCTGAATGAGCTCGAGCTGAAAACTGCTCAGCTCCACAACGCTCACGGTGTCATTGGTCATGCGCTCGACACAGGAAACCAGCGGCGTGCCAATGTTGCCGGCGAGAATGGTGGGAAATGACGCGGTCCGCAAAATGTGCTCGACCAGCGAAGTCGTAGTGGTCTTTCCATTCGAGCCTGTGATGCCGATGAGCTTGCCCTGCCGAAACCGGTACGCGAGTTCGATCTCGCTCCAAATCATCACCCCCTTCGCGCGCGCCGCTTGCAGCAGCGGCGCATCCGCCGGCACGCCCGGGCTGGGAATGATGAGGTCTTGCTGCAAAAATGTTTGCTCCTGATGGCCACCGAGCTCCAGGCTTACACCCGCAGCACGCAGCCTCTCGATTTCTCCGCCGATCTCAGCTTCACTGCGCGAATCGGTTGCGGTGACCGCGGCCCCGCGCCCGGCGCAGAAAAGCGCCGTGGCTACGCCTGTGCGCGCCAGCCCCACCACCAGCACGCGCTTATTTTTGAGTTCCACCGGGCCCGGCATGCCTACCTCAATTTCAGCGTGGTCAGCGCAAACAGCGCGAACACCAGCGCCACGATCCAAAAGCGCACAATAACTTTCGATTCGCTCCAACCCAGCAATTCAAAATGGTGATGGATGGGCGCCATGCGGAAGATGCGCTTGCCGCGCAGCTTGAACGAACCCACTTGCAAAATCACGGACAGCGCTTCAATAACGAAAATTCCGCCTACAAAGAAAAGCAGAATCTCTTGCTTGATGATTACCGCGATGACCCCAAGGGTTCCTCCGAGCGACAGCGAACCCACGTCGCCCATAAAGATTTCGGCGGGATGCGCGTTGTACCAGAGAAATCCGAGTGAAGCGCCAACCAGCGCGCCGCACAAAACCGTTAGCTCGCCAACGCGCGGGATGTACTGAATCTCGAGATAAGTCGCCCAGCGATAGTTGCTGCTCACGTATGTCAAGACGGTCAAAGCGCCGGCGGCAATCACCGTGCACCCGATGGCCAGGCCGTCCAATCCGTCGGTAAGATTCACCGCGTTTGACGCGCCGGCGATCACCACGGAAACGAAAATCAGAAACGGCACGAACGCCAGGGGCCACAGGTGCGGCGAATGCAGCAGCGAGTGAATGACCAAGTCCGGATGCACGCGCTTTAGAAATGGAATCATCAGCTCAGTGGAATAAGCGCTGCGCGTGGCAAGAACGAGCAATCCTATGCCGACAATCGAGCTCACAAATATCTGCAGTAGAAACTTGTTCTTAGTGGTGAGTCCAAGATTCTGCTGCTTCGAGACTTTCGCGTAGTCATCGACAAATCCGATGGCCGCGAACGCCAGCAGCGCGAAGAGCGTCAACAGCACGAAACCGTTGGTCAGATCGGCCCACAGCAGCGTGGGCACCATGGTGGAAAGGACAATCAGCACGCCGCCCATCGTCGGAGTGCCCGCTTTCTTCTGGTGATTTTGCGGCCCCTCTTCGCGGATATATTGGCCAATCTGCAGCTCGCGCAGCTTGCGAATCAGCCAGGGCCCGAAGACGAACGCCAGAAACATGGCGGTAAGGCTGGCGTAGACGGTGCGGACGGTGATGTAGCGAAATACATTGAACGGGCTGAAATATTTTTGCAGGACGTGGTAGAGAAGGTAGTAGAGCATCTAGTGCCGCACCTTTTCCGCGCTTTCCAGATCGTGTGCGTAAATCCCCAGCAAACCTTCTACGATACGTTCCATCTTCACGCCGCGTGAACCTTTCACCAGCAGCAAATCTCCGGGAGCGACAAAATCAGCAAGAAACTTCGCGGCATCATCGGACGACGCAAAAAGTTTAGTCTGTGCGCGCGGTACGCCTGCGGCTACGGCGCCTTCCACGAGCTGCGCGGCATCGCCTTCCACGCCAATGACCCAGTCGATTTTCCCGGTTTGCGACGCAAACTTGCCGGCTTCACGATGAAGCTGCGGCGACGTCGCGCCAAGTTCGCGCATTTCTCCGGCCGCAAGAATTCTGCGGCGATAGTTGGGCGTGGCTGCCAAAACCTTGATCATCGCGTGCAGCGCAGCAGGACTCGAGTTGTAACTGTCGTTGATCAGCGCCGCTCCGTTGGAAAAGCGCAATAATTCGCCGCGCATCGCGGGCGCGTGCAAAGTCCCAAAGACGGTCTGCGCTTCCGCCGCGCCAATTCCCCACACCCTGGCAGCGGCCAATGCCGCCAGCGCATTGGCAATGACGTGGCGGCCCGGCAGCGCCAACTTCAGCCGGGTGCGCTTTCCGTTTTCTACCAGAATAAAGGCTGAGCCCAGAGCGCCGCGATCTTCGATCGCTTCCGCGTGAAAATCGGCGGCATTGTCGATTCCGTACGTCAAAACGCATCCCGGCGCGTGCGCAGCAAACGCCGCCACCAGCGGATCGTCCGCGTTCAACACGGCCACCGAATCGCGCCCGTTCAATCCTTCAATCAGCTCGCGCTTGGCCAGAGCAATTTCCTCGACCGATGCAAAAAATTCCAGGTGCGCAGGCGCAACCCGCGTGACCACGCCAACGTCCGGCTTGGCGATCGCGGCCAGCTCCTGCAGCTCATAGCGCCGCGACATCCCCATCTCCAAGACCGCGGCATCGTGCTCTTCTTCCAGCCGAAACAACGTCAGCGGCAGCCCGTAGGCGTTGTTGAAATTCCCTTCGGATTTCAAGACCCGTAACTTCGCGCCCAGCAGCGCCGCCAGTATCTCTTTTGTGGTGGTCTTGCCCACGCTGCCCGTGACGCCGGCAATTTTCTTGCCCCATGCAAGGCGCACGGCGGTCGCGAGCCGGTGCAGCGCGCGAAGGGTGTCGTCCACAATGAGGCAGGAGTCGCGCAGCTCATCCGGGAATTGACGCGCGCGCGATTCCCCCACCACTGCGGCCAACGCTCCGCGGCCGAGAGCCGCAGCCACATGATCGTGTCCATCGTGACGCGGTCCGTGGATGGCGAAGAACAGCTCTCCAGCACGTATCGTGCGAGAATCAATCGAGACGCCGGCCACCCGGGCCAGGGGGTCGAGCCGCGCCCCAAGCGCAGCCAGCATAGGCTTAGAAATCTGTAGAAGCGTCCACCGCATAAATTCCTCAAAGAGCTGGCGTTACGAAGATACCGCGCACCTCGGTCTGTTTTCACCGTTTTGAGGGCTCCTCCTTATTAAGGGTAACTACGGCTCGAAGCGCCTCTCTCCAGCTATGGATAAAGCGCGCTACGTGCCAAACCCTGGGCCCTTCTCCGGCCGGTCGTATCCACGATCGCGAAGCGCGCGGCGCGCCACTTCGCGATCGTCAAATTCCAAGGTGCGGTCCGCGAGAATCTGATAATTCTCGTGGCCCTTGCCGGCCAGGAGCAGGATGTCCCCCGCACACGCTTCGTCGATAGCCAAGCCGATGGCTTTTTCGCGGTCGGGCTCGATCATGTATTTGCCGTGCGTTTTTTGCAGGCCGACCACGATGTCACTGATGATTTTCAGCGGGTCCTCGCTCTTGGGATTATCGCTCGACAAGATCGTGAGATCGCTGAGGCGCCCCGCGACTTCACCCATCACTGGGCGCTTAGTGCGGTCCTTTTGTCCGCCACAGCCAAAGAGCGTGATGATGCGGCCTTTCGGGTTCAGCTCCCGCGCGGTGCGAATCAGATTTTCCAGCGCATCATCGGTGTGCGCATAGTCGACAACCACTAAAAATGACTGGCCCATAGTAATCGGCTGAAATCGTCCGGAAACGTTTTTGAGATTGCGAATGCCGGTAGCGATGACTTCGTTGGGCAGGCCCAGCGCCTGCGCGGCCCCAATCGCGGCGAGAATGTTGTAGACGTTGATGCGCCCTACGAGCGGCGACTCGATATCGATCTTGCCGTTGGGCGTTTGCGCCGTGAACGACAACCCGGAAAAAGTCAGCTGAAATTTCTTTGCGGTAAGCTGCGCGTCGGAGGTAAGGCCATAGGTGAGCGCATTTTTCGCCAATCCGGCCAACCGTTTTCCATATTCGTCATCTGTGTTGAGCACCGCCATATCCGGGGCGCCCGCTCCGGTGCCCTCAAAAAGGCGCAGCTTGGCCGCGAAATAATCCTCAAACGTCTTGTGATAATCCATGTGCTCGCGCGTGAGGTTGGTGAAGACAGCCACCGCAAAGTGGCAGCCCCACAAGCGGTCCATCGCCAAGGAATGCGAGCTCGCCTCCAGCACGGCAAAACGTCCTCCTGCGTCGCGAATTTCGGCAAGAAATCCCTGCAACTCCACCGATTCCGGCGTGGTGTTGGGCGCGGGATAGTCACCAAGAGGAGTGTGATACGCAATCGTGCCGAAGAGACCCGTCTTCGCTCCCGAGGCTTTGATGATGGCGTCGACGAGCGAGGTCGTCGTCGTCTTGCCGTTCGTGCCGGTCACCGCCACAAGTTGGAGAGCCTTCGCAGGGTGCCCAAAGAAATTAGCCGCCGTGATGGCCAGCGCCTTGCGCGCATGCGCCACGCGAATCCACGCCATGCTGGACGGCATCGTCGCCGGTCGCGCGTCTTCGCTGGCAATGGCCACTGCGCCGCGCGACACCGCGTCGCGAATGAAGGCGTTTCCGTCCGCCTTGGCGCCATGCAGCGCAAAAAACAGGGCGCGCGGCTGCACTTTCCTCGAATCGCAAGCCACCTGGCGAATATCGAGCTGCCCAGCTTCAGCAGGCACGCTGGCTTCTACGCCCTCAAACAAGGCGCTCAACTTGCTTTCATTGGGCACGCGAACCGGCATGAGATGGCCTCGTTCATCGTTGCTCTGCGTCGCAGTGGAGTCACGCTGTTTTTCTTCCGTATGTGTCAATGCGATGCTCATCCTAATGCCTGGACTTGGCGCGCAATCTCGCCGCCTTCGCGGGTTTTGCCGGCGACGGCGTTCCGAACTGCACGGTTACCTTGGCTCCGCGCCGCACCTTTGCTCCAGCCTCCGGAACCTGTTGGGTAGCAAGGTTGCTGCCAACCAGCAGCGGCTCGAGGCCCAAGTGCAAACACATCTCCGTGACTTCGCGCATCGTCTTCCCGGAAAAATCCGGCACGGAAATATCGCCGCCTTCATCGGCGGACATGGTCACTTCAGGAGCGTGAGGCACGGGCCTGTCAGACGCTACCGGATTCGACGCGGTTGGGGGCTCGTCGGGCTGCCCGGAGAAGTCCGTCGGCGAAAAATCCTCCAGCGTCGTGCCTTCGCTGGTGATCTGCCGTTTGTACGCCGCTTGAATCAGCCGCGGATTCAGCGGCACATCGCGCGGCACATCCAAATACGAGAGCACTTGCTCTGCAATGCGCTTGAACACGGGTGCGGCAACCTGCCCGCCTTCATGCAAGCCTACAGGGGAGTCGAGCGAAACCAAAATCGTCACAGCGGGATTGCTGATCGGCGCAAAGCCGGTGAACGACGCGATCAGCTGTGTCGGTGAATAGCGCCCCGTCGAAGGATCAATTTTTTGCGCCGAGCCCGTCTTGCCCGCGGCGGTCCAGCCATCGAGCCGCGCCAACTTGCCAGTGCCGCCCAACACCACGCCTTCCATCAGCCGCCGCAGTGTCGCCGCCGTTTCAGGCCGAATCACGCGTCTTGGCTCAGAAGTTGCAAGCGGGCCTTCGCTCTGCACAATTCTGTCTCCGCGCTTGATCGCCTGCACAACGTGCGGCTTCATCAGCAGCCCGCCATTTGCAATCGCCGAGACCGCGGTAATCAACTGAATCGGCGTAACGCCAATCTCCTGCCCCATGGAAACTGAGCCAATCGATATCGCGCTCCAATTATCGAGCCGATGCAGCAGTCCCTTACTTTCGCCTGGCAGGTCCACACCCGTCGGCGCGCCAAAACCAAACGCGCGAATGTATTCGTAAAATCGCGGCGCGCCCAGTCGTACCGCAATCTTGATCGCGCCCACGTCGCTCGACTGCGCCAGAATGTCGGCGACATTCAACAGCCCGAACGGTTTGTGGTCGCGGATGCGGTGCCCGGCGATGTAAATGGCGCCATTCTCGCAATCGAAAACCTCGCCGGGCCGTGTGATTTCCTGATCGAACGCCGCAGCTAAGGTAATCAGCTTGAAGGTCGATCCCGGCTCATACAGCGCAGCGACGGCGCGATTCATCCGCGATTCCGCGGGAGCTTCGCTGGCGGCATTGGGATTGAAGCGCGGCCAATTGGCCATCGCCAAAATCTCGCCGCCGTTCGGGTTCATCACGATCACGCTGCCGGCAATCGCGTGCGTCTTCTCGATGGCCGCAAGCAGTTCGCGCTGTGCGATGTACTGAATCTTTTCATCCAGTGTGAGCACCACGTTCGCTCCGCGCTCACGCTGTGCTTCGCCACCGTCGAACCAGCGCTGCCGCGCGTCGGCCATCACCACGATTTTTTCGCTCTTGCTGCGAATCTGGCCGTCGAGCTGATACTCAATTCCGGCGAGGCCTTTTTCGTCGGGATCGACGAAACCTAGTATGTGCGCGGCTAGATCACGCTTCGGATAAAACCTCTGATTTTCGTCCTGGAAGTAGATGCCCTTGAGATTCAGCGCTTCGATCGCTTCGACCTTCTCCGGTGGCAGCTTGCGCGAAACCCAAACAAAGGAGCGTGACGACGCCATTCGCGCTTCAAGGACGTCCTGCGGCACGCCGAGCACGCCTGAAAGCAGCCGCGCCGCCAGCGACTCGTCCGCAATTTCCGCGGGAACCGCAAACGCCGACTTCACCGGCACGCTCATCGCCAGCGCGCGCATGTTGCGGTCGTAAATGATTCCGCGCTTCGGCGTGATTTCGATAGTGCGCTGCTGCTGCCGCTGCGCGCGCGCCAGATACTCGCCGTGCTTGATCAGTTGCAGGTAGGAAAGCCGCCCGAAAACCGCCGTGGTCCACAGCAGAGCCACGCCGGCGACCATCAGCAAACGGACGTGGACTCGATTTTGTCGCATGACGGGTTCAGGTCGGCAAGCGCTCCGGTCGGCAGTTAATTTGAATTGCTGAAATCCTGCGCGGCGGAAACCAGCCGCGAATTACTGCGCACGGTTCGCGCGCACGTAACGAACCGCCGCCACTTCGGCGCCCGCTGGTGCGTCATACTCCTGCACCTGCGTCGGCAGCGGCTCCGTCAATCCCAGTTGACGCCGGGCAATCACGTCGATGCGGCGCGGGTCACGCAGCCCCTCGATCTCCAGCCGCAGTTCCGAGTTCAGCGCGGACATTTTCGTTTGTCTGCCCTTCAAATCCTCGAGCTGGAAACTCAAATCGATGCAGCGAAAATGCTGGTATACATAGAACATCAGAAACACGGCAAGCACGGCGCCCCAACCGGCCGTGCGATAGAAACCCTGCATGCGCACCGGCTCCGCGTGGCGTACCAACCGAGAATTATCGATCCTCTTCACGGTGTGAAATTCCGTGTGCACCGTCTTCTTTCTACTTCTGGCCATACTCAGACTCTTTCTGCGCACCGCAATTTCGCACTTCGCGAACGTGGGTTCGCCGAGATTTCCACTTCACTCGGCTGGATTACATGTTTGGTCAGCACCTTGAGCGTGCCCGCACGCTCTCCTTGTTGAAACGCCTGCTTGACCAGGCGGTCTTCGCCTGAGTGGTACGTAAGCGCCACCCAGCGCCCGCCGGAATTTAATGTAGCTGGGGTCCGAGAAAGAAACTGCCCGAGTTCCTCCATCTCTCGATTCACCGCTATCCGCAGCGCCAGAAACGTTTTTGTGGCGGGATGCAGTCTCTGCCTTCCCCATTGCTTTCGGGCCCCAGCTACAACCGTTGCCAGGTGCGCGGTGTCGCGTATCGGCCGCGCGCGTACGATGGCCCTGGCGATCCTTCTGGAATCGTGCTCTTCGGCTTCCCGATAGAGCAGGTCGGCCAGCTCTTTCTCCGACCAGCGATTCACAATTTCGTCTGCCGTCACTTCGTCACCTGCTGCATCCATCCGCATGTCCAGCGGACCTGCCTCGCGAAACGAAAAGCCTCGCGCGGCTTGGTCAAGCTGCATGCTCGAAACCCCCAAGTCGGCCAAGACCCCGTCCACCCCGGGAATCCCCAACTCGCGCACGACCTCCGCAATCCTCGAGAACGGCGCCTGCACCAGTGTCACCTTCTCCCCAAAGGTCTTCAGCCGCTCCCGGGCCAGCTCCAGCGCCTGTGCGTCCCGGTCCAAGCTCAGTACCCGACCAGAGGTCAGCTTCTGCGCGATGGCTGCCGAGTGCCCGCCGGCTCCCAGCGTTGCGTCCACGTACGTTCCGTCCGGCTTTACGCGCAACCATTCGAGCACCTCATCCAACATCACCGGCGTGTGTGGCGCGGCCCTTTTTTCTCGCCACTCGCCACTCGCTTGCCCCGAGTCCCGTTGAGGGGCCACTCGCCACTTCCTAACTAAATCCCCAAATCTTCCAGCGCTTTGTCGTCCTCGCTCGTGTACGGCTCGTTCTTCAAGCTATCGACAACGCGCGTATGGTTCATCACCTCGAGGTAATCGAGGTTCCCGAACACATCCACTTCGCCCTTCATCTGCGCCGATTCGCGCAGCACTGCGGGAACCAAGACTCTGCCCTGACCGTCCAGCTCGACGGTTTGCCCGTAATAACTGGTGCGCATTAAGAATTTGCGCTTGGCGCGGTTCTGCGAAGACACTTTCGCGAGCTTGTCTTCGATTTCGGACCAAACTTTCATCGGATAAATGCGCGCCGATTCGCCTGTTGGACTAGTGATGTAAAACTGGCTGCCGTACTCCTTCAAGGCATCCACAAACACGGCGGGTATTTTGAGACGACCCTTCTCGTCGACTTTCGCCGGACAGTTGCCCCGCAGCTTCATGTGCCCCGTCTTGGACCGCCCCGTCTACGATCGATGGACGGCCCGTCAGTAAGAAGAAGTGGTATCGGACACCCGGTCGCACCACAGCCCTCTAGGACTGCCTACTTTACTCTACGATGTTCTACTGAACCCCACTTTGCCCCACTTTTGTCCACATGATAAGCCGCTTTTCTCTGTTGTCAAGAGGAAAAACCATGTTCGCTTAAAAAAGGTTGAGCGCGGCTTTGTCTTGAAATATGAGGAGAATTACCGCGATATCTTGTGTTCTCGAGACGGCACAAAATCTATTCCTAGTGTTCTGGTTCTGAATGAGCGAACACTTATCTCTTGGCTCCTTTGGCTTTATGACCGGCCCCGTTAGCCGTCTGGATTCCGGCGTGCTGCGCCAGTCCAGCCTGGCACCCCCATGACTCTGGCCTAGCTCTAAGGGTTTTCCCCTCTTCCGCTATCCTGGCACTCATGCTATGCTCCCGTTTGTCGTTGAACTTCAAGGAGCGCCGCTCATGGAATGGGTTACCCCTCAGCACGAAGAGATCGACCTCAACTGCGAAATCAGCTCGTACGCCAACGCCGAGCTCTAATCCCTCAAGCATTCTTGTGTAGCGGCCGCTTTCCAAAGCGGACGTTTTTTAATTCCCTACCGCCGGCTTGCATCGTAGTCTCCTTTTGCCCGTGCGACGCCCATGCGCGTTAAAATCCTCGGCTCCGCTGCTGGAGGCGGCTTTCCCCAATGGAATTGCGGGTGTGCGAATTGTCGCCGTCTTCGCGAAGGCAGCCTGCGCGGCGGCGCACGGACGCAAACGCAAATCGCATTCTCCCCGGAGCCTGAAGCAAATATCTGGTTCCTGGTGTCGGCCAGTCCGGACTTGCGCGCACAAATCCTCGCCACGCCTGAATTGGTTCCGCAAGCCAAGTCAGAAACGCACTCGCCCATCGCCGGGGTTTTCCTTCCGTCTGCGGATGTTGACTCCGTGATGGGCCTGCTCCATCTGCGCGAGTTTCAGTCCTTTTTCGTGTTTGCCGCGGCCGCCGTGCAGCGCATCCTGAAAAAGGAAAACAAAATCTTCGGCGTGCTCGACCGCGCCGACCCCGCATTGCAGTGGCAAGTGCTTTCCAGCAAAGGACGTCTCGGTTGTCATCTTTCGGAAAGCCCTGGTGAAGCGCCGGCCTTCGTCTGCGTGACTATCCCGCTCGGCGGCTCCTATCCCGACTACGTCAGTGACGAGCTTCAACGCACTCTTTCAGCGGAAGAAGCTGCCCTTGGGTTCGTATTTGAGCAAAAAGGAAAAAACGTTTTCATCGCGCCCTCCCTCTCGGGACGCAATTCCGAATGGACCAAGGCAGCGGCCTCCAGCGACCTGGTCTTGATCGACGGCACCTTCTGGAGCGACGACGAGCTAATCAAAACCGGACGCAGCAAGAAAACTGCTCGCGAAATCGGTCATTTGCCTTTAGCCGGCGCTGATGGTCTGCTCGAACAATTCCCGAAGAACGCAAAGGGACGAAAAGTTCTGATTCACATCAACAACACGAATCCCATCCTCGATGAAGACAGCCCCGAACATCGTGCCGCACTGGATGCCGGCTTCGAAATCGCCTACGATGGAATGGAATTCGATTTATGATTATCGTCGCCGCCCAATCCGACCGGCCGCCACTCTCCCAAGCCGAGTTCATCGCCGGCTTTCACGCCATCGGCGAAGAGCGCTATCACCATAGGCACCCATTTCATCTGCTGATGCACGATGGAAAACTCACGCGCGGTCAGTTGCAAGGCTGGGCGCTCAATCGCTACTACTACCAGAGCCGTATTCCCATCAAAGACGCGGCGATTCTCGCGCGCAGCGAAGATCCCGCCTTCCGCCTCGCGTGGCGCAAACGCATCCTCGATCACGATGGCGACGGCACGAAGCCCGGTGGCATCGAGAAATGGCTGCGCTTGGTCGAAGCCACCGGCCTTCCCCGCGAGCAAGCGTTAAGCGGCGAAGGCATCCTGCCGGCCACGCGGTACGCCGTGCAGGCCTATGTCGATTTCGTCTCCACGCGCTCGCATCTCGAAGCCGTTGCGTCTTCGCTGACCGAGCTTTTCTCGAAGAAGCTGATCGTGTTGCGCATGGATCGTCTCCGCCAGCATTATCCGTGGCTCTCTAACGGCCTCGATTACTTCACTGGCCGCCTGACGCAAGCTCCTGAAGACGCCGACTTCGCCCTCGTCTGGGTCGTAAGACACGCACACACCCGCGAACAGCAAGACCAAGCCCACGCCGCTCTGCGCGCAAAATGCGACATCCTCTGGGCCCAGCTCGACGCCCTCTATTTCGCCTACGTAAATCCCGGCTGGCCTCCTCCCGGCGCCTTCGTTCCTAGCGAGAAAAGCGCATGACACCTGACCTGCAATCGCATCCACGACTCGCTCCCGGCTGTCGCCTCGGTGAAAACAATCAGCAACGTGTCCTGCTTATGCCGGAGCGCGCACTGCGCCTCAATGGCCCAAGCCTGGAAATTGTCCAGCGCTGCGACGGAAAGCACACCGTCCAGCAAATCATCGGCGAGCTGCAACAGATTTACTCGAAAGCCGAACCAAAAAAAGTCGAGACCGATATCCTCGACTACCTGGCCCGACTGCATGACCAGCGCGCCCTCGACTTCGCGTAATCTGGTTGGGGGTGCAGCACTGCTGCACCCCAGCTTGGCCAGATTTCTGACCAAAAGGCCCTTCAATTGATTTCGACTCCCTCAGCTCCGGTCAACCCGCTGGCCCTGATCGCCGAGCTAACCCACCGCTGCCCGCTGCACTGCGTCTACTGCTCCAACCCTCTCGAACTGAAAAATCGCGCCAACGAGCTGACCACCGAAACTTGGGCACGCGTCTTCGAAGAAGCCGGTCAAGCCGGCGTCCTGCAAGCCGACCTCACCGGCGGCGAGCCTCTCGCTCGTACCGACATCGTCGAATTAATCCGCGCCGCACGCTCCGCCGGCCTCTACGTCAACCTCATCACCTCAGGCCTCCCGCTCGACGAAGGGAGACTTGACGCTCTCATCGCCGCCGGCCTCGATCATCTACAGCTTAGCTTCCAGGGCGCACGTGAGGAAATCGCGGCTGAAATCTCCGGCACGAAATCCCACGCACAAAAGCTTCGGGTGCTCGAATGGCTGAAAAGTCGGCGCATCGCCGTCACACTGAATTTCGTGATCCACCGGCGCAACATCGATCAGCTCGCTGAAATGCTCGCGCTCGCAGAATCCTCCAGCGCCACCCGCGTGGAATTCGCCAACGTGCAGTATTACGGCTGGGCCTTCGCCAATCGCGAGCGCCTCCTGCCCACGCGCGCCCAGCTAGATCGCTCCATCGAAACTCTAAAATCCGCCCAACAGCGCCTGCGCGGCAAAATCCGCGTCGAATACGTTGTGCCAGATTACTACGCGAAATATCCCAAGCCGTGCATGGGCGGCTGGGGACGCAAGCTCATGCTCGTCACGCCAACCGGCGACGCGCTTCCTTGCCATGCCGCGCAAATTATTCCGGGATTGCACTTCGAAAACGTGAAAGACCGCGGCCTGCGCGAAATCTGGGAAACTTCGGCAGCCTTCCAAAAATTTCGCGGTGAAGCCTGGATGCAAGAACCCTGCCGAACCTGCGATCGCCGCGAGCAAGACTTCGGCGGCTGCCGCTGCCAAGCTCTGCTCCTAGCCGGAGACGCCTCCGCCACCGATCCAGTCTGCTCGCTGGCTCCCACGCGCGGAAAAGTTAACGCCATCATAGCCGCAGCAAACAACACGCCGCCCACCGAAAGTGTTAAGCCCGACTGGCTCTACCGCCCCAATCCCGCGTAGCCGTTCCCTTCCCTTGTAGTGGCGCAGTATACTGCGCCAGTCCTCCGGCCTTTATCGTCACCTAGCCTAATCGGTGTGCGTAACCGCCGCCTCAACCGACCGCCGCAATCGCATCACCACTCGAAACAAAAACACCAGACTCCCCGCCAGCACAAGCAACCCAAAAAGTCCCAACGTATACGGCGCCCCAATGCGCTTCGCCACTCCGCCCGCCAGCAGCGAACCGATCGGCTGCACACCCATGAACATCGTCGCGTACACCGCCATGATTCGGCCGCGCAATTCGTCCGGCACGCGGCTCTGAATAATCGTGTTCGTCGCCGCCATCTGCACCGTCGCCGAAAATCCCACCACAAAAAGCACCACCATCGACAGCCAGAACACACGCGATTCCGAGAAAACGATCAACCCAATCCCGCACGTTGTCGCAGTCCCCGCAATCCATCGCGCCAGCCCCTTGAACTCCGTGCGCGCGGCAAAGTGCAGCGCTCCAAGCACCGCGCCCACGCCCGCTGAGCTCATCAGCAAGCCCAGCCCCCGCGGCCCAAGGTGCAAAATATCGTTCGCAAAGATCGGCAGAAAAACCGAATACTGCAATCCCAGCAAGCTCAGCCAGCTTAGCAACAGCAGCGCCGACCGGATCGGCACATCGCTCATCGCAAACCGAAATCCCTCCATCAGACTGCGCAACGGCGATTCCGTGCTCGGTTTTCGTTCCACCGGCGTCAGTCGCATGGCCAGCAACGCGACGATCACCGCCAAGAAGCTCACGCCATTCAAAAAGAAGCACCAACCCTCGCCAATCCACGAAATCGCAAAACCCGCAATCGCCGGGCCCACCACGCGCGCGCCGTTAAAGATCGATGAGTTCAATGCAATCGCGTTCGGTAAATCCTCTTTCCCAACCATCTGCACCAAAAACGCCTGCCGGATCGGCACATCGAACGCGTTCACAATTCCTACCAGGAACGCAATGAAAATAACCACCCAAGCTCCACGCGCGTCATGAATCGCGCCGCTTAACGTCAGTCCGGCCAGCACAAACGCCAGAATCATCGACGCGGTCTGCGTGGCGATGACGCCGCGATGCCGGCTGTAATGGTCCCCGACATATCCGCCGATCGAGGCCAGCAATAAAATGGGAATTTGATTGGCAAAGCCGAAAACGCCCAGCAGCGCCGCCGAATGCGTCAGCTTGTAAACCAGCCAAAGCTGCGCCGTCGACTGCATCCACGTGCCGATGAGCGAAACGAGTTGTCCCGCGAAGAAGAGTTGAAAGTTGCGATGCTGCAAAGCGCGGAAGCGCGTGGACACGAGCGGGAAATTCCTCCGTGAATTGGACGCAGCACGCCGCCACTATGGCGCGCGCAATCACTCACGATGACGCGCTCAGCCCGCCGTTGTCAATCCGCCAGTCCAGCTGGAAGAGCCTACACACATCGTATCCCCCTGGCGGAATTGAAGTGTGTGAGTCCGAAGAGGCGGCGGGAGATGGCTGCCCGGCTGGGGGGAGAGCCGGGCAGCGCGCGGATAGACTCCGCGTATGGCCACCGCTCGCTACTTCGACCTGGTGCGTGAGATGAAAGACGCCTATAACCATCGGCTCCGGCTCGTACAGTCCGCTCGTCAGATCGGCATCAAGCCCACCGCCCGTCTTTTCTCTGCCACGGTGCCTACGGTCCGCAAATGGCTCCGCCGTTTTCAGCAACAGGGACCCGCCGGCCTGCGCGAACATTCCCGCGCTCCGCACTATCAGCCGCGGCGCACGCCAGCAGAGCTAGAGCAGCGCGTCGTCGAACTGCGCCGAACCTTGTTCACGTTCGGTTCCCGCCGCCTTATCCGCGAGTTCGATCTGCCCATCAGCCATCGCGCCCTGGAACGCATCTGGCGCGCGCACGGCTTGCTGAAAAAACGAAAGAAAAAATATCAGCGCAAGCAGGACCTCGCGCACATCAAAGCGCAGTGGGCGCTGTTCCAGCAGATCAGCGCGGATACGAAGGATCTCGACGATATCCCACGCTACTGGCCGCAGGCTCAACAGTTCGGCTTGCCTGCCATCCAGTACACCGCGCGCGAAGTGCGCAGCGGCTTGTTGTTCTGGGCCTTCGCTCAGAAGCGCAGTGCCGCCGCCAGTGCGGTCTTCGCCGCACGCATTCAGCAGCATCTGGATCGCTACGGCGTCTCGCTGCGCGATCTGGTCTGGCAGACCGACAATGGTGGCGAGTTCAAAGGCGATTTCCCTGCGGCCCTCGGCGATAGCCAGCATGTGCTCATCCCTCCCGCCGCCCACACCTATCAAAGCGACGTGGAAACCGTGCACCGCCTCGAAGAAGATGAATTTTTCGACCTGGAAGAGTTCCGCAGCCGCGGCCAGTTCCTCGCCAAAGTCCACACCTACCAGCTGTACTTCAACCTCGCAAGACCCAACACCCACAAAGAAAATCAGACCCCCTGGCAAATCATCGAGCGGCTCGCTCCCTGCTCGCCCCTCGAACTCTGCTTGCTTCCACCGGTCTTCCTGGATTACTACCTCAACGACTCGGGGGGATACGATGTGCCCAGGCTTCCCTAGAAAAAGTGACGGGTCAGTTTCCGATTACCCAACTTACTACGAGTTAGCCTCTCGCGTGATAATCGGGGACACCCGTTATGCACCTAAGACTGCATCTCACTGCTGGGTGCCGACCATGCGCCTAAAGTTTCTGCGTTTCCTGCGCTTGTGCTTACCGCTGATTCTGTTGGCGGTCTATCATCACCGAGCTTTCGCAGGCATACGCCCTTCGTTTGCACTGGACTACTGCGCGTGGCACGCAACACATCTGGTGCTGGTTGAAGTCACGCCAAAGGACGGTGTTTTTGTCGTGGTTGAGTCGTGGACAGGTGAACTGCAACCAAGTGACCTTATAAGCGTTCCTGAGCTAAAGCCTGCCCCCGGCGCCATGCCGATTTCTCTCAATCCCAAAAGGACCGATTTCTTCGCCCCCGATGAGAGTGGGATAAGCGAGCATATTCCACGACAGCCTGTTGGCTCACGAATGGTTCTCTTCCTAAAAAGGGAAAAAGGCTCAGAAACATCACTCACTTCCACAAATACAGAATCAGGAGAGAAATGGTGGCCTGCTGGTTTCTCGAACGGAATGAAGACCTCAGTTGTCTGGATAGATGGTGGATACGTCTATGGCTTCCAGCAAGTCATGAATCCGGGTAACAGTGTTCTCACGAGATTGGATACCTCTCTCCAAAAAATGAAAGACCGTGTGACGAAGATTAATCGTATTCATCAGGAACTCGTGGAGGTCGTCAGTATCGGAGACAGCGGTGCTAGAGCCCAAGCACTTAAGCCTTATGTGCGTTCAGAAGTGTATGAAGCTCAGCGACTCGCTCTGAACGAATTGGGCAAATGCGGGCCTGCGGCGGTTGAGACGATTCGTGGAATGCTGAACGATCCGGCTTTCGGCAACGAAGCAGCGGAGTTGCTGAAAGCGTTTGTTGAGGCAGGGGGCGAAGCGGTAGGAGAAGAATTGAACAGCCGTCTGCAGCAAGAGTTGGCGTACTGGCAAGCTAGGGCGCCTTCTTTGTCCCAAGGCTGGTGGAATCAGGACCCGGCGCCTCACGCACCGCTGCGAGAAAGGTACTCGCAGACTTTTCAGTTGATTCTTGGGCTTGAACGTACGCATTACACCCCGGCATTAATTACGGCAAGAAACCTTGGTAATCTTTGGCGCTCTCTTCCACAGTTAAATGACCGAAGCGGCATCAATCAAATGGCCGAAGAATGCGACAAGTTGGTAGAACACCTAAAGGCGAACTAGACGGACACCGGGCACACGGCGCCAACATTGATTGACGTCCAAACCGGACAAGTGGAGTTCACAACTTCAGCAGTGCAAATAATCGCGAGCTATGCGACCTCTGGATTCGGAAGAGAAGAGCAGCGAAAACCTCCTATCGATGGTAGAGCCAAAGGAAAAATCCGCAGATGCAGCCCAAAGGCACAGTGAGTGCGAGAAACCAACGTGCCTCTGGTAATCCCACAAAACCCATAAAAAGCAGACCGACCACAATCACCAGCCCAATTGGATGGCCAGTCCATTGCCCTGCTCCGTAAAGGCCGAATGGAACGACCTTGGCGGGATGAGGTAAGAGGTTGTGCGAGGCCTGTTGAGCAGCGCGGCGATGAGTATTCATAGAGGCCCCTAAATATCCTATACGCCTCAGAAGCGTCGGGGGCAAGCATTTCACTCCTGCTGAAAAATCGGGGCACTGCCTGGTTAACACGCGAACTAGAAACCGAGCCACTACCAGAAAAACGGAGGGCTACCATTTGGCGCGGATGCGGTACTTGAGGACGGAGGTGCCGTTTTTGTCGACGGGGACTTTGAACTGGGCGGCCCAGGCGGCTGTCTTGGTGAATTTGTAGGTGGAGGAGAGCATATCCCAGTCGCCGCCGATGGGCTCGTTGACCTCGACGGTGATGGGCGTGTCTTTGTGATTGCGCAGGGTGATCTCGAATTCCATTTCCCAGACATGCGTGTCGATACGCTTGTAATCGGTCTGCTTGCGCTCGGCGACGACGTCGAAGGCGTTGCCGATGTGCACGGTGACGGTTTCGTCTTTGGGGGTGTGATCGATGTGGTCTTCGCCGATGAAGAGGATGCCGCCTTTTGAATCTTTCTGATAGACGCGCAGGTTGCCGGCGGGCAGAGGCATGCCTAATCCGGCTTTCTCTTCGTTCTTGAATTTGTAGAAGACCATTACCGGATCTTTTTGCGGCGAGCCGGGATTGTATTGGTTGTGGTAGTAAAAGTTCTGGCCGTTGACGACGAATACCTTTTCGACGGGGACTGCGGTGCCCTGCAAGAGGCTGATCTGCTTGGTTTCCTTGTCTTCGACGGAAGTGCGGCGGCCAAGCGAATAGAGATGATATTCAGAGAAGCTTTCTTGCTGGAACTGCATTTCCTTCGCCACTCTTCCATTCAGTGCTTCAGCCCGCATAGCCATAGGAGCGGACGGCGTAACGCGATTCAATTCTCCGGCAACTAATTGCAGGCGCGCGTTGCGGAAGGCGGTGCCGCTGTTGTTGGCGAGGGTGACCCAGCCGTCGAGATCGGCGGCCTTGTCGTCGCGGGCGACGGTGAGGACATAGTCGGAGTTCCAGGAGAGATTGGTGGCGAGGTAGGAGGCTTCGATCTGGTGCTTGCGCGCGCCGGTGTTGTCCAGAGACATCAACAGCGTGGGGCGATCGTAAAGATTCGCAGGGACTTCGGGAAAGCGATAGCTCTCCGCAAACATTCCGGTGACGATGTCGTTGCCGATCTTCCAGACCGGGCCGTTATTGTCGGAGAGCAGGGTGGCCTTGATTTCCTCGTGTTTGGTGGTGCCGCTGTCCTGATAGTTGCGGACGAGGGTGACTTCCTTGCCGACGTATTTGTGCAGGAGTTTGGCGGGTTCAAGGAGATCGTATTCGTAATTCTGCTCGATAACGCCAAGCTTGTCCGGCTCGGTGAGCGAACGGAAGTGCACGGTAGCGGGATTGACGGTGGCAGCGATGTCCATGAATTTGAGGCGGAAGTAGCCGGCCGGCAGAGTTAGCTGGCGAACGTCACGAACCAGGGCGATGTTGGAGTTGTAGACCGTGACGGCAAGATCGGTCTGATCGTTCAGACTAGTAGCTTGATCAGGGGACGGACGAGCTTCCTTGTCTTGCGTACCAGAACGATGGCTGCGTGTGGCGGAATACAGCACGCCCGCGCTAAGCAATGCACCGAGCGTTGCCGCGACAAACCATGGCGCGCGCGCGGTGAATTTCTGGCTGGGAGTCGTCATGTCGTTGACCTCTCTCTCAAATTTGCTTCCACGGTTAGAACGAGGCTGCAGGAATTTCTTGCACGGTGTTTACTCACTCCGGAGCGAGCTTTTTCCAAGTGGCGCCACCGTCGGTTGTTTGATACGCGCCGTTCGTTGGCGAGACTGTGGCCTGGCGAGCATCTACGGCGAAGACGGAGCGGAGATCGTCCTGCGTGGGCGGGCGCACTTTCTGCCAGTGTGCGCCGCCGTCAGTGGTACGCAGGATCGCCCCGCTGCGACCGACAATCCAGCAAATTTTTTCGGAAGGCGCAGAGCCGGCGAGTAGATCGGTGATTACGTCGCTAGGTTGCAAGGTCCAGGTTTTTCCGGCGTCCGAGGAAAACTCGATTATGCCAGCTTGTCCGACTTTCCACGACACACTCCCGCCGGGTGCCGAGATGATGACTTCGCCGGGGCTGTTGGCGAGACGCATCTCCGCTTTCCGTTTGAAGCGAGACATGCCGCCCATCTCTTGCTGCTGAGTAACGCGGCCGGCGACCGCGGCCGATTCAGATAGGACTTCCGCGCGGGCGGAGGGTGGCGCTGGAGCAGCCGCCGCAGTGCCAGCAATCGCGCTACGCTCGGGCGCAGGCTGAGGAGGACCGGGGAAGAGCGCATCTCGTTTGGTGTTAGCCGCTTTTCCTTCCGCCTCGGTTCTGGCCGCATCGACTCTGGATTTTAGGCCCTCTTCCAAGGCAGGCGAAACATTGCGATTGAGCGAGTTGTCCGCCAATTGACTGAAATTGTCGCGGACATCGGGGGCAGAGGATAGTTTTCCCAAGGTTGAGGAATGTTTTTCTTTCAAAGGCGATTGAAGGCGTTCCTTTGGGGCGCCAGCAATTTTCGATTGTGGCGCAGTATTTAACGCCTCGAACGCATCGGACGAAGCAGCTTCTTTTTTCGGTGTGGCATCGAGGGGTGGCGTCAGCGTCGATAGAGACGAAGAAAGGGGTAAGTCCTTTACAGTCCCGGCTTGCTCCAGATTGACTCTAGGTCCTTGCGCGGGGACTCGTACTGAATTGCTTTCGCGGACGGCGATCCAAACCAATAACGCGGCGGCCAAAGCACCGGCAGGCGCAACCCAGCGCCAAAATGCGGGCCTCCGAGCAGGAAGCACGTGAACACCGGATTTTGCGGCGGCAGTTGCTTGCCGCGCCCTACTCGCCGCAGCAACGGGAATTTCGTCCGTGGCTCCCAGGTGCGCGAGTATCTGCCGGCATCGCTCGCAACCGGTGACGTGCGTTTTCAAGGCCGCCATTTGCTCAGGAGCAAGCGAACGCTCGTGATATACAGCGAGGGTTTCCGCGTCCGAGCATGCACTGTGCGAGGCGCCCGCGGAGCTGCCCGCGCGCAGATGACTCGCGAGCGCATCTTCAAATTTTCGTTCGCGGTCGTCAGACGGCATTCGCCCCTCCTTCTTTAGAACGCGGCGCTTCGCTTTTCTTGCGCAGGGCGCTCATGGCTTCTTGCTCTCCGGTTTGCGTCCCTTGGCTCGGCTCTCGGGGAGCAGCTTGTCCAAATCGATGGGCGCATCTTCGGCGGCATACTCGAAGCACAGCGCGATCTGCTCGTCGCTGAGCCCGGCTCCGGATGGCCGGCCATCGAGACTGCTGCTGGCCTTGCGCATGGCCTGCTCCACCTGGTGACGCAGCTCCCGGCGTGTGCGCTCGAGATTGCGGGAAACGCTGGATTCGTGCTCGCCCAATTTGCGGCCGATCTCCGCGAGGGTTAGCTCCGCGGCATAATACAAACGCAGGCGCTCTTTGTCCCGCGTGTCGAGAAGACCGAGAGCGACTTCCAGGGTGCGGCGAAAGAGGGCCACAAGCTCGGTTCGATGCGGATCTTGGAGAGGCTCAGCGCCGGTGCCGCTTATTCGGCGCGGTGTTGCGAGCGGTGAGGCCGGGAGGGTGGCATGGCCATCCGCGCCCTCGAGGTCGGTGAGACGCCGGCTGGCGCGGATGGCGTCGACATGCCGCTGGGCGAGGACCGCGCGCAGCCAAGTCTTCAGCGAGCTTCGCCCGTGGAAATAACGGAACAGTGAGCGGCGGTCGGCTCCTTCGCTCAGTCCATACAGCTCCGCGAAAAGAGAGTCCGCTAGTTCGCACGCTGCCGGCTGGTCCGGCGGGCAGCGCAGAATAGCGCCAGCCGCGGAACGCAGGTAGCCGCGAAAAGTCGAGACGAAATAATCCCACGCGTCGGTGTGGCCTTCGGCGCAAGCGCACGCGAGCGCTAAATCCTGCAGGTGCAGCCTGGAAAGGTGTTCTTCGATCTGCACGGCGCCCGGCGCCTCTTCGCCAAAGCGTTTCCTCGCGCCCAGCTCGAGGGCGGCGGCAAACACGTCGCGCGGCAGTCTCCAAGACCCGGCCCCGGAGTCCGTAAACAACTGACCCACCAGTGGTTGACGGTGGCTGAGCAAGTTCACGCCTCTAGCGCTAAGGCCGTCCATCCCATTTTCTGGAGTACGGTTCATACTGTACGTGCCGCCCCTTCCGGTCCCTGTTGCATCTTACAAAGATAACCCCGGTTGGCGGGAACCGGCGCGGCAAAAGGTGCGCCACGGGCAGACATTTTGCGATATCCTAGGGCTGGTTGCGACCCCAACCCGCAACTATTGAATGCCTCGCCGGGTTTGTTTCTGAGGGGTGCATGCGTCTGGTCGCGCGGCAGCCGTTGGCGACTTCGCGACGATAGTACGATGGTCCTATTCGGGCTACCCCAGCCTCATCGGTACTCTGGTGCGCTAGACACTTCTGTTCCTGGCCAGCGAACTTGGGAAAGCTAGGTCTGCCTAGAAAACCCGTGTTCACCGAAGGGAATCTACTTTAAGGCAGGACGCGGATGACATCGATGATTGCAGACCCACCAACCAGCGGTACGCGTCTCGGGGTAGGTTTCGACGCAAGTCGACCTCGCACTCGAAACGAGGCGTGGAAGACCGCCATCGGAACGAAGCCAGTGCCCGCCCGGTTTGCGTTGCTGCCGGAAGGCGAAAAGCGCTGGGACCGCATCGGCGTAAGCGCGGTGGCACAAATTTTGTTTGTCACGTTTTTCGTGGCCATGCCCATCTTTTTTCCGGAACGGTTGAGCGCGCTCAAGTACCAAGTGAACCCTTTGACTTGGATCGTGACTGAGGTGCCTGTGGCGCCTCCGCCACCCTCGCCTCCAAGGGTTAAAGCAAAGCCAGCATTGCCAAAACCCGTCGAAGAACCGAAGTTGAGCCCGAAGCAGCCGCACATTTTCGTACAGCAGAAGGCGTTTCAGCCGCAGATAAGGCAGCTTGACGTCAAGGCGCCTGAGCTGACGAAGGAAACCGTGTTTGAAGCGAAGTTAAACACGCCGATCAACGGACCAAAGCGGCCGAAAGACGAAGTGAAGGTCAACAACCTGAACAGCGGAAGCGCCGCTCCGGCCACGGTGAACCTGCCGTTAAACAAAGTGCAGACCGGGGGATTTGGCGACCCTAACGGTCTACCAGGCAAAGGAAATCCGAACAAGACAACCAATATTAATCGCCTGGGCTCGCCAGCATTGCCGGGCGGCCCTGGGTATGGAAATGGTACGGGCGGCGACAAAGGCGTGCGCGGCACAGTCGCGAGCACCGGCTTCGGAAACGGCATCGCCAATCCTCCGCCGAGCGGCGGAAAACGCGGAGTGGTGCAAAGCGGCGGCTTCGCCGATGCCACCGTGGCGGACAACACGCCAAAGAAGAAAGCGGCGTCCGCCGATTCCCCGACGACGATGGTTGACATTCTGGACAAACCTCGCCCGCAGTACACCGCGGAAGGGCGTACTCTGAGACTCGAGGGTGACGTGGTTCTCGAGTTGGTATTCCAGGCGAACGGCACGGTCCAGGTGAATCGCATCATCAGTGGACTCGGCCACGGCCTCGATGAGGCTGCGATGCGGGCGGCTCAACAAATAAAATTCAAACCTGCCAAGCGAGATGGCCAGCCAGTGGATTTCCCTGCTCGCGTGCGCATTGAGTTCCGGCTGGCTTACTGAAGCTTACTGAGGGGAGAGCAGAGAAATGCGCAAGCTAGCAGCAGCTATCCTGGTGCTCGTGTCGAGCGGGATGGGGAGCAAGGCCGCCGCAGCGGCGCCCCGCCCAGCCGACCAGCCACGGACCATGGAAGAGGTTGTCGACCGCGTCGTCGCCAACGAGAATCACCTCAACCAAGAAATCCGCAAGTTTTCCCCGCTGGTCGAAACCTATATTCAAAACCTGAAGCCCGACAAGCAGCTGGGATTTACACCGGCGGGCGACAAATACTTTTTGGGCCGCGCGGACTTTTCCAAGGGCGTGAGCCTGGTTTCCCTGACCGATGCGGACACCAAGGGCAAAAAGATTTTCTCCGGCATTGGAAATTTCTTTTCGTTCGCCATGCAGTACCTGCCCGACGGCTTCTTGCAGATGATTTTCATCGACACGAACGGCTTCGACAAACAGCACTACAAATTTGACTACGTGCGCCGCGAATTCCTAGGCGAAGTGCGCTGCCTGGTGTTCGACGTCAGTCCGGAAGCGAAAGCCGGCAAGGGCCGCTTTCTCGGGCGCATTTGGGTGGAGGATCAGGACTTCAACATTGTGCGTTTCAACGGCGCTTACGGCGGCAGCGGACACACCAGTTGGTATTTCCATTTCGATAGCTGGCGCACGAACGCGCAGCCCGGCATGTGGCTTCCCTCCTTCGTATACAGCGAAGAAAAGGACCTGCATTACGCGCTGACCAAGAAGCTGGACTTCAAAGCGCAGACGCGCCTGTGGGGATACAACCTGGGCCACGCCGCGCAGGAACAAGAGTTGAGCAAGATCCTGGTCGAGACTCCGGTGCAGGATGATTCCAAGAGCGCAAACGACCTGACTCCCGTGCAAGCGCAGCGTTCCTGGGACCGGCAGGCCGAAGAAAACGTAGCCGACCGTTTGCAGCGCATCGGATTGATGGCGCCGAGAGGCGAGGTCGACAAAGTTCTCGACACCGTGGTGAACAACCTTGAGGTCACCAACAATCTGGACATCGACCCAGAAGTGAAATGCCGGGTGCTGATGACCACCACGCTGGAGTCATTCACGCTTGGCCACACGATAGTCCTCAGCCGCGGATTGATTGACGTTCTGCCGGATGAAGGCAGTTTGGCTACGATAATCGCGCACGAACTCGGCCACGCAGTTCTTGGCCATCGCATGGATACAACCTATGCTTTCTTCGACCAGCTCCTCGTCAGCGACAAAGACACCTTCCGGCACTTCGGTTTTGCGCGCACGAATGAAGAAGAGCAGGCCGCCAGCGCGAAAGCTGTCGAATTGCTGAACAATTCTCCTTATAAAAATCAGCTCGCCAATGCCGCGCTTTTTCTTTCGGCCTTGCAAGCGCGGCAGAAGGAAATTCCGAATCTGATCGCGGCGCACCTGGGCGATAAGGTCGTGACCATCGCCGATATCAAGACCGGCGCGGCACCCACGCAAACGCCCAATGCCGATGCGAAGAAGAATCCGCAGGTGATCGCAGCTCTACCGATTGGCGGACGCGTGAAGCTGGATGTTTGGTACGACCGGCTGGAACTAATAAAGAGCAAACCAATAGGAACGGTTGCCGAACGCGAAAAGATGCCGTTTGAAGTCACCCCGTTCATGCCGTACCTCACGCGTTACAACACCGACAGTTCCAAACCGGCCAACGCGAGCTCGGCGGAAACCAAGCCGCCGGAAACTGCTTCGATCCCGCCAAGCAGCCCGAAGCCGGCGGATCCCTCAAAACCTTGAGCTAATTCATTGGATATATAAGGCCCGGTGAGCGCGAGTTCACCGGGCCACTGCCTTTTGGCGGGGTCGCTATTGTGAAGTGGCCAGTGCAAGGATCAAATTATGGTTGAATGCGACGCCGTCGTAGAACTCCTGGACGCGCACGCGTTCATCCTGACCGTGAGCTCGTCGATTGTCCAGGTCGAGGAACACACCGGCGACGCCGTAGGTAGGAATTCCTGCGGCGCGCAAATAGCGGCCGTCGGAAGCGCCGGTGTCCATCACGGGCAGAATCGGTAGTTCGCCCCAGATCGCGCTTGCGGACGTAGCGACGGCTTTCATCACGTCGGGCCGCAGCGGGGAAGGCGGCACGAGCCCGGGCGGGACCAAGTTGCCGTCGGCGTCGCGTTGCTCGACGAAAGCCACGTTTATTTTGGGATTCTCGATTACGGTTACGAGGGTGTGCCGGATCGTGTTGGGATCCACGCCGGGCAGAATCCTGCAATTCACGTTGGCGCGGGCGGTCTGCGGCAGGGCGTTGGGAGCGTGCCCGCCGGAAAGCATTGTCGCTACGCATGTGGTGCGGAGAAGCGCGTTGTAAAAAGGCATTTCCGACAGGCGTTGGATCGCTGCATCATCGGGATGTGGCTGAGCGGCGGCTTTCATGTCCGCGGCTAGCGGACCGCCTTCGATTTCCGCAGTCTTCACCAGCATGGAGCGGGTAATTTCGTTTATTTCCACGGGGAAACTGAATTTTTCGAGCTTGGACAGCGCAGCGGCTAGCTGGTAGATCGCGTTTTCGCTGGTGGGACGGGAGCTGTGGCCTCCGGGATTTTTTGCTTCGATCTGAAAATCCGCATAGACCTTTTCGCTGGCCTGAATCGCGCCGTAAATCTTCTTGCCGTTTTTGCTCATGAAATCGCCGCCGTCGAGATTGATGCAATATTCCGCATCGATCCAGTCGCGATGATGCTTCAGCAGCCAGTCGACCCCGTTCGCGCTGCCGCCTTCCTCGTCAGCGGTCAGCGCGAGAATGAGGTCGCGGTCTGGAGTAAACCCTTCTTTCCGGAGGCGGATGAAATTGGCGACCAGGATGGCATCGCCGTCTTTAATGTCCACGGTGCCGCGACCGTAAAAATAGCCCTCCTTTTCGACAAATTGAAAGGGATCCGTGGTCCAGTCCTCGCGGCGCGCCTCTACGACATCGAGGTGAGCGAGAAAAAGAATTGGTTTGCGCTGGCCTGTCCCGCGCAGGCGAGCTATCAGATCTTTCTTGCGGTCATTTGGCCCGGCAACAATTACATCTTTGTCCGGAAAACCTGCGGCGCGCAGGTGCGCAGCCATCGCTTCGGCTGCGGTCGTGACGTTGCCGACGGAATCGGTAGTGTTTATCTCGATGAGCTGCTTGAAGATCTCGCGGGCGAGTTGATTTGTGCCGGCTTGCTCCTGGCAGAGAGCCGGCGCTGCGAGCCCAATGCATAGCAGCGCGATCCGTACAATTTTCTTTTCCATTTCCAGGTTCTTCTCCGAAAAAATCAGCATGTGAGCGTAACGTCCTCATCGGGACGGCGTCAAACTGCTTGCATACATTTGGTGGCCGGACGTCCGCGCCGCGTTGCTTCCGACGTCGAGGATTCATAGACTGTTTGTGTCTAGAATACAGGAGGACAATGATGAATTTCGGGAGGCAGCTTGCCGCCAAAGTTGCGGTTGCAGGCGTTCTTTTTGCCGCCGGCGTGGTTGCAGGCAACTGGCATGGCCAGAGCGTTGTCGCGCAGAACAAGTTTGGCCAGCCCAAGACCGTGGTTCATTTGGTCGTTTATAAGTGGAAGAACACCACTTCGCAAAATGACAAAGACCAAGCGCTCGCCGGCATCAAGGCTATGGCGGCGAAAATTCCGGGCATTAAGAATGTCTGGCTGAAGACGCAGCGCAACCAGATTCGCGATTTTGATGGTGTCTATGCCATTGAGTTTGCCAGCGCGGAGGCGGCTGCCGATTATGCGGAGAGCCCGCTACACGAAACGTGGCGCAAACGCTGGGAAGAACTTCGCGAAAACAGCTTGTCGTTTCAGGTTTCGAACCCTTAATCGCGGAACCGGCCGGTCAGCGTTCGCGCGTGATGCCGTAGCGTCGCCTCAGCATCGCGTCCATCGCGCTGTCAGTGAGCAGCCGCTTGCTCCATTTTACGAATGGCGCCAGAGACGTGACTCCGTAGCGCGGCTTGGGCCGCGGTGTTTCGATGGCGTGCAGCATCACGCGTGCGCAATCCTCTGGCGTAGTTTTGGATTTGGCGCGCGTGTCGTTGACGCTGGTGAAAAATCGAGCGTAGAGCGAGGCGTATGGGCCGCCCGTTTCTAGATATGGTTTCGACAGCTCCGCAGCCGCCTTTTGAATGCCGGTGATGATGTAGCCCGGCTCGATCAGGACGACGTCAATTCCAAACGGGTACAGTTCCATGCGCAGCGCGTTGCTGAGCCCTTCAAGCGCATGCTTGCTGCTGCTGTAGGCGCCTTGCGTGGGTGGAGTAACGAGGCCAGAGAGCGAACTCATCATCAGGATGCGGCCGCTGCGCTGCTGGCGCATGCGTGGCACGACCGCGCGAGTAACACGCAGCACGCCAAAGAAGTTCGTCTCGAACTGCGCGCGCCAGTCCTCCATGCTGAGATCTTCGACCGCGGCGGTGTAGTTCACGCCGGCATTGTTGACCAGCACGTCGATCGCACCCGCTTTGGCAAACACGTCGCTGACGGCACGCTGCACGGAATCGTCGCTGCAAACATCGAGAGCGATGCTCTCAAGCGCTAATTTCTTCTCGCGCGCTACGGCATCAACCTGCGCGAGTTTCTCCGCAGAGCGGCCCGCTGCAAATATGCGATACCCCCGCTCCGCCAGCAAGAGCGCCAGCGCCTTGCCCAAGCCGTCAGTGGCTCCGGTGATCAACACGGACTTCGGCTTGGCGTTTCCGTTTTTCATCCCTGCTCCTTACCGCGGGGCACTATCCTACCTCGGCTTTACAACGCGGTCACGAGGACGAATGGGCCAGTCGGCCACAAGAGAAACGCTTTCGTCACAGTTCGCCGCGGCCAAGGACCGCATCTCCCGCGCCTGCTGCTAGAATCGTTGCATCTCTCGGTTCCATTCACAGCTTGGGTGCGCCGGTTATGCCTCCAGACGGAAACCTTGCCATGCCCGAATCGAAACCGAATTGGCGGCGTGGTTTCTGGAGCCTGATCGCCACGCAGTTCCAAGGCGCCTTCAATGAAAATGCCCTGAAATTCCTCGCTATTTACCTGATCCTGGCGCTTGAGAAAGACAAAGCCCAGCGCGACCAGCTCGAATTCCTGGTCGGAGCTCTCTTCGCTGCTCCGTTCATTTTGTTCTCCCTAAGTGGCGGCTATCTTGCCGATCGCTTCAGCAAGCGCAGCGTCACGCTGTGGACGAAGGTGTTTGAGATCGGCGTGATGCTGCTGGCGGTGCTGTCTCTGGCAGGGCCGAATTTTCCCTTGGCACTGGCCGCGATTTTCCTGGTCTGCACGCAAGGCGCGCTTTTCGGGCCATCCAAATACGGCCTGCTTCCTGAGCTTTTGCCCGCGGAAAAACTCTCCTGGGGCAATGGCGTGCTCGAATTGGGAACGTTCCTTGGGATTATCGCCGGAAGTGTATGCGGCGCTTTGCTGGCCGACGCGTTCAAAGGACACCAGGTCTATTCCGGAGCGGTCCTGTTTGCATTTACGGTCGTTGGCCTGCTGTGCAGCTTTGGCATCAGCCGCGTTCCAGCCGCCGACCCCGCAAAAAGGTTTAGCGCCCTCTCCTTGGTCGACGTGTGGTCGCCAATGAGGCTGATTCGCAGCGACCGCGTCCTTTGGCTCGCCGTGTTGGGGAATGCCTACTTTTTCTTTGTGGCGGCACTGCTGCAGTTCAATATTTTTCTTTACGGCCAGGATGTTTTGCATCTGGACTCCACGCACGGCGGATTTCTGCAAGCGGCTGTGGCCATCGGGATCGGTATCGGCAGCCTAGCTGCAGGTTTTCTATCCGGCGGAAAAATCGAATATGGGCTGATTCCGCTCGGCGCCCTGGGCATGACGATTCTCGGGCTCTGCCTTGCGATTCCGGGACTTTCCTTTCAGGCGGTGCTGCTGCTACTCGCCGGACTCGGCTTCGCCGGCGGATTTTTCATCGTGCCCATCAGCGCGCTGATCCAGCACATTCCCGCGGAGGAGCACAAGGGCGGAGTCCTGGGTGCGGCGAACTGGCTTTCGTTTGTCGGCGTAGGCGTAGCTTCGGGCGCATATTACGCCGTCTCCCACTCGGCGCGCCTGAGCCCGGGAGCGATTTTTTTCTGGTCCGCCGCGGCTACTCTGGCAGCGACGGGTTATGTGTTGTACCTGCTGCCGGACTCACTGCTGCGTCTGCTTCTGTGGATTGCTACGCACACGCTCTATCGCCTTGATATCGCGGGACGCGCGCACGTGCCGGCCAAAGGCGGCGCTCTGCTTGTCCCCAATCATGTGTCTATGGCCGATGCGTCGTTTCTCATCGCTTCGCTCGACCGCCCTGTGCGCTTCCTGATGTTCAAAGGCTCCTACGATCATCCTCTGGTCAAACCGTTCGCGAAAATGTTGCGGGTCATTCCCATCGCTTCCGATCAAGGTCCGCGCGAGATGATCCATTCGCTGCGCGAGGCCACGCAGGCGCTGCAAAACGGCGAGCTCGTCTGCATTTTTCCGGAAGGGCAGATGACCCGCATCGGCCAGATGCTGCCATTCCGTCGCGGCATGGAGCGCGTCATCAAAGGCGTCGACGTGCCGATCATTCCCGTGAATCTCGACGGCGTATGGGGCTCGATCTTCAGCTTCGCGGGCGGGCGCTTCCTCTGGAAGCTGCCGCGGCATCTTCCGTATCCGGTGCGCGTCACGTTCGGCCAGCCGCTCCCAGCAACGGCTACTTCCACCGAAGCGCGCCGGGCGGTGCAGGATCTTGGCGCCGAAGCGTTCGCGCGCCGCAAGAAGCACATGCGCACGCTGCCCAGCTCGTTTGTGCATACAGCGCGTCGGCATCCGTTTCGCTTTGCGATGGCGGATGGGCAAACACCGCGCCTGAACTTCTTCGCGGTGCTGGCCCGCACGCTGTTCCTCGCGCGACGCTTGCGAAAAGATTGGCGAGGGCAGCAAATGGTCGGGATTTTTCTCCCGCCATCGATTCCCGGCGCGCTTGTGAATCTCGCCGCGATGCTGATGGGAAAAGTTCCGGTGAACTTGAACTACACGGTGTCGAACGAAACGCTTGCTTCGTGCGCGAAGCAGTGCGAACTGAAATCGATCATCTCCGCGCGCGCCTTTCTCGAGCGCGTGCAGGTTCAGCCGCCGGTGGAAGCGATCTTGTTGGAGGATCTCGCCACCAAGCCCAAATTCTCCGAGCGTCTGGCCGCCGCGCTGGCCGCGGTTTTGCTGCCCACGCACGCCCTGATGCGGTTCGCGGGCGCGGAGCGAGTTCCGAGCCTCGACGATCTTGCCACGGTTATTTTCTCCAGCGGCTCGACCGGCGAACCCAAGGGCGTGATGCTCACGCATTACAACGTCGCGTCCAACGTCGAGCAGCTCGACCAAGTGTTTCTTCTGGAGCCAGAAGACCGCATCATGGGCATCCTGCCGTTCTTCCATTCCTTCGGCTTCACGGCCACTCTGTGCCTGCCTGCGGCCGTGGGCGTCGGCGTGGTGTTTCATCCCAATCCGCTCGACTCGCGCGTGATTGGTGCGCTGATCAACAAATATTCCGTCACCATGCTGCTCGCGACTCCCACCTTTCTTAATACCTACTTGCGCCGCTGCACGCCGGAAGAGTTCGGCAGCCTGCGCTTTGTTATGGCCGGAGCGGAGAAATTGCCGGAGCGTGTGGCCGTTGCCTTCGAGGATCACTTTGGCATCCGCCCGCTCGAAGGCTACGGCTGCACAGAATGCTCTCCGGTGGTTACGGTCAACACCATCGACTTCCGCGCGGCGTCGTTTCGGCAGGTTGGCGCAAAGCGCGGCAGCATCGGACATCCGCTGCCCGGCATCACCGTGAAAATTGTCGATCCCGAGACGCACGAGCCGCTCGGCATCGACCAGGCCGGCCTTCTTCTCGTTCGCGGCCCCAACGTGATGCTGGGCTATCTAAATCGCCCGGAAAAAACCGCCGAAGTGCTCCATGGTGGCTGGTACAACACGGGAGACATCGCTACCGTCGACGAAGACGGTTTCCTACGCGTCACCGACCGCCTGAGCCGCTTCAGCAAAATCGGCGGCGAGATGGTACCGCACATCAAAGTCGAAGAAAAACTGCAGGAGCTTGCCGGAGCGAGCGAGCAGATGTTCGTCGTGACCGCCGTCCCCGACGAACGAAAAGGCGAGCGGCTGATTGTTTTGCACACTCTATCCCATGAGCAGCTTGAAGAATGCCTCACTGGCTTGGCCAAGAGCGATCTACCCGCTTTGTGGCGGCCGCGGCACGATCAATTCGTGCGCATTGAAAAATTGCCGTATCTCGGAACCGGCAAGCTGGACTTGCGCAAGGCCCGGGAACTCGCACTGGAGACGTCTGCCCGTGTCTAGCGAAGAAGGGGCCGGGCAGGCCGCGGGGGGCTCGTACTGCGGATTGTCGCGACGCTGGCCGCGCCGGCGCAGTGGTTCTGGACGCAATCGCTGATCGTGACCGCAAATTCCGAACCGGTCGCTTACGGTTGGTTGGCGAGAAGCAGCTTCCCGCCGCTCTCTGCGATTTTATGAAGCTTCACGGTGCCGACAATCCGCGTTAGATGAGTAACATCATTGCCGTCCGTCAGCACATAGCAGCGCTCCGGTTTAGACCACAATTCCGCGAACTGCGCATCCCCGATGAATACCTGCGGGCTTCCCGGTGCATACGAACCATACTCGAGATTGTTCACCCTGCCGTTCAGCAGCAGCGCCGTGCGCCCGGTGTAGAAAAAAACCGAAGAAAAAGAATAATACTCGCCGTTCAGAATCAACTGACCAGCCGAGGAATTGAGGAGCGCCTCCGCGAGCGGCCGCGACCCGAGGTATGGGTCGAACTTAACGAGCGCCAACCGGCTGGCATGAAAAAACACCACCATCATCAGAGCGAGCGCCATAAATGCGCGGCGCCCTTTCAACAGCCACGCGCCCAGCGCTCCAATCACAAACGCCATCCCCGCCACAGTCAACGGCACACGTAAGTAAGCAAAAGACGCGAGGGTGAGATCCCCGAGATGTCCGAGCGACAGCGTGTACGCTTCGGGATGCTGTTGCAGCGCGTTCGAAATGTCGCCAGGAGTTGGGACGTTCCGCACCGCGAAGAGAATTCCGCCGATTGCAACTGCTCCGAGGATGGCAATGATTCCCACCAGTCGCATACCAACGCGCACCCACCGGCCCTCCGCCGCCAGGGCGCAGCCGAGCAAGAGAGCGAGCGCAGGATAAACAGGCATCGAATAGTATTCCTGGGTCGTCGAAAAGGTGAAAAAGAGCAACACGAAAGCGGTCCAGCAGAGCGCCACGAGCCGCGTGCGTCCAGCACGATCAACGGGCTTAAAGCCTACTCCCATCACCGCCGGAAAAAATGCACTCCAAGGAAAGAGCCACAGCAGATGCAGCAGCCAGAATGCAGGCCTCGGCACGGTGTTGTAGTCGCGCGGATAACGCAAATTCAAGAAACGCAGAACATGTTCGTTGATGAAGTAAAACCAAAAGAAGCCGTGATACTCGCCAGGGCCGCTATGCAGCGTGAAATTGAAGTAAGGCGGCATGCGCAACGTGGCGAGCACATGCCAGGGCGCGGCAATCGCCAAAATGATCAGCACTCCGGTGAATACGTGCAATCGCTTCCACACGCCGCGCGAAAAGAGCTGCCGCGTCAAAGCCAAGTACATGATCACGCCGCCCATCGGCACGACGACGGCAATCAGCCCCTTGAGCATCAAGCCGACGCCGAGACTCGCGGCTAGGAGCGCTGCCCAGAGGCGGGGCCGCAGCTCCTGCTCGTCCAGCGCCCGTTGAAAAGACCAAAACGCCGCGCACACGCACAGCGTGAGCATCACATCCGGAATTTGTATGCGCGTGAAGAGAAAGAACCCGACGCACGTGGCCAGCGCCAAGCCCGCGTAAAAGCCCGCAAGCGTGCCAAACGCCCACCGGCCGTATCGCCAGGTCACCCAGGCAAGGAGAATCGCGGCCAGTGCTACAGGAATGCGCGCCGACCAGTCGTGCGCGCCAAAGATGCGATAGGAGATTGCGATCAGCCAGTAGATCAGCGGAGATTTTTCGAGGTAGGGCACGCCATCCAGCCGGGCGATCACCCAATCGCCGGAGTTCAGCATGTTCCTGGCGATTTGCGCCTGCACCGCGTCCACGTCGTCCATCAAGCCGGGCGGCGACACGATGCATCCCAGGAAAATCAGCGACGCAAAGAGAATTACGACTAAGCCCGAGTAAATGCCCTCGTGACGATTTTCTCCGCCACGCGCGGCGCTGACGCGGTTTGGATGTTCCAGTGTCTGATCCATAGGAACAGAATGAGCAAACCCCACAGGTGATAACCGAGATTGGCGCGGCGCTCCATGTGTTCCTTGATGAAGAATTCGATGCCCTCGCGCCGGAACAGATTCGTTGCGTCAATGGCTCCCGCGCTGAGCGTGTCCATCAACAACGGCCGCAGCGTGCCGCGGAGCCAGTCATGCGTGGGAATATCCAGACCGGTCTTCGGTCGCCGCAGCACGGACGCGGGCAATTTATTCTGCATCAGCCGCTTCAGTACGACTTTGTGCTGCCTGCCGTCAATCTTCATGTGCTCCGGCAAGCGCGCCGCGAACTCGACGATCCGATGATCCAGAAATGGCGGGCGCACCTCCAGCGAATGCGCCATGCTCATGCGATCGACCTTTTGCAGGATGTCGTCGGCGAGGTAATAGCGCTGATCGAACGCCAGATAGCGGTTCAGCGAGCCGCTCTCGTTAGCGGCGGGCAAATCACCATCGAACAAGTCCTTGACGCAGGCGCCGTTGCGACGCAACAGGAATTGATCCTGCTGTGCGGCCGAAAATGTTCCGTTCCAATAGGTGTGCGCTTCATCACTCGGCAACAATGTGCCTTCCAAAAACCTCTTCACTCTATATTCGAGGCTTATCTTGTCGTTCGACACCGGCCAATATCGCAGCAAACCCAGCAGCCCGCGGCGAATCAGGGGCGGAACATTTTGCGCCTGAGCCGCATACCGGTCTGCCGCATAGGTGATATAGCCGCCAAACAATTCATCCGCGCCCTCGCCGCTCAGGGCCACGGTCACGTGTTTGCGGCTGAGCGCTGAAAGGAACCAAACCGGAAGAGCGCCCGCGTCAGCGAACGGTTCGTCGGAGTAGTACGCAAGCTCCTCGATCGCCGCGGGCAAATCCAAGGAGGGGCTGACATCCAGTTCATGATGTTCGGTGTCGTACCTTCCGGCAATATCGCGAATATACGAGGTTTCGTCGAAGCTGCGTCCGGCAAATGAAACCGAAAACGTCTTCACACGGGAACTGCACAATTCCCGGGTGTAATGAAGAATGGTCGAAGAGTCGACGCCTCCGCTCAGCCAGATTCCCAGCGGCACGTCCGCAATCAAGTGATCGCGAACGGACTCGCGCAGCAAACTATCGAGCTCGTCCTGCGCGCCTTCCAGGGACTTCTGTTTTTGAGGCTCGAAGCGCAGGCGCCAATACGCTTCGATCTCGACGTCCCCATCCTGCCATTCCAACAGGTGTCCCGGAGGAAGCTTCTGGATGCCGCGCACCAGCGTATGCGGGCATGGAACATAGTTCAGCGAGAGGTAATAATGCAGCCCGGTGAAGTCCAGCTCGCGCGTAAATTCTGGATGAGCAAAAATGGTTTTCAGTTCCGAGCCGAAATATAGCTCCCTACCCCGCAGATGAAAATACAACGGCTTGATTCCGAGACGATCCCGCGCGAGAACCAGTCGCCTTGCATCTTGCGACCAAATCGCGAGGGCAAACATGCCACGCAAGCGCGCGAAACAATCCTTGTCCCATCGTAGAAAGGCGCGCAAAACGACTTCGGTGTCGCTGCTGGTTTTGAATTTTTCTCCGCGCGATTCCAGTTCCGCGCGCAATTCACGGTGGTTGTAGATCTCACCGTTGAAGACTAGAATGGTGTTCCCGTCCTCGCTGATCATGGGCTGATCGCCCGCCTGCAAATCGATGATCTTTAGGCGGACGGCCCCCAGCGAAACGACCGCTGATTCATACGTGCCCTGTTGGTCAGGACCCCGGTGAATCAGCGAGTCCGTAGCCGCGCGAATGCGTGCGCGGTCGAACACACCGTCACGGTGCGTAAACCCGGTTATGCCGCACAAATGGCCGCTTCTCCGTCTCGGCGCAAAACCCTGCTTGCGCCGACTTTCTATTCCTGTCTATCCGGCCTGCTGGCGAGTAAGAATCCTAGCAACCTTTATTGGTTGCTCTGCCTTGAACCTGGTGAAGCGCGGTACCTGGAAGGGAGTTTATCTCAGAAGGGCAGAACCGCAGAAGCAATTTTGCTGGACGCGTGACTAGTCAAAACAGGGGTCGGCGCAAATAAGATGCTTGCAGGGCGGCGGAGGGTGACTTTGCAGTCACACTTTGCGTGCCGAAATCAATCGCAACTTAGCGGCTAAATCTTCAATCCCCAGAAGGACGCATCCGGCTTGACCAGCTCAAGCCCCACATCCCATGCTTCGTGGTCGCGCCACACCACTTCGGCTTCCGCCTTACGGCCACTCTCCGGATGGATCAGCCGCACTTTTCGGTGCAGTGGCAAATCCGCTCCGACCACAGCCATGCATCCGGAATGGCTGACGTCCACGGTTACCGCGTGTGCCCTGTGAGGTCCCGCGCCTTCATCCCATTCCACGAGCAGTTTCACTTTAGAAATAATGCGTTTGTGGCTGCGCAATTGCGTCCAGCGCTCCTGCACGGACTTGGCGATCAGGTTTGCGGCGAGATTTGGAGCCATGTGTGACCTCGCTCAAGAGGTTTTACCCGGGCCGGGGGAGGGAGTTCCAAAGTTACTGCGGGGGGATATCCAGGTCAATAGTACTTTTTCACTTTTTTCTGCCACAAAAGGGTGCCTATTCGAGCTCCGCTTTTAGCTGGCCGAGTTTATCCTGGATGTTAGGTGGACGTTAAGAGCGGATTGTTGCCCTTTTCGTTCTCCGCTATTAGAAAGCATTCTGAAGGAGTACAATCGCTGCGACCGAGACGGCGTCCAGCGCATCAGGTCTGTAGCGTGTACCCCACCCGCTCGCCTCATCAGTTACCTGGTCCCGCCTAGGAGAACGAAATGGCTGCCCGTCTGAACCGCTTCACCCTACGCCTTCTGCTTTTCGCCGCGGCTGGCTTCCTGTACGTTCCCTTAGCTTCCAGTCACCAAGCTAATCAGCAAATGAAGAGCCCGGAGAGACCTTGCACTCTAGTGGTCAGCGTGCGAAGTCCGGACGGCTCGCCTCTGGACACGCCCGCTATCGTCAATCTCTTCACTTTCTCCGGCAGCTCCGCGGGAATCGGTGTTTTCCGTGCCGGCACTGCCGAGTTTGCAAATCTCTCTCCTGCAAGCTACACCCTGGAGATCATTGCCGCGGGATATCAGCGTCTGAAAGAAAACGTGCAGTTGATGAGCTCGGGAGAGCGCCAGCACCTTTCCATCTTTCTGACTCCCGAGTCTGTCCCTTCCGCTGCTTCCCCTCCTTCCGGTTCGCCCATTCTCGCGCCTAACGCGGAAAAAGAAGTAACCAAAGCGCTCGAGGATCTTCGCGCAAATAAACCCGAAGACGCCCGCAAGCACTTGGAGAAAGCCTCACGCGCCGCGCCGGCTCATCCGGACATCAGCTATTTGTGGGGGATGTACTACGCGCAGCTGAAAGATTATGAAAAGGCCAAGGTCTATTGGGAAAAGGCTGTGCAGATTGCGCCCCGCCATGTCTTCTCTCTCGCCGCGCTCGCGCAGCTCGCTTTGCAGAGCTCGGACTACCCGACCGCCACCGGCTATCTGCTCCGCGCTTCAGAAGCCGCTCCCTCTGTATGGCGTTACCACGAACGCCTCGCGGAAACATATCTCAACCAGAGGCAGTACGAGGAAGCGGGGAAGCACGCCCAGCGCGCCCTTGAGCTGGGTAAAGAGCGCGCCGCAGGAGTTCAGTTTGTATTGGCGCAAACTTTTTTGCACAGCAACAATTCCCAAGCCGCAATCAAAGCGCTTGCCGCCTTCCTGACTGCTCAGCCTTCCGGTCCCCGCGCCGTGGAAGCGCAGAAGCTCCTGGACAAGCTGCAAAAGCCGGAATTGACTGCTCTCGCCCCCGCCGCAAGCACCCCGACACCTGCAAACTCGAGCCGGCCCACCGCGCCTTCGCTTGTTGCCGACCTCATGCCGCCTCCCAAGTGGATGCCACCCGATGTAGACGACAGCATGCCCGCAGTCGAGTCCACAGCAGGCTGCCCACTGCAGAACATTCAAGAAGAGGCGGGAAAGCGTGTCAGCGACTTCGTCGATGCCGTCAACCGCATCGCTGCCACGGAGTCGCTAGAAAACGAAGTTATCGATCGCTCCGGCCTTCCTGTCAGGCGCGCTTCACGCAACTACTCCTATGTCGCTTCCGTGCAACAGGTGCGTCCCGGGATGTACACCATGGAGGAATACCGCAACGGCATGATGGACCTCGATCAGTTTCCAGAGCGCATTGCCACTCTCGGCCTGACCGCTCTTGTGATGGTCTTTCATCCCGTCTATGTGGGGGATTACGATCTCGCATGTGAAGGCCTGAGCCGCTGGCACGGCAGCCTCGCGTGGCAAGTGCATTTTCGCCAGAAGGGGGATAAGCCCGCTCGCCTGCGCAGCTACCGCGTGAACTCCATGTCCTTCCCGATTTCACTGCGCGGCCGCGCCTGGATTGCGGCGGACACTTTCCAGATCGTCAGCCTCGAAACGGACCTCGTCGCACCAGTTCCGCAAATCCAGCTCCGTGCCGAGCACATTGCCGTCGAATACATGCCGGTAAAGTTCGTGTCGCACCACCAGCAGTTGTGGCTGCCCGAGAGCGCCGAGATTTATTTTGACTACGCCAGCCGCCGCATGCACCGCCGCCATCACTTCCGCGATTACATGCTATTCGCCGTCGACGAAAGGCAGCAAATCTCCGTCCCCAAGGTCGAATCGGACACCGGTTCGACGGACCCGCGCCAGAATTGAGCGTGAACCTGACTCAAGCCGAACACGTACGTTGAGCATAACGCTGGAGCTGGTCATTCGGAGTTTTTCATCCCAAACGGACAGCAAGCGATAGCCCCTCTACCGTTGGACGCGGGTAGCGCGCGTCCGTGTCCTCGCCAAGCGAAGGAGAGCCGATGCCTGACATTCTGATGTTTGACTGGCGCCTGGACAAAGCGATCGAATACAACTCTCCGATCAAGTTTGAGCCGCGCTGGATTCCGATTCCCGATTTGCCCTTGCGCGTCACATCGCGGCCGAGCACTCGCCAAGGTGAAAGAGATGGAGGAGAGAGTGAAGAAACAGTTTCACGAGAAAGTGACAAGCAAGATTTTCGGTGCCGGTGCGCCCGTACCCGCGCCACAAGCCGCAGAAGGGCAGCGCGCATAGGCTGACGATTCGGCTTCTTGTGTCACTGGTGCGAGCCTTCAATCAGGCGCGCCTCGTGGAAAACAAAAAGGGCCGTCCTGATTCCTCAGAACGGCCCTCTTCAATTTAATCCTGGCGGTGACCTACGTTCCCACACAGTTACCCGTGCAGTATCATCGGCCCTGCGAGGCTTAACTTCCGTGTTCGGGATGGGAACGGGTGTGACCCTCGCGGTATTACCACCAGAAACTTGTAGCTCGCCGCAGCGACCCGGTTTTTTTACGGATCTCACGCAGCGAGCGTGACAACAGATTTGTCTGGCATTACAAGTTCGACTCTGAATCGAACGCTACTGTGCATTATTTGGCTTGAGGCCTCTTACCGAGGCCTGCTTTGCTCTTCCCCAAAGACGGTTTGGGAAAGTTTTATGATTAAGCCGAACGGGCGATTAGTACGGGTCAGCTTCACGCATTACTGCGCTTCTACCTCCCGCCTATCAAAGTCGTAGTCTTCGACTGCCCTTCTTATCCCGCCGAAGCGGGATTGGGAGAACTTATCTTAGGGCGAGCTTCATGCTTAGATGCATTCAGCATTTATCTCTTCCAGACTTCGCTACCGAGCGGTGCCCCTGGCGGGACAGCTCGTACACAAGAGGTCTGTTCATCCCGGTCCTCTCGTACTAGGGACAACTCCCTTCAATTCTCCTGCGCCCACACCAGATA
>Ga0209011_1000045_pt1 | contig 82083 bp, 72 predicted proteins | sample BlaSpr_A8_OM1_M3_FD_187986 | JGI IMG/M metagenome (GOLD analysis project Ga0209011, IMG submission 187986) | Forest soil microbial communities from Thunder Bay, Ontario, Canada - Black Spruce, Ontario site 2_A8_OM1_M3 (SPAdes) (version 2) | ecosystem: Environmental > Terrestrial > Soil > Boreal...
TCCGAGCCTCGCCGCTCTTGACATATGCGCTCCCTATGAATCCCGCTTCAAAAATTCCGAGACAAATTCGTTATCGCTCTTCTCAAGCTCCGTAAACTTGCCTTCGATCAACACGTTCCCTTCGTGCAGCAGCGCTATGCGATCCGCGAAGGTTTTTGCGCTGTGCAAGTCATGAGTGACCACAATGGAGGCCATGTTGTGTTCCTCTTGCAACTTGAGAATCAACTCGTCGATTTCGCCGGAGGTGATGGGGTCGAGTCCCGCGGTGGGTTCATCGAGCAAGAGGATGCCGGGCTCGAGAGCCAGCGCGCGCGCCAGCCCCACTCGCTTCTGCATGCCGCCGGAAAGTTCGCTGGGCATTTTCTTGAGATCGCTTTCCATGCCCACGCCGGACAGCAGTTCCTTGACGCGATCTCGCCGCTCCGGTTCCGTCATTTTTGTATGGCGTCTCAAGGGGAAAGCAACGTTCTCCTCCACGGTCAGGGAGTCGTACAGCGCCGAGTGCTGGAATAAAAACCCCATCTTCTTCCTGAGCTCATTCATTGCATCGAGGTCGAGGCGGGTGATTTCCTGCCCGTGGATGCGAATCGAGCCGGAGTCGGGCTTTTGCAGGCCGATGATCAGCTTGAGCAGCACGCTCTTGCCGGTGCCGCTACGTCCGAGGACCGCCAAAGTTTCGCCACTCCCCACGGTCAGATCAATCCCGTCCAAGACCATCTGGCTACCGAACGACCTATGTAAGCCTCGCAGGGCCACCGCTGGTCCGTCACTGTCCCCGCCGGAGCCTTCTATGGCCGGAGTGGCATGGCTCTCCTCGGCACCAAGCAAGACTTCTTGTTCAGGGCGCATCATGAAAAGAACACCAGGATGAATTTCACCAAAATGACGTCGGCCAGAATGACAAAGAGCGAAGATAGGACGACCGAACTCGTTGCCGAAAGCCCCACACCCGCGGTACCGCCCTGCGTTCGCATTCCCTGGAAGCACCCGATCATCCCGATAATCAGGCCGAAGACTGCAGTTCTGAAGGTGGGAGCCAGAAAGTCGCTGAAGGTGGCGCCTACAAAACCTTGATTGATGAATCTTTGGAAGGAAACAGGCTCGACCAAAGTATCCGCGACCCAACCGGATAGCACACCGCAGAAATCGGCTGCGAGGGTCAGCAGCGGGAGCATCAGGATGCAGGCCAGAATGCGCGTGAAGGCCAAAAACTTGTAGGGATTTACGCCGCAGGCCTCGATGGCATCGATCTGCTCGGTTACCTTCATGGATCCCAATTCAGCGCCGATGCCGGCCCCTACGCGGCCGCTGACAATCAGGCCGGTCACGACAGGACCCGTTTCGTGGATGATCGAGTACACGAGAGCGGCGGGAAGCATGGACTTGGCTCCGAACCGAGCCAGGCTGCTGCGGCTTTCCAAGGCAAGGACAAAACCGATGGCGGCCCCCGCCAAGGCCACCAACGGCAACGATCGGGAGCCTATTTCGTCGAGCTGACGAATCAGCTCGCGACCTTCAAAGGGGCGTCTCACTGCCGCCCGCACCACCTGCCACGCAAAAAGACCGAGATCCCCAAACCACTCAAGGAAGCGGTTGATCAGACTCCAGACGGACGTGAGAGTGGCTGGCATGAGTGATGTAGCCCGCCGTGCGTCCGGGCTGGTCCAGCGGCGAGAAATCCTGGCGTCTTGGCTCATTATTCTGGCTCAGTGCGTCGAGTCTCGGGCCGCGTCCCCTCCCGGAAATGTCTGGCGACGACAATGGCTAAACAGGCGTGCGGTCCTCCCTTGGTCAATTCAGGGGCGCCCATGAACGCGAGGAGTGTGTGGTTGCCCACGCGTACGGCCTATTTTGAGATCGCGGATGGCAGCAATAGGCCTGAGGGGAACCAAGATCCTTAACGTAGAGATACCACGTTGAGAATTCAGATGTCTGTTCCAAAGGGGACACAAACCGCCCGGCATCTCGTGTTCGCTATGCTCTAAGATTCATCGAAGAATTGAGAAGAGCGGTCTTCGGTGTTGTTAGCTCCCTCGATTTGGGAGCAACCTCAGAACAAGACCGTCGAAATCGGTCTAATTTCATCACTTGTCAGCATGAGGGCAACACAATCGAGGAGGTTTTTGGAGCGGGCGATGGGAATCGAACCCACGTCCGAAGCTTGGGAAGCTTCTATACTGCCATTGTACGACGCCCGCTCCGATTTATCTGCCCGCCCGATTATACATAAACTCTGCCAGAAAAGTTTTTGGGATTTTCTCCGCTCGCACCCCCTGGTCCATTCACAACCATGCAATATTGCCCCGGGGTGTCCCCTTCCTCGGCGTCCACAAGTCGCTTTTTTTCTGGAGTATGATGAGTTCCCTGCTCATGCCCGCCACCGCAACCAATTTACCGCTAAGGCGACCGCCTGGACCGCGAGGGCTTCCGGTTGTGGGCACCTCGTTCATGGCCAGCCGCGATTCGACCCAGACGCTCACGCGCTGGGCCCGAGACTATGGCGACATTGTCTACTACCACTTCTTCGACTTTCAGTTTTATGTGTTGTTTCACCCGCAGCACATCGAACAGGTCTTGCTCGGAAAGACTGGCAACTTCGTGAAAGGGATTACCTCGCGCGCGAACCCGGAACTGTTTGGAAATGGACTGCTCACCAGCGACGGCGAGTTTTGGCGGCGGCAAAGGCGGCTGAGCAATCCTGCCTTTCACCGCGAAAGCATTATGCGCTACTCCGAAATCACGACGGAGGAAGCCGCGCGATTGCTCGAAGGATGGCAGAACCGAGAGACTCGCAACATCCACAACGACATGATGAATGTCACGCTGCGGATCGTTTTGCGCTCACTCTTTGGCAGCGACCTGGGCGAAAGCATGCGGGTGATCGAACCGGCGCTGGACGCCATCATGGTGAGCTCTTCAGGCTTCCATTCCATTGCGTTTTTTCTTGGCATCCCTACGCCCACGCGTGCGCGTCACTATCGGGCGGTGCAGAAGTTGGACGAAGTTGTATACAGGTTGAGCGCGCGCGGAAGAGAAAAACTCAAGAGTGGCCATAGCCGCGCGCAAGAGGCGGAACGGCAAGCGCAAGGCGCGGGCGGCGCGAAGGATCTGCTCACGCTGCTGCTGACGGCTCGCGACGATGATGGCAATTCGATGAGCGACCAGCAGCTTCGCGATGAGGTGATCACGCTACTGTTGGCGGGACATGAGACCACGGCCCTGAACCTATCCTGGGCCTGGTATTTGCTGGCGCAGCATCCGGAAGTAGAAGAAAAACTGCACGCGGAACTCGACGCGGTGCTCGGAGGACGCCTGCCATCCGCCGCCGATCTTCCGAAGTTGCAGTACACAGACAGAGTGATCCGCGAGACCCTGCGGCTGTACCCGCCGGCGTGGCGAATTTTCCGACGGACGGAGGAGCCGTTTGAAGTCGGCGAGTACATCTTGCCCGCCGGCGCAAATATTGTGCTGAGTCAATGGGTGACGCAGCGCGATCCGCGCTGGTTCAGCGAGCCCGAACGTTTTCACCCGGACCGCTGGAACGAGGAAGCAGCGGCGAAGCTGCCGCGCTTTGCGTACTTCCCTTTCGGCGGCGGCCCGCGCGTTTGCATTGGCGCAGGTTTTGCCATGATGGAAGCGACGCTGCTGCTCGCCACCATCGCGCAGCGCTTTCGTATGCGGCTGGCGCCAAGTCAGCGCATCGAGCCGCTGGCGAGCATCACGCTCCGGCCGAAAAATGGGATCCGTGTGCAGTTGCAAGAGCGAGCGGCCGCGCGTGTCGCTGTCGCACAGGCAAAATAAAGTCGGCTCCGCCTAAAAATCAAAAAGGATTTTTTTCAAATAGGCGATAAGCAGAAGGCTCGACAGCACTATCGTAATGAGCAGGTTCCAGAAAATGATCCTTGATTCCGCAACATAGGATCGGCTGAGCTTTGGTGGAAGGGGTGCCAGAATTGCTTTCATGGGTCTAGTTTGGAGGGGCGCCGGAGGTTCATTTACCCTTTCGGTTTCGCAAGCGAATGAATGAAGGACCGATCCGGCGCCCGCTATAGCGACACTACCGCGACGTAGAAATTCGACAATCCGGTAAACACTTGCATTTCGGAACGGTAAGTACCCAGAGATAAAAGAAATCCTTTAGAAACGTGATCGCAGAGTGTGAACAGACGAACCGGGCGCGCCGCGTGGGGGCCGCTCCGGCGAGCTAATTGGGAAAGAAGGTTTTGTTCTGCGCGATGGCGTCCACGGCTTTGAGTATGCGGGCAATGCCTTCGCTTTTCGCCACATATCCACGCGCGCCCGAGGACTTGGCGACATTCACCATGCTGGAGCTCTCGTGCATGGACAACAGGAGAATCCCGACACCTGGGAGGCGTTTGGTAATTTCTCGCGCGGCGCTGAAACCATCCAGAACCGGCATGGTGATGTCCAGGATGACCAGATCAGGGCGCAACTGAGCGGCCTTTTCAAGAGCTTCCTGTCCGTTCGTGGCTTCGCCGCAGACTTCGATGCCGCGAGATTCAAGGACCGTGCGGACACCCGCCCGTAAAGCTTCATGGTCGTCAACGATAAGAATTCTCAATATTCACTTTCAATTCCGCAGCCCTGAGGGGTGAGGCTGCACGCTTCGCGAAAGTAGAATATACAAGGGCCTCCCACGAGGCAATCGGGTCAATACCCTAACGGCAGGCCGGGCGTGAACATGACCTAATCGACGAAAGCGTCATCGCAAGTCCTTTAGTTTCTGTGGTGAGCGGATGCCGAGCCAGCTTCCGCTCGCACGGTGGCTGCGGGCCATCGCCGCGTGTGGCGCTTGGAGAGCGTGCGAGATAAACTCGGCGCTGCAAAACGGAGGCGTAAGTTTGCTCGAAGCGGTCAAGACTACGATTTTGGTCGTTAGCGCGCTATTCCCTATCGTGAACCCGCTGGGGGGCAGCCCGATATTTTTGGCGCTCACGCGGGAGTATTCGGCGCCGGCTCGAAGGATGCTGTCGCAGCGGATTGCGATGAATAGTTTTATTTTGCTGATTGCGTCGTTTTTGATAGGGACGCACGTGCTGGCATTTTTCGGGATTTCACTCCCCGTGGTGCAGGTGGGCGGCGGGCTGATTGTGATTTCGACGGGATGGTCATTGCTGAAACAGAAAGAGGAGGATGACCGGGGAACCGCACACCGCGAAATGGATCCGGAGGACATTTTCCGCCACGCGTTTTACCCGATGACGCTGCCGCTGACGGTGGGCCCGGGATCGATTTCCGTGGCGATCACATTGGGAGCGAATGCTCCGCGGCACCTGCCGCAGAATCTGCTGGCGATCGTGGGCGCGATAATTGGTTCGGTGCTGATCGCGCTGAGCGTATTCTTGTGCTACGGATTCGCGGACCGGTTGGCGAGGTTGCTTGGCGCGACGGGGATGAGCGTGATCATGCGGCTGTCGTCGTTCTTGCTGGTGTGCATTGGCGTGCAAATTTTTTGGAATGGAGCTAGCGTCTTGCTCGGGTCGCTGGCGGGGCGGTGACTAGGAGGTTGCAGATGACAAGTCGAACGATGACGATTCTGACGGGTTTGTTCCTAGGAAGTGGGGTTCTGTTGGTGGGCGTCGAGCCCGTAATACGGAGCGTGGCTCGCGCCCGCATCGCGGATGCGCGAGCGAGTGAGTCAACTAGGGCTGTACCACGAGCCGCTGTCGGCGAACTCAAGGTGACAATTAAGGAGTGGGATGTGCCGACGAAGGGGGCGCATCCGCATGATCCGGCGATGGCTCCCGATGGCTCGTTGTGGTTTACGGAGCAGTTGCAGAACAAACTGGGGCGGTTGGATCCGGCAAGCGGCGCTTTCAAGGAGTATGTGCTGAAGATTGAGGATTCGGGTCCGCACGGGCTGGTCGCCGATTCGAACGGGAACATCTGGTTCACGGGAAACGCGCAAGGATACATCGGGAAACTCGATCCAAAAAGCGGCAACGTGACCGCGTACAAGATGCCTGACGCGAAGGCCGAAGATCCGCACACCGCGGTGTTCGATGCACGCGGAATTTTGTGGTTTACCGTGCAGGTGGGAAGCATGGTGGGGCGCCTCGATCCGCATACGGGGAAAATCGACTTGAAGGCAGTGCAAGGAAATCGCGCGCTTCCGTACGGCATTGCCATCAACAGCAAAGGCGTGCCGTTTTTCTGCGAATTCGGCACCAACAAAATGGCCAAGATCGATCCGCAGACCATGGCGATTACCGAATTCAAGCTGCCGGAAGGGGTGCGGCCGCGGCGCATGGCCATCGACGCGGAAGACAAGATTTATTTCACGGATTACGAAGGCGGGAATTTGGGGCTGCTCGATCCTTCGACTGGCGCGGTGAAGATGTGGGCATCGCCGGGAGGAACAAGCTCCGGGCCGTATGCCGTTGCGATCACGCCGGACGCAGCGGTGTGGTACAGCGAATCCGGCGTGAAGCCGAACACGATGGTGCGCTTTGATCCGAAGACCGAGCAATTTGCGAAAGCGTCGATTCCCTCGGGCGGTGGAACGGTGCGCAATATGGTGGCGACCCCCGATGGTCGCGTGTACATCGCATGCAGCGGGGTGAACAAGGTTGGCGTGGTTCAGCCGGCCGAAGTTGTGGGTGTGCCGGCGCGATAGAGCCGCGATATTGTTTCGCTAGCAACCTGTGGCGCAAGGCGGAGTCCGCGCAGCCCTGCGGCTTTTTCTGCAGTGTCTTGAAAGCAAGTTCTGCTTCGCTAAGTACTACGGCGAAGGCGTTTGCCGCCAGCCCAGTACAGACTGACCTCATGACCGTCAGGATCGTTCAGATAGGCGTGCTTCCATCCCCAAGGCATTTGCTTGGGCTTCTGTGAGAATTGGACGCCAGTGGATTCGAGGCGCTCGCAGAAGCGCTCCAGGTCTCGCACCTCGAAGTACAAACGCACGCCGCCCGTGCGCAGCTCATCGCCCGGCGCGACCGCATGCAAAGCGATGGTCGTATTGCCGCCAGGCGACTTGAGGCGAGCGTAGACGCTCCTGCCTTCATGCTGAAAGTTTTCGAGGAGCTTGAATCCAAGAGTGTCAGCGTAGAACCCAAGCGCCGCTCCAACATTTCTGGAATAGATCATCGCGTGGTTGAACGTGGGTGCCGAAGCGCCCTTACCACGTAAAGATTTTCTCTTTGCAGGCATAGCGGACCCCCAACGAAGCCGCAGAAGTTGCGATACGACGAGGAAACCCGGCCGCATTGTGTCACAAAGCGGGACAGCAAACACGCCGCGCTTATGCGACGGGCTGGGAAGTGTAGCGCAGGGCGGAGTCCGCGCAGCCCTGCGGCTTTTGGTGGGGCGGCGAGGATTAACGCACGACGCCGGAGAGCGGGCTGGACGCGGCCGCGTAGAGGCGCTTGGGCATGCGGCCGGCGAGGTAGGCTTTGCGGCCGGCGCTGGTGGCGTCGCGCATGGCTTCGGCCATCAGGACAGCGTCTTGCGCTTCGGCGATGGCCGTGTTCATAAGTATGGCGTCGGCGCCTAGCTCCATGGCTTCCGCGGCGTCGGAGGCGGTGCCGACTCCGGCGTCGACGATTAGCGGGACTTCCGTGATGCGTTCGCGGAGGATGCGGAGGTTGGATGCGTTCTGGATGCCGAGGCCAGAGCCGATGGGCGCGGCTAGCGGCATTACCGCGGCGGCGCCGGCGTCGATTAGTTTGCGGGCGGCGATGAGGTCGTCGTTGGTGTAGGGGAGGACTACGAAACCTTCCTTGACGAGCACGCGAGTTGCTTCGATGAGCTGCTCGGTGTCGGGAAAGAGAGTTTGCTGATCGCCGATGACTTCGAGCTTGACCCAGTTCGAGAGGCCAACTTCGCGGGCAAGTCGCGCGGTGCGAATGGCTTCGTCGGCGGTGTAGCAGCCAGCAGTGTTGGGCAGGATGAACATTTTTTCGCGATCGATGAAGTCGAGGAGCGATTCTTTCGAGCGGTCCGTGAGATTAACGCGACGGACGGCGACCGTGACCATGTCCGCGCCGGAGGCAGCGTGGGCGCGCGCCATTTCCTGGAAGCTGCGGTATTTGCCGGTACCCACGATGAGGCGAGATTGAAAGGCACGGCCAGCGATTACGAGTAAGTCAGACATGGTGAACCTCACCATGATTTTAGAACGGATGAAAGGATTTCAGGTAGCGGGACAGTTCAGCAATAGTGTCGCGGTTTTCGATTGTTAGATCGTTAGTTCCGCTTGCTCGATAAGCGGTCTTGCTACGCGCTCCCAAGCGCTCCATGCCCGAAACCACTTGCGCTCTACTCCGCGGAAAATCGAACGCACATTGAGTCCGTACCATGCATCGGATTCGCCCGGCACATATACATAACCCTGCCCAGCACCGGGACTGAACGCGTAAGAGACCACGTAAACGATTTGCTCATTTGGAGCTGTGTGGAACGAGACTTGATACCTGCGAAGAGTCTGGGGCGGTTCTCCGACCGGACCTTGAGACCAATCGATGATGAGCCCCTGCCTGTCGGCGGAACTCGTTCCTGGACCTGTCCACACTCGGAAATTCGCTAGAATTTTGGGGTCGGAGATTTCGATCGGTCTTTTGTGGTCAGCCCCTTTGATTGTGATCTTGACTGTATTTCCTTTCGCTAGCAGCGTAGGGATGCTCAGAATCACTAAAAAAGTAAGCAAAACTGCAAGCGCCATCCGCATGTTAGGACCTCCGGCTGGCTGCCTTTAGGCCTTTAGGAGCCATGACTACCGCATTAGTCTGAACCAAAGACGCGTAAAGGACTACAAAAGTTAACGTCGGTTCGGGGTGCACGTGTAACGCACCAATCGGAAACTGACGGATCACCGCCTCCGCCACAGAGTGCACAGAGGACGCGGAGGAGAGTACACTTCTGTGCTTACTTTTGGGTGGAGGGTTCGCGATGAGGATTTGGGTGGCGGGTTGTTTGACGGCGGTGCTGATGCTTGCTGCTGGCGCGGGGGTGTTTGCGCAGACGAAGGACGTGGAGATTCCGTACCAGAAATTTGTGCTGGATAACGGGCTGACGGTGATTGTGCATGAGGACCACAAGGCGCCGATTGTGGCGATCAACACGTGGTACCACGTGGGGTCGAAGAACGAGAAGCTGGGAAAGACGGGCTTTGCGCATTTGTTCGAGCACTTGATGTTTGGCGGCAGCGACCATGCGAAGGGCAGCTACATTGAGGCGATGGAACGCATTGGCGCTACGGATTTGAATGGCACGACGAACAACGATCGCACGAACTATTTCGAGAATGTGCCGACGTCCGCGGTGGATTACACGCTGTGGATGGAATCGGACCGCATGGGCTTTCTGACGCTGGACCAGAAGACGCTGGATTTGCAACGCGGCGTGGTGCAGAACGAAAAGCGGCAGGGCGAGAACCAGCCGTACGCAGTTTCGCGGCAACTGATTACGCAGAATACGTATCCGGCAGGGCATCCCTACTCGTGGACAGTGATCGGAGACATGGCCGACTTGAACGCGGCGGCCATGGACGATGTGAAGGAATGGTTCAAGACGTATTACGGGCCGTCGAACGTTGTGATTGTGATGGCGGGAGACATCGACGCGAAAACGGCGAAAGAGAAGGTAGAAAAGTATTTCGGGAATATTCCCGCGGGGCCGCCGGTGGGCCACCAACAAGTGTGGGTTGCGAAAATGACCGGATCGCACCGGCAAGTGGTGCAGGATCGCGTGCCACAGGCGCGGATTTATAAGGTCTGGAATATTCCTGAGTACGGAAACGCGGACAGCGTTTATTTGGATTTGGTGAGCGATATTTTAACGAACGGAAAGACATCGCGATTTTACAAGCGGCTGATCTACGACGACCAAATCGCGACGGACGCCGCGGGGTTTGTGGATTTGCGCGAGATTGGCGGGCAGTTCCGCGTGCAGGCCACGGCGCGGCCCGGACAAGGGCTCCTTCAAGTAGAGAAAGCGTTGGATGAAGAGTTGGCGCGATTTTTGAAGGACGGCCCGACCGCCGAAGAGTTGCAGCGGGTGAAGACGCAATACGACGCCGACTTTATTCGCGGCGTCGAGCGCATCGGAGGGTTCGGCGGGAAATCGGACCGGCTGGCGCAGAGCGAAGTCTTTCGCGGGAGTGCGGATGCGTACAAGACCACGCTGAAGCTGGCGCGAGATGCGACGGCCGAAGATTTGAAGGCGGCGGCGAATCGCTGGCTGGCGGACGGCGTCTACATCCTGGAAGTGCTTCCCTTCCCGCAATACAAAACGGCGGCGGCGGGCGCGGATCGTTCGAAGGCGCCGGAGATCGGCACGCCTCCGACGCTGAAGCAGCCGAAGTTGGAGCGCGCAAAACTTTCGAACGGATTGAAGGTGGTGCTGGCGGAACGGCATGAGGTGCCGCTGGTCAGCTTGTGGATGACGAGCGATGCCGGATATGCGGCGGATGAATTTGCCGCGCCGGGGACGGCAAGCATGACCATGGCGCTGCTCACCGGAGGCACGAAGACGCGCAACGCGCTGGAGATCAGCGACCAGTTGGCGATGCTCGGTGCGGATTTGCGCGCCAATTCGAATCTGGATATGTCGACCGTGCGATTGTCGGCGCTGAAGTCGAAGCTGGATCCTTCGCTGGAGCTTTTTGCCGACGTGATTCTGAACCCATCGTTTCCGGACGCAGATTTCAAGCGGCAGCAAAAGCTGCAGCTCGCGGCGATCGACCGCGAGAAGAACACTCCGGTGCAAATGGCGCTACGCGTGTTTCCAGGGCTGCTCTACGGCGCACAGCACGCGTACGGGAATCCGCTGACGGGATCGGGGACATCGGCAAGCGTGGCGAAGATGACGCGCGAGGATCTGGCCAAGTTTCACGATGTTTGGATTCGGCCCAACGATTCAACGCTAATCGTCGTCGGCGATATTACGCTTGCGGAGGCGACGCCGAAGCTGGAGAAATTGTTTGCGGGATGGAAGGCCGGGAAAGTGCCGGCGAAAAATGTTGGGACGGTGCAACAAGCGCCGAAGTCCGTAGTGTACTTGGTCGACAAGCCAGGCGCGCTGCAATCCGTGATCATTGCCGGGCACGTTGCGCCGCCAACCAATAACCCGAAGGAGATCGCGATTGAGGCGATGAACAATGGACTGGGCGGGAATTTTGCGGCGCGACTGAATATGAATTTGCGCGAGGACAAGCACTGGTCGTACGGAGCGCAGAGCTTGCTGTGGGCGGCGCGGGGACAACGGCCGTTCATCGCGTTTGCGCCGGTGCAGACGGACAAAACCAAGGAGTCGCTGGCGGAAATGAACAAGGAATTTCGCGGAATTCTGGGGGATCGGCCACTGACAGCGGAAGAACTCGCGAAGATTCAGGCCAATGAGACATTGAGCTTGCCAGGTTCGCGAGAGACGATTGACTCGGTGGGACAGTCAATCGCGGACCTGATTCATTTCGGCTTGCCGGACGATTACTACGAGACGTATGCCGGAAAGGTGCGCGCGCTGAAGACCAGCGATCTGAATGACGCGGCGAAGGTAGTGGTACATCCAGACAACATGATTTGGGTGGTGGTGGGAGACCGCGCGAAGATTGAAGCCGGCGTTAGGGAGTTGAACTTGGGCGAAGTGCGTTTGATGGATGCGGATGGCAAGGTGATGTGACCGATGCGACTAGAAAATGCCGAGTAGATGTTTGCTGAGCGCACGAATTGGAATCTTGCCGGGAATCGAGTGAGTGACGCGCTGGCGCGGCATCGCGCCAGCGGGAAGCGGCTCTATGATTTGACCGCTTCGAATCCCACCGACTGCGGCTTCGACTATGACAGCGAAGTTATTCTTGCGGCGCTGCAGAATCCAGCCGCGCTGCGCTATGAGCCAAATCCTAAAGGTTTGGAGAGCGCGCGGCTCGCGATAACGGAGTATTACTCCACTCGCGGCGCAGTGGTTTCCGCCGAGGACATTGTGCTGACAACCAGCACAAGCGAAGCGTATTCCTTCGTTTCTCGTCTGCTCTGCAATCCCGGCGACGAATTGCTGATTCCCGCGCCGAGCTATCCGCTGTTCGGTTTTCTTGCGGACATTCAAGATGTGAAGCTGGTGCGCTATCCGCTGGTGTACGACCACGGCTGGCAGATTGATTTGCATAGCTTGCAGCAGGCGATCACTGCTCGGACAAGAGGCGTGATCGTGGTCAACCCGAATAATCCCACTGGACATTTCGTTAAGGAGAAAGAGCTCGCGAAATTGAATGAGCTTTGCGCGGCGCGCGAGGTGGCGCTGATCGCGGACGAAGTGTTTCTGGATTTTGCGCTAGGCGATGCGAAGCCGATCACCTTCGCTGGCAATCAGGGAGCGCTTACGTTTGCGATGAGCGGGCTTTCAAAGATTGCGGGGTTGCCGCAGATGAAAATGGCTTGGGTGATCTCCAGCGGGCCGGAAGAATTGAAGAAGCAGGCACTGGAGAGGCTGGAGGTGATCGCGGACACGTATCTTTCTCCGAATGCTCCGGTGCAACTGGCGACGCCGGTGTTCTTGGAGCAGCGGCATGGATTTCAGAAGCAGGTGATGGCGCGCGTTCGGGGGAACCTGGCGGAGTTGGACCGGCGACTCGCGGCGCAAAAAACGTGCAGTCGGCTCGAATTGGAAGGCGGGTGGTACGCGATATTGCGCGTCCCGGCAGTCCAAACCGATGAGGAACTGGCGATTGCGCTCTTGGCGCAGACTGATGTCTACGTTCATCCGGGACAATTTTTTGATTTTGTCAATGAAGGATGGCTGGTCATAAGCCTGATTGCGGCAGAAAACAATTTTGCCGACGGGATGCGCAGGATCCTCGAGCTGACCGCAAGATCGTGACAATTGTTTGACATCATTGCGTTTGACACGCGACGTTTTCAGGTGAAATGCTCCCGCCCAATACCCGCTTAACTCAGACCAAGGAGCCTCATGAACTACGCGCGAATTGCTATTGCTGCTGCTGTGGCCACCGTCGTTTTCTTCATTTTCGGATTTATAGTGGAAGGCGTTCTGATTCGGAAAGACTTCGCGCCGTACACCGCCGTGTACCGGTCGGCGGAGACTGTTCAAAAGTACATACCCGTCGGCTTGTCTTCCGTTTTTCTGGCGATATTGACGCTGGCTGTCATGTTCACGAAGGCCTATCCGGGCGGAGCGAATCTCTCGCAAGGCGCGGGATTCGGCTTGATGGCCGGGATTCTGGTGGCGTGCGTGCACCCAATTACCAATTTCGTGACCATGAACCTGGGCGCGAAACTTTCCTGGAAAATAGCGGTCAGCAACGTAGTGCAATGGATGCTGATCGGTGCGCTCATCGCCAGCATTTACAAACCGTCCTCTACCACGGTTAGTTCGGCGCAATAAATCGGCTTCAGACTTTGCCTATTAGTTAGCGCGCCGGCGCGGTCTCAGGGGTGTCTTCGTAGAGCTTGTCAATCATGTCGCGATACTGCTGCTCGACGACGCGGCGCTTGAGCTTGAGGGTGAAGGTGAGGCTGCCGTTGTCGAAGGTGAAATCGTCTGGGAGCAGGGCGAAGCGCTTGATGGTTTCCCATTGCGCGAGATGCGCGGTGAGGCGCTTGACTTCGCCTTCGATCAGCGAGCGCACAGCAGGATGCGCGGCCATTTCTCCGTGCGAGGCGAAGCGAATACCCTGATCCTGAAGTTTGGCGGAAACGGTCGTGGCATTCGGCACGACGAGTGCGACTACGAATCGCCTCTGATCGCCGACGATCATCGCGTTCGTTATGTATGGACTCGTCCTTAGCGCGTTCTCGATGGGCTGCGGCGCGACGAATTTTCCGCCTGCGGTCTTGATTAGATCCTTTTTGCGGTCGGTGATGAAGAGATAGTTGTCGGCATCGAGATAGCCGACGTCGCCGGTGCGCAGCCAACCATCGTTGGTGATGACTTCCCGCGTGGCCTCCGGACTTTTGTAATACCCTTGCATCACGCACGGACCTTTGGCGAGAACTTCGCCGTCTTCCGCGATGCGAATCAGAACATTGGGGATGGGACGTCCGGAACTGCCGCTGCGATTTTTCGGATAGTTGGACGTGAGGATGGGCGAGGTCTCGGTTAGACCGTAGCCCTGGTAAATCGGGATGCCGACGGACCAGAAAAATTCGGCGAGCTCCTTGGAAAGCGGCGCGCCGCCGGAGAAGACCATGCGTAATTTTCCACCTGTTCCGGTGCGAATCTTCTTATAGAGGAGCTTGTCGGCGAGAGCCCATTGAGCTTTGAGGATCGGGCTCGCACCCTTCGCGCCAGTACGCCATGGCGCGGCGCGCCTTGCGATGTCGACCGCCCAATCAAACAGCTTGCGCTTGATTCCGGTGGCTTTGCTTCCCTGCTCCATCAGCTTCGAGTAAATCTTTTCGAAGAAACGCGGCACGGCGGCAATGACCGTGGGGTGAATTTCGAGCAGGGCCTGCGGCACGAGGTCAACGGTTTCGACATAGGCGACACTAACGCCGCTGAAAATGTAAATGTAGTCCAGCATGCGGCCGTAGACGTGCGCGAGCGGCAGGAACGACAGAGCTGTGTCCGTTGCTGCATGGAAATCGAAAGTGGCGCAGGAGTCCGTTACGTTGGACGACATATTGTTGTGCGTGAGCATCACGCCCTTGGGCTCGCCGGTGGTGCCCGAGGTGTAGATAACCGTGCAGAGCTGGCCGGGCAGCACTTGCGCGGCGCGCATGCGGTACGCGGCGATTTCGGCGCCGCCCGCGGAAGCGATCAGCGTTTCGTAGCGCAGGCACTCTGTCGGTACGTCGGCGCCTCCATCGGCAACGATGACGTGCTCCAGCTCAGGCAATTCCGCGCGGCAGGGCAAAAGTTTTGTTAGTTGTTCCGCTCCAGCCACAATGATCACGCGCGCGCCGGAGTGCTTGAGGATGTAGGTCATGCGGTCCGGCGACTCATTGAAATAGATGGGAACGGTGACGCCGCCAGAGCCGTTGATGGCGAAATCGGCGGTGTGCCACTCCGGGCGGTTGGCGGCGAAGAGCCCGACGCGGTCGCCCGGCTTCACGCCCAGTTCGACCAGCGCCATGGAAAGGCCGGCGACGCGACGCAATAGTTCCGTGGAAGAAATGGATTCCCAACTGCTGTCGGCGTGACGAAACATCTGCGCACGCTGATTCGGGCGCGAGTCGATGGCGTTGAGGAACCGCGAGGGGAGGGTACCGTAAGTCATAGCGTAACGCCACTTTACCCTAGCGAATTTGGGCGCGCAATGCGTTCCCGGTTGTCAGTTTTTAGTTTTTAGTTCTTAGTTTTGTTTTCAGCTTGCAGTTTGTGTTCGTAGGCTCCACCGTCGTTGACAGGAGTGAGTGCCTCGGCTTGGAAGTGTATCGGTGCAGCAGCGCTGGCGGCCGTTCAGCTTCTGTCTTGGAAAATCCGCAGGGCTCCGCAGACTCCGCCCTGCGCTACAGGGGCGGTGCCGGGGCTTACGGCGTAAAAGCGGCGGCAAGACCGCCGCGCTCCAAAACGGGCTTGGACCCCCCCTCCCCCCTTTTTTCATAAGTGTTCATTCTAAAGGGAGTTAACGTGCTTTGTTTTGATACACTTTTGCAAGTGTTGATTCTAAAGGTAGTTAGTCAGAGCTGATTCAGTCCTGCCTTGGTGGCCGGAAATGCATCCGACCGCCGCAGGAGGCATGGGCTGGAGATGGCCAAATTCCACTCCATGCTGCGGATTATTCTCCTATTTGCTTGAGGCTGAACTAGCCGGTGCCTCACGAAAAGCGCTCGCCAGGTCGTAGTAATCGGAAAAACGCTTGATTCGACCGTTCTCGATCACTGCTAAGGAAGCGCCGCGCGCCGAGATTCGTTTGCGCACAACGGGGCCAGTTGGACTGTCCCCTGTGTACGTGCTCGTCCAGGTCCACTCAGCAGCCACCACGGGGCCTGCTTCGATAACTGTGGTCAGGTGCCAGTTGAGATCTGGCTGGCTCTCAATCATGGTGCGCATGAAGTCCTTGATTTGAGCTGGTCCTTGACTGCGGAATCCCTGAGGAGGCCAAGCGATGTCTTCGTGAATTGCGTCCGCGGTCAGCAGCTTGTCAAACGAGGCAAAATCATGCCGATTCCAAGCGGACACGTACGCTTCGAGCACGGCCTTGCCGGACTGTGGATTTCGAGTTTTTGCCTGCCCGCCACCAGCGAGTAAGACGGCGCATAGGCAAGTCAGAGCAGCGAAGACGGGCTTGGTCATCTTAGCCTCCAGATTTGCACAATTGGCGCGTGTTGGCGGAATTCTCGGGCCGCTAGCCAACTTCCGAGTTCAGTGGCGACGTCAACTCGCGCCGGAGCGCATCATACACCCGGAGCCGGGGACCCAGGAGTCATCGAACCCTATCTGCAATCGTAGAAAATCGGTTAGAGCACGGAACCAGCTGAGACAGAAGCGTTAACCCCCGCACCCTTAAACATCAAGGGGTGCGCCACCCGGCCAGTAACGAAAAACTCATCGCGATATCTCTTCGCCACCCCGCCGAGAATTGCTTGCATCGCTAAGTCAAAGTTTTTAAATTCTGTTTTTTCACGATGTTTCATAATGTTGCTAAAATGTCCTTAAATAATTTTGCCTATCGCCTCTTTTCTTAGCGTCGGTGGTTTACCTGCTGGATAACAATAAATACTTGCCCATATCCGTGTCTTCCTTGGGTGGGGGCTGAACGATCATGAAATACCGGAGCAAGATTTATCCTTCCTTCGTTAAAGTAATTCACTAGCACGTTGAGCTTGATTTCGGTGTTCTTATACTCCATTGGAGTCCAAACCTCTGATTTTGCGGGCCTCATAATACACCCTTAGACAAGCCATTAGTTCCTATTCGGAGGCAGGAGATGTATCCGATGGCGTCGCGGGAGTAGAAGCTGCGGCCGGTTCGGGTTCCGACGATTCGGGATCGGGCGATTCGGGATTAGGCTCCATGTGATCGGCGGACTGTTCGTGGGACTCGCGGATGGTTTCGCGCCAGGAATTGGTGCGGTAGGCGTTGATGTATTCGTGCTGGGCGAGGGGCAGGGTTTGGGACTACAACGGCGAAAGGCAGAGACCTCGCTGCTCTCGGGATGGCACAGGGGCGCTCGCGGCCATCGCGGGTCTGAAGACCCGCCACTACAACGGCGAAAAACAGGTCCCTCGCCTGCCTGCGCAGGCAGGCTGCGCTCGGGATGACGCGGGCGCTGGTGGGCGCGGCAAAGGTGAAGGAACACAAAGAGGAACGGTCCTTGGAGCGATTGGTGGACATGGAAGTCTCCAGAAAGAAAGATTAGATTTGGGATTTTTTAGGGAGTCTCGCGGGAGGCGGGACGCACTTCTGAACGGGAATAGTCTACTAGAGCGATGATTACCGTGTCAATACAAATTTCGGAGTACGACGGGCGTATGGTTTCTCAGTCCTGGCGAAGTGTCCGTGCCGGGTCGATGCTTAGGACTCGCGCGCCGGGGATGGCACTTGCAATCGCCGCGACTGAAGCAAGAAGACGCCGGCCCCTGCGGGTTGCGCTGGCAGGCCGGGAATGGGAGCGGATGCAAAAGAGGGTGGCGTGGGTTAGTATGGGCGCGGAGAGCGAAATTCATGGGCGTGACGGCGCCGGGAGAAAAGGCGGAGGTGGGATTGTCGAAGGGGCCGTTTCGCGCGGCGCGCGGGACGCAGATTTCCTGTAAGGGCTGGCAACAGGAAGCGGCGCTGCGGATGTTGATGAACAATCTGGACCCGGAAGTGGCCGAGAAGCCACAGGAGCTGATTGTCTACGGAGGGACGGGGCGGGCGGCGAGGAATTGGGAATGCTTCCACGCCATCGTAAAGTCGCTGCGCGAGCTGGCGGGGGACGAGACGCTGCTGGTGCAATCCGGCAAGCCGGTGGGAATTTTTCGTACGCATGAGTATGCGCCGCGCGTGCTGCTGTGCAACTCGAATCTCGTAGGGCAATGGGATAACTGGGACAAGTTTAACGAGCTGGACCGCGCCGGCCTCACCATGTACGGCCAGATGACGGCGGGAAGCTGGATTTACATCGGCACGCAGGGCATTTTGCAGGGAACCTATGAAACGTTTGCGGCCGCGGCTAAGAAGCATTTTGGCGGCGAGCTAGCGGGCAAGTTGGTGGTGAGCGGCGGAATGGGGGGAATGGGCGGCGCGCAGCCGCTGGCCGCGACGATGAACAACGCGGCGTTCCTGGGAATCGATGTGGACCCGGAGCGCATCAAGCGGCGCGTGAAATCGGGCTACTGCGATGTGATGGTGACGAGCCTCGACGAGGCGCTGCGCATCCTGAAGAATGCCGTGCGCAAACGGGAAGCGACTTCCATCGGCCTGGTGGGCAATTGCGCGGATTTAATTCCGGAGCTGGCTAAGCGCGGCGTGCTGCCCGACCTTCTGACTGATCAGACCAGCGCGCATGATCCGCTGAACGGCTACGTGCCGAACGGCATGACGCTGGAAGCAGCGCTGGAGCTACGCAAGAAAAATCCCGAGGAGTATAAAAAGCGCTCGCTGGCGGCCATCGCGCAACATGTGCAGGGCATGCTGGACTTGCAGAAGCTGGGCGCGGTGACCTTCGACTATGGAAATAACATCCGTACGTTCGCGTTTCAGCAGGGCGTCAAGAATGCGTATGATTTCCCTGGCTTTGTGCCGGCTTACATTCGCCCGCTGTTCTGCGAAGGCAAGGGCCCGTTCCGCTGGGCGGCGCTTTCGGGCGAACCGTCGGACATTGCGCGCACGGATCAGCTCGTCCTCGAAATGTTCCCGCACAACGAACATCTGAGCCGCTGGATCAAGCTGGCGCAGAAGCGCGTGAAGTTTCAGGGGCTGCCATCGCGTATTTGCTGGCTGGGGTATGGGGAGAGAGACAAGTTCGGGCTGGCGCTGAACGACCTGGTGGCGCGCGGCGAAATCAAGGCACCGGTGGTGATGGGACGTGATCACCTGGACTGCGGCTCGGTGGCTTCGCCGTATCGTGAGACGGAGGCCATGCTGGACGGCTCTGACGCGATAGCGGATTGGCCGCTGCTGAATGCGCTGGTAAATACGGCGAGCGGCGCGTCGTGGGTATCGATTCACAACGGGGGTGGCGTCGGCATCGGCTATTCGCAGCACGCCGGACAAGTGACCGTGGCGGATGGAACCAAAGAGATGGCCGCGCGCATCGAAAGAGTATTGACGAATGATCCGGGAATGGGCGTGCTGCGGCACGTGGACGCCGGCTATCCGGAGGCGAAGGCGTTCGCGGAGAAGGCTGGAGTGAAAATACCCATGCGCAAGAGCCAGGGGTAAGATCACCCGACGTCTAACGCGAACGGTATCGCCCTTATGTTACGGTTTTGGCGGATTTGGCCTGTGCCGGGTGTGAAGCAAGGGGAGCTGTCATGTACGTAGTTTTGGGGGCGACCGGCCACACCGGGTCGGTAGTCGCGAATTCCCTACTATTGAAGGGTGAGAAAGTGCGCGTCGTGGGGCGCGATGCGTCTCGGCTGAAGCGCCTTGTGCGCAAAGGCGCTGAAGCGTTTACGGCGAATGTGAGCGATGCCGCCGCGCTCACCAAGGCTTTCACCGGCGCGCGCGCGGCGTACTTGATGCTGCCGCCGAACATGACTTCGCAGGACTATCGCGCGGACCAGGAGCGTGAGAGTGACGCAATCGCAAAGGCCGTGAAGGAGTCCGGCCTGCGCTATGCGGTGAATTTGAGCAGTTTCGGCGCGCACGTTCCTGAAGGCACCGGGCCGATTGCGGGGCTGCACTCTTCGGAGCAGAAACTGAACGCCATCGGCGGCTTGAATGTGCTGCACCTGCGCGCCGGATATTTCATGGAGAATAATCTGGCGGCGATCGGGATGATTCACGATATGGGGATCTTCGGACACGCGCTGCTGCCCGACCTGAAACTGCCGATGATCGCGACGCGCGACGTCGGCGACTATGCCGCGCGGCGAATCCTGAACCTGGATTTTTCCGGCAAGCAAACCCGCGAACTGCTTGGCGAGCGCGACCTGTCGATGAATGAAGCGACTGCCATTATTGCGCGCGGCATTGGCAAACCGGATCTGCGCTACGTACAGTTTCCGTATGAGCAAGTGCAGCAGGTGTTGATGCAGATGGGCATTCCGCCGAAAACCGCCAGTCAGTTCATCGAGATGTACAAGGCAATCAATGAAGGTGTAGTGGCGGCGCAGGAGCCACGCTCACCGGAGAACACGACGCCGACTTCGTTCGAAAAATTCGTGCAGGACGTTTTTGTGCCTGCGTATCAGGGCAAGGCCGCCACGGCATAGACTGACAACCTCGAGGTGCTGGCCGCTCTGCGCAGGCTGAAGCCTGTGCTACTTGGGGCATAATACTGGCGACTTGTCCTCCAGCTTGCTCATCACTGGCGCATCGCAGTTGCTGACGCTTCGCGGGCGCGCACCGCGCCGCGGCAGAGCGCTTTCCAATCTTGGCATCCTCGGAGACGGCGCACTGCTGATCCGCGACGGCGTGATCGCGGCGGTCGGCACGCGCTCAGAGATTGAATCGCTGCCTGAGTCGCGCTCGGCAGAGAAACTCGACCTGGGCGGCCGGGTGGTGCTGCCTGGATTTGTCGATTCGCATACCCACCTGATTCACGCCGCCAGCCGTGCTGAAGAATACGAACTGAAAATCGCGGGGGCCAGCTACGAGGAAATTGCGCGCAAAGGCGGCGGGATTCTGAATTCCGTGAAGAAATTGCGCGCGGCTACGTCCGAGAGCTTGAAGAAGCGCGCGCACGCCGCGTTGCGGGAATTCGCGGCGCACGGAACTACGACGCTGGAGGCGAAGAGCGGCTATGGTCTCGATGTCGCCAGTGAGATGAAGATTCTGCGCTTGCAGAAAGAGTTGAACGCGGAGCAGCCGCTCGAAATCGTGTCGACATTTCTTGGCGCGCATGTTGTTCCAGCGGAGTATCGCAGTAAGCGCGGCGGAGTGGCGCAGTACGTCGCGCTGTCGACCGACAAGCTGATTCCCGAAGTCGCCGCGGAAAAGCTGGCTGAATTCTGCGATGTCTTCTGCGACCGCGGCGCATTTTCCCGCGGTGATTCCAAGAAAATTCTAGAAGCAGGCAAGAAAAATGGGCTAGCACCGCGGATTCATGCGGAGCAACTGACACGCACGGGCGCGACACAGTTGGCCGTGCAGCTTGGAGCAGCAAGCTGCGACCATCTGGAGCAAGTCAGTAAGGCGGACATGCGCGCTCTGGCAAAATCAGATACGGTTGCGACGCTGCTCCCTGGCTGCGATTTCCATCTCGGACTGAAGCAGTATGCGCCTGCGCGCGCGCTGATCGATGCGGGGGCGATTGTGGCACTCGCGACCGACTACAATCCAGGCACAAGCCCGACGATGAGCATCCCGATGATCTTGTCGCTGGCCTGCACGCAACTGCGCATGTCGCCGGCGGAAGCGATCACCGCGGCAACTATTAACGCCGCGTATTCCCTGCGGCGGGAAAAGCAGATTGGCTCGCTTGAAACCGGCAAGCAAGCGGACATCGCAGTTTTCGATGTGGAAGACTATCGGGAAATTCCCTACTACTTTGGCGTAAACAAATGCTGGATGACCCTGAAAAAGGGGCGGCCTATTTTTCAGAAAGCACAGAGGTGAGTGGCTGGCCTCTCAAAAATCTCCTATGATGAGGTTGACGCAAAGCTAAGGACCCAGCTCGATGAAGCGATTGATTGAGTGTGTGCCGAATTTCTCCGAAGGACGCGACGCGGCCAAGGTGGACGCCATCGTCGCGTCGATGAGCAAGGTGCCCGGCGTCTACGTGCTCGACCGCGAGATGGACGCCGATCACAACCGAAGCGTAGTTACCCTTGCGGGCAATCCGGATGCCGTCGCGGAAGCAGCTTTGTTGGGCGTTGGCAAGGCCATGGAGCTGATCGATCTGACAAAGCACAGCGGCGTGCACCCGCGCATTGGCGCGACGGACGTGCTGCCGTTCATCCCAATCGAAGGCGTAGCGCTCGAGGATTGCGTGGCGCTGGCGCGACGAGTGGGCGAGGAAATCTGGATGCGCTATCGCATCCCCGTCTATTTTTACGAAGCTGCCGCCAACAGCCCGGAGCGGGCCAACCTCGAAAATATTCGTCGCGGACAGTTTGAAGGGCTGCGCGAAGAGATGAAGCGCGACCACAATCGGCTGCCGGACATCGGGGAACCGAAGCTGCATCCGACCGCGGGTGCGACAGTCGTTGGCGCGCGAAAATTCCTGATTGCTTACAACGTGAACCTCAACACCTCTGACGTGGGCATCGCCAATAAAATCGCCAAGGCCATACGCTTTTCATCCGGTGGACTGCGCTACGTGAAGTCGATGGGCGTGGAGCTGAAAGCGCGCAATCTCGCGCAGGTCTCCATCAATCTCACCGACTTTGAGCAGACGCCCATGCACCGCGTCTACGAAATGGTGAAGCGGGAGGCGGCACGCTACGGGGCGATTCCCGTGGGCAGCGAGATTGTCGGCCTGATCCCGAAAAAAGCAATCGAGATGGCCGCGGATTATTTTCTGCAGGTGGAGAATTTCTCCCCGGCGCAAGTTTTCGAGAACAGATTGCAGGCCGCGCTGACGGGCCGGCCTTTGGACCGTGCCGCCAAGGAGGGTAAGCTGGCCGGCCTGGCGGAGCCGTTTTTGGAAGCGGTCGCTGCGCCAACCGCAACACCCGGCGGCGGCAGCGTGTCGGCCCTGGCCGGAGCGCTCGCCGCGTCGCTCGGTCAAATGATTGCGGGACTCTCGCGCAAGAAAAAATCGCAAGCTGCGTTCGTGAATCAGCTCTCCGAAGTGCTCGATCAATTGCGGCGCAATGCCGGCGAGCTTGCGGAAGCGATCGATCGCGATGCAGAAGCCTACGACGCAGTCTTGGCCGCTCGTAAGTTGCCGCACGAGAGCGCCGAGGAAAAGCGCCTGCGTGAAGCAGCCATCCAGCGGGCCACGCGGGGCGCCGTCGAGGTGCCGCTGCAAGTGGCCGAACGCAGCGTTGCGCTTTTCGAACGCCTGGGACAACTTGCATCTATCGCCGCGGCATCCATGAAGTCAGACTTGGAAGTGGCGCGGCTGATGGCCGCCGCCGGTGCGCGTGGGGCTTTGGCGAACGTGGAGATCAATCTCGACAGTATCGCTGACGCGGGCTACGTAACACCCATGCGAGCAAAAAGCGCGGCGCTGCGCGAGCGGCTGGGCGAAACGTCGCGCTCCATCAGCGCGTAGTCCCGCGCAGTTTCCATGATTTGTAAGGAGAATGAAATGAAATCGTCCAATCAAGCGGCTGCGACATCCTCGCCGGCAACGGCCATTATCAAGCTGGCGGCAGTGCTCGCATTCGGCGCTGCCGCTTTGCTCGCGCCGCAACCTGCGCGCGCGAGCCGCCTCGGCACGGACATCATCGCGCTGTTCCCGAAAGAAGTCGGCGAGTTCGCCTACGCCGATTTGAAAAAAGCGCGCACGATGAAGTGGTTCCCGCAACTGCAGGAGCAGATGCTCCCCGATCGTTTCCGCCAATTTGAAAAATTTCTCGCCTCAGCAGGTGTGGATCCCAACACGCAGGTGGAAGAACTCGCTTGGGGACTGGTTGCGGAGAGCGTGACGAGCAAGGGCGAAGGCGGGGGATCGTCCGCGGCTCCGACCGGCGAGCAAATTGTCGGCGTCGCGCTGGGAAGTTACAATCCGGACTCCACTGAGGCTTACTTCAAGCGCCAAAAGCTGCCTACGTTCAAAACGCGCAACTATACGCTCTACGCTTTCGGGACCGGCGCCGGCCCCAGCGACTTGTTCTTCCTGTTTATCGACTCCAGCACAGCAGCGTTTGGACATCGCTCGGTTCTTGAAAAAATGGTCGAAGTGCGTTTTGGCACGGAAGAAGGTCTCCTGCGCAACGACAAATTCTTCCCGCTGATCAACGAGGCGAACGGCAGCGGCATCGTGTGGGCCGTGCTGAATCCGGCGTATACACGGCTGGCCATGCAGCAGCTCGCGCCGGAAGTCGAGCAGTTTCCCGATGCCGCGAAGCTCGTCGCCCGCATGCAAAATATGCTCATCAACGTGAGCGCGAGCAGCGGCATCGATGGAAAGTTTCAGGCCATCTGCGGTTCTACCGAAGATGCCAATACGCTGGCGCAGTTGCTCCAGGCGGGCCTTCTCTATAAGCGCTACCAGGCCGGCAAAGAAAATCCGGACCTGGCGGACATGCTCGACAAGGCGCGCGTCACGCCGTCGGGCGATCGCGTCATCATCAACATGACGCTCACCGACGATCAGATGACTTCACTGATCAAGCACAATACATTCGCGTTGAAGATGTAAAGGAAAGCGAGCGCGCGAGAAGACGCTAACAGCGCGGGGTAGCAGGCTTGATGTATTTCGTCAACCGCGTGACTATAATGCCGCCTTGCGTCTCGTATTGCACGCGGTCAACTCCTCCCAGGACCAGCGACTTGCCCGCCTGCCTCCCTTGCACAACGGAGCCATGAGGCGCCAGGCCCGCCAGCGTGTCTAGCCCCACGGCAGGCGCGGTGTCGCCCTCACGGGACAATGCGACCTCCAAGCGGTCCGCCAAGCGCGTTAGCGTTACGTCCAGTCGCGGGTGCTCGCGTGTTAAATGTTCGAGCGCTTCGTTACAGGCGGCCACGATGGCCGTTTGCCAATGCGCAATGGCTTCGCTCTCAAGACCCGCTGCATCCGCGAAATAACGCGCGGCTCCTCCCGCGGCCGCGGCCAGCCGTGGGTCAGCTTCAATTTGCATCTGAATGCTTTTCGCTTCAGCGGCCACGGGAGTTCGCCAGGGGAACGTCGCAGGCTTCCCGGCAATCGGGACAATAGTAGAGCCCGTCTGCGCCCAGACGCACGTTGTGCTGGCCTTTGCAGATGGTGCAGTACTTTTCGCAGGAGCAGCGCTCTTCCGTCTTGTCGCACATCACGCAAATGACGGGACCGGGCATGGAGGCCTCCAAGGCAAACTGTACCTGACGATGGCGACGTGCGGCAAGGCGCGCGTTCTATCGATGCGGCGAGTTGCCTACTCGGCTGCTCGCCATTGCCGATGGCGATTTTTGATTGTTACCGGCCGTATTTCGTCTGCGCTCTGAGCTTCTTTGACGCGTTTAGGGGTGCATGCTAGTATCGATTTCTGCCCTGAGCCATCGGAATGGAAGCAGCCAACTCGCCCACTATTAGCGAAGCCCGCAAGACGTCGCTGAACGCGTTGCACCGCCGTTTGGGCGCGAAAATGGTTAATTTTGGCGGCTGGGACATGCCTGTCGAGTATCCGTCGAGCGGCGGTCTGGTCGCGGAGCACAAGGCCGTGCGCGGCAGCGTTGGTCTTTTTGATGTGAGCCACATGGGCGACATCCGCATCGGCTCTGGGCGCACGCCGGGTGGCGCGCTCGCTGCCGTGCAGCATATCAGCATGAACGATGCGTCGCAGCTCGCCATTGGACAGGCGCAATACTCCGCAATGCTGTATCCGGAAGGCACGTTTGTTGACGACGTGATTGTGCATCGTCTCGGCCAGGACGATTATCTGCTGGTCATCAATGCCGGTACGCGCCAGAAAGATATCGATTGGGTGCGGGAGAATACGAAGGAGTTTGACTGCGTCGTGGAAGAACTGAGCGACGCGTATACCCAGCTCGCGATTCAGGGGCCGCGCGCGCTTGACGTGCTGCAAAAGCTGACCGATGCAAATCTCAGTTCGATCAAAAATTATTGGTTCACGCATGGCACCGTATGCGGCTTGAAAAATGTTTTGATCGCGCGCACCGGCTATACCGGGGAAGACGGTTTCGAGATTTATGTGCCTTCCGACCAAACCACCAGCGAGCAAGTCTGGGCCAAAGTGATGGAAGCGGGCCGCGAATTCGGTATTCTTCCCTGTGGGCTCGGCGCGCGCAACACGCTGCGCTTGGAAGCCAAGATGGCGCTCTACGAACACGAGATCAGCGACGCAATCAATGTTTGGGAAGCGGGATTGGACCGCTACTGCAAAATGGAAAAGGGCGACTTCATCGGCCGCGCCGCTCTGGAGCGCGCCAAGTCCGCGGGACGGACACGCACGCTCGTCGGCCTGGAAATGGTTGAGCGTGGGATCGCGCGCGACGGCTACTGCTGCTGCAATGAAGCCGGCGAGGCCATCGGCGTGGTGACCAGCGGCTCGCCTTCCCCGACGCTCGGCAAAAACATTGCGCTCGCCTACGTCCCGCCCACAATGTCGGCGATCGGAACGCCGATCTACGTCGAAATTCGCAGCCAAAGAGCCAAGGCTCAGGTGGTTCCGACTCCGTTTTACAAACGAGTGCGAAAGGCGGCGCCACAGTCAGTGGCATCGTCTACGGCCCAAACGGTCTGAAGCAATAGCAGTTCGGCGCCCCGGTAAGCCGGGAGTCCTAGAGGAGGAAACGCATGGCGTATCCGGCGAACTATCGCTACACGAACCAGCACGAATGGGTCGATGTCAAGGGCGACGTGGCGACCATCGGCATCACCGATTACGCGCAGCACGAACTCGGCGACGTCGTTTTTGTGGAGCTGCCGAAACCCGGCGCCAAGATCACCGTCGGCAAATCTTTCGGCACGGTCGAGTCGGTAAAAGCGGTCAGCGACATTTATGCTCCGGTTTCCGGTGAAGTGGTCGAAGCCAACGCCGATCTACAGAACGCGCCGGAGAAGATCAATTCCGATCCGCACGGTGCCGCTTGGCTCGTCAGGGTGCGCCTCGCCAATCCCGCGGAACTCAAATCGCTGATGGATGCCGCCGCGTACGAAGCATTCGTCGCCGATAAGGGCAAGGAAGCTTCGGCCTGATGCGTTATCTCCCAAAAAGTCCGGCCGAGCGCCAGGAAATGCTTTCCGCCATCGGCGCCGAATCGATTGATGAGCTCTTCTCCAGCATTCCGGAACGCTATCGGCTGCGCCAAGCGCTAAATCTGCCAGGGCCATTCTCGGAAGCAGAAATCATTCAGTACTTCACGGAGCGCGCCGGAGAGAATTCGCGCGGCTACACCAGTTTTCGGGGCGCTGGCGTTTACAATCATTTGCGCTCCGTGGTCACCGACGCCATCATCCAGCGCGGCGAATTTCTCACGTCATACACGCCGTATCAGGCCGAAATCTCTCAGGGCACGCTGCAAGCAATCTTTGAATTTCAAACTTTGATGTGCCAGCTCACGGGCCAGGAAGTCGCCAACGCTTCCATGTGGGACGGCTCGACCGCGACAACGGAAGCGGTACTAATGGCCGAGCGTATCACCGGACGTAGGCGCGTGTTGGTGGCCCGCTCGCTGCACCCTGAGTATCGCGATGTGCTTCGCACCTATGCAAAAAACTCCGGCTTGCAAGTGGAAGAAATTCCTTACAACGCAAGCGGCAATTTAGATCAAAAGGCGCTGCAATCGGCCATCCGCGATGATGTGGCCGCCGTAGTTACGCAGTCGCCCAATTTCTTTGGCGCCGTTGAACCCGTTTCCGAACTTGCCGAAATCGTGCACGCTGCAGGCGCATTGCTCGTCGTCGCCATCACCGAAGGAGTTTCACTTGGCGCCTTGCGCCCTCCCGCAGAAGCGGACATCGTCGCGATGGAAGGCCAAAGCTTCGGCTTGCCGCCTAGCTATGGCGGCCCGTTTGTCGGCGTGATTGCTTCGCGGGAGAAGTTTGTCCGCCAAATGCCCGGGCGCCTCGCCGGCCAAACTACAGACCTCGAAGGCCGCCGCGGCTTCGTCCTCACACTCGCCACGCGCGAGCAGCACATTCGGCGCGAAAAGGCCACCTCCAACATTTGCACCAATCAGGCCCTCTGCGCTCTCGCGGCCACAGTGCACTTGACGCTGCTCGGCAAAGAAGGACTCCGCGAGATGGCGCAGCAAAATCTCTCGAAAGCGCGCTTCGCACTCGCCGAGCTCACCAAGGTTCCGGGAGTCCGCCGCACCTTCGATGCTCCTTTTTTCAACGAATTCACTCTGGCGTTCCCGCGCTCCGTAAAAATCGTCAACTCGCATCTGCTGCGCGAGAAACTCGTCGGCCCGGTCGCGCTCGGCACGTCGTACCCGGAGCTGACCAAGCACGCGCTGGTTTGCGTCACGGAAACCACCACGCGTGCGGACATTGAGAAATTGGCGAGCGCCCTACAACGAGCCCTAGAGCAACCTTTGTAGCCGCAGCAAACCGAACAGCCACAATTGGCTGTTCCACAAGGACAGGAACAAACTTGAACCGCAGAATCAAAAAAGCCTTTCGTCACACCAGTCAGAACGAAGGCCTCATCTTCGAGAAATCCTCGCCTGGCAAGCGCGCCTTCGAATTGCCGCCGCTCGACGTCCCGAGCGTCGACCCCGCCGAGGCGCTCGGCCAAAATCACCGCAGCGAGGGCGTCGAAGGATTCCCGGAAGTCAGCGAAATCGAAGTCATTCGCCACTTCACACGCCTCTCGACATGGAACTATGCCATTGACCTCGGCATGTATCCCCTCGGTTCCTGCACCATGAAGTACAACCCGCGCATCAACGAGTTCGTGGCCCGTCTCGACGGCATCGCCACCGAGCATCCCTACCAGCCCCAAGAGCTTTCACAGGGCTGCCTGAAAATTCTGCGCCTGCTTGAACAATGCTTGCTCGAAATCACCGGCATGGACGCCATCACCTTGCAGCCCGCCGCCGGCGCGCAAGGCGAGCTTACCGGGCTTCTGCTGATCCGCGCGTACCTCCAAAAGCAAGGCAACCCGCGCAAAAAAGTTTTGATCCCTGATTCCGCGCACGGCACGAACCCCGCCACCGCGGTCATCGCCGGCTACGAAGTCGAGAACATCAAGTCCGAATCGCACGGCCAGATCGACGTCGACAAACTTCGCGAACTGGTCACACCCGACGTCGCCGCCCTGATGATCACCAATCCGTCGACACTCGGAATCTTCGAGCAGCGCATCCCGGAAATCGCCGAGATTCTGCACGTCAAAGGCGCGCTGCTTTATATGGACGGCGCCAACATGAACGCACTCGCAGGCGTCGCGCGCCCCGGGGACCTCGGCGTCGACGTGATGCACCTGAATCTGCACAAAACTTTTTCCACGCCGCACGGAGGAGGCGGCCCCGGCGCAGGCCCTGTGGCCATGAAGAAAATCCTCGAGCCCTTTCGCCCCGTCCCGATTCTTGTCGAAAAAGAAGGCGACCGGCTCGCTCTCGAGCCTGTGCGCCCCGATTCCATCGGCCGCGTAAAAGCCTTCTCTGGAAATTTCGGCGTCCTAGTGCGTGCACTCGCCTACATTCTCGCCTACGGTCCGGGCATCCGTCAGGCCACCGAGGACGCCGTGCTCAACGCCAACTACATCCGCAAGCATTTGGAAGGCGTATACGATCTCCCCTATTCCCTTCCCTCCATGCACGAAGTTGTTTTCAGCGACGCACACCAAAAAAAGAACGGCGTCAGCACCATGGATATCGCCAAGCGCCTGATCGATTACGGCTTCCATCCGTATACGACTGCATTTCCGCTGATCGTGCCCGGCGCGCTGATGATCGAGCCCACCGAATCCGAATCCAAGGAAGAGTGCGATCTCTTCATCGATGCCATGCGCTCGATTGCCGAAGAGGCCGCCAGCAATCCGGACTTGGTAAAGACTGCGCCGCACTCCACCCGTGTCCGCCGTCTCGACGAAGTCGGCGCCGCGCGCAAGCCGATTCTCCGCTGGGATCCCGCGCGCCAGGAAGCCGACCCAGACTCAGCCAAACACAAGGCAAAACACAAGCACCTGGAACCCACGCCAGTAATTCCCACGGCGTGATCGGGCCAGCCATTCATTTCACAGCACAGTCAAGTCATTCCCGCACTTAGGGCTCGGTCGTTTCCTGCTAGACTTGCAGTTCGTCGGTCGGAGTCCGCTCGTCCGCAATTGCAGGTATGACTTCCGCGCTAAACGCCTGGCTGCCAAAATCCGTAATCCTGCTGCGCGACTATGACCGCCACAAATTTTTGTCCGACCTCATTGCCGGCATAACCGTTGGCTTAGTGGCCCTCCCGCTCGCCATGGCCTTTGCCATCGCGTCCGGCGTATCTCCGCAGGCCGGAATCTATTGCGCCATCGTCACCGGCTTCATCATTTCTGCTCTCGGCGGCTCCAAAACGCAGATCGGCGGCCCTACTGGCGCGTTCGTCGTCGTGATTTCCGGCATCATCGCCAAGTACGGCATCGACGGCCTCTTCACCTGCACCATGATGGCTGGCGTTCTGCTCGTTCTTCTCGGCGTCACGGGCATGGGCACTGCAGTGAAGTACTTCCCTCGCCCCGTCATTGTTGGCTTCACCAACGGCATCGCCATTCTCATTGCCAGCACGCAGATCCGCGACCTCTTCGGCTTGCGCATGGACCATGTCCCTGGCGACTTTTTCCACCGTATGCAGGCGTTCGCTGAAGCCGCGAGCACCATCTCCTGGCAGGCTACGGCCGTTGCGCTCGCTTCGCTCGCCATCATGATTTTCTGCCTGAAATACGCCAAGCGCGTCCCCGGCGCCATCATCGTCACGTTTGGCGCGACCGCCGCCGTCACGCTGCTTCACCTGCCTGTCGAAACCATCGGCACACGCTTTGGCGGCATCCCCAGCGGCTTGCCCACTTTCGCATTGCCCAAGCTGCACTACGACGTCTTCCGCCAGCTCCTCTCGCCCGCGTTCACCGTCGCCATGCTCGGCGCCATCGAATCGCTCATGTCCGCAGTCGTGTCCGATCGGATGAGCAAGGACAAGCACAATCCCAACGTCGAGCTCATGGCCCAAGGCGTCGCTAACATTGTTTCGCCGCTCTTCGGCGGACTGCCCGCGACCGGCGCCATCGCGCGTACCGCCACCAATGTCCGCTCCGGCGCGAAGACTCCCGTTGCTGGCATGATTCACGCGCTGACGCTGCTGGCCATCGTCCTGTTCGCCGCGCCGCTGGTAAAAAACGTTCCCCTCGCCGCGCTGGCCGCCATCCTCATGGTGGTCGCCTACAACATGGGCGAATGGCAGGAGATCCCGGAAATTCTGAAGCTCAGCGCCGCGGACATCGCCGTCTGGCTGTTGACCATGACCCTCACGGTCATCACCGACCTCACGTTTGCCGTCGAAGTCGGCATGGTTCTCGCCGCGCTCATGTTCATTCGCAAAGTTTCCCGTACCACCACGGTCACGCGCGTTACTCGCGATTATGTCGAAGACAGCCGCGTCCACGTCTTGCAAGGCAAGGACATCCCCAATTACGCGACTGTCTTCCGCATTCACGGTCCATTCCTGTTCGGCGCTACGGACAAGTTCGCAGACATTTTCGATTCGCTGGAGACCTTGCCGCCCATTGTCATCTTGCGCTTGCGCAACATGACGGCCATCGACGCCACCGGCCTCGGCGCCATCGAAAATCTTGCCGACCAGCTTCACGAATCCGGCCGCTCGCTTCTGCTTTGCGGCGCCCGTGAACAACCCGCCCAGCTCATGCAGCAAGCCGACTTCGAACGCCACGTCGGCGCCGAAAATATCTGCCCCAGCATCGCCGAAGCCCTCGAGCGCGCCGCCGAGGTCTACGAAACACAGCATGCAACACCCAAGCCTGGGCTCGAGAAACAAGATCTCGCCCTGAAGGACTGAACGTAGCCACCGCATTTGAGTCCGCGCCGGAGCCCGCGAAAAAAACAAAATGGGCATCTCGCTCTTGCGAAACGCCCATCATTTCTGTCCTTGCTTCCCTACTGCTCTTCCTCTTTACTTCATCTATTCATTACTGCGTGAGATCTTTAAGCCTGACGCTGTCCAGCACCGCCGTAAACGTTTTCTCGTACTCCGGATACGCCGCTTTCGGCGCCACGCACAAAAACGAAAGCAATCCCTGCGGCCGCAGCACGGTGACCAGCCAATCGACTTCCTCTCCGCCTGCCGGCGAGTCGTTGCTCAAATACGTCGCAAGCCCAGGCTGCCCATTGAGCTGGATCCGCCCTGGCTCCCGCGTCACCTTCAGCCCCGGATTGGTTTTAGCCAGTTCTTGAATCAGCGCCTGAGTGGCGTTGTCCAGTGCATGTTCACTTGCGTCTGCTTGCATCTTGTTCACGCTTACAATCATTCCATACGCGAGCCCACCCTTCTGCGAGATCCCGCCGTCCGGCGCAAAGGTGACGTTTCCGTTTTCCTCATACTTCTTCCAGTTCTCAGGCACCTTCAGCGCGTACGCATTCCCTTGGTAGTCCGCGAAGTTGCGCGATGGCGGCGCCGGAGTCGCGCTGCCTGCCGAAACAGGAGGGGTCTTCACCACCGGGAGCGACATTACCTCACGCTTGATAGCCTCGAACTCCGCAGAGTCTCTCCTCGCGTTTGCCGGCACGCCCCCCAGCTTGTCAATCTCTTCATTCACGCGCTCCACCCGATTCCCGGGATTCGGGTGGTCCGACAAAAACTGCGGCGGATTCTTCCCCTTCGTCTCTGCTTCCAGCTTCTCGAAAAACTGCGCCATGGCCCGCGGGTCATATCCCGCATCATACAAGGCCTGCGTTCCCAGCACGTCCGCCTGTGTCTCATCTGACCGTGAATAGTGGAGCAATACGCTGCCCGCTCCCAGCGCCACGCCTTGCGTGAGCAGCGCCCCGCCAGTGCTTCCGCCGAAGATCCCGCCGAAAATTCCCGCCGCGCCTTGCATTAGCTGTGCTTTCGACGCTTGCGCCGTGCCATGCCGCAGCGCCACGTGCGACAATTCATGCGCCATGACCGCGGCGAGCTGCGCTTCGTTGTCCGCAACCTCAATCGCCCCCCGGTCGACGAACACATATCCGCCCGGCAGCGCAAACGCATTGACGTCCTTGCTGTTCACGCAATGAAATTCCCATGGGTACTTCACGCCACGTGTCGGCAGTTTGGCCGCCAGCTTAAGCCCTAAGTTCGTGAGATACGCATCCACTTTGGGGTCGTTGCACAACGGCAGGCGCTTCTTCAGAATCTCCGCATTCTGCTTCCCGACTTGCACGTCCGTTTCGGGAGAATACATGTTCCAAGGCGGCTTCAGCTTGCTGCGTTGCGCCCATAACCCCGGCGCGCAGGCGAGCACCAGCACCGCTGCCAGCAACCCCCGCAGTTTCGGCCGCCATCTCGATTTCCCTTGCAGTATCCAGATCTTCATCTGCGCTCCCCGGAGCCGTAGGCTAGGATGAAGAATCGACGCCTGAGCATTACTTTACACTGGCGGGAAGGCAAAGAAAAAAGCCCAAGTGAGCGTGCACTCGGGCCTTTGGTATATCTGCTAAACCTATTGGCCTTGCGGCGGCTTTCCGCGACCTAGGCTCGCCAGCCTAGCGAGCTACCCTTGGAGTCGGGTCCGCAGCGGTTGTCGACGCGGGTGCATCGACTGACTTCCCATTCTGCGCCTTCGCCAGGCGCGGCGGCACCACAGGCTCCAGCCGGCGTGCCGGCATAGCCAAGTTTTCGCCTTCGCGAACAAACGTCAACTGGTCCTGGTCGCGGTCCCAATCGATGCAAACAAGGTCGCCGAGATGTATCTGCTCCGTAGCCAGCAGATTCGCCAGGGGATACACAACATGCCGCTCGATGGCACGCTTCAGGTGCCGCGCGCCATATCTCTGGTCCGTGCCTTCCTGCAGCAAGAACTCTTTTCCTGGCCCGGTCACGCGGAACAGGAACTGACCCTTGGCCGTTTCCAGCACGCGTTGCTGCACCTGCCCCAATTCGATATCCAGAACCTCTTGGAGCTGTTCCTTCCTAAGCGGATGAAAGCAAACCACTTTATCCAATCGGTTCATGAATTCCGGCGAAAACTTGCGCCGCGCCGCTTCGACAGCCGTCCGCTCTACTTTTTGGTCTAGTCCGGCAGCTGGAATGTCCTTCGGCTGCACAAATCCCATGCCGCCGTTCATTAGTTCCGTGATTTCTCCCCCACCCAGGTTCGAGGTGAGGTAAATGACCGTCTGCGACAAGTCTACCCGGCGATTGTCGCCCAAGGTTAAGGTAGCCTTATCTAGCATTCCCAGTAGCAATTGCCACAGCGCATCCGATGCCTTTTCGATTTCGTCGAACAACAGGAACGAGAGCTTCAGCTTCTCCGTATGACTCTTGGCCAACTCTTCCTGCGTAATCAGCGGATGGGTTTCGCGATGGCCCAAATAGCCTGGCGGCGAGCCGATTAGCTTCGCAATCTCATGAGAATGCTGGAATTCCGCGCAATCGACTTTAATCACCGACCGCGCGTCTCCAAACAGAATCTCCGCGGCTGCTTCCACAATGCGCGTCTTGCCCGAGCCTGTGGGCCCCAAAAACAGCAAATTTCCCACCGGCCGGCCCGGTGAGTTCAATCCGGCACAGAAAACCTGGTATAGGTCGACAAGCGCCTGCACACCCTCTTCTTGCCCGACAATCTTCGCCCGCAACGCTCCCTGAAAGTCACGGGTATCGTTGCTCCGGATGGTGGGATCCAATTGGTGTCGGACGGCAGCTTTCATATCATATATCCTCAGTGCGTCCAGCTTCCCCCGAACGCAAGCGCATCTCAGGAAGTCGCAAGCTGGGAACGTTGCATGGGGCGTGCCACTTCCACCCTCTTCTCATTTGCGCAAAAAACGTGCAAATTCATAGAGATACGAATTTCGGGATTCTAAAAGCTGTCTCACGCCATGAGACGCTGTTTCATTGCTGTAAAAAGTGAGAGAGCTGAAACAGTTTGTGTCATCAGCCGCACGACGAAAAGGGGCGGCAGGCTGTTTACTCTGCCGCCCCAGGGACGATCTTGAGTGCGAGTTTTTCAGCGCTCTGGCTTCTTGCGCGCTTGCGGAGCTGCCGCTGGGCCGGCCGCTGCCGGCGCCACGCGGGGCTTCTTTCCTTCCGAAACAGTTTCGGCTGGGAGTTCCGCTTTGCGGCCGTCCTTGGCTTCTGCACCGGCAGCGACCTGCTCGGTGTCCGGCGGATGGTTCTGCACCAGGGCGCCCTCACCCTCGCGAACAAACGTGAGCTGCGAATGTTCCCTGTCCCAATCGATACAAACCAGGTCGCCCAGATGCACTTGCTCCGTGGCCAGCAGGTTGGCCAGCGGATAGACCACATGCCGCTCAATAGCTCGCTTCAAGTGTCGCGCGCCATACCGTTGATCCGTGCCTTCCTGTAGCAAGAAGTCGCGCCCGGCCGTGGTTACACGAAACAAGAACTGGCCCTTGGCCGTTTCCAGCACACGCTGCTGCACCTGCCCGAGCTCGATGTCGAGCACTTCTTCCAGTTGTTCACGTCTCAGCGGATGAAAGACTACTACTTTGTCTAACCGGTTCATGAACTCCGGTGAAAACTTGCGCCGCGCCGCTTCCACTGCGGTGCGCTCCACCTTCTGGTCGAGCCCTGCTTCCGGCTTGTCGGTGGGCTGCACAAAACCCATTCCTCCATGCATCAGTTCCGCGATTTCCCCACTACCCAGGTTGGAAGTCAAAAAAATCACCGTCTGCGAAAGGTCCACACGGCGATTGTCACCGAGGGTCAGGGTCGCCTTGTCTAGGATTCCAAGCAGTAGTTGCCACAGCGCGTCGGAAGCCTTCTCAATTTCGTCGAACAGCAAGAACGAGAGCTTTAGCTTTTCCGTGTGGCTCTTTGCCAACTCTTCCTGTGTAATCAGCGGATGTGTTTCGCGATGCCCCAAATACCCAGGCGGTGAGCCGATCAGCTTCGCGATTTCGTGGGAATGCTGGAATTCTGCGCAATCGACTTTGATCACCGACCGCGCGTCTCCAAACAGAATCTCCGCGGCCGCTTCCACAATGCGCGTTTTGCCGGAGCCTGTCGGCCCCAAGAACAGCAAATTCCCCACCGGCCGTCCTGGGGAGTTCAAGCCGGCGCAAAATACCTGATAGAGGTCGACCAGCGCCTGCACGCCTTCTTCTTGGCCGACGATTTTTGAGCGCAGCGCCGTCTGAAACTCCAGCGTATCCGTGCTGCGCTGGTTTGGATCAAGTGGCAGTATGATGTGTTCTCCCATGGCCGCCTCCCTAGCGCCTCCGCAATTGCGGCGACGCCACACCGAATCGACCCCGCCCATGGTCAAACTGGGCCAGCTTGACCTGGAGTGTGGACTGCAGGAGCCGCAACTGTACCAACAGCTCCCGCGCCACTGCGGGTGATTCAGAAATTCGGAGTATCGGCGGAAACAAGTCCGCAAGATCCATGTTCAGCGCTCGCAAAGCCGCCACAAGTTTTTGGACCGCCGGAGAATTGGGGTCCGCCAGGTCCAGGTGACTGTTGATGTGTTCGCGCAGAGCCCGCCAGTTGAGCTCCACGAACGGGTGTTTCTTGGAGACCTCGCGCACCACACGTTCCGTGATTCTCGCGCGGTCGCCCAGTCGCGCCAGGTGCAGTTGCCGCACTTTCCCGCCGCGGCGCACATTGTGCACCAGGTAGAAAGCGTTTCCTTTGCGGCGAACGAAAGCCATGACCTTACCTCGCGACGTCCAACATAACTGTAGTGTACTGTACTTCCACTACAGCCTTCAACACCCGTTTCATACCGTTGCGCGAAATTGCTTCTAAAGCGTTACCCCTCCCGTCGGTCCTCGGTTCGCTCATCGCGTTGAACTTTGCGTTTCCGACACAAACGCAAAGATTCGCGACTGCAGTAGAAGATACGCGACCGAATTCAGCTTCCTTCATCACTTTTCTCGCTCCGCTGCATTTGTTTTGCGCATGCACCTGTTTCAGCACTTTCCCCTACACTTGCTTAGATGCGTCGGAGCGCAATATGCTTCCTGTATTGCACTCTGCCTTTTGCTGTACTCTGTCGGCTTTCTTACATTCATGGTTCTTCCTTAATTTGGAGCTCAAGGGATTAAACCCGGTGGACAAGGTTTTGTCGTCGCTGTAGAGCAATGGCCCATGAATTTAATAGGATGCCGTTGGCACGTTGAATCGGGTGGGTCAGAGATATGTCCTGGGACCCTGTTTATCGGCTTGTGAAACAAATTCCGCGCGGCAGGGTTTTATCCTACGGGGCGTTAGCCAAGGCCTTGCGGCTCCGCGGTGGCGCCCGCAGCGCCGGCCGCGCCATGGCCGCCACTCCTTCGGGAAAAGGCATTCCCTGGCATCGCGTCGTCGGCGAGCGCGGCAAAATCCTCATCAGCGAGCCCTACGCCTCTCTTCAAAAAAAGCTCCTCGAATCCGAAGGCGTAAAAATCATCGAGTCCCGCGTTGACCTAAAAATTCATCTTTGGACCCTGTCTGGAAAGGGCCACCGAGGCAAAGCCTCTCGCGTACAGCGCAATTCCAGAAATACCAAACGCCCATAAACCCTCGCGATTTCGGTAAAGCCGCGAATGTACGGTATCCTATCGACCTGTCCGTCATGCCAGAACCCATTCTGCAAGTAGATAATTTGGTGAAGCGCTACGGCGATGTCCAAGCCGTGCGCGGCGTCAGCTTCAGCGTGGAAGAAGGCGAAGTTTTCGGCCTGCTTGGCCCCAATGGCGCCGGAAAGACCACCACCGTCGAAATCCTAGAGGGTTTGCGCAATCCCGATGGAGGTTACGTGCGCGTTTGCGGCTTCGATCCGCAAGTCAGTTCTCGCGAGCTGAAACACGAAATCGGCGCTTCGTTGCAGTCCACTTCCCTGCCCGACAAACTGCGCGTCATGGAAGCGCTCCGCCTCTTCGCCGGATTCTACAAACGGCGCCGGGACCCCGAAGACCTGCTCAAACGTTTTGGCCTGGAAGAAAAGCGCAACGCTTACTACAGCAAGCTTTCCGGCGGACAAAAACAGCGCCTCGCCTTGGCGATGGCCCTGGTAAACGATCCGCGCGTGCTCTTTTTCGACGAGCCCACCGCCGGCCTCGACCCACAAGTCCGCCGCGAAATCTACGACATTATCGAAGAGTTGCGCCGCGAGAAGAAAACAATCCTGATGACCACGCATTACATCGAAGAAGCCGAGCGCCTCTGCGACCGCGTCGCCATCGTCGATCACGGCAAAGTGATCGCCCTCGGCTCGCCCCGCGAACTCAAGCAGCGCTCCGGCGGCAACACCCGCATCGAAGTGAAGCTGGCCAAGCCTGCCACAAACGGCACGCTACGCAATCTGGAAGGCGTCGTCGACGCCCGCGAAGTGGACGGCACCTACGTCCTGCACACCCAGCGCCCCCCGCAAGCCATCGTTTCTCTTGTGAAGCATCTCGAAGCCGAAGGTAACGAGCTCGTCAGCCTCGAAATCGCCACGCCTTCCCTCGAAGACGTCTTCATCGAAATGACCGGAAGGAGGCTACGCGATTGAGCAACTTTGCCAGCCTCACGCGCATGCGCATTCAACTCGCCCTGCGCAACAAAATGTTCTTCTTCTTCAGCGTAATTTTCCCGCTCGGCATGTTTTTCCTCTACGCAGGAATTTTCGCGAAAGGCAATCCGCGCGTGGTCAGTTTCTTCCTCGGCCCGGTGATCGCCCTCAACGTAATGGGCAGCTTCTGGGGTCTTAGCGCCATGCTCGTCACGTTTCGCGAGCAAGGAATCCTGCGCCGCTTCCACGTCACCCCCGTCACCGCCGCCGACATGCTGGCCTCCAGCATCCTCGCCAATTACTTGCTCACGCTTCCCACCGTCCTCATCGAATTGCTTTTCGCACGCGTGATTTTCCATGTCACGAATCTCGGCGATCTCCTCTCGCTCTTTGTTCTCGTGACCATCGGCACCGTCTCCTTCGCCTCCCTCGGCCTGGTCGTCGCCAGCGTCACTAACACCATGCAAGAAACGCAAGTCCTCAACCAACTCATCTGGCTCCCGCTCATTTTTCTTTCCGGTGCGACTTTGCCCATCGCTTATCTGCCGAAAGTAGCGCAGGCCGTCGCCGTGTTCCTTCCCGCGACCTATCTCGTTACTGGCTTACAAGGCGCCATGTACTCGTCTCTTCCCGTCTGGAAGCTGCTCACCCAAATTCTCGCTCTCGCGATCTGGACGATTCTCACTTTTTTCGTAGCCACGCAACTTTTCCGCTGGGAGCCGGAATCCAAAATCCCTCGCAATGCCAAACTCTGGGTCCTCGCCACCGCTCTCCCCTTCTTTCTCCTCGGCGTTTGGGAAAACAAGAACGGCCAAATTCTGACGCAGGCCCAAGCGGCCTATCGCTCCCTCGATCAACCCGCAAAATCAGATCAACCTCCCAAATCCGACTCGATGGGCAATTTGCCACGCTCCAAAAAGGACAGCCAGCCGCAGCAATGACCGCGCGGCATCAGGGCTGCCATCACCGGCCAGTGCATCATCGCGCCAATTTGTCTTGTCCCTCCCGTCCGTTAGTAGTTCCCGCCGATTGACGCGTCCTCACCTCTCCCGTATTCTGCAATTGCAACGCACGCGAGGAGCGCAAATGCCCATCAACAAGACCGAGAAAATCTGGCACAACGGAAAATGGATCAACTGGGACGACGCCACACTCCACGTCCTCTCCCACGTGGTCAGCTACGGCTCCGCGGTCTTTGAAGGCATTCGCTGCTACGAGACCAAGCAGGGCCCCGCGATTTTTCGCCTCCGCGAGCACATGCAGCGCCTTATCAACTCCGCGAAAATTTATCGCATGGAGCTACCCTACGCGCTCGACGATTTCTGCAGCACCGCCACCGAGCTCGTGCGCCTCAACAAACTCAACGCCTGCTACGTCAAGCCCATCGTCCTCCGCGGTTACGGCGAAGTTGGCGTCAATCCACTCAGCTCTCCGATCGACATCTACATGGCCTGCTGGTCCTGGGGCGCGTATCTCGGCCCTGAAGCGCTCGCCAAAGGTGTCGACGTCGGAGTCAGCTCGTGGACGCGCATCGCGCCCAACACGCTTCCCGCGATGTCCAAAGCCGCCGCCAATTACATGAACTCGCAGCTCATCCGCATGGAAGCCAGCTTCAACGGCTACGCCGAGGGCATCGCGCTCGATACCGACGGCCACGTCAGCGAAGGCTCTGGCATGAACGTCTTCCTCGTTCATGACGGCACGCTCTACACTCCGCCGCTCGCCACCAGCATCTTGCCCGGCATCACCCGCGACACGGTCGTGAAAATCGCCGAGGAATTGAAGATTCCCGTGAAGGAACAAGTGATCCCGCGTGAAATGCTCTACATCGTCGACGAAGTTTTCTTTGCCGGCACCGCCGTCGAAATCACGCCGATTCGCTCGGTCGACCACATCCAGGTCGGCAAGGGCGTCGCCGGCCCCATCACCCGCAAGCTGCAGGAAGAATTCTTCGCCATCACCAGCGGCGCCAAGCCCGACCGCCACAACTGGCTTACGCCCATAAGCGCCCCAGTAACCGCCGCGACGCGCTAACGCTGGCTCTCCGTCCCGTAGGGGCGCAGCACCGCTGCGCCTCAGGTTGCCTAGGTGTAGAACTCTTTCCGAAGCGTTCGTTAGCTTCTTCTCCGTGCCCTTTGTGCTCCGATCTCACTGCACTCTGCGTTAAATCTTTTTCCCGCCCCGCCGTTTCCTCGGCTAAAATCTCCCCGCCATGTACACTACTTTCCAAAAGTTCGTCGCCGAATTTCTCGGCACCTTCGCGCTGGTTTTCTTCGGCGCCGGCGCCATCTGCGCGGACCGCTACCTGCAAAGCTCTGGCGGCATTGGCCTTCTTGGCATCGCGCTAGCCCACGGTCTTGCTATGGCCATCATGGTTTCCGCGCTCGGCCACATTTCCGGCGGCCACTTCAACCCCGCCATCAGCATCGGCCTCTGGGTCACCAAGCGCATCGGCACGATGGAAGTGTTTCTCTATTGGGCCGCGCAAGTCATCGGCGGAATCGTCGCCGCATTTCTTCTCAAGGCCATCATCCCCGAAGAAACCTGGCGCGCCGTGGCTCTCGGCACCCCGGAGTTAGTGCGCGATTTTTCCCGTCTGTCCGCCATGGTCCTCGAAGGCGTGACATCTTTCTTTCTGGTCCTCATCTTCTTCGCCACGGCGGTGGACGAGCGCGGCGCCTTCCGCTCCGTCGCCGGCTTCGGTATCGGCCTCACCATCACCCTCGGCACCCTCGTGATCGGTCCCTTCACCGGAGCCGCCATGAATCCCGCCCGCGCTTTCGGCCCTGCCCTCGCCTCCAACCACTGGACCAACCAGGGCGTCTACTGGATCGGCCCCCTAGCCGGCGGCTTTGTCGCCGGCCTCCTCTACGACTCCCTCTACCTCAAAAAATCCGTGTAGAGGCGCGCTCAGTCGAGCCTCTTTCCCAATAGGCCGTCGGGCTCGTGTTCTAAGTTCTTAGTCGCAAGTTATTAGTTATGAATGCCAGAAAAACGTAGCGGCCGCCCACCCTCTTCTCAGTGCTCTCTGTGTTCCGACCTCTGTGCCCTCTGTCTTAAGGCCGCGTTTTTCTCCGAAACTAACAACTAAAAACAGCCCAGTAACTACCGCGAAACGCTTCCCCTCGCTCTCCTTGTCCGCCCCTCCAGCCAATGCTAACGTCGCAAATCATGGCACTGAGCATCGACGATCTCCTGCGCCGCGCGGTCGAAAACAAAGCTTCCGACTTGCACCTCAAAGTTGGCAATCATCCCTATCTCCGCGTCGACGGCCTGCTAAACGCCGTCACCGATGTTCCCCGCGTCACCCCCGAAGAAATGCTCTCCATGGCCTTCAGCATGATGACCAACCGCCAGAAGCAAAAGTTCAAGGAAACCGCCGAGCTGGACATGGCGTACGGCGTCGCTGGTCTCGGCCGCTTTCGCGTCAACGTGTTTCAGCAGCGCGGAAACGTTGGAATGGTGCTGCGCGTCATTCCCACGAAAATTCGCACTACCGACGAGCTAAATCTTCCCGCGGTCATCAATCGCATTTGCGAAGAGCAGCGCGGTTTGGTGCTCGTCACCGGCACCACCGGTTCCGGCAAATCCACCACGCTCGCCGCCATGGTCGATCGCATCAACGCCAATCGGTCCGATCACCTCATCACCATCGAGGACCCCATTGAGTTTCTGCACCGCGACAAGCGCAGCTTCATCAATCAGCGTGAAGTCGAAGTCGACACCGCCAACTTTTCCACGGCGTTGCGCGCCGCGTTGCGTCAGGATCCCGACGTCATTCTGGTCGGTGAAATGCGCGACCTCGAAACCATTTCCACTGCCCTGCTCGCCGCGGAAACCGGCCACTTGGTTTTCTCCACCTTGCACACGCTCGACGCCACCGAAACCATTCAGCGCATCATCGCGGTTTTCCCGCCGCCGGAGCAAAAACAGATTCGCTTGCAACTTGCCGCTACGCTCAAGTCCGTCATCTCCCAGCGCCTCGTGCGCCGCGCCGACGATAAAGGCCGCGTGCCCGCTTGCGAAGTCATGATCAGCACCGCGTACATCCGCGATTGCATCATCAATCCGGACAAGACGCGCCTGATTCACGACGCCATCTCCGCCGGCACCAGCCAGTACGGTATGCAGACATTCGATCAGTCACTCTTCGACCTTTACAGCAAGCAGCTCATCACTATCGACGAAGCTTTGTCGCGCTCCTCCAACCCCGACGAATTCAAGTTGCGCATCCAGGGCATCCGCTCCGCCTCCGACTCCGCACGCGAAGAGATGGAGCGCCAAATGGCCGACTTCGAGCGTTTCGCCCGCAAATAGTTTTCGGCCTGTGCCCTCCATGCTCCGACCTCAGTGCCCCTGTGTTAGTCTTTTTTCTCGCCTTGCTCATCATCATCGCCGCGCTGTAATATCCGTGCGGTCCTTCCTCAAATACGGCTAATCGCAAATAGCCGAAGGGAGCCGCTACCATGCGCACGCCTGAATGCTGGCCCGACCGCCGCAGTTTCTTGAAATTCAGCGCCGCCGCAGCCGCAGGATTCTCTGGGCTGACTCTTCTTGCGCAACCGCCAGATTCCGAAGAGTCCAACACCATCGTCGGCCCCAAGAAGGGCTACTCCCCCGAGATCGGCACACTGACGTCCATGATGGGCTTCATGCGTCGGCAGGTCTTGGCTTCGGCGAAGGGCCTGACCCAACTGGATCTGGATTTTCTCCTCGACGACAAAGCCAACAAGATTGGTGCGTTGCTTAATCACTTGGCCGCTACCGAAACCTACTACCAGTTGAACACCTTCGAGGGCCTGAAGTGGGACACTTGGCCCGACGCCATCAAGCAAAAGTGGGATGTACCCATGGAGCTAGGCGAACCTGCGCGCAAGGCTATCAAGGGCAACAATCTCGATTACTATTTGAATCTCCTAAACGAAACGCGCCAGAAAACGCTCGCCGAATTTCGCAAGCGTGATGACAAATGGCTTATGGCCATCGACAAAGATTGGCCCTGGGGACCTACGAACAACTACTGCAAGTGGTTTCATGTCACCGAACACGAAGCCAATCACAATGGCCAAATCAAACTGCTGAAAGGCCGCCTCCCAGGCGCCAAACCCGCCAACGAATAGCGATCGCCCGTTGCATGGAGATCCAACAAACCAATGTCACGGAGAGAATTGCCCGCAGCCGGCGGCTCGTTCTGTTCATGATGCTGGCCATTGCCGCTATCCTGACCACGATCACAGCGGAATATCCGGAGTCGGGTTCGTGGCAGCTTCCCGGAATCTGTCTCGGAATGTATGTGATCGCCCTCTTGCTGCTGCTCGCCATCCCCCCTCCCGGCGTGGGAAGCGGCTTCGCGATCTCGATTTCGGCATTACTGGCCGCCGGTTCGGGCTTATTGGCATTCCAGCTATGGGCACTGGCGCAGGGAGAGGTCTCCACCGCACGAGACCGCCAGACAACGTGGATGGGAGCTGCAGCCTGCCTAGCAAATCTGAGCCTGCTAATCGCGGCCCTGCGGTACACGCTGGCGGTGAAGGAGCACCTGCGCTGGTGGCACGTTTTGCTCGGTGCCGCCGTCGCGCTGCCGCCCGCGTGGATCTTGATGTCGAAGCTTATCTAAGAGGAGCACGGCTTCCAATGAGCGGCTCGCCGGCTTCCTCAACTCTTCCACTCTTTGACTCTTTGACTCTTGCACTCGTACACTCTTAGACTTGCTTCCGTGTTCAAGCCCCGCACCATCGATTCCGAGCCCGCCCTCTACGACGCCGCCGTCAAAATCCTCATGCGCCGCGCCCATTCCGTCTCCGAAATGAAAAAAGCCCTCATCCGCCGCACCGCGGATGAAGGCCTAATCCAAAAAGTTATCGCTCGTCTAAAACAAAATGGCTTGATCGACGACGCGCGCTACGCCAAACAGTTCGCCCGCCAGCGCACCGAAATCCGCCACCAAGGCAAATACCGCGTAGCCCGCGAACTCCGCGCCCGCGGTGTTCCCGACCGCCACATCGAGACCGCCGTAGAAGAAGCCGCGGCAAACACCGACGAAGCCGCCGTGGTCCGCCAGCGCATCGAACGCAAACTAAAATTCTTTCGAGGCGAGATCGACGACCGCAAAATCGCCTCCCTCTACCGCAGCCTACTCCGCGCCGGCTTCTCCTCCGACACCATCCGCCGCGAGCTAAAACGCGCGACCAGCGAAGACCTCCCAGAAATCGAGTCGCCCGGCGACGAAACCACGTAGAGTCAGCCGTTCAGCCTGCCCCCATACTCTTGCTCTTTCTCACGGCCGCATACACGTTATTGCTTCTTGGTTGCCGTTTGCTGGCTCGCCACGCATTCCCAGTTTCCGCCCGGCATCTTCACCCAGGTGTCCGTCCACCGTTCCTCGCGATCGATTTTGGTTCCGTCGCCATCGACACCCTTTCCTGACCACGTGCCTGTGGCAACGGCGGCGTGGTCATACACTGTTACTTTCACATCGCTGATACCGTTCTGTTCCCATTGCCCGCCTTTGAGATTCGCGAGCAGCTTTTCCTTGCCATAGGTTTGCCCGTCAGCATCGGTGTTGACGAATGTGCGGGCCAGCATCGGCGCGACCACCGCGGCGTTCCCGAGTTTTTGAGCCTTCGCCCACCTCGATTCCATGTCCGCAATTTCCTTCTCGGCCTTGTTTGGCGCAGCGTTCAGGAGCCCCGCGCCTGGCATGATACACAGCAGCAAGCTCATCAACAGTCCTGCAAAAATAACTACACGTTTCATCGAAGCCTCCTAATGGCTGGCATCCATGCCCAGCCACAGACCGGAACAACCGCAGGCGCATCAAGCGCGGTGCTGCTACATCTTCGAAATGTCCTCCAATATCGCTGCTAGCGCCTTTCGCAAGCCTTCCGCCGAATGCACCCCAAACGTGCGCGGCTTCAAATCCTTCAGCATCTTTCCGACACTGTCATCGACCTGCTCCAAGCGTGGCACCGGGTCCTCTATCATTCCGGGCATAGGCAGGCCGGTCCTGGCTCGAAAGGCTGGCTCCGGCACAACTTCATATCGGAGATAATAGAGGACGAAATTCGCATCAGCCGGAGGCGCAATCGGCTGCGTTTTGCCGAAACCAAATCCTATCGGGCCGCTGATGACGATAAAGACTCGCTTTGCTGGACCGCTCTCCGTGTTTTTAGAATTGCTGTTCTTGCTCAATCGTCGCGTCATTTCCTTGCGAAAGTACACCGCGTATTGCGCGTCGTCCCGTAGGTCGTGAACGTCGATTACGCTCGGGTCGTTCGCCACCAGGGCCTCTCGCAACCTCTCCCAGTTCACATCGCCGCCTTGTAATCCGTCCTGCTCAAAAGTAGTCCGGCTCCGCGTAAAGTCCAGTGTAGCCACGTCAAGTGTGCCGTCTCGCACATCCAGTTGTCCGAACGTCTTCAAAATTGCCAGAAGACCGGACAGCCTGTCTCTGTACAGCTTGGCGCGGCGCTGCTCTATTCGATAGGGAGTCAAGTTCTCCAGTACTTCAACACGAACCGGGCCTCGGCTCGTGACAGGAAGGTGCAGTCGACCTGTTACTCCTGGAAGAAACAAGTCGTCCATTCCTTCGGAATCTGGGTCAGAGAACTCTACCGGTGGTAAGTCTCGCCAGGACCCGGCTAGAGGATCGTTCTTAAGCGGACTAACGTGCAATCTCTCCAAAGCTACGCTGTGCTCTGGCCTTCCGCTGTAATAAAGCGCCAATGCAACCTGGTAGTCGCCCGGCAACACAAACGCGCTCCAGGAGAAATGCACCATGTATTGGCTCATCCCGGATGTCGCATCCTTCAAATCGCGAATGGCATGATTTTGATAAATTCGGCCCTGCTGATCCGTGATTTGCAGCAGCGCCACCGCGCGTCCGTCGCAACATCTCCGCAACAACTCGTTCCCGTCTACCTCGGCCTGAATGCGCACCGATAGCCGCTGGTGCAAGGAAAGCTGAGCCGGGAAAATATGCGTCTTCCAGGGAAGCTGCGCCCGGGGACCCTCCGCAAGCCATTGTGCAAATGGTGCCTCGCTGAAGGCGGACTCTCTCTCGTCGATTTGTGCGCGAAGCGTCGGCATCCATGCCAAGCCCCAAAAAGCTAGCATCAGCATCCGCCAGAACAACGTCCTGTCAAGGTTGTGGTTCATCCCCGGCTCTACCCGTCCGCGTCGCGTAGGCGCAGTTTACCGGGCTGGTGGCCATCTTGTCTGCGTCTAGGACCCAAGCCAGTCAGCGGTCGTACGCCTTCCCAAAATGGGATTTACGATTAACCACATAATTATCTACTTGACGAGGACAAGTTCTCGTGCTAGCCTCTTCTGTGTTACCTCAACCCCAGTTCACGCTAATCCCTTTAGAATCCGCAAATCCGAGATTTGCACCGGTAACCCCTTTAGAATGCGCAGATCCAAAATCATTGGACTTAAACTTCTTTAGAATGAACAGATCCAGAAAACAGGGGGTGGGTGTGCTGGTTATGGTTAACCTGTTCTTTGCCTCACTCCTTCCTTTCTGCTATCGTCCTCACCTGCAAGGGGGATTTTCGAATGTCAGTGAATAAAGTGCCGATCCAACAAGGATCGTCATCCCGAAGGCGCGCAGCGACGAGGGATCTCGTCCGTTTGCTCGCGATACAATCAGGGGGATTTTATGTCCGTTAACAAAGTCATTCTCGTCGGCCGCTTGGGCCGCGATCCCGAGACCCGCTACACCGGCGGCGGCCAGGCCGTAGCCAATTTTTCCGTCGCCACCGACGAAACCTACAAAGATCGCAACGGCGAGAGACAGAAGCGTACGGAGTGGCACAAGATTGTCGTCTGGGGGAAGCAAGCCGAAATTGCGCAGCAATATCTCAAAAAGGGTTCGCTCATTTTCATCGAGGGACGCATTCAATCCCGTGAGTGGCAGGACAAGGAAGGTCAGAAGCGCACCAGCTTTGAAATCGTCGCAAGTAATTTCCGCATGCTGGGTGGACGCGCTGACGGCGCCGCAGCCGGCGCAAGCGCAGGCGCAGGCGGCATGAGCGGAGGCGCGGCGCGCGGCGGCGATGACTTCGATGCCGGAGGAGGCCACGACGAACCCGCAGCTCCCGGCGCCCCCCCCGAAATCTCCGACGAAGACATCCCCTTCTAGATGGCACAGCCATTCTTGGCTGTGCGCGCGTCAAGCTGATGCAAGCAGAAATACTAATAGGAAAAATTTTGACAGTAGCCCTGATTGTTCTTCAAATTCTCTTGCCACAGATTTCGCGTAGCCGAGCGGCAAAGGAATATCGATCCAAAGAGGGGCGACGAGTGTTGGTTGCAGACTTCGCCAAGCCCGAAGCCACGATCGAAAGCAAAATCGAGTTCTACACCGCCGACAATCGAATGCTCTGCGCGCTCGACTACTCCTCTGAAGACGGGGAACACGGCTTCGGGGTGGTGAAAGCAGCATGGACGCCGGATCAAAAGTATTTTGTCTTTAGCCTCACCAGTTCTGGTGGCCATCAGGCTTGGCACGCGCCAACGCTTTTCTACAGTGTTAAAGACGATGCGATTCGCGCGCTAGACAGCTATGTTGATGGCGGAATCTCGAAAGGTGATTTTATTCTGAAAGCACCCAACACAGTGCTCACGGAGGTCTCGCGAGGTGAATCGCAGCCAATTAAATTCCGCCTGGACCTGCTAGCAAGTAGTGAGCGCAAACCTCCGCACGCCATTGGGTGTAAGAATGGAAAGACCTTCAAACCAGAAGGATAGCGGTTGGTGATAGATGCCTGATATCAACCGACAACTGATCCTGGGTGCGCGGCCGCAGGGCTTGCTCGCGCCTGGCGATCTGCAGCTTGTGGAAGCGCCGCTGCCCACCATCTCAGACGGCCAGGCAGTTGCCCGCGTGAAATACCTCTCCATCGATCCAACCATGCGCGTGTGGATGGCTGTCGACACCTACCTGCCGGCCGTGGCTATCGGCGAGGTCATGCGCGCCGCCGGTTTAGCGGAAGTGGTGGAGTCGCGCCACAAAGATTTCAAGAAGGGCGACAAAGTCGTCGGGCTCACTTGTCTGCAGGATTACTGCGTCATCGACGCCGTCGATAAACGCGGCAGCTTCCGGAAAATTCCGCCAGTTCCCTTCCTTTCAGACACGGCATTTCTCGGCGTGCTCGGCTTCACGGGAATCACCGCGTACTTCGGGATGATGGAGATTGCCAAGCCGCAAAAGGGAGAAACGCTGGTGGTTTCCGCGGCGGCGGGCGCCACCGGGAGCATTGCGGGACAAATCGGAAAAATTCACGGCTGCCGCGTGGTCGGAATTGCCGGCGGCGCGGAAAAATGCAAATGGCTTACCGACGAACTCGGCTTCGATGCCGCTGTGGACTACAAGCAGCCGGACTGGAAAGAAAAGCTGGCCGCGGCTACGCCTAAAGGCGTGGACATCGACTACGAAAATGTGGGCGGCGAAATCATGCACGAAGTGTTGAAGCGCATGAATCTGCACGGGCGCGTTGTTTTGTGCGGGCTGATTTCGGGTTATACCAAGGAAGATCCGGCCCTCGAGAGCTTCGCCACGATTTTGAGGAAACGCCTGCGCGTGCAAGGTTTCATCATCCTCGATTATGCGGATCGCTTCATGGAAGGAGCCACGCAGCTCGGCAAATGGAAAATGTTCGGCAAACTGAAAGACCGGGAAACGATAGTGGAAGGCCTGGAGAAAGCCCCCGACGCCATCAACATGCTCTTCACCGGCGGCAATGTTGGCAAGCTGATCGTAAAAGTGTAATCCCCGGCTGAGGAAAGAACTAGCGAGGTGGAGGCAGGCCGTTGCGCTTGCGCTGTTCATCCATGTGCTTCAGAAATTCCTCGAACTTCGGCAACTGGTCGGGATTGAGAATGGCGCGGAGCTGCGCCCGTCCTTTCTGGCGTACGGCGTCAAGCTGCGCATCGGTCTGATCGTGAATGGCTTTGGTTTCGGTATGGCGCTGCAGGAGAATGGCATCGAGTTGCTGCGCCTGCTGCGGCGTTAGCGACAGATCCTTGGTGAGCTGTTTGACCCGCTGCGCGCGGCGCTCAGGTTCGCTGAGCGGAGGATTGGCAGCGTTCACCGGGCGATGCGCAAACAGATAGCCCAAAACGCCGCCCAGTGCCGCACCGAGAAAAAATACGGCGCCCACCCACAGGGCAGCTTTACGGCTGGCGCTGGTATCGGTCATTGCCCTCTCTCCATCGCCGGCAGGACATCATCAGATGCTGCCGATTGTGGCGAATCAAACAAAGATTCAACGGCCCCTTGGTTGGGGGAGTTCTGCGCGAATTTCGGCGATTCGTATAGCCAGGTGCTGGCCAGCAGGAGAGCCAGCGCCGAAGCCCAGGTCAGGCGCGCAGCAAGCCGGGGCACGGCGGCCCAAGCCTCCAGCGACTGGCGTAGCTCGGATTCCCGGGTAGCGATGGCAGCCATTACGCGGGGCGCAAACCAGGTCCCGGGCAGTGCCGCACGCGCAGGCAATTCCCGAACGATGATACGGCTCATCAAAATATCGTCCGCGGCGGCCTGGCAATCAGGGCATTCGGACAAGTGTTCTTTCTGCGCTGATGAGAGCGCGGCCACTTCCGCCACGTCTTCGAGGGTGTCGCGAAGGCGTTTACAGGCTTCTTGTTTCTTTCCTATTTTTAGCAGGTTCCACATACCCGCCTCCTTACTGCTTTAAAGAATTCGCTCCGACGCTACCCCAAGAGGTGCCCGGATGAAGCTCAATCTCTACAATTTGTGTCGCACCAATCCGTGCTGTTTCAGTTTGGAACACTACCAAACTCCTCAGGCTCCGTCTTTGCGCTTGCGCACCTGATTCACGATCCGGCGTCGGGCGCGAAACAGACGGACCTTCACGGTGTTCGCGTTCAGGTCCAGAATTGCCGCAATTTCCTCGATGGCAAAGCCTTCAACCTCTTTTAAGATCAGCATCATACGGTCGCGCTCGTCCAAGCCCAGCAGCAGGCGCTCCACATACTCCTGGGCTTCAAGTTTGTCGGAAACGTCTTGGGCGCCGCTCTCAAGCCTTTCGCTGGCACTGAACTGCTGGGCCTGCTCTTCGCTGAGGTCAGATTCATACAGAAGCGGCCTAACCTTTTTCTTTCTCAGCAGATCCCAGCACTCGTTGACGGTGATTTTGTAGAGCCAGGTGCTGAAGGCGGCGCGCTGGTCGAAGCGTTTCAGCGAGAAATAAGCCTTGACGAAGACCTGCTGCGCGATGTCCTCTACATCTTCGCGGCGGCGGAGGATCCCGCCAGCCACGGCAAAAACGCGATGCTGATGGCGGCGCACCAACTCTTCGAACGCCTCCTTGTCCCCGGCCTGCGCTCGCCGTACTAGTTCCCGGTCATCCGAGACGCCCGGCACCGTGGCAGCTGCGCGTTTCAGAGCGGCCGCGGTGGCAGTGGCTGTGGGCTCTGCTTTTGGGACGCGTGCCATGGGTTTCAGGTTACGCCCTTTTAGCGCGGAGTTTCATGGGCCGCACCATCTGTTTCATTTTCAAGGTCCGCAACTTTGTACTTGCAGACCCCTTAACTACATGCAATAATAGCTGCATGATTATTGGTGATCGCCTCCGCGCACTGCGTGAGGAAAAGAAACTCTCCCAGGGCGATATCGAAAAGCGTACGGGTCTCCTTCGCTGCTATATTTCTCGAGTCGAGAATGGCCATACTGTACCGGCCATCGAGACGTTGGAGAAAATGGCCCGCGCTCTCGAATGCCCACTCTATCAACTCTTCTACGACGGTGAAGAACCGCCCGTACTGCCGAACTTGCCCAAGCGAAAGTCTTCGGACGATATCGCATGGGGCACGAGCGGCAAAGAGGCACGCTTCCTCAACAAGCTTCGCAGGTTGTTGGGCAAAGCCGACGAAGAAGATCGCAAGCTCATTCTATACATGGCGCAGAAAATGGCCAACCGCTAGTTCCAGGGAAACCTTTACTTCCTGGAATTGACGGTTAGAATGACACAATCTCAAGAACGGGCCGCGCAAACCCCACGAAGCGCGGCTTAATATTGAGGGCACGCACAGGTATCTCCGCAGCGCGTCTCCCTCTCCGAAGGCTTCCCAGGTATTTCCCCGCAAACTGCCTTTCAGTTCCCTATTCCCACTCGATGGTGCCCGGCGGTTTCGAACTGACGTCGTACACAACGCGCGTGACGCCGGGAACTTCGTTGACGATGCGAGTGGAGATACGTTCGAGAACATCACCGGGCAAGCGCACCCAGTCGGCGGTCATGGCGTCTTCGGACTCGACTACGCGCACGGCGATGGTGAGACCGTAGGTGCGGTAATCGCCCATCACCCCTACACTGCGTACGGGGAGCAGGACAGCGAAAGCTTGCCAGACCTTCTCGTAGAGGCCGGCACGGCGTATTTCATCGACAACGATGGCGTCCGCTTCCCGCAGAATTACCAGACTTTCAGCGCTCACCTCGCCAAGTACCCGTACGGCTAAACCTGGCCCGGGAAACGGATGTTTCACCAAAAGCTCGTTCGGAAGGCCGAGATCCCTACCGATGCGGCGGACTTCATCTTTGAAGAGGTCGCGCAAGGGTTCGATGAGCGCGAAAGGCATTTTCTCCGGCAGCCCGCCCACATTGTGATGCGTTTTGATAGTCGCGGAAGGGCCTTTCACCGAGACCGATTCGATCACGTCCGGGTAGAGAGTTCCCTGCACTAGGTAGGCGATTTCGCCGTGCGCCTCATTTTTTTGCAACTCCATGGCTTTGTCAGCAAAGACGGAAATAAATTCGGCGCCGATAATTTTGCGTTTGCGCTCGGGTTCAGCGACGCCCTTGAGTTGCGCAAGAAAGCGCTCGGAAGCATCGACGCCGATGACGCGAAGGCCGAGGCGGTCGCGGAGCATTTCGAGCGTGTGTTCGAATTCATTTTTGCGCAGCAAGCCGGTATTGACGAAAATATTGGTCAGCCGGTCGCCGATGGCGCGATGCACCAGCACTGCTGCGACAGTGGAATCCACACCGCCGCTGAGGGCGCAGATGACCCGGCTGTTCCCTACTTTCGTTCGAATCGCTTCGGTGGTTTCCTCGATGAATGCAGCACCACTCCACTTTTTTTCCGCCTGGCAGACGCGAAATAGAAAATTGCGGAGAATTTCCGTGCCGCGATCGGTGTGGCGCACCTCGGGATGAAACTCAACGGCGTAAATTTTGCGCTGGGGATCTTCGACGGCGGCGACGGCGTTTTGCGTGCGGCCAACGGTGCGAAAGCCGGGAGGCAGCCCGACGACGTGGTCGCCGTGGCTGTTCCAGATGCGCAGGGAGTTGGGAAAATCGGCAAAGAGCTCGGATGGGTGAGCAGCGCTGTCGATGTTCAGAACGGCGCTGCCGTATTCACGACGCTCGGCAGGTTCAACTTTCCCGCCCAGGTGATAGGTGAGCCATTGCATCCCGTAGCAGATTCCCAGCACCGGGATGCCGAGCGAAAGCACGGCCGGGTCACATTTGGGAGCTTGCGCGTCGTAGACCGAGCTGGGTCCGCCGGACAGCACGATGCCCGTGGGCTCGAGCTTGCGGATTTCATCGAGCGTGGTGGTGCATGGGAGAACGGAGGAGAACACCTGCTGTTCGCGGATGCGGCGGGCGATGAGCTGCGTGTATTGGCCGCCGAAATCGAGGACGACTACACCGCCGCGTTCGGAGTTAGGGCGTTCGTGCTGGTGTTGCATTTGGGCTCCGCTGGACATTGTCCCCCTTTTTTGCATCGAGCGAGGCGATTCACGACTAGCCTCGCAAGAAAAAACCGTCCGCTGTGATTAGCAATCTTGCCTAGCTGGGGCGCAGCATGCTGCGCCCCTACGCAACGACCAAATTCACGAGCTTGTCGGGCACGACGATTTGTTTTACCACGCGCTTGCCGTTGATGTGCTGGGCTACCGCTGGTATCGCGAGGGCCTTCGGGACTAGAGCGGCTTCACTCAAGCCAGCCGGAACCGTCATTTTCGCGCGCACGCGACCATTGACTTGCACGACGACTTCGACTTCTTCATCGCGCGCGAGTTCGGGATCGAAAGCGGGCCAGCTCGTGTTCGAGAGGCCTTCGGAGTGCCCGAGCATCTCCCACAGCTCTTCGGCGAGATGGGGGGTCATGGGAGCGAGCATCAGCGTGAGCATTTCCAAGACATGTTTCGCAATCTCGGAGCGCACGCCCGGCTCGAGCGGGGCGTGACTTTCATTGTAGAGATCCATGATCAGCGCGATAGCGGAGTTGAAGTGCCAGCGCGATTCGAAATCTTGCGTGACACGGCGCAGTGCCTGGTGCGTCCTGCGCAGTAGCGCCTTCTCCTGCTCGGTGGCGCCGGCAGCATTGAACGAGCTCTTTACGCCGCGCAATGCTGTGGCATGGCGGTCCACAAGGCGGAAAACGCGGTTGATGAAGCGCCACGCGCCTTCGATGCTTTCTTCGCTCCACTCCAAGTCTTTTTCGGGAGGCGCGGCGAACAGGGTGTAGAGGCGTCCGGTATCGGCGCCGTATTTTTCGGCCATTTCCATGGCGCCGACGACGTTGCCACGGGACTTGGACATGGCCACACCGCCCTTTTGCACCATGCCCTGCGTGAAAAGGCGTGCGGCGGGCTCGTTGTGATTGATAAGGCCGAGGTCCCGCATGACCTTGCACCAGAAGCGCGAATACAGCAGGTGCAGAATGGCGTGGGTGATGCCGCCGATGTACTGGTCGATGGGAAACCAATAGGCAACTTTCGCGGAATCGTACGGAGCTTTGTCGTTGTGCGGGTCGCAGTATCGATAAAAATACCAAGAGGAGTCGACGAAGGTGTCCATCGTGTCGGTTTCGCGGCGCGCGGGGCCGCCGCATTTCGGGCACGTGGTGTTCACAAATTCCGGAGTGGCAGCGAGCGGCGATCCGCCTTCACCGGTCAGCTTGGCATTTTCCGGAAGCACTACAGGAAGATCCTTGTCCGGGACAGGCACTATTCCGTCTTTGGCGCAGTAGACCACCGGGATTGGCGTGCCCCAGTACCGCTGGCGGGAGATGCCCCAGTCTTTGAGGCGAAAAATCGTTTCGCGCTGGCCAAACCCTTTGGCTTGCGCATGCGCGGACATGGCGAGAATGGCTTCGTCGACGGACAGCCCGCTGTAAATCCCAGAGTTCACGAGCTTGCCGCGCTGATGCTCGTCGAAGGCCGTGACCATTTTTTCAGGATCGAGTGGCTCGCCATCTACCGGTTGTACTACAACGCGGATGGGTAAACCGTACTTGCGGCAGAACTCGAAGTCGCGCTGATCGTGCGCGGGAACGGCCATGATGGCGCCGGTACCGTATTCCATCAAGACGAAGTTCCCTACCCAGATGGGAAGCTTTTCTTGGTTGAAAGGATTCGTGGCGTAGCGTCCAGTGAAAAAACCGACCTTTTCAGCAGTGGCAAGATCTTCCGCCTTCACCGAAGTCTGGCGCATCTGAGCGACCTTGGCTTGCGCGTCTTTTTCTTGCGGTGATCCGGCGATGAGCTTTTGCGTCAGCGGATGCGTGGGGGCAAGGATGATGGCGGTGGCGCCGTAGATAGTATCGATGCGGGTGGTGAAGACCTCGATTGGCTCGACACCGGCAACATCGGCCACGGGAAATTTCACGCGCGCGCCGATGGACTTGCCGATCCAGTTGCGCTGCATGGTGATGACCCGCTCGGGCCAGCCGCCTTCGAGCTCTTTCAGATCATCGAGCAGTTGCTCGGCGTAGTGCGTGGTCTTGAGGAACCACTGCTCGATTTCGCGGGACTCGACGAGCGTATCTTCGTGGCGCCAGCAATAGCCTCCGTTGATGACCTGCTCGTTGGCCAGCACGGTGCAGCACTTGGGACACCAGTTGACACGGCTCTTCTTGCGGTAAGCGAGGCCGCGCTCCAGCATGCGCAGGAAAAACCATTGGTTCCAGCGATAGTATTCCGGCTCGCAGGTGGAAATCTCGCGCCGCCAGTCGTAGCTGAAGCCGAAACGGCGCAGGACGCGCTGAAATTCGGCGATGTTGTTGTTGGTCCAGGTGCGCGGATGGGTCTTGTTGGTGATGGCGGCGTTCTCGGCGGGCAAGCCGAAAGCGTCCCAGCCCATGGGATGAAGCACATTGAAGCCGCGCATGCGCTTTACGCGCGCCACCACGTCGCCAATCGTGTAATTGCGCATGTGGCCCATGTGCAGCGTGCCGGAAGGATACGGCAGCATTTCCAGGACGTAATACTTGGGCTTGGCGGGATCGACTTCTGTCTCGAAAACGCGCGCATCGGCCCAGCGCTTTTGCCATTTGGCTTCGATTTGTTGTGGGTTGTATTCGGCCACGCCGGATTATCCTTTTTTACGGCGAGTCTTTGGCTTCGCGAGCGATTTCTTTGTGTGCGTCGAAAGGCGCCCGCGACGGTCCGCGGCCGCTACGTGTGCACGCATCTTGCGGCTTGCTGCTTGGCTCGATTTTACCTGCTGCGCTACTTTCTTTTTCGCGGCGGCGGTTAGCATCGAGAAGCCTTTTTCGGGCGTCGGCGCTAGGTCCTTCAGACCGGCGAATTCCCAGAGTGCGGCGACGTTGCGGCGGTCGTCGCCAGGATCATCGATGGGCGTTTCGGCGACGAACGCGCGGCCGGGCAGCCCTCCTGCCACAGCGGCGCTGAGGCGCGGATGGGTGAGCAAGCGCCGAAACGCTTCCGCTCCGATTTTGCCTTTGCCGATGTGTTCGTGACGATCCACGCGACCACCGAGCGGAATCTTGGAATCATTGATGTGGAAGACCGGGACGCGCTTGAGGCCAATGATGCGCTCGATGAGTTCAAGCGTGGAGGCGAGACCGGCTTCGCTCTTGATGTCATAGCCCGCGGCGAAAAGATGCGCGGTGTCGAGGCAGGCCCCGACGTGCAGGGCCTGCAGCGCGTTCAGCATTTCGCCGACGTCTTCGAGGCGCGCGCCGAGGGCAGTGCCCATACCGGCGGTGTTTTCCAGCAGAATGCGGAGCGAATTTGCCGGCAGATTCTTTGCGGCTTGCTTGACCGATTCCACAGCGAGCCGCACGGCTTGGTCGGGTTTGCACTCACCGCAGGCGCCGGGATGCACAACCACGAAATCAGCGCCGAGTGCGACACCGCGAACAAGTTCGTCGTGAAATGCCTGAATGGAGCGGGTGCGCAGCATGGGCTGTTGCGCGGCGAGATTGATCAAATAGTTTGCGTGAATGACGAGGGGGCCTAGGCCGACGGCTTCGCGGCGCGCGCGAAAAGCGGTGGCGTCCACTTCCGCAATGCGTGATGGACCGCCGGCCCACATGCGCGGACTGGCCGAAAAAATTTGCAGGGCGTTGCAGCCAAGCTTGCGCGCGGATTCGAGCGCGTTGATGTAGCCGCCGGCGATGGAAGTGTGGATGCCGATGCGCAGAGTGCCGTCCATCCAGGTCGGCGGTGCGGGTTCGGACTCAGGTTCGGGGCGGTATTCGTCTTCCGGGTCGAATTCGATGACGTTGGTGAGGGGTTGTTCAGGCATTCCCAATCAGAAATTCTGCTCCATGTTGAACTCGCTATTCTAACACAGGCGGCCACACGCGGGAATTTCGGCAACGCTGATGAAAAGCGCCCGCCACCCTTCGAGACTCAGGGCGAGCAGGCGGCGGCCGCTACGGGTGCTGCGCAGATTCTTTGCGTACGTGCCTACGCTGTAAGAGCGGCGGCCCTTCGAAGCTCACAAGACCGCGGCAGTCCAAAGTTTGCGGCGCTGCTTCGGCTGGCTTAGACTACACGTTTACCGAATCAGCTTAGGAGCAACTGATGCTGGTGGTGATGCAGTCGCATGCTTCGGAGGAGCAGGTGCGTGCAGTGTGCCGGCGCATCGAAAGCCTGGGGCTGAAGGCGCATCCGATTCCGGGGACCATTCGGACGGCGATTGGCATCACGGGCAACAAAGGGGCGGTAGACCTGGGCGTGCTGGAATCGCTGCCGGGCGTTGTGGAATGCATTCCGGTCAGCAAGCCGTACAAGCTGGTGAGCCGCGACGCGAAGGAAGAAGACAGTATTCTGCGGATCCCGACGCCGTTGGGTGACGTGATTGTCGGTGGAGACAAAGTGGCGCTGGTGGCGGGGCCCTGCGCGGTGGAAAGCGAAGAACAGGCATTTGCGATTGCGGAGCGCGTGGCGAAGAGCGGAGTGCGGCTGTTTCGCGGCGGGGCGTATAAGCCGCGGACTTCCCCGTACAGTTTTCAGGGGCTGGGCGAGCCGGGGTTGAAGATTTTGGCGAAGGTGCGGCAGAAATTTGGATTTGGGATTGTCACGGAGGCCATTGACAATGCGAGTCTGGATTTGGTCGAAGAGTACGCGGATGTGATTCAGATCGGCGCCCGGAACATGCAGAATTTTTCACTGCTGAAACGCGCAGGCCGGGCGAAGAAGCCGGTGCTGCTGAAGCGCGGGATGTCCGCGACGCTGGATGAATTTCTGATGGCCGCGGAATATGTGCTGTCCGAGGGAAATTACAACGTGATGCTGTGCGAGCGGGGCGTGCGCACGTTTGCGGACCATTCGCGGAACACGCTGGACTTGACGATTGTGCCGGCGGTGAAGAAGCGCAGCCATTTGCCGATTCTGGTGGACCCGAGCCACGGGACCGGGAAACGGCATAAAGTGCTGCCGCTTTCGAGGGCAGCGATTGCCGTCGGGGCGGATGGGTTGCTGGTGGAAGTGCATCACGAGCCGGATAAGGCGCTGTCGGATGGGATGCAGTCAATCTTGCCGGAGGAATTTGCGGAGCTTACGGAAGAAGTGCGGCAGATTGCGGCCGTGCTGCATCGGCAAGTGAATTGATTCCTGGAAAATGAGGACAGCTCGAAATGGCTGTCCCTACTGTCACTCCTTGTGAAAAACCCTTTGCGAAATGTGCGGGTGGTTGCGCTGACGGCGGTGCTGCTGGCGGGCGCGGGGATTTTGCTGCTTCGCGAACAACGGGCATCGTTCCTGCGGCCGGGATTGCGGCTGAATGCGTATGTCAGCACGGACGATGGGAGCGTGGCGGTTGTGGATTTGGTGCGGCTGCGCGCGGTGGCGCGGGTTAGCGTGGGGCCGGGACTATCAGGAATGCGCGAGCATCCTACGCGGGCGGAGGTGTGGGGCGTCAGCTCGCAGGGCGGTTATGTGTGGGTGTTGAACGCGCGGGTAAATCAAGTGGCGTCACGCGTTGCAGTGGGGGCGATGCCGTACGCGTTGGATTTCTCGGTGGACGGCAATCGCGTGTACACCGCGGCGTCGGGGAGCGATGCCGTGGTGGCGATTGATTGCCAGACGCGCGCCGTTGTGGCGCGCGGGAGGACGGGGCACGAACCGGTGCTGGCGCGAGCGACTCCCGACGGGAAGAGCGTGCTGGTGGTGAACCGGCGCGATGGATCGCTGGGAATTCACGACGCGGCTACGCTGGCACTGCACGGCAGCGTGCCGGTGGTGGCACAGCCGGAAGATGTCGCGGTGATGGCCGACAGCTCGGTGGCGTTTGTGCTGAGCCGCACAGAGCCGAGGTTGTCGGTGGTGGATTTGCGCCGCGGCGTGCTGCTGACGAACCTGCAGTTGGCCGGGAGACCTTCCGAGATGTTGCTGAAACCGGATGGAGGGGAGCTGTACGTGATTTCGCCAGAATCACATGGGCTGCAGGCCATCAACACTTGGACGCACGAGGTTGGCGACTACGTGTTGCTGGGGTCCGCTCCAACGCATGGCGTGCTGCTTCCGGATGCCAGCGAGATGTTTGTCACGGATACGGCGGCGGGGCGCGTCGCGCCGGTGGATATCAATAATCGCCGCGTGGGACGGCCAATTTCGGCGGGACAGGCACCGCAGGCTTTGCGGTTCGATTCAAGCGATCCGGACGTGAAGCCAAGTTTGCTGCTGGTGGTGAACCAGGGGTCGGGCGATCTCGCGGTGATTGGTTTGCGCGCCGGGAGCCAGAGTTTGCTGACGATGATTCCGGTGGGGTCGCGGCCGCAAGATTTGGCGATCAAACTTTTTTAAGCTGGCGCCCCAGCGAGATGCTGCGGCGGGACGCGGCTCTAGTTTTCAATGGGCCAGGAGTGCTGCTCGTCGCCGAGCGGGATTTCAAGGAAACCCTCCGCGGGAAGCACGTCGACGGGCAAGCCGCCGTGCCACAGCGCGACGCCCAGGCGGAGGCTCTTCTGCCCTTTCAAGCTGATGTCGCTGCGATTTACGGAAACTTCCAGGATGCGGTCGAAAGCGGCCTGCGCCACGTTCTTGGGATTCAGCAAACAGACGTTGCCCTTCTCGACCGCAAATTCCTGCATGCGGCCGCGCGCGAGCTTGACCATCACCGTTAGTTCCTCAGCGGCGCCGATGGTGACGCGAAATTCTGGATCCTCCAGTTCCCCCAGTGCTTCGGGGAAAAGATCGACACGCACGCTGAAGCGATCGTCTTCAAAGGCGTAGCGTAGTTCACGCAAATGAAAAATGCGGCCGTGCATGGAACCGCCGCGGCGCTCGGGGGAGTACAAGCCAGAGCCGAGCCATTCGAAATAGGAAGAATCACGGCCATCGACCGTGACAGTGAGGAAGCCGGTCGGCGGGACTTGCAAGGCGTGCTCGGGCTTGCGCTTAATGGGCTTGGCTAACTCTTCAGGGGCCACTTGGCCGAGGGCTAGGTAAGCTCCAGTGAGATGCTTGCGGTAAAGCGCGTCGAATTCCGCATCGTTCGCGGTGCTGTGCTCCGGGCCGAACCACCAGCACCAGTCGCTGCCTTCCGCCGCGAGCAGCGACTCATAAGCTTCTTTCAGGCCGGTTTCCGTCGGGGCATCGTGGCGATCCTGCTTGCGCGCTTCGGCGGCGCGCGCATAGGTCTGGCGCGCGTCCCAGAGCAATTCCCAGGCGGCAACATCTTCGTCGTGCCCAATCCAGACGTCGAAATTGGCGTTGATCCACGAAGCGGGGAAAATTCCGGTGGTAGCGGGGATTTCCTTGGCGGCGGCGATGGCTTCGCTGGCGGTTAGCGCGCGAAAATCCTGATCGTTCTGAATGCGTTTGTAAAACTCACGCAGAAATTCGCGCCCGTTGCCGGGGTAATACTCCCAAGCATTTTCGCCGTCGAGAAACAGGCACACGGTAAGCGGCTGCTGGCTCGGCACGCGTTCGCCCAGAGAGCGCAAGCGGCCGTGCAGGTCGGCCGCGGCGGCTTTGCTATCCATACGGCTGTAGACGAAGCCGATCAGGTCGGACAAATGATGATCGCGGAATAATCCGGTAACAGAGCTTCCCGCTAACTGCACGCGATAGGGTTTGTACAGCCGATCGGAGTTAGCAGGCAGACCTGAGGCATCACGAAAAAATCCGACGTTGAGTGTGCGGCCGAGCACCCCTTCATCCGTGCCGAACCACTGAAAGCCCTCCTCCATCGCGATGGTGAGCGCTTGATCGGAGACGGAACCTTCTGACGGCCACAACCCGGCTGGATTAGCGCCGAAGACGCGCTGGTGATACTCGCGCGCGCGGCGCAATTGCTCTCGCGCATCGTCCGGCTGGCGAAAGGCGCGGCGAGGCAGCGGCGTTCCGGGATTCGCAACGCGAGCAATGTCCGAATCGCACAGCAGCGGCAGAATGGGATGATAGAAGGGCGTGGTGCTGATTTCGATCTGCCCGCGTTGGGCGGCTTCGCGATAGGCCGGGAGCACCAAGCCGAGGAGTTCGAGCTGCTTTGCTTTCAGCGCGGACTTATCGCGCTCCGTGAAATCCTTGCCTTTGCTGGCCAGCCGGCTGACCACTTCGTCTTTGGCCAGCCAAATCTCGTCCATCCAGGCTAGTTGCGAAAGCACCTGCAGGTCGCGCCAGTCGCGCGGGGTGAAAGTCACTTGCGCCTGCGCGCCACCTGCCGGCCGCGACCACTCGAACAGCTCGACGAGGCGCGGCCAGCGCGACATCAATCGCTCATGGTTGAGTTGAAAGGCGCGCGCGAGAATCTCCGCCTTGTCTTCGCGGGTCAGCTCTTCGGTGGGCTTGAACGCGAGCGCAAACCACGGCTCAGTGAATTTGCCGCTGGCGTATTCCTCGAGCTGCATGCCCAGCGCCGGCACGACGTTGAATGTAGCGTGGAATCCAGGCGTTTCGCCAAGCACCTGCACCATACCCCAGTAATCCTTCACCGCATGGAGCCGCGTCCACGGCAAAACATACTGCCCGGTATCGGGGTCGCGATACTGCGGCTGGTGCATGTGCCACAACACCACCAAGTTCACACGATTCATCGGCCGCGCTCTTTCCGTCGCGAATCGGCGCTCGTGTTACACTCAGCGTTCTTGTCATGCGCATCCTGGACCGCTACATCGTCCGCGAAATTTTCCGTCATGCGTTCCTTGGACTCGTGGTTTTCACGTTTGTTTTCTTCGTACCGCAACTCGTGCGCCTGATGTCGTTGTTTGTCCGGCACAGCGGCTCCGGCAGCCAGATTCTGAAACTATTTCTCTGCATTTTCCCCGGGATCTTCACGTTCGCTATTCCGATGGCAGTGCTCATCGGCGTGCTGCTGGGCCTGGGCCGCATGTCCGCGGACAGCGAAATCATCGCACTGACGGCGCTGGGCATCGGACGCCGGCGCATCCTGCTGCCGGTCGGGGTCCTGGCGGTGACCGGCGCGATCGCGACCATGGTGATGACCCTGTGGCTTGGTCCCATCGCGCTGCGCACGTTTCGCACCATGGAGGCCGACCTTATCGCTTCACAAGTCAGCTTCCAGGTGCAGCCCCGCGTGTTTGACGAACGCTTCCCACGACTCGTGCTGTACATCAATGACGTTTCAGCCAGCGGCACGCAATGGCACGGCGTGTTTCTCGCGGAAGCCGGTGGAGAGAACGGCTCGCGTGTGACCCTGGCGGAGAATGCGATTGTAATTGCCGAGCCGAAGCAGGGCAAGCTGGAGATGCACCTGCAAGGCGGCAGCACGCACGAATTCGATCGCGCTGATGCCGATCATTACTCGGTCACGGCCTTTGGGCAGAGCGACATTCCCATCGAGGTCAGCGGACTTGTGCCGACGCGGCAACGGCAGCTTAGCAATCCGGAGCGGCCGCTGCACGAATTGGCGCAGGACAACACTCCCGGATGGCGCGAAGCTCGTGTCGAGATGCATCGCCGCTTCGCATTTCCGGTTGCGTGCCTTGCGTTTGCGTTGATCGCCGTGCCGCTGGGCGCGCAGCCGCGCCGTGGCGGGCGCGCTGGGGGCTCCCTGATCGCTGTGCTGCTGATCGCCTCGTACGACTTGTTGCTGATCACCGGCGCAGGGATGGCGCGTCAAGGCACGGTTTCGCCCGCCACAGGCATGTGGATTGCCGACGCCGTGCTCGCCCTGGCGGGTCTGGTGCTGCTCCCGCGGATGGAGCAATTCCGCGGCGAAACGCGCTGGCTCAAACCATTTGGGCGCTTCAAAACTTGGATGCGGCTGATTCGTGTGCGCACCCTGCGCGTCAGAACGGCAGCAGCACGCATAACCAACGGAACCCGTGCGCAGGGACACCCGGCGGCTCCTTCAGGCGGGAGCTTGCCCTTGCTGATGGATTTGTACCTGCTGCGGAGATTTTTCTCCTATTTCGCGACGCTGATGCTGGTGTTCGTTTTCTTGTTTGAGGCTTTTACGTTTTTCGAGCTGCTCGACGACATCGCGCGGCACCGCATCCCTTTTTTCGTGGTGGTGAACTATTTCCGCTATCTGACGCCGTACCTCGTATATCAGCTTGCGCCGCTCGCCGCCCTAGTGGCCATCCTGGTCACGCTCGGAGTAATGAGCAAAAACAATGAAATCGTCGCGTGTAAAGCGAGCGGGATCAGCCTCTACCGATTGGCGATTCCGTTGCTGTTTGCAGGACTTGCGCTCGCCGCGAGCATGTTCGTGCTCGACTATACGTTCCTTCCCTACGCCAACCAGCGTCAGGACGCGCTGCGCAATCAGATCAAGGGCAAACCGCCACAAACCTATCGTCAGCCGGAACGCTGGATTTTTGGCGAAAATTCGAAAATCTACAATTACGATCTATTCGATCCGACGCAAAACCTTTTTGGCGGCTTGACGGTACTGGAAATTGACCCCGTGACATTCGAGATTCATCGCCGCGTCTTTGCTGCGCGCGCAAAATGGTCCGAGGCACAAAAACTTTGGCTCCTGGAATCCGGCTGGCTGCGCGAATTTTCGGCCGGCACGATTGTCCGCTACGAGCGCTTCAACGTGAAGGATTTGCCGGAGCTCACCGAGCCACCCAGCTATTTCAATCGCGAAGTGCTTCCGGCCATCCAAATGAGCTGGCCGCAATTGCGGCGTTACATTGACGACCTACATCGCGCGGGGTTTGACGTTTCCGCGCTGACGGTGCAATGGCACCGCAAGCTGGCCTTCCCGCTCATCGCTCCGGTCAGCATGCTGCTGGCGTTCCCGTTCGCGTTTTTGGTAGGCACGCGTGGCGCCATCGGCGGGGTCGCTATCGGCATAGCCATCGGGATTGTCTACTGGCTTGGCGCGGAACTGCTGGCCGCCATGGGTGGCGTCGGCCAACTGCCGCCGCTGCTGGCCGGCTGGTCGCCGGATATCATCTTCTTTTTCCTAGGCTTGTACTTCTTTTTCAAAATGCCGACGTGACGTGTCCGCTCTAAGGGCGCAGGATGCCGCGAACGCCGCGGCTAGTCACAACCTAAAGTAATACTTGAACTCCAAATCCCGGGCTAGCACTTGGAGGCTACTTCCGCTTCTTCTTGCTTTCAATTTTTTCCTCGATCACAGCCTGCGCTGCGGCTAAGCGAGAGATGGGGACTCGGAACGGCGACGCGCTGACGTAATCCATGCCGATGGCATGGCAGAACTTTACGCTGTCCGCATCGCCTCCGTGCTCTCCGCAGATGCCCACTTTGAGCTTTGCGCGCGTCTTTCTGCCCTTCTCGATGCCCCAGCGCATGAGCATGCCCACGCCTTTCGTATCGAGCGACTGAAACGGATCCGCGGCAAACACGCCGGCCTTCTTTTCGTCGACGTAATCCGGGAGGAAGCGGCCCGCATCGTCGCGCGATAGACCCATCGTTGTTTGCGTAAGGTCGTTCGTCCCGAAGGAGAAAAAGTCCGCCACCTCCGCGATCTCATCGGCAAGCAAAGCCGCGCGAGGCAACTCAATCATCGTGCCGACAAGGTACGGGAGCTTGATGCCCGATTTCTTGATGAGATCGTCGGCGATACGCCTTGTCGATTGCTCCAGGATCGACAGCTCCTTCCGATCCAATGTGAGCGGAATCATAATCTCAGGTAATACTTTAACTCCGCTCTTCTGGCATTCGATGGCCGCCTCGATGATGGCGCGCACCTGCATCTCGAGAATTTCCGGATACGTGATGCAAAGACGGCAGCCACGATGGCCCAGCATCGGGTTAGCTTCATGTAATTGTTCGACACGACGAGCCACTTTTTCGACGTCGAGCTTTAGCTCTTTCGCCAACTCCTCCTGCTTGGCGCGCTCGTGAGGAACAAATTCGTGCAGAGGCGGATCGATCAGGCGGATGGTCACTGGGAAGCCATCCATGGCCTTGAAGATACCAATGAAGTCGCGGCGCTGAAACGGCAGCAGCTTGTCGAGCGCCGCCACGCGCGCATATTTCGAGTCCGCCAGGATCATCTCCTGGATGGCGCGCTGACGTTCGTGGCTGCGCTCCGGCTGCTCGAAGTCGGTGAAGAACATGTGCTCCGTGCGGCACAGGCCGATGCCCTCGGCGCCGAATTCGCGCGCTTTGCGAGCGTCTTGCGGCGTGTCCGCGTTCGTGCGCACGCCGAGGCGCCGCACCTCATCGACCCACTTCATCAGCGTATCGTAGGACTTCGGAAGCTGCGGCGTCACCAGCGGCATTTCGCCGGAATAGACGATGCCCTCGCTGCCGTCCAGAGTGAGCCAGTCCCCTTCCTTCACCACCTTGCCGTTGGTACTCATTACGCTGGTCTTGTAATCGATATTCAGCGATTCCGCGCCGACCACGCAGCACTTGCCCCAGCCACGCGCCACCACTGCGGCATGGCTCGTCTTACCGCCCGTCGCGGTGAGAATGCCTTGCGCGACAGCCATGCCGCCCACGTCTTCGGGGCTCGTTTCGCGGCGCACGAGAATCACTTTGTCGCCTTTCGCGGCCCAATCCTCCGCCTTGTGCGCTGAGAAAACTACCTTGCCGACGGCCGAGCCGGGCACAGCGTTGATGCCCTTCGCCAAAATTCTAGACTCCAGTGAACGCTTGTCCACCTTGGTGTCGATGATGGGATAGAACAGGCGCTCGATATCCTCCGGCTTGATGCGCTCGATGGCTTCTTCCTTGGAGATGAGCTTTTCATTCGCCATGTCCACCGCGATGCGAAACGCAGCAGCCGGCGTGCGTTTCCCGGTGCGCGTCTGCAGCATGTAGAGCGTACCGTCTTCGACGGTGAACTCCATGTCCTGCATGTCGCGATAATGTTTCTCAAGTTTTACTCGAACTTTCTCGAGCTGCGCGTACACCTTGGGCATGGCCCTCTTCATTTCACTCAGGTGCATCGGCGTGCGGATGCCGGCGACCACGTCTTCGCCCTGCGCGTTCACAAGATAATCGCCGTAGAAAATCTTCTCGCCGGAGCTGGGGTCGCGCGTGAAGCATACGCCGGTGCCCGAGTTGTCTCCCGTGTTGCCGAAGACCATTTGCACCACGTTGACGGCCGTGCCTAGCAGGCCCGTGATTTTCTCCACGCGCCGATAGGTGACGGCCTTCTCCGCCATCCACGAACCGAACACCGCACCAATCGCCCCCCACAATTGCTCGATGGGATCTTCCGGGAAATCCTTGCCAGTCTTCTCGCGAAAGTTGGCTTTGTATTCCCTGACGAGTTCCTTCCAGCCGGTGGCCGGCACATCGGTATCCTGCTTAACGCCGAGCTTTTCCTTCATCGTCCGCAAGCGATGCTCGAGGTCTTCCTTGGGCAACTCCATCACCACCGTGGAGTACATCTGCACGAAACGGCGATAGGCGTCGTAGGCGAAGCGTTCGTTCTTGGTGGACTGCGCTAGCCCTTGCACTGAGCGGTCGTTCAATCCGAGATTCAGAATCGTCTCCATCATGCCCGGCATGGAGCGCGCCGAGCCGGAACGCACGCTGACCAGCAGCGGATTCTTGGGATCGCCGAGCGTCTTGCGCGTCACCTTTTCCAGGCGCGCCACGTGCTCCGCTACCTGCTTCTTCAACTCCGCGGGGTACTTCTTGCCGTTCTTGTAGAAGTAGTCGCAAGCCTCGGTCGAGATGGTAAAACCCGCGGGCACCGGCAAGCCGATCTTGGTCATCTCGGCCAGGCCCGCGCCTTTGCCGCCGAGCAAGTCCCGCCACGTGCCATCGCCCTCTGCTTTACCTGCACCGAAAAAATAGACCCATTTCGTCACAGTATCCTCGCTTTGAGATTTATTCTGGTTTTCGTTGCGATTTCCCGAATAATGTCGGCGCGCCGACTCGTCGCCGCCGACAATTACATACTTCAAGTAAAACTTGATATCACTCGCTTGCACCTAACTCCGAAAAGTCCGCCACGGTCGTGAACTCGCGCAGCAATTCCGCGAGCAGCGCCAGCCGATTCTTGCGCACCGCTTCATTCTCCGCCATCACCATTACTTCATCGAAAAAGCGATCGATCGATTTCCGCAGCCCTGCGATGCGCTCGAGCGCCTGCTCGTAGTGCCCGGCGCGTTTTTCCGTTTGCACCTTAGCGGCTGCGGCACGTCCCGCGGCGAACAGTTCCCTTTCGGCTTCGCTCTCGAAGAGTTCCGGCTGCGCGGCGAGGCCATCGCTCTTTACGTTGGACTTCTCCAGTATTTTGCGAATGCGTTTGAAGGAAACCGCCAGCGGCTCGAAGTTTTTGGACTTGCGAATCGAGCGCAAGGCGGCCAAACGCTTTTCCGCGTCCAGCAAGTCGTCGGCGCCGGCGCGGAATACGGCGCTGACTTCATCGTAGCCGTAGCCGGCACGCTCGCGAAACACGTAACGGGCACGATCCAGGATGAAGTCCAAGATTTGCGCTTCTTGCTTCGGGGTTACGCTCTTCTTTGGAGGGCCAGTCAGGAGCACCTTCGCGGCGGCGCCCACCGCCGAAGACAGCGACACCGGAAGCTTTTTGTCGAGAATGATTTTCACCACACCGAGAGCAGCACGGCGGAGCGCATACGGATCGCTGGAGCCGGTAGGCACGAGGCCTACGGCAAAGCAACCGACGATGGAGTCGAGCTTATCGGCCATGGCCACTGCGCAGCCAATTAGGTTGCGAGGGATGGGATCGTCGAGTCCCACGGGACGATAGTGGTCGTAGATGGCGTCGGCGACATCGTCAGCCTCACCCTGTGCTCGCGCGTAAAGTCCACCGACGATGCCCTGCAGCTCGGTGAACTCGCGAACCATTTCCGTCGCCAAGTCACACTTCGCCAGCTCCGCAGCGCGGTCGGCGTCGGCCACATGGGCTTGCATCATGCCGAGGTTGAACCATTGCTCCGTCAACCAACGGGCGATGGCCCGGATGCGCTCCACCTTGTCGCGATAGCTCCCGAGGCGGGATTCGTAGGTGATCTTTTCGAGCTTGGGGAGATAGTCGGCGAGCCGACATTTCTGGTCGGCGGCCCAGAAGAACTGCGCGTCGGCAAACCGGGCGCGCAGCACCCGCTCGTGTCCGGCACGCACCAAGCCCTTGGGATCCTTCGCTAGGTTGATCACCGCCAGAAACGCCGGCGCCAGTTCCCCGCCCCTCTTTTCGAGCGCGAAATATTTTTGGTGGCCGCGCATTACCGTGATCAGGATTTCGTCCGGCAGGGTCAAAAACGATGGGTCGAACTTTCCCTGAACCACCGTCGGAAATTCATTCAAGTATGTGACTAAATCCAGCAGGGTCGGATCGGCGTGAAGCCGGAGACCTGCCGCTTTGGTTTGTGCCGCCAGTTCCCTTTCAATTTTAGCGCGCCGCTCTGCAGGGCGCACGATGACTCCATTCGCGCGCAGTTTCTTCTCGTACTCCGCGAATGTGCGTACGCGGATGGCTTGGGCGCCCAGGAAGCGGTGGCCGTGCGTCGTCTCTCCCGCGGCGATACCCGCGCAGGTGACCTTCAGCGGCTTGCCATTGAGCACCGCGACGATCCAGCGAATGGGGCGGATGAAGCGCGGACCGTCGAGGCCGGTCCAGGTCATCGAGCGCGGCCATGCAAGATCATGAACTGCACGGGGCAGTATGTCGGCCAAGATTTGCTCGGCGGTGCGGCCACGCTTGACCTGCTTCGCGGCGAGGTACTCACCTTTCGGGGTGCTGACGAGAAAGACTTCGTGAAGCGCAACGCCCTGCTTCTCGGCGAAGCTTACCGCCGCGCGTGTCGGCTCGCCGACAGAGTCGTAGGCCACCGATTTCGGCGGGCCGGTCACTTCGTTGACTACGTCCGCTTGCTTGCGCGGCAAGTTTTGCGCCCAGACCGTCAGCCGCCGTGGGCCTCCGAATGTTTCCACCGTAACAGCGCTTCCGAGACTCTCCGCCGTCAGCACCTTCTCGATGTAGGCCTTGAGATCGTCGGCGGCCTTCGCAACCATCCCGGCGGGAATCTCTTCGCAGCCAATCTCGAAGAGTAGTTCCAATCCCTTTTCGGGCTGCGCCGGGGCAGGCCTCGCCACTCGCTGTTTTTTCTTCGGTGCCGGGCTCATGCGCGCACCTCGCGCCGCTGCCCCTGCAAATTCGGCCCGCCAATCTGTTCCAGGTAAGCCGCGGCGGTGCGACAGGCTAATCCTCTCACGCGGGCCATCAACGCCGCGCGCTCTGTCGTGGAGATCACACCTCGCGCGTCCATTAGATTGAACAGGTGCGAGCACTTCAAGCAGTGGTCGTAAGCCGCCAGGACCGGATAGCGACCCCGCTCCTGCCCTTCCACTCCCGCAAAACCTTCAAGTAATTGTTTAGCTTGCCGTTCGTGTAGCTCGAACTCCGCGCGAATCGCCGCTGCATCGCTGCGATCAAAGCTGTATACAGAAAGCTGCTGCTCCTCCGCCAGCCGAATGTCTCCATAGCTCTTGTCCTCCGACCAGCGGAGATCGTAGACACTCTCGACGCCCTGCAGGAATGCACAGATGCGCTCGAGGCCGTAAGTGAGCTCGACCGAGATCGGGTCCAGGTCAATTCCCCCGCTCTGCTGGAAATAGGTGAACTGGGTGATTTCCAACCCGTCGAGCAGAACCTGCCAACCGATTCCCCACGCACCGAGAGTCGGCGACTCCCAGTTGTCTTCCTCAAAGCGAATGTCATGCTCCTTCAAATCAATCCCAATCGCGGCGAGGCTTTTCAGGTAAACATCCTGTACATCGGCCGGCGAGGGTTTGAGGATGACTTGAAACTGTAAATGCTTGTACAGCCGGTTAGGATTTTCGCCATAGCGCCCGTCGGCGGGCCGACGGCTGGGCTGCGCGTACGCCACGCGATACGGGGCGGCGCCCAGCACGCGCAGGAACGTTTCCGGGTGCATCGTCCCTGCTCCGACTTCGACATCGTACGGCTGCTGCAGCACGCAACCCTGCCGCACCCAGAACTGCGACAATTTCAGAATCAAATCTTGAAACGTGATCCCGATTCTCTTCTCAAGTTTTACTTTAACTTTCAAAGCGTCTCCAAAAGCTCTCGCGTCTTCAGTTTCCGGTCGCTGTTGTGCTCGATCCAGTTCAGTGCCGCCTCGCGCAGTTCCTTCAATGCCGCACTCAAACCCTTCGCGTTCTCTATACGGTCGAGCCGTTCGCCCGTAAACCGCTCCGCAAGCTGACGAGCCTCCAAGTGTAACGGCTTCATTCCTGGGCGATGGCACTTCTCGCAAAGAAGCCCGGGCTCCCAGGGCGCGTGGTACGCTGCGGCAACCCCGAACTCCGTTCCGCACGACGAACAGCGATCGAACCGCGGCAGCCATCCGCCGAGCCGTACCGTCCAGAACGCAAAGTAACTCAGCGGAAGCGCCCAATCCCCCGTTCGCTCAATCTCGCGGGCCGTTAGCAGGATGAGCCGGAACATCGGCTCGGCCGCTTCGTGGTCGGGAAGCACCAACTCCGCAGCCTCACTGATCACCGCAAGGCCGGTGCTCAGCTCATAGTTGCTCTGCGCCTTGTGAAACGACTCCAGCAGCTCGCATTGCTGGATGCGCACCAACTCCCGCGTTTCCTTCTCCACGTACCAGATCTGCACGTGAGAAAGAACTTCCAGCGTCGAGCCGTAGCGGTTCTTTACCCGCCGCGCGCCTGCGGCCACTCCACGAACCCGCCCGGACGCACGGCCAAGAAAGCTCACCAGGCGGTCGGCCTCGCCCAGAGGAAAAGTCTTCAAGATAATGGCTTCCGTTTCCCGGGCGGGCATTTCGCTGTCGGCGCGCCGACGCTGCGTCGAACTCTAAACTCAACGGTGAGGCTAACGTCCGAATCGCACGCACACGCAGAGCTAGTTTAATTACCACACGCGCTCGCCCCGCGCAAATTATTCCGCAGCGCTCTCCTGAAAAATCTAAGAAGACCCCCTGCAAGATGCGCGCCTTTCGCCCGATTCCGAACCTTCGTCTACACGATGACGCCGTCACGCTCTGCCAGCACCGAAGCAGTCCGAAGCACCCTCCGGACGGAACTCCGCCAGATGAACCCACGGCGCTGCGGAGAAAATCGCGTCCATTTCATGCTTCGCACGTTCATCCCGCGCCGTTTGAACGTGTTACGGCGATTCCTGATTCTGTTAACCAGCTTTCGGCGCCGCAAAGATTATCGGACGCACTGCGCTTCCTCCCCGGCATCTTGCAATTCGCCGCGATTCCGGTACTCTGCAATTCCCGTTCACGCCCATGTTCATCCCTCTCAAGGATCTGAATCCCCGCCGCAGCTATCCCATCGTCAACACCACTCTGATCCTCGTAAACGTCCTGGTCTTCCTCTATCAGTACACGCTGCCACCGCAAGCCTTCAAGATGTTCATGATCGCGAACGCCACCATTCCCGCGCGCTTCTCCACTTGGCTTTCCGGCTACACTCCCTTTGAGGCGGCTTTTCTTCCCCTGCTCACCAGCATGTTCCTGCACTCCGGCATCGCGCACATCGTCGGCAACATGCTTTTCCTGTGGATCTTCGGCGACAATGTGGAGGACTTCTACGGCCACTTCACCTATTTGGTGTTCTATCTGGGTTGTGGAATCGGCTCTGGCTTGCTGCATGTCCTCTTCAACCTTAATTCGGCGGTTCCAGCACTGGGCGCCAGTGGAGCAATTTCCGGCGTAATGGGCGCTTACGCAATCCTCTACCCGCGCTCGCGAATCCTCACCCTCGTCTTTATCTTTCTAGTTCCCATCCCCGCAGTGATAATCCTAGGTTACTGGTTTATCCTGCAATTTCTGTCAGGGATCAGTTCGCTCGGCGCCGTCGCTTCCGGAGGAGTCGCGTGGTGGGCCCACGTAGGAGGATTCTTGCTAGGGATGTTGATTACGACGATGTCGCGGGGCAAGCAGTCCACCCGCTGGCAGTGATCTTAAGGAATGTAAAGTAATGCTTTAGGATGCCAGCGACTTCGCCACGAAATCAGCCAGCCAGTCGCCCACCTCGCTCGTCTTCTTCGTCCCGCCGAGGTCGGGGGTCAAGTAATCCTTGAACAACGCCTGTTTCACTGCCGAATGAAGCGCGGCCGCTCCGGCCTTCCAGCCCAAAAATTCCAGCAGCATGCTCGCCGCCAGCACCGAGCCAAGCGGATTGGCTATGCCCTTACCCGCGATGTTCGGCGCCGACCCATGCACTGGCTCAAACAGCGAGGTCCGTCCCGGATGGATATTCCCCGAAGGCGCCAGCCCCAACCCGCCGGCCAATTGGGAGCCCAGGTCGCTGATAATGTCCCCGAATAGGTTGCAGGTCACGATCACGTCGAACTGCCCAGGGTCGCGCACAATCTCCATCGCGAGGGTGTCAATATAAAGGTGTCGCGACTCGATGTCCGCGTACTCCTGGCGCACTTCCTTGAATACGCGCTGCCACAAGTCGTGCGCAAAGGTCATGGCATTGGACTTGTCGCTCATGCACACGCGCTTCAGTGCATTCTTCCGCGCATGCTCAAACGCATAGCGGATGATGCGCTCCACTCCCTTGCGCGAGTTCACATCCTCTTGCATGGCGATCTCGTCCGCCGTGCCCTTCTTAAAGAACCCGCCGACGCCCACATACAATCCCTCGGTGTTCTCCCTGATGACCATGATCCGGACGTCCTTCTCGGTCCGGTTGCGCAAAGGCGTCAGCCGTTCATGGAGCAACTCGACAGGGCGCGCGTTCACGTACAGGTCCAGCTTGAAGCGCAAGCCCAGGAGGATATCCGCGGCGTGCTGGTTGGTAGGGACCCGCGGGTCGCCGAGGGCGCCAAACAGGATCGCGTCAAACTCATCCCGCAACATTTCGACGGCACCGGCAGGCAGCGACACGCTCTCGCGCAGGTACTTGTCCGCGCCCCAATCAAACTCTACAAATTCCACCGGGCGCTTCCCTGCAGCCGCAACCGCCCGAAGCACCTTCACGGCTTCCGGCGTGACTTCTTTCCCGATCCCATCGCCGGGGATGACCGCAATGCGCGCCGCCGCTCCGCCACTCCGCAGAGGCATATTCAAAGGAATGTTCGCCACGACGCTATTCTCCAGGAGGGTCTCCAGGCCGCTACGTTAGCACAACCGCGCCAAGCTACGGTTCCCGCCCGGACTCCACCCAGTACACTCCGCTCAGCGCCAAAGCCCCGCCAACAATCTGCATCGAAGAGCCGCGCTCACCCAGCCAGACAATACCCAGGAACATCGCCAGCACCGGCAGCAAATACGTGAACGCGCTCAACTGCGAAGCCTCCAAATAACGCAGCAACCAAAAATAAAAGATATATGCGAGGGCGGAACTGAAGACCGCCATGTACAGCAGCGCCACCCACCCTTGCCAGGGAATCGCGCGCCACCTCGAGAATAGTCCCAGCGCTCGAGCCTGGTGCAGCGCCACCGGCAAGATAATGATCGCCCCCGCGAAGTGATTGAAAGCCGCCATCGTCACCGACGTGTAGCGCAGGCCCATCGTGAAGCACATCTGATTGACCACCACGCCGAAAAAGCCCAAGTAGAAAAACGTCCAGAGGTCGCGGCGGGTAAATCCTTGCAACCGCGCGCGCCGCGCATCGGCAAAAGCCGGCAATCGTGAGCAGATCAAGTAGGCAGGCGCCATGGTCAATCCCGCGATGGCAACGCGAAAGGAGGCCATGGTGACAGCAGGAAGGTAATGCAGCCCGATCTTTGCGGCGATGAAGTTCACCGCCCAGACCACTACGACCAAGCCAATCGACGCGGCCATCACCACGCGATTGGGAGCGCGCCCTTCGGAAGTCTCGACGTACACCGAATCAGGCCAGCCGTTCTTTACGCACCGTCAACTGCTCGATGCGGTCCAGCCGCGGCGCAAAGCCAATCCCCGGCCCCGTCGGCACGCGAATCGTCCCCTGCGCCGACACGGTCACTTCCGGTTCGATGATGTCCTCATGCCAATAACGGCGGCTGGCGGTGACGTCGCCGGGCAAAATAAAATTCGGCAAAGTGGACAGCGCGATGTTGTGCGCCCGCCCGATGCCCGATTCCAGCATCCCGCCGCACCACACTGGAATGGCGCTCGCCTGGCAAAGGTCGTGGATCTGCTTTGCCACCGTGTAGCCACCCACGCGCCCGAGCTTGATGTTGATGATCTTACAGGCGCCCAGCGCGACCGCCGCCTGCGCATGCTCCAGCGTGTGAATGCATTCGTCCAGGCAAATCGGCGTTTGCAGCTTCTTTTGCAATTCCACGTGGCCGTACAAATCATCCCAGCCGAGCGGCTGCTCGATCATCATCAAATGATAGGCCTCAAGCTGTTGCAGCAACGGCCAGTCCGAAGCGCGATACGCGGAATTGGCGTCCACCATCAACTTGATACGCGGAAAATCCTGGCGCACCCGCTTCACCTGCTCCAGGTCCTTGCCCGGCTTGATTTTGACTTTGACGCGCTGGTAGCCCGCGGCAATCTCCTTCTTCACCGCTGCGGCGAGCTCGTCCAGCGAATCCTTGATTCCGATTGAAACGCCCGAAGCAATCTCTTCGCGCACCCCGCCCAGCAGCTTCGCCAGCGGCACGCCCTTTTGCTTGGCCTCGGCATCCCAGAGGGCCGCTTCCAACGAGCCCTTGGCCATGTTGTGCCCGCGAACCGCCTCCAGCATTTCCCAAATCTTCGCGGCCTCGCAAAATTCCTTGCCCCGCACCAAGGACCAAAGATGATCGCGCAAAACGTGCCAAGCCGTCTCGGTCGTTTCCGGGCTGTATGCCGGCGTCTCTCCGGCCACGCACTCGCCCCATCCTGTCACGCCATCGACATTCGCCTCCACCAACACGATGCGCCGCTCATCCGTGCGCATCGTGCTGGTCTCGAACGGCGCGACCAGCTTCATCCTCAACTCTCGCAGCGTGATTTCTCGAATTCGCATCTCTCGCGACGTCCTCACTCGCTGACGGACCCTAAAAATCGCTCCACGGCGCCAGCAAATACGCTTTGCTCTTCTCCCCTGCGCGCACTCCTATCGCCGCGTACTCACGCGCAAACCATTTCGCAAACTCCTCGCGCACCCGCCTTTGCACGGCCTGTATCCGCTGCGAATCATCCTGCTTCCACTGCTCGAGCTCCGCGGGCAACTCGATTGCCGCCGGGGCAGTCGCCGGGCTTGGCGCCAAGTCCTGTATTGCAGCAATGACGCGCGGCGAGTCCAGCCACCATTCCGCCACCAATCGATCCGTCTCAATTCCCCTATGTAGGGGACTCGTCGTCACGCCGTAGAGGTTAGAGATATATCGTCGGCAGATCGCTCCCAGCCGGTTCAGATTGAAATGCGCGTTTTTAATCTCCAGCGGATCAAACGTCCATTCCACTAGCCGGATTCCCCGTGCCAGCGCTTCATCTCGCTGAAACAATTTCAGCATCCGCCCGACGCCACGGTCTCGATAGGAGGCACGTACTCCCGTCTGGTGCGAGTGCAGATACACGAAGGCTTGCCGCAAGCCCACTACGGCCAGCGTGTATCCCACCATCTTGTCGCCGTCAAACGCTCCCAGCACCTGTCCGCCGCTAAGCGACGCCACCACGAACATCGTCACTGGCTCAATTTCCAGGTCTGCTTCGCCCCAAATTTCGCGCTGCAACTCGACGCACGCGTGAAATTCCTTGAGCGCGCAACATTTCCTAACGACGATGGTCTGGCTTGGGCGCTCCGTCCGCGATTGCTGAGGTTGCGTCTTCGCTTCCCTGTTCATCGCTTTCCTACCGCCTCACTCTTTGCCCGATTTCTCTCGCCTCGCTTCGCTGCTTCCCACAGTTTTTCCTTATCCGCTCGCGGAACTTCCGGGAAAGCCCGCCCGTTACCAGCCGACAGCCGCTCCATCTCACGGAATCGGCGCGCAAACTTTGCGTTGGCATTCTTCAAGGCAATTTCCGGATCGACGTGCAAGAAGCGCGCCAGGTTCACTCCGGCAAAGAGCAGATCACCCATCTCCTCTTCGACGCGTGCCGCATCTTTTGTTTCCGAGGCGTGGCGAAGCTCGGCGCATTCCTCGCGCAGCTTTTCGAAAATTCCCTGCGCGTTGTCCCAGTCAAAACCGGCGCGCGAGGCTTTTCGCGTCAACTGCAAGCCTTCCATCGTCGCCGGCAACGTGCGCGGCACGCCGTCCAACAGCGACTTGAGTCTCTCTTCCGTCTTTGCCGCCACGTTCCCCTGCCGCTCTTGCGCTTTGATCTGCTCCCAATTCCGCAAGACCTCCGCGGCGTCCTTGGCGCGCTTTTCCCCGAAAACGTGCGGGTGCCGCCGAACCATCTTCTCGTGCACTTCGCGAATCACGTCGGCCACCGTGAATCGCCCTTCTTCCGTGGCGATTTGCGAGTGAAACACAATTTGCAGCAGCAGGTCGCCCATCTCTTCGGCGAATTTCGCGTCGTCACGACTTTTCATAGCGTCCAAAACTTCGTACGCTTCTTCGATCAAGTACGTGCGCAAGGTTGCGTGCGTCTGCTCGCGGTCCCACGGACAGCCATTTGGCGCGCGCAGCCGCGCTTGCAGCGCGACCAGCCGTTCGAACCACTCTCCGGCCGTCTCTCTCTGCCGCTTGGGCGCCTTGCGTGATGAGGTCGAGCGCGATTTGGTCTTATACAACGGAGTCTTGCGGGAGGCCATCTTCCTCCAAAAAAATCGGGCGCTACAAACGTTTCACTTTACGTTGCCAGCAGGTATTTTGACAAGCACCTCGACACCCCTTGTAGGGGCGCAGCACGGCTGCGCCCCATCTCGGCACAGCCTCAAGTTCCTCGCCGCCGTGCTTCTCTTGGGCCACCCCCGCTACCCAAACCAACACCCCAATGCTAAAATTGAAAAGTACAAAACTACTGGGGAACGCACCTTGTCCGACCACAAACAGGAAGATACTTTTCGCGTCATCGACCGACGCCCCTTCACCGCCGAAGGAGAATTGCGCAAAGGAGTTGCCGAAGAGCAAGAGCGGGAAGCGAAGCGCGAGGCCGCGCAGCATCCACCCGCGCCGCCCGCCGAGTCCGCCAAGCCCGCGGCGGAGCCGCCTGCCGAAACTCCCAAGGTCTCGCCGGCTTTCGAAAACTTAATTCGCATGCTCGGAAGCAACGCGGCCATGGTCCTGGGCGCCTACGCGGACCCGCGCACCGGACAGCCGATGATTGATCCCGAAGCGGCGCGCGAGTTGATCGACATGCTCGACGCACTTCACGAAAAAACAAAAGGTAATTTGGCTCCCGACGAAGAGTCGATCCTCCTCGACCTTCTCGGCAAGCTGAAGATGACCTACCTGGAGGTTAACCAGGCGGTAGCCGCGCAAGCCGCCCAGGCCAAAGCGAAGACGCGTCCCTGACGTTTTCCGCGCCGCAGTCCGCTCCGCCTCGATACAATCTCGTTAGGTTATGTTTGGCGCTCCTATAAAAGTCACCGTACTTGGCTCCGGCACCTCGATGGGGGTTCCTTCTCTTGCTTGCCATTGCCGCGTGTGCACATCGAAAGACCCGCACGATAACCGGTTGCGCCCCTCCCTGCTGCTCTCGCGCAACGGAGAGAACGTCGTCATCGACACCACACCGGATTTTCGTCAGCAGGCCCTGCGCGTCGGCCTCGATCGCCTCGATGCGATTTTGCTCACACACGCACACGCCGACCACATCCTCGGCTTCGACGACATTCGCCCGTTTAACATTCGCCAAAAATCCTCTCTGCCCGTGTACAGCACGGAAGAAACATTTCGCGTGATTCGCCGCGCCTTCGCGTACGTTTTTGATGACGCGCCAACACAAAGCACCGTTCCGAGCGTGGACCTCCACGTCGTCAACGGCCCATTCGAACTGATGGGTGTCCAGATTGTTCCCGTGCCGCTGCTGCATGGCGACCTCCAAGTGCTCGGCTTTCGCTTTGGCCGCGCGGCGTATCTCACCGATTTCAGTTCGCTGCCGGAAACCTCCGCCGCCCTCCTCGAAGATTTGGATGACCTGATCATCGATGCTTTGCGCGATATTCCGCATCCCATGCACCAAACGGTGGATCAGGCGCTGGCGCTGGTCGAAAAATTGAAACCGCGACGCGCCTGGTTCACGCACATCGCCCACGACCTGGCTCACGCCGAAACCAACGATCGGCTCCGCAAGCTCGGCCTGCGCCACGTGCAGCTCGCCTACGACGGCCTCGAATTTGAGGTGCGCGTCGATAACCCCCGGCCTTTCACGGCGCAGCGCGACCGCGTGACCGCGCCCAGAGCCAGACCACCCGCCGTCCTGGCCTTCACTTCACCCGAACAATGGGCCGCCCACTACACGCCCTCCGGGCGCGCCAGCGTGCTCGCCATCGGCAACTTCGACGGCATCCACCTCGGTCATCAAGCCATCCTCCGCGCCGCTGTCGAGCGCGCAGCGAAAAGCAGGGATGTTGCCACAGCGCTGACCTTTGACCCCTCACCCCGCAAAGTCCTGCGCCCGGAATCCGCTCCCCTGCGCGTTTCCACCAACGCGCAGCGCATGGACTGGTTCGGAACCGTAGGTCTCGAAGCCGCGGTCGTCCTTCCTTTCACGCTCGATCTCGCACGCCTTTCCCCCGAAGACTTCGTCGAGCAAATTCTCGTTCGCGGCCTTCATGTCCGCGCGGTGCTGGTAGGGGAAAATTTTCGCTTTGGTCACCAGCAAGGTGGGGACGTACCTTTGTTCCGCCAGTTGGCTGCGCGCCACGGGTTCGCCGTCGAAATCATTCCGCCCGTCGCGCTCGAGGGTGAAATTGTTTCGAGCACCGCCATTCGCCGCGAAATCGCAGCCGGCAACGTCACGCACGCCGCGCGACTGCTCGGGCGTCCGTTCGTCCTTACGGGAGAAATTGTCAGCGGCACCAGCACGGGCCGCCGCTTCACATTCCCGACCCTAAACCTGAAACCGGACCAGGAGCTTTTGCCCGCCCGCGGCGTCTACGTCACCCGCACTCTACTCGAAGGCGAAACCAAAAGCCGCCGCTCCGTCACCAACGTCGGTTTACGCCCCACCTTCAACGGCGCCTCGCTTAGCGTCGAAACTCACCTGCTCGATTTTTCCGGGGAAATCACAGCAAAACGCATGGAGGTCCGCTTCTGGAAGCGTCTCCGCGAAGAAAAAAAGTTCACCACCCCCGAAGACCTGCGCGCCCAAATCGCCCAAGACATCGCCACCGCCCGCCGCTTCTTCACCCGCCTACGCCGCTACCGCACCGCCCGCCAGCCTCAGGTCCGTATCCCTGACTAGCGTCCTCCCATCGATAATCGTAGAACATCGATAATGGTGGAACTACGTTTGGATGGGTTAGTGCCAGCTTCCGAATCGCCGCCGATTCGCCCTCCGCTTACTAGCTTGATCGCGGGCCAGCGTTGGCCTCACCATCCAGCTCGTGTAGCAGGACTTCGGGTCAAGAGCACCCCGCTCACGACCATGCCCCACACCAGGCCCATGGCGGGCGAGACGAAGCGCGAATAGACGCCGTCCGGTGCCCAGAATCCGCCGCTCAGCCAGGTGGTGCCGCCTAGCAAGGCGAGCACGACGGCAGCGACCCCGGCCGCGAAGAGCGCGTTCGAGATCAGCCGTGCCCGCCAGAGCCCAAACGCCGCGGCCATGATAAGCATCGCGCGCGGAAACGAAGTCAACACGAAGCCTGCCCATACGAAGTCGTTCAGGCCCGATGTGAGCATGTGATTCCCCGAGCCGGCGATGGAGTACGCGAGGGCTGCGACCACCGCGATGAGCAAGAGGAAAAGCGCTCCGAGGGCCGCACTGGAGGCGGTCGCCGCCGCGCCCCAGCCGTCCTGTCCCGCATCCGCCAGGGTGGTCCTCAGCGCCCCCGCGAACCACATAAGATTGAGGACAGCCAAGCCGTAAAACACGGCCGCGATCAGAATCCGCATGCGATCGCCGTCGTAGAAGGCTGCCAGTGCGTCGGCCGATGCGCCGACCTGCGGCTGATGGCCGTAGACGATGTACGCGACTATGAAGCAGAGGAAGGACTGGATGCCCGCTGTCCGCCACAAGCGTTCCCAGAACGCGGGAGTTGTGTAGACGCTGGGGGAGGAGGTCGTGCCTGTGGATGCGCTCATGAGGATCTCCTTTCGAACGGAATCGGATGTGACGCGAGGCATTACAGCAGAACAGAATATACGCGGTTTTCGTCCAATGAGTGCTGCGATGTCGGCTTGTCGGGTTAGGCTAATGGTGGTCACCCGCCATTCGGGAGTAGACTTGGCACATGGTCCGTCAGATTGCGCCTGTGTTCTTCACCGTCGCCCGTACTTACGGGCGCGCGTGAATGGACATTCCCGCAACGCTCGCCTAGCTCGGCCCCGACAAATTCGTGTGAGCTCCCCACAAACGCCGGAAGGCCTGTCACTCGCCCCCTCGGCCTGCGTCTAGCGGATTTATGAAGTTACAGGTATTGTTATGTTGAAATCCGGATGAATGCGCCGTGCCGAACTCCATGCGTTACTGCCAAACCTGCCGGCTCCAATTTGACAAACGCGGTTTTAGTCGGCACACGCTTTCCGTTTTTCACAGAAAGGCTAAACTGATCCGCGCCATGTTGGAGCGGAATTGCATCACTCATGCCGATATTGCCAGACGAATCGGGGTAACGCGGGAGCGCGTGCGTCAACTAGCTCTGCAAATGGGTTTCGCCGACGGGAGATCGCGGCACGCCGTTTGCCGAATGGAGCGCCGTAGGAAAGAAATGGCGGAGTTTTTTGTGCAAGCGCAAAAACGCGGGTTTGCAGTCGAACCGCTCGGGACGACGAGTGCTTACATAAACGGGAAGCTTTGCGTTCAACGGAAAGCGTGCTGGCACAACATAGGGAAAAGCGAACACAAATATACTTACGTTAGTATTCGTCAGCCCGCAGGCCGGTTTGATATCTGCGCGTGGAAACTACCGGATGGCCGCTTTCTGATTCTGCCCAAGAAGCTAACAGGTTTCAGGCAAACAACCTTCAACCCGGAAGAAAGCGAGTACCTGGGTACTACCAGCTCCTCTCACTACTATCGACAACACATAGAAAGATGGAGCCTGCTCGGGCGACCCCGCCGCTCGAAATGAGGCTCGGGCAATCCCCGCAAAGGTGCTCCGCCCGCCATCTGCGGTAGACTTGGCACATGCTCCGTCAGATTGCGCCCGTGTTCTTCACCATGGACATTCCCGCAACGCTCGCCTATTACACAGGCAAGCTTGGTTTCGCATGTCTGGGGACGTGGCAGGATCCGCCGGTCTACGCCATCGTGGCGCGCGACCAGCAGGTGATTCATTTTCGCTGCGCCGAGCCGCCCACCGCCAATCCGGACAAATACGCGGACGAATTGCTCGACGCGTACCTGTTCGTTGAAGACGCCGACGCACTTTATGCCGAGTACGCCGCCCAAGGCGTAGCATTCACTCGGGGACTTGGCAACATGCCCTGGCACAAGCGGGAGTTCGTGGTGAAGGATTGCGATGGCCGTCTGCTGGCTTTCGGCGCGAACCTGTAGCTTCTTCCGGCTACGCAGGCGACAAAATGATTCACGATGGTGAGTACGTAGTCGCGGCAATTCGGCTGGACAAGGGTCACAGCGCCATAAAGATTCAGTAGAGGGAGAAAACTCATGCCCGACGTAGAAGTGTGGCCACGCGCCGTTGGTCAGGACATATTCATATACGTCTACTTTCAAACCGAGGGCGGAAGCTACGTGTATCGCTATCGGTTCACCAGTGGCCCACAAGGGTTACAAGAGCACGCAGCTTACGACCAGCTCAATGGCATCCCCGCTGGACTCACCCGTGCAGCTGTCGAAGCGCTTTTTTGAGAAAGAAACGGCCCGTCTGTCCCCCGGCCCCAACGGCGCCCCCTCTCCTTGTTGATCTATGCGCCACCGCCTTGACGCGAGTATCGCTCTTTTGTACGCTGGCCCAGGTCGGCTGGCTCCGGTTTCGCTGTGGCGAAACGCTTGCTGTTTAGCTAGCCGACTTTTGTTTTTTTCACGTCGTAGCCTTGTCAGACTGCACGAACCCTGAACTTCGGGTTCCGCCAAAGAGATGGTGACTGGAGCGTGTCGACGCGAAGGGTTTGCTTAAGTTGCAAGACTGGGGACAATCTGACTTTGTCTTCCACAGTCTCGCCCCCAGAGACGCTCCCCGCGAGGAGATTTGCGAGTTGTAAAAGGTCGTTTTCCCTCAGCTTGGCTACTTGAATCCCG
>Ga0209011_1000046_pt1 | contig 80193 bp, 73 predicted proteins | sample BlaSpr_A8_OM1_M3_FD_187986 | JGI IMG/M metagenome (GOLD analysis project Ga0209011, IMG submission 187986) | Forest soil microbial communities from Thunder Bay, Ontario, Canada - Black Spruce, Ontario site 2_A8_OM1_M3 (SPAdes) (version 2) | ecosystem: Environmental > Terrestrial > Soil > Boreal...
CGCAAAACTCTCAACTGGCTGGAGCCCCGCGAGATCCTTGCTCAGCTACTCTCTGAGTCGCCCAGTTAGCCCTTGTTGCGACGACCGATTGAATTCACCTGGCATCAAAAGCCGATGGGCGGCACACTCGATGACCACGGAGATCAGAAGGTGGAGCGGGAGACCGGGTACCGCCGAATATTGGGCGCCCCGATGGGCTCCTAGCCCGCTGCTTGTGGGCGGTTGGTAACGAGGCTTCGCATCACCCGCAGCAGCCGGCGGCGGAGCGAAGTCCACTCTGTCGAGTTGAGTCGCTCCCCCTGGCGTCGTTCGTAACGGGGAGCATTGGCTGCCGCACACAGGGTGCAGCCGCAGCCGTGCCCGGTATCAGGAAGTCGCCGTCCGTGCTTGTCGAAGCGGGCTTGCATCGGTAGACGCGTTCAGCGAGTGCCCGGGAGGTAGATGCCCGCCCCTCGGTGCTCGAGGCCTGGCGGCTCCCCATACCACTCGTTGGGCATTCCCATCGCATCCAGGGCGTTCTGCATGAACTGGTTCCACATCGGCGCGGCGATGAAGTAGCTATCTGAGTTCTTCGTCATCTTCCGCCGCCAATCCGGGTTGCCGCCCCACACCGCTGTTACCAGGTGCGGAGTGAAGCCCACCGTCCACGCGTCCGCGAAAGAGTCTGACGTGCCAGTCTTGACAGCCACGGTGCGCCCGCGAAGGGTGAGCAGCGAGTTACGTCCAAAGATCATTGCGCGGTTGTTGTCGTTGGACATGATCGTCTGCATGATGTAGGCGACGCGGGGATCAAGGACCTGCTTGGCTCCCTGGCCCGGCTCATGTGAGTAGATGACGCTGCCGGCCCGGGTGACGTGGTCGATCGCATAAGGAGCATGAAGGGTGCCTTGCGTCGCGAGGACTGATGCCGCAGTCGCCATCTGTAGAGGGGTTTCGCCGTAGCCACCGAGGGTGAGCGATGGCCCGTAGGTGTTCAGCGCGTCGTCGGTCGTATAGACGGGATTGCCGCTCGCGTCGTAATGCTGCTGGTAAGGCGGCGCTCCCATGGCACGCGCCATGTTCACCACGGCCCCGACACCAACGCCCAGCTCGACTTTGACCGCTGGGATGTTCAGCGAGTTCCCCATGCACACCTGCAGCTGACAGGTGCCATGGAATTTACTGTCGTAGTTCATGGGGGTGTAGCTCTCGGTCCAACCGGGCTCCCGGTAGGAAAACGGGTCGTCCGCGATCGGCGTCGTCATGCTGTAACGACCGCTGGCGATCGCCGCCGTATACGTGAAGATCTTCATCGACGAACCCGGGTTCCGGGGAGGCCAGACGGCCAGGTTGTACTGCCCGCCGTCAGCATTGGGATTGGCCGAGCCGACCATGGCGACAATTGCGCCGGAGGTCGGGTCGAGCGACACAAGCGCTCCCTGGCTCACGTTTCGGTAAGCGAGCTTGGCGATATTGCTGCTCACAGCCTCCTGGGCAATCGCCTGGAGCCGCGGGCTCAGCGTGGTCACCACTTGAAGCCCGCCACCGTACACCGCCGCCGAACCGAACCTGGTGATCAGCTCATCAACCGTGTAGCGGACGAAATCGCCGCCCACGATCTGGTTGACGGGCAAGAACATGTTCGATGGCGGCGAGATGTCCTCCGCGAAAGCATTGGCGGCGTCCTCCGCAGTGATCTTGCCATCGCGCAGCATGGCCTGCAGAACTTCGCCCTGGCGCTTCTTCGCGCTGGTCCAGTTGAGCAGCGGACTGTGCAGCGTCGGACCGCGAATGATGCCAGCCAGCATCGAGGCCTGCGCGAGGTCCAGATCCTTTGTCTTCTTGTGGAAGTAGATCTGCGCCGCAGCCTTCGTGCCCCACGCGGTGTCACCGAAGAAGACGCTGTTCAGATACATCTCGAGGATTTGCGACTTGCTGTAGTGGCGCTCGATTTCAAAAGACAGCAACACTTCGCGCATCTTCCGGTCGATGGTTGGCTTGTTTCCGACCAGCCGCAGTTTCACGAGCTGCTGAGTGATGGTCGAAGCTCCCTCCACCGACGCTTGAGCCCGCCAGTCGACAGTCGTGGCGCGCACGATGGCCTGCGGGTCGACACCAGGCTCGCGATAGAAGTTGCGGTCCTCGATAGACAGCACCGCGGCGGGCAGGAGCGTCCCAACATCCGCCAGCGGTTCGAAATAGTGCTGATAGCCCGGAGGGTGAAGGTCGGCCAGGAGAGTCGTGCCGTCGAAGGCATAGATCAATGTGTCTTCTGGCTGCACCGACGCCACCTGATGCAGATCCGGCAGCTTCTCGGCGAAAGCCACATAGCCAGGCGAGGTCACAAGCAGGCTCGGAACCGCCACGACAATCAGGACGAACAAGCGCAGCATCCAACTGGCCGGTCGCGATACCGACCCCTTGGTGAGCACCCGTACGGCGCTGGCGCGCCGCCTCATCCCGCTTGGTCTACGAGGCCAGACGACCGGTGTTTCCCGACGCACTCTCGTCTTCCTCCTCAGCCGTAACCGCGGGCGCCGGCCTCATCGGGCCGTACCAGCCAATCGACTGCGCGCTCGGCAGCACATGGATCTCGACCGCACGGCGGGTCGCGGGTGCTGACGTCCCACGCTGTACGGAGTTGGCGGCATACCAGGCTCGAGCGGCGAACTGAAGCTGCAACGCTATGTCGCGAAATGACTCGAGCCGCGCGCGCGATTCGACGCGCCCGACGGCCGCGGCGTGAGCGAGGCGCTCCGCCTGCCTCGGCAGCAATACATCGCGCGCCCAGATCGAGAACTGGATCAAACCCGACAGGATCGCAGTGCCGGCCACTGCGGCGGCCGCCGCCCATTTCTCGTTCAGCTCGTCAAGCGCGTACGGCACAACAACTGGTTGGGGAGTGGGCGCGAGACGAGGCAACTCCATCCACTCAACGAGGCGGACCTGCGGCTGCCAAGCGTTGCCCGCCCTACGAGAGCGAAGAGCGGCCAGAACGAAGATGTCTATGGCGCATACGACCACGACCGCGCTCGCGATTGGAAACCTGTGCTCAGAGATCCAGCTGACGACTCCTCCGATCAGTAATCCGACGGTCGTCGAGATGACCTGGTCCACACCCCAGAAGGCAGCCGAGGTCAGCTCGCGGACAACCGGGTTGGTGATGCTGACGAGCCCGATCACGCACACGACGACCAGGGCTGCCCACAGCCCCACTTCGACGGGCCGGGGAATTGACTTTCGGACGGGCGGAACTAGGGTCGCAGCCACCATCCCGGTGAACAGCGCGATCGAGAATTGAAGGAACAGCGGCACTTCCACGCCATGAAAACGCCGTCCGTCCTGCAAGTATTGGCCGGGTCATTGGGCAGGGTTCCCGTCCCTGAAGAGATTTGGGTCAAGAGTTGTTTACTTTCCCGCTCATGTGCGTTGTCTGATTGGCGCGGCTGCTGACCCGCTCAGCATCCGCGCCGTTTAGCTCCCCCCAAAAGGGGCTTTTCAGCCCCGCAGGCGTTCTCCAAACAAGGTGGCTGCTCTCCTCGTCATCTTGTTCGTCACGGTGGGCTTGGCGGTCAGGGCCGGCGCCTACACCCGCCAGTGGAACCCTGCCGATTCCGAATCGCCGCTGGGGACAGGACTCCAGGAAACCGGGTTTCTGGACACGTGTGCCCGCACATTCGTCCTCGTCCTTCTTTCCCTGATCGGCCTGATGGCCCTGGGCATGATGTACGGGAACGTTCTCCGCTCGGCGAACCCCTAGGTTTCCAGGCTCGGTAGCAATTCGCCGCAGGGCGTTTTCCTCGTAGAAGCAGCCCTCTGCCCCGGGCTGCTTCGCTTTATTCCCAGGCCCAACGCGACGGGCTGGGCGGACGAAAGAATGAACCGATTGGAAGCCACAACTCAATGACCAGACTGAGCCAGGAGGTCGATGCGCTTGCGCTGGACCTCGGGTGGAGCCAATGGTCGGAGCTTGGACTTGACGGCGGCGCCCGCCGCCACGACTGGCAGGCAATCGACCTCGAGGCACTGATCATCTTTACAGCTCACCTCGGGAGTGCAGACAACCGCCTGCGCGCGAGCGCGATCGACTGGTGCATCACGCACTCTCGATTCGCATCCGCATTCCGTTTGCGGAACCTTGCCGAACATTCCAGCCCAGCAACCGGCGAAGCATTCGGGAGTTTTGCCGCGACGGTGCGGGCCCACGCAAAGGCTCCATGGCCGGGGAGCGGAGACCCCCTGACCCTCCTCCACCCCGGCCGCATTGGATCGCCCGACCTACGACGACCATCTCTGGTCCAGCTTCGGCTTCGTGCGCTGGTCGGTGTGTCGGCAAGATCCGAGATCCTGAAGCTGATGCTGGCCGAGCCTGACAGGCCCCAGTCGGCGTCCGCGCTGGCGGAGGACGCCGCGTACGGAAAGGGCAGTGTGGCCCAAGCGCTCGACATGCTCACTCAGGCCGGGATCGTCCAGGTCCAGCCTGATGCCAACCGGTTGATGTACAAGTTGTCCCGGCCTGGCGAGCTTGCCGAGACGCTCCAGTGGCTGCCGTCCGTGTTTCCTCTGTGGTCGCCGATCTTCAGGATCACTGAGGCGATCACCGATTACGCCCACTCAGCGTCTGGTCCGCCCTCAACCCGAACAACAGCGCTGCACGGGCTGCTGCAGCGAATCGACGACGACCTGCATCGACTTGGCCTCGCGGAACACGTGCCTCGCGGGATCGGGCCCGCGTCGGTAGCCGAGTTCGAGCACTGGGCGCTGGACTTCCTCGCCGAGCAGACCGGCCACGTGCAGGGACCTAACCAGAGCCGCGAGGTGACCTATGTCATCCACCACCTTTCATTCGGCGGTTGGCTCGGCACCATGAAGGTGGCGGGTCGTCAATCGCAGCCTCTTGATTCAGCCGAGGGTCAGCTCGACGAGGCTACAGGTGCGATTCAGCTGGTCCAGATGATGTTCATCAGTGTCGTCGGCAAGGGCCTCCGGCGAGGTGCACCAAGCGCCCCAGACGATGCAGTGCTCCAGGTCATCAGCCGGGAGTTCACGGAAGAGCTGGTGCAGCGGATGCGCGCCGGTCAGGAGGCAACCTTCACCGCCGAATTCGTGCGCCGCTGGTACGAGAACCGGCGCCAGAGGTTCGGCGCAACGGCTTAGCTGCCTGGCGCTTTTGGACGCTTTCGCGACTTTCGGCTACTACGGCCGTGGGAGAGGGGTGTTCTTGAGCTAGCGAATCGCTCATGCAACCTGAGCCAATCCCCTCGAATGGCCCGTTTTCATGCCATTCGCACCCTATTGACAACACTTCAGGCTAATTAACCCAACGGCGGGAGGCCCGTAGCAGGGCCGTCGGTACTTTCTCGAGTCAGTCGCGCCGCCTCTGGCTGGGCTGCGCCTCGAGGAGGTTCATTGCACCTAAAGCAAAAACTCGGATCTGTCTTCACGTCTTGGCGCAAAGCGCATCTCGCGCTTGCCTTCGTCATTGTCTCCAACCATTTCAGCGTGGTCGCTCTGGCGGCCGCGCCGCCATCCAGCTTGATTCTCGACCGGACGGTTGCCGCAGTTTGCGCGGTGGGAGCAGACGTCCCGGCCGACACAAAGGGGGAATGCCTTCCCACGCCGCAGGCCGACGACGCGCGCATCAGCGTCCCCGCCGGCTCTGAACAGTGTCCGGCGTCCGGACCCGGTGCCGCATGCAGCATCAAGGAAGGCGTCGGGGCAGCTTTGCCAGGGGTGCCTTCCACTCCGGATGGCAAGGACCCTTGCGCAACGACCACCCTCAGCCGCGGGCTGAGCAGCCCGGCCGCATGCACGGACGTCGTGCTTCCCGTCGCAGAGCCCGTGGAAGTGGCGACTCGTGGCAGCTCGATTGCACTTCCTCTCGTCCCACCCAGCGTTCCTGTCTCCACGCTGCGGGCCGACCGATCACCACAACGCCTGGACCTCACCGCCATCAACACCTTCATCTCTCCTGGTGAGAGGGCGATCCTGACCGCGACGGCGAACGCCAGCGTCACAGGTACCAACAGCGCGATCGAGATCTTCGACCAGACCACCCATACGCTGGCCGGCTCGTGCTCTCAAGCGAGCCAATGCATCGTGGCGTACGCCGCGGCCTCGGGCGTTCACACATTCGCCGCGTACATCACCCGGCAGGGAGGCCAGCCACCGGCCGATGCTGCAAGCCTTACCTCCAACCCGGTCAGCGTGACCTGGTCCGGGATCACGCTCACTGCCAATGAAACCGTCGTTGCCCCTGGCAAGCCGGTGACGTTCACCGCCACCTCGACTTTCGACGTGAGCAAGTCCGGACGGACTATCGTCATCTACGACAACACCGCCAAGCAGAAGCTCACTTACTGCAGCCGCGGCACCACCTGCAGCACCTCGCTGACCCTCGGGTCCGGCGGTGTGCACGAGATCGTCGGTCAGGTATCGGGTACGCCCCAAGCCACTTCGCCTGGGCTCACGACGACCTGGCTCGCCGCTTCAGTCTCCGGCAAGACCACGCACCCGCAAACGGGTGGCATCGTTCACCTCACGGCCACCGCCAATACCGACCTGACGAATACTCCCTGGAGCCTCGGCATCTACGACCAGCACAACCAGCTCGTCGGCAAAGCGTGCAAGACTGGCACCACCTGCAGCGCAGACGTCACCATCGGCACGGGACCCGCACCCTTCTTCACTGCGGTGATCGGCGCGGTGCCATCACAGGACGGCACGACCTCTACGCTCGATCAAGTCCTGCGCAAGGTGGAGGGCCCGAGGTCGCTGGTCAACGTTCAGGCACGATCAGCCGCGACGCAGCCCACCCGCATTCTGTGGGGCGTTGACTCCTGCAAGTCTTTGACCACCATCTATCCACAGGTCGCCGCGCGGTTCGGCACGCCCGATTTTTGGGGTCGCTACCTGACCGACACGGGATGCCCCGGCATCAGCGCTGCCGAGATCGCCACCGCCGCTCGCCTACATATGGGCCTCCTGCCGATCTACAACGACTACAACTGCTCGCGGGTGGACGGCTACGCCACCGGCCAGCGATACGCCACCGAAGCGACCAGCGCAGCGGTGGGCCTGGGCATCCCGAAGGGCCGAGTTGTCGCCATCGACATCGAACCGTATGGCGAGCAGTGCCCGGGCGCGGTCAACGTGGACGCCGGTTTCGTTCAAGGATGGTTTGACGGCGTGTCCGAGGCAGGGTATGCCCCGACCTACTACGGCAACGGGACGGCGGGTACCGAGTTCGCTTCCGCCTGGTGCGCCGCGGTCGCCGCCCAACCGGAAATCGCGAACCGCGCGTATCTGTGGTCCTTCCAGCCATCGCTGCTCGGCGCCTTCACCAAGGCCAACGCTCCGGGCTTCGCGCCCTACAACCCGGGGTGCGCGGGCCAGATGGTCGCGTGGCAGTACCAGATCGATTCATCGATGGCGGGACCACCCTCGGATGTGGACCACGACGAGGCGCTGTCCACGATGCCCCTCTGGTACCCCTGAGCTAACTCCGACACCTCAACTCAATCTGCCGCGCCCGGAGTGCTCCAGCCAGAGTCTCCGGGTAGCGGCCGCCCCCTGGACGTTCTATATCACCTGCCGCGTTTGAATTTGGCAGTTTGAATTTGGCACAAAAGGGGGCCAAGTGGAAAGCAGAGAGAGTGAAATCATTCGCGACGATGTAACAGGGACCGCCCGACAGGAGTCACACGTGAGCTCCACGGACCCGGCGGCCTCAGCCACGGCGGACTCCGCCGAGGTGGTCAGCACCGTCAGCCCCGGCCGGCGGGCCGTCGAGGTGACCTACCTGGTGTTCGGCATCATCGAGGGACTGCTGGCGATCCGGCTGGTGCTGAAGCTTTTCGGAGCGAACCCATTGGCCGGTTTCACGAACTTCATCTACGGCGTGACCGACTTCTTCATGGCGCCGTTCCGCAATCTCTTTCCGGCGGTCAGCACCGGCGGCTCATCGGGTGCTGTACTCGAGACGTCCATCGTCGTCGCGATCATCGTGTACGCGTTGATCGGCTGGGTGGTAGCGCGACTGATCGTGATCATGTTCTTCCGCAGCGTGACGGTTTCGCGGCGCAGCTCGCGAGGTATCGGCGGGCCGCGGACGTACTGACGAGCACGCCAAATCGTGGCGCGGCGCTCGGCGTCGCGCCACGAGCGAGTTAACCAGCGGTAGCGCGTAGGCCTGGCGTCGCCGCAAGATCCCGAATGTCCTGAACCTGACGGGTGATCCATCGCGATATGTCATTGGTGCGGACGACCTCTCGAGCTCCGTCGTTCAGCCGTTTCCTCTCTGCTGCGCTCATCACGATGCCCCGATGCATCGCGTCCGCGGTGGCCATGATGTCGAAGGGGTTGATCGACAGCACATGCGCATGCAGCTCTTCATGGGCGCCAGCGTTCTCAGACAGCACGATCACGCCATCCGACCGGTTGACCAGCGCACCTTCTTTGACCACAAGGTTCAGACCGTCGTAAACAGGGTTGACCACCAGGACGTCGAAGTTGCGCAGGGCCGCCATCGCCTTGCGCACGCTCTCGCCAAACTCGAGGCGCACCGGCTGCCAGGCCTGGCTGCCGTACTGCTTGTTGATGCGCAGGACCACCTGGCGGACGCGTCGAATGTAGGTGCGATACGCGGCAACATCCTGCCTGGAAGGTTGCAGGAAGGCCCAGAACTGCACCTTTCCCTTCAACTCCGGGTGGTGAACAAGAAGCTTTTCATAAGCGAGAAACCCGCGCACGATGTTTTTCGACGGATCCGTCCTGTCGATCCTCACGATCAGGTGCTCCGGCCGCCAGTCACGCAGCTTGCGTTCTTCCACCATTACTCCGTGTGAGAACGACAGCCGCGTCGTCGAAGCGACATCGATCGAAATGGGATAGTTGCGAACGTAAACGACGCGTCCATCGACCAGCACTGCCCGCTCGCGCTCATCGACAGCAAGTCCCCCGTTCATCTCGCACGTCATGAGAAAGTTGCGGACGTCGCCATTTGACTGAAAACCAACGATGTCGCAGCCAAGCAGGCCGTGGAGGATGGCATCTCGCATCTCACGCGGCAGCACCTTCCAGTACTGAGGGGTGGGCCACGGGATGTGGACGAAGTGGTGGATGATCGCTCCAGGCACCAGCTCGCGAACCAAGCGGGGGACGAGGTACAGCTGGTAGTCGTGCACCAGGACCAGCGGCCGGCCCGGAAGTCTGCTCGCGACCTCGGCCACACGCTGCGCGATCAGCTTATTGACCTCCACATAGCCGTTGGTCCATGCCCTGTGGATGCGGCCGTTGATGATGGGCTGGTGCGCGAGGTCCCACAGGTAGTGCTGGATGAACCACAGCACCGGGTTGGAGATCACCGAGTAGTGCTGCTCGTATTGCTCAGGGGTCGGTGTCACGTAGTGGAGGCGCGTCTCGCCGCGAATGAGCTGCACCGCAGAGGTCGGACCTTGCTGCGCGACCAGCTGGCGCTCCTGCTCCGTGCGCGCGCACGCCACCCACTCCGCGCCCGTCACCTCAGCCATGGTCAGCAGGGCGGTGATCACCCCGCCGGCGCCGCGTGTGAAGCCGCCCTCCGGCCGCGGCTCATGGGGCGCTCGGTTGGCGACCACTATCGCGGAGCTGTGCGGCAGGGTGCGCGTGACGTATGCGCGCATCGAGGTGCCGGGCCGGCGCCGCTCAACGCTGTCCTGAAAAGGACTTTCACTCATGGCGAAGGCGTCGGCTTAGGGGCCGCAGGTGACGCGGGAGGTGATGCGGGAGGTGGCGAGGGTGGTGGCGGAGGCGGTGGGGTTGGAGTTGGAATTGGCGAAGGGGCTGGAGACGGTGAAGGGCTTGCCTGAGCCGACGGCGAAGGGGACGATGACGGTGAAGGCGATGGGCTCGCCGACGGTGAGGCGCTGGGCGAAGCCGAGGTGGTGGGTGCGGCAGGGGGCGTTGCATTGCAACCACCGGCCAGGAAGAGGTACTGGGGGTTCGCCCCGTTGCAGCCCTTCACGATGCCCGCGGGCTGCGGATACCAGCTGCGCATGTTCGCCGGAAGCGAGTTGACGAAACGTTTCATCGTGCTCTTGCCGACCTGCTCGCCGTAAGCCGTGATCAAGCCGCCGCCGCCGTTCGGCGCTGTGTTGCCGACCCATACGCCCACGACGACGTCTGGGTTGTAAGCCATGATCCAGGAGTCGGGGATTCCACCGCGGCCGTTGTCGCTGGTTCCTGTCTTGCTCGCCATCTGGCGGTCCCAGCCAAAGCTCCACTGGTTCTGGTAGTCCTTCAAAACTCCTGTGATGAGGTAGGCCTCGGCAGGAGTGAGCACAGCTGCCGGCTTCGGACTTTCGTGCTTGAAGACGGTCCTGCCGGAGCCGGCGTCGACCTGCCGGATGGCGCTCAGGTCCACTCGCTGGCCCTGGTTGGCGAAGACTTCATAACCCTGCAGGTGCTCGAAGAGCGTGACCTCGCTGCCACCAATCGCAGTCGACAGGCCGGGTTCGAGCTGACTCTTGATGCCCATCTGGTGAACCAGCGAGATCACGTTCTGCATGCCTTCCATCCGGCCGACCTCGACGGCCGGGATGTTGCGCGAGTACAAAAGCGCCTTCTGGGCCGGAATCGGGCCCATGGCTCCGTTGTCGAAATTCTTGGGCGCGTAGCCGCCGAAATTCGTCGGAGTGTCGTGGAGGGTCGTCGCCCACGTGATCTTCTTGTCACGCAGGGCCGCCTCATAGACGTAAGGCTTGAACGAGGACCCAGGCTGTCGCTTGGCCTTGACGACGTCGAACTGACCGGCGATCGCGTCGTTGCCGTAGTCCGCAGAGCCGACCCACGCGAGGATCTCACCGGTCTTGGGGTCGGCGGCCAAGAGAGCAGAGTTGTTGACATGCGTTGCGGCGAGGTCCTGGACGCCGCCCTTGACCGCCTGGTCGGCGATCTGCTGCAGATTCAGGTCCAGGGTGGTGTGCACCACGAGACCCCCCTGCTGGATGGCGGCGGACCCGAACGTCGCCTCGAGATTCCCGAGCACGTGGTCGACGAAATGCGGAGCCTTGCTCTGCCGGGCAGTGTTCTGGATCTGAAGCTGGGCCTTGACGTCATCGCTTGACGCCTTGGCTGCTTCGGCTGGGCTGAGCTTGCTCGTCGCGACCATGCCCTGGATGACATAGAGCTCGCGGTCACGCGCGAGGTTGTAATGAGAGACCGGGTCGTACGTGGTGGGGGCCTGGATCAAGCCGGCCAGGAACGCGGCTTGCGCCGGCGTGAGGTCCTTCGCATCCTTGTTGAAGTAGGTCTTCGCCGCCGCGCCGACCCCGTACGCGCCGTGACCGAAATAGACGCGATTCATGTACATGGTCAGGATTTGATCCTTCGAGTAACGCTGCTCGATCGCAGTCGCGAGCACCGCCTCCTGGACTTTTCGGGTCAGCGATCTTTGTGGTGTGAGCAGCTGCATCTTGACCAGCTGTTGCGTGATGGTGCTTCCGCCTTCGCGCACGCCGCGCGAGGTGACATTGACCCAGAGGGCCCGGGCGACCGCGCCGGGATCGACAGCGCCGTGGTCGTAGAAGTTGCGGTCCTCAGCGGCGAGCACCGCCGACTTCGCGTACGGACCCATATCCTTCAGGCTTACGTTCACGTGGTAGTGACCCTTCGGGTTCCAGTCCTCGATCAGCTTTCCGTTGCGATCGAGGACAACGATGTCTCCCGCCGCGAGCACGTCCTGGCTCGGATCAGGCAGGTCGCGGATAGCCCACAAGACATAGATAGACGTGAGGACCAAGAGGACGCCGATTCCTCCTGCTATCCATGCTCGCTTTGCCCACAGCCACTTGAATGGCTGGGACCAGGGAACTCGCTGAGCTCCCTCTTTGGGTTCGGAAATCACCCTTCGCGTTCCTCCTCAGAGGGCGCCTTTTCTGGGCCGTGACGGCCGCACACGTGGCGCTACGAGAGGGAAACGCCCCGAAAGTTCGCTCTACTCGGCAGGAAGGCTCTAGCTGAACTCCACGGCAATGTACGCGGCGCCATTTGCGGCGACGACCCAAGCAGTGCCCACATAGCGGTATGGACCGAGGATGTTGGCGCGATGACCGGCGCTGTCCATGAACATCTGGTTGAGCTTGCTGTCATTGATGCCGCCCGACCACCAACCGACGTTCTCACCTGCCTGGTGTCCGAGCCCGCAAGTGAGGTCAACGCTCGGTCCATTGGCGTGGGAGATGAAGCCCTGGGCAGCCATGCGATTCGCGTTGCTGACAGCGACGTTGTAGAGGCACTGGTTCCAGGTCAACGGACCAAGGCCGTTGGCGGCCCGGTCCTGATTGATAAGAGCCTGCTGCGTCGAACCGACGACGACAGCCGGCGGAGGCGGAGGCGGCGCCGGACGGGCAGGTGGTGGCGGCAGAGCGGCGGCCGGCGCTTCTGCCACGGCGGCAGGAGGTTCCGGCGTCGGAGTTGGCTCCGGAGTTGGACGCGTTTCCCGCCGCGGCGGATCGTTCGCGTCGACTTCGTGGAGAGAAGCAGCGGCCGGCTTCGCGGCGGTGAGAGCGTGGGTCGGGTTCCAGTGCGCGCGCGCCACCGACGTCGCGCCCACGGCGAGCGCCACGACAACCACGATTCCAGCAAGCCAGGACAGAATTCGCATAACCAGCCGCCGAGTCTGACGGAGGGCCTACGCGATCCCGGCGGGAATTGGGTAAAGGCTTGTAAAAGGTATCGATGGGGCGCACATCGCTCCCCTTCGAGTCTGTTAAGGCCTATTTGGGCAGGGGCGTCTTGAGCCGCTCGAAGGCGATGACCAAGAAGGTCTCTGCGATGCGTTCCCAGCCGCTCGTCTGAACCCACATGAACGACATCGCCCGCAGAGCCAGCTGGAGCGCTTCATATACCCCGAATCGCTGCAGCGTGGCTTCCGGCCGGAGCTCCCTGTACCTGCGAAGGAAGAGGTCTCGGGCCTCTTCGGCGGCCACCGTTTCGCGCCAGTCCGCGGGCGATGAAGGGATGAGGTAGGCGCAGTACTTCCCGAGGTCATAGCTCGTCTCGGCCTGTGCGAAGTAGTCGAAGTCCAGGAGTGTGAAGTGGTCGTTGTGAAACATGAACTGGTCGTACTTGAGGTCGCCGTGCGTCGGCAGCAGATCCTCTTCATCTGTCTTGCGCAAGCGATCGCGCATGTGCGTGACGAGATCTTTGAGCAAGAAGTGACCAGCCGGCAGCACGTACTTGAACTGCTCAGTCACACGGTCCAGCCGAGCGAGCTCGCGCTCGATCTCGATCCGCTCATCCGACTCGACGCCGGATTCGTGGATGACGGCCAGTGCCTCTGCGCCGGCGTTGGCGGCCATCATGAACTCGGTGCTCATGCGGTTTCCCTTCACAGGGCGTCCCTTGACGCTCTCCTCGAGCAACAGACCCATCTCATCGAAGTAGCCGAGCGGGCGTGGAAGGTTGAGGAGCCCTGGATATTCAGCCGCGGCGCGCCAGAGACCTTCGACCGCCTGGTAGGTCCGCCAGCCGCGCCCCCCCGGCTGAACTTTGCCGTACATCGTTGCCGGAGTGCCGTTCAGGTCCAGGGTGTAGCGCATGATGGCGCCGACCTCAGGCACATAGCGCACTCGCTCAATGCCAAGGCGGCCGGCCGTGGCCAGTATGTCCTTGGTGTTGGCGTCTTCTCCGAGCAGTAGCGCCGCCATTCTCACGGGATCGTTGGCTTGAGGCAGGTCGGGCATACCCGGGTCGAAGGGATAGAACCAGAAGGCATGCTGCGTCTCTGGAAACAGGCGTGGATAACCCACGCCGTTGATCGGATCGCAAGGGCGGCCGTCGCCGTACCGGATCAGGCGGTTGCTGAGCCTCTCCCAGGCATCCGCGTTCAGCGCGCCCTTGGCGACCAGCCGAAGACTGCGCTCTTCCCCGTCCTTATTGATGTCGACTTTGAACACGGACCAGTAAGAGTCGGGTGGTTCCAGCTTGTTTCCGCGGCGGCGGATCGACTCGATCTGCCAGCCGGTGCCGGCCAGAATTTCCTCGAGGAAACCGACAACCGAGTCTTCACTCGTTGCCGCGTCCATGGTTACTAGCGATGGTGTTTGCGTTGTCATGTCAAGGGATTGCCCTGATAGGGAACGCCGAGCGGGGCGTTCTGCGACATATCCCCGTCAAATTTGATGGGGCCCGTGTCCAGGATGACGGCGAGGCAATCGCTCATATCCACGTGGAGGTGGGCATTGGACACGCTCGGCGAATTTTTATCGAGTCGACCTGCGCTTATGAGGCGTTTAGTCGCCAACGCATTCGTTCTCATGGCGGGGGTCCTTCTCATGCTTGCGCGGACATCACCCGCGCTCGCCTCTGACAGCTCTCACGGTCAGGGCAAGGCACAAGACAGGACTAGCGCGTCCGCAGTAGTTCAGCGCAACGGCAGCCCCTCACATTCGAGTGACCAGCAGATAGGTGGGGGCGATGGCGACGACCACGATGGCTGGCGCGTGGCAGCGGCCAGGGCCGCGGCCGAGCAAGCCAAAGTGGCAGCTGCCCAGGCAGCGGCACAAGCGGCCGCCCAGGCGGCTGCTCAGGCTGCCGCGCAAGCTGTTGCTGAAGCACAGGCCCAGGCAGCGGCCCGGGCAGCTGCCGAAGCACAAGCCAAGGCTGAAGCACAAGTCGCGGCAGAGGCCCAGGCCAAGGCAGCGGCTCAGGCCAAGGCAGCGGCTCAGGCCAAGGCCGGCGCACCGGCCAAGGCAGTAGTGGTGCACACGAACCCGGCGCCTGCGGCCGAGTCGCACGACCAGAACCAGGGTCAGGCCAACAACCAGGGTGCGGTGAAGGCCCAGGGCAGCTCCAGCACCGCGCCGCAAGCGGAAGCAAAGGCCCAGGGCAGCTCCAGCACCGCGCCGCAAGCGGAATCAAAGGCTCAGGGCAGCTCCAGCACCGCGCCGCAAGCGGAAGCAAAGGCTCAGGGCAGCTCTAGCACCGCGCCGCAAGCGGAAGCAAAGGCTCAGGGCAGCTCTAGCACCGCGGCACAGTCGAACGCGAGTGCCGAGAGCGAGAACCACCCCGTCGTCGTCGCGAAAGCGACGGGTCACTCGGAGGACAAGTCGAACGTCGGCACGACAGTCAAGGCGAGCGGCGAATCTGAAGAGCACGTGACCGTCAAGGCGACCGGGCAGGCAGACCACCACGTCACCGTCCAAGTCGCCCCCAAGACGGTGGTTGACGCTGCCCTCAAGGCTCGGATCGAAGCCGCACTCCAGGGTACTTTGACTGCCTCGGAACGGGCATATCTGCAAGCCTCGCTTACCGCCAATCTCACCGCCCAGGAGCGCGCCGCTCTCGTGGCCTGGCTCGATGCTCACGTGAAAGTCGGGATCAGCGCCTCCTTCAAAGCTCAAATCGAAGCCGCTCTCAAGGGTCATCTAACGGCCCAGGAGCGCGCCTCTCTCCAGGCCGTGCTAACCGCTCACCTGACAGCTCAGGAGTGGGCAGCTATCGAAGCGTGGGTCCAGACTCTTCTGAAAGGCGAAGAGAACGACTCCATGAGCACCGGCAGCACCGGCAGCACCGGCAGCACCGGCAGCGCCGGCAAGAGCACCGGGCAGACGACCGGAACCGCGCCTGCCCAGCACAGCACGGGCAGCAACGGCAGCTCGGGCAGCGCCGGCAAGAGCACCGGAGCGACGACCGGAACCGCACCTGTCGTCCACAGCACGGGCAGCAATGGCAGCTCGGGCAGCGCTGGTGTCAAGAGCACCGGAGCGACGACCGGAACTGCACCCGTCATCCACAGCACGGGCAGCAATGGCAGCTCGGGCAGCGTCCTCGCCAGCACTGGCGCAACAACCGGGACCGCACCTGTCGTCCACAGCACGGGCAGCAACGGTAGCTCGGGCAGCGCCGGCAAGAGCACGGGAGCGACGACCGGAACCGCGCCCGTCGTCCACAGCACCGGTAGCACCGGCGGCAGCGTCGGCGCGAGCACCGGCGCAACAACCGGAACCGCGCCAGCCGTCCACAGCACGGGCAGCAACGGCAGCTCGGGCAGCGTCCTCGCCAGCACCGGCGCAACAACCGGAACCGCACCTGTCGTCCACAGCACGGGCAGCAATGGCAGCTCGGGCAGCGCCGGCAAGAGCACCGGAGCGACGACCGGAACCGCGCCAGTCGTCCACAGCACGGGCAGCACCGGCGGCAGCGTCGGCGCGAGCACCGGCGCAACAACCGGAACCGCACCTGTCGTCCACAGCACGGGCAGCAACGGCAGCTCGGGCAGCGCCGGCAAGAGCACCGGAGCGACGACCGGAACCGCGCCAGTCGTCCACAGCACCGGTAGCACCGGCGGCAGCGTCGGCGCGAGCACCGGCGCAACCACTGGAACCGCACCCGTTGTCCACAGCACGGGCACCAACGGCAGCGTTGGCAGCGTTGTCAAGAGCACCGGCGCGACGACTGGGACCGCGCCCGTCGTCCACAGCACGGGCACCAACGGCAGCGTTGGCAGCGTCGTCAAGAGCACCGGCGCGACGACTGGGACTGCGCCCGTGGTCCACAGCACGGGCACCAACGGCAGCGTTGGCAGCGTCGTCAAGAGCACCGGAGCGACCACCGGAACCGCGCCAGTCGTCCACAGCACGGGCACCAACGGCAGCGTTGGCAGCGTCGTCAAGAGCACCGGCGCGACGACTGGGACCGCGCCCGTCGTCCACAGCACGGGCACCAACGGCAGCGTTGGTAGCGTCACCGCCAGCGCAGGCAGCGCCGGCGGCGCCAGCGTTGAAACAGTGCCGGTGGTGACACCTCCGGGTGGCGGCACACCTCCGGGTGGCGGCACACCTCCGGGTGGCGGAACACCTCCAGGTGGCGGAACACCTCCAGGTGGCGGAACACCTCCGGGTGGCGGAACACCTCCGGGTGGCGGAACACCTCCAGGTGGCGGAACACTTCCGGGTAGCGGAACTGTTGCAGGAGGCGGCGTGGCGGGCGCGACGGCGACCGCAACCGAGACCGGCGGAGTTCTGGCGGCGACCGGGACCCCCATCGCAGGGGGCATCCTCGGCGCCATCATGCTCGCGATCGGCGGCATAGGACTGCGGATTCGCCGGCGACGATAACCGGCAACTAGCGGACCGGGCTCGCGACGTGCGGGCCCGGTTCTTTATTTCTGCCTGAGTTCAGCTTGAGTACGGAATGGATTCCGGGCGTTTCTTAGACGTGCCCGCCTCGCAAGAGGGGGGCACACCAGTTTTCAGGGCTTTTTCGTACATCGCCGCTTCTACCTCAGTTGTACGGCGACGAACTCCACCCCGAGGCGATTTCATGTATAGCGAGTAACTCGTCCTGGAGGGGACCGTGGAGATTGTTGCGCTGCCGTCAAACAGGCAAACGGCGCCGGCGCTCGCCGATGGAAACGGCGGGAAGCCGTCTGGCGAGCTTGCGCGTAAAACGGCGACGCGATCTGCGCAGAAGCTGGAGCGAGCCCAGCAGGCTGCATTCGCAGCCCTGGGCGCGGTTTCCTCCTATCTCGACGCCGACGAAGACCTCCCTGTCTTTTTCGGGCGGCTGAGCGAAACCGTCGCAGGCCTGGTCGGCGCGCGGCGAGCTGCTTTCTGGCGCCTCGGTCCCCGCGGCATTCTATCGCTGCAGCCGCACGCTTTCGGCTTTCCTGTCGATTCGCCGATCCATGAATTGAGAATCGAGCTCGGCGCCAACGATGGAAACATCATCGACCGCGTCCTCTTTCACGACGAGCTGGACCTGGACAAGGGCACATCGCCGCAACTGGACGCCCTCTGGCGCGAAGTCGGGCTACCCGGCATCAAAAACTCGATCGCGGTTTCCTGGCGAGCGGGCGACCGGCGCATCGGCGCCGTTGTTGCTTATGACGCCCGCCGCGGTTTCAACACCAACGACCTTTGGGTCCTCAGGCTCGCCGCCATGGCGACGGGGCTAGTGTGGCAGTACAAGGAAGCCGAGGACGAGCTGGGCTCCACGGCGGTCCGCCTCGAGGATGCTGTGGCTGCGCGGCGCCGGTTGATGAACAACATCGCGTCAGGCGGTGATGAAGCCCGCCGGCGCTTTGCGAGCGTCCTGCACGACGACGCGCTTCAGCTCCTCACCGCCGCAGAGCTGCAGGTCGAGAGGCTGCGCGCCGAAGCCAACGGGAGCCACCAGGCGGTTCAGTTCGATCAGCTCAAAACAACGCTCGGCAAGGTCGAGGACTCACTGCGCAGACTGCTGATGAACATGAGCACCGAGGTGCTCGAGCTCAACATCGATCTTCACCAGACGATCCGCGAACGCCTCGAGTCGGTCCGTCTCCATTCCGGGATCGAGACGCAGGTCGATCTTCGACTGCCCGAACGGGTGCCCGTGGCCATTCAGGCCATCCTGGTCAAAAACGTAGCCGAAGCGTTGACCAATGTCGAGAAGCACGCGCATGCGACCCGCGTTCTTGTCTCGGCAGAGGTTATCGATGGCGGATACAAAGTGGAAATCGTCGACGACGGCACGGGCTTTGTCGTCGCCGAGTCTGTTCATATGCCCGGCCATCTCGGAATGCTCGCGATGAGGGAGCGCGCGCAGCTCGCCGGCGGCTGGTTTCGTATCGAGAGTGAGCCCGGTGCGGGGGCAACTGTCGAATTCTGGGTTCCGCAGAGTCTGTGACGAGCGTCGAAGCATGAAGCGAATCGCCGGATCGAGCTGAAGGAGAAAGGAAGGGAAACCAATGGCCACGAAAGTCGCGAAAAGCGACACTATCGACAGTCGCGTAGCACTCAACGTGTTGACCGCGGTCAAACGCGGCGACTTCACGGTTCGCATGCCTTCGACCTGGACGGGGACCGCAGGCAAGGTGGCCGGCGCGCTGAACGAAGTCATCGAATCGAATCAGCGACTGGAACGGGAAATCCGGCGCTTGAGCAAGCGTGTGGGCAAAGAGGGCCAGGTCAAGCGTGCAGGGCTGGGTGACGCGGGCGGCGTATGGGCCTCCACTCTCGATGCGGTCAACGACCTGATCGAAGACCTGGTGCGGCCCAACACTGAGATGGCCCGCGTCATCAGCGCCGTCGCCAATGGCGACCTGACGCAGACGATGGCGCTCGAGATCGAGGGCCGGCGGCTGCAGGGCCAGTTCCTGGAGACGGCACGCACCGTCAACACCATGGTGAACCAGCTTCGCTCCTTCAGCTCCGAGGTGACTCGCGTCGCGCGCGAGGTCGGCACCGAAGGCAAGCTCGGTGGCCAAGCTCAGGTGCGGGGCGTAGGCGGTGTATGGCAGGACCTGACCGACAACGTGAACCTGATGGCCGGCAACCTGACGGGCCAGGTGCGCAACATCGCCGAGGTCACGACTGCTGTCGCCAACGGCGACCTTTCCAAAAAGATCACGGTCGAGGTCCAGGGCGAGATCCTCGAGCTCAAGAACACCGTCAACACCATGGTCGACCAGCTCAACGCCTTCGCCGGTGAGGTGACGCGTGTCGCACGCGAGGTCGGCACCGAAGGGAAGCTCGGCGGCCAGGCCGAAGTCCGAGGAGTGGCCGGCGTCTGGAAAGACCTGACCGACAACGTCAACCTGATGGCCGGCAACCTGACCGGCCAGGTGCGCAACATCGCTGACGTCACGACCGCGGTGGCGAACGGCGACCTGTCGAAGAAAGTCACCGTCGACGTTCGGGGCGAGATCCTCGAGCTCAAGAACACCGTCAACACCATGGTCGACCAGCTCAACGCCTTCGCCAACGAGGTGACTCGTGTCGCGCGCGAGGTCGGCACCGAAGGAAAGCTCGGCGGCCAGGCCGAAGTCCGAGGAGTGGCCGGAGTCTGGAAAGACCTGACCGACAACGTCAACCTGATGGCCGGCAACCTGACCGGCCAGGTGCGCAACATCGCTGACGTCACGACCGCTGTAGCGAATGGCGACCTCTCGAAGAAAGTCACCGTCGACGTTCGGGGCGAGATCCTCGAGCTCAAGAACACCGTCAACACGATGGTCGACCAGCTCAACGCCTTCGCCAACGAGGTGACTCGCGTCGCGCGCGAGGTCGGTACCGAAGGCCGTCTCGGCGGTCAAGCGGAAGTGAAGGGAGTCGGCGGCGTCTGGAAGGACCTGACCGACAACGTCAACTTCATGGCCGGCAACCTCACAAGCCAGGTCCGCAACATTGCCGATGTCACGACCGCAGTCGCCAACGGCGACCTGTCGAAGAAGATCACCGTCGACGTTCGGGGCGAGATCCTCGAGCTCAAGAACACCGTCAACACCATGGTCGACCAGCTCAACGCCTTCGCCAACGAGGTGACTCGCGTCGCGCGCGAGGTCGGTACCGAAGGCCGTCTCGGCGGTCAGGCGGAAGTGAAGGGAGTCGGCGGAGTCTGGAAGGACCTCACGGACAACGTCAACTTCATGGCCGGCAACCTCACAAGCCAGGTTCGCAACATCGCCGATGTCACGACCGCGGTCGCCAACGGCGACCTGTCGAAGAAGATCACCGTCGACGTTCGAGGCGAGATCCTCGAGCTCAAGAACACTGTCAACACCATGGTGGACCAGCTCAACGCCTTCGCCAACGAGGTGACTCGCGTCGCACGCGAGGTCGGTACCGATGGCAAGCTCGGCGGCCAGGCCAACGTCAAGGGCGTCGCGGGTGTCTGGAAGGACCTCACCGACAACGTCAATACGATGGCGAGCAACCTGACCGACCAGGTGCGTGGCATCGCCCGCGTGGTCACGGCGGTCGCCAACGGCAACCTGAAGGGCAAGCTCACGCTCGAGGCGAAGGGCGAGATCGCAGAGCTCGCCGAGACCATCAACAGCATGACCGACACGCTGGCCGTGTTCGCCGACCAGGTCACCAGCGTCGCTCGCGAGGTGGGCGTGGAGGGAAGGCTCGGCGGCCAGGCGCGAGTCCCTGGCGCCGCGGGCACGTGGCGCGACCTGACCGACAACGTGAACCAGCTGTCCGCCACTCTCACAACTCAGGTGCGTGCGATCGCCGAGGTGGCGACTGCCGTCACCAAGGGCGACCTCACCCGATCCATCGGGGTTGAGGCTAGCGGAGAGGTGGCAGTCCTCAAGGACAACATCAACGAGATGATCGGCAATCTCAAGGTCACGACCGAGAAGAACACCGAGCAGGACTGGCTCAAGACGAACCTCACCCGTTTCACCCGCATGCTGCAGGGACAGCGCGACCCGATGACCGTCTCCAAGATGGTCCTCTCCGAGCTGGCGCCGCTGGTGAATGCGGAGCACGCCGTCTTCTACGGCATGGTCGGATCCAACGGCCAGCCCGCCCACCTGGCGTTCCAGGCCGGCTACGCGTACAAGCAACGCAAAGGCATTCCGAAGGAATTCCACCTCGGCGAGGGCCTGGTCGGGCAGTGCGCTGTCGAGAAGCGCCGCATCGTCATCACCCAGGTCCCAGCCGGCTACATTCGGATCAACTCCGCTCTCGGCGAGGGGACGCCCGCCAATATCGTCGTGCTTCCTGTTCTCTTCGAGGGTGAGGTCCGGGCAGTGATCGAGCTCGCGTCATTCAAGCCGTTCAGCCCAACTCACATGGACTTCCTCGACCAGCTGATGGAGAGCATCGGAATCGTGCTCAACACCATCGATGCGAACAGCCGGACCGAGGACCTTCTCAAGCAATCGCAGTCTCTGGCCAATGAGCTGCAGAGTCAGCAAGACCAGCTGCAGCGCACCAATGACGAGCTGGCCGAGAAGGCGCGTCAGCTGGTCCAGCAGAACGCTGAGATCGAGCAGCGGAGAGATGAGGTTGAGGCGGCCAAGACCCTCGTCGAGGAGAAGGCCGAACAGCTCGCGCTGACCTCTCGTTACAAGTCCGAGTTCCTGGCCAACATGTCGCACGAGCTGCGTACACCGCTGAACAGCCTCTTGATCCTGGCCCAGGAGCTGACGGCCAACCCCGACGGCAACCTCCTTCCGAAGCAGATCGAATACGCCACGATCATCAGGTCTTCCGGCACCGACCTGCTGAAGCTGATCAACGACATTCTCGACCTGTCCAAGATCGAGTCCGGCACGGTGACGCTGGACATCGCCAACTGGCCGCTGGGAGAGCTTAAGCCGATGCTGGACCGCACTTTCCGGCACGTCGCAGAGGCCACCAAGCTTTCGTTCGCGATCGATCTACGGGCAGGTTTGCCCGACACCATCCCCACAGATCCGCAGCGCCTGCAGCAGATCCTCAACAACCTGCTCAGCAACGCCTTCAAGTTCACCGAGAAGGGCCGAGTGGAGTTCGTCGCCCAGGTCGTCGACTCTGGGTGGACCCCAGGCCACGAGGTGCTGAGCCGAGCTCCGGAGGTGGTGGCCTTCAGCGTCATCGACACCGGCATCGGCATTCCGGCGGAGAAGCAACAGTCGATTTTCGAAGCATTCGCGCAAGGCGACGGCACGACCAGCCGGAAGTACGGCGGTACCGGCCTAGGGCTTTCCATCTGCCGAGAGCTCACGCGGCTGCTGGGGGGTGAGATCAAGCTGGAAAGCGAGGTCGGCGTCGGCAGCGCGTTCACTGTGTACCTGCCGGTCGCGACGCCGGCGCAAACGCGGCGCCAGGTGGTGTTCGGGACCAGCAATGGACGATCGGAGGGATCGCACGGATCAACAAGACGGGCACCCGAGCCTGCGGGAGCCACTGTCGCTCTCGGAGCGGGCTGGCATGTCGAAGCCACCCAGGCTGTCGCCGAACCCGAGCTGGAGGAGCGGCAGAAGACGGTGCTGGTAGTCGAGGACGATGCCTTCCAGCGACAGCACATCGTCGAACTGATGGAACCGATCAACGCTCGCACCATCGGAGTCGGAAGTGGTGAGGAAGCCCTCGCTTTGTTGGAGGATCAGAAGTTCGACTGCGTCGTGCTCGATCTGGGCCTGCCTGGTCTGAGCGGCTGGCAGGTCATCGACCACATTCGCGGCAACAGAGAGCTTCGTTCTGTACCCCTGCTCGTCTACACGGCAAGGGATCTGACCAAGAGAGAGGAGCTGAAGCTCAGTCGGGCGACGAAGTCAATTGTGGTCAAGGAGGTCAGATCGCCGGAGCGCCTCAAAGAAGAGGTCACGGCGATCCTGGACGAGCCCGCGACTTCTGGCACGTCGGCGCAGCAGGGGTCCAACGGCACCGAATTCGACGATTCGCCGCTGGTCGGCAAGAAGGTGCTGGTGGTCGACGATGACATTCGCAATATCTTTGCTCTCACCGCCATGCTCGAGCGACACCACATGGACGTCATTTCGGTGGACTCCGGCAAAGACGCAATCGAAACGCTGGAGGAGCGCAGCGATATCGATATCGCGTTGGTCGACGTGATGATGCCCGAGATGGACGGCTACATGACGATGACCAAGATGCGGGAGCTCGAGACGTTCCGCAACAGCCCAATCATCGCTCTGACCGCCAAGGCAATGATGGGAGATCGTGAGAAATGCATCGAAGCAGGCGCGTCCGATTACATCGCCAAGCCCGTGAACACCCTGGAATTGCTGTCAATGCTCAAGTCGTGGCTCGCGCATTGACCTCGAGAGAAGGCACAGCCCTTCGGATGGAGGCCCCTGAAGCCGGGCTCGAGGAGATCGAGATCCGGCTTCTTCTCGAAGGGATCCGTCTTTGCTATGGGTACGACTTTCGCGAATACGCGCTGCGCCCGCTTCGCCGCAGCATCGCCGATGCAATGAGGGTCGAGGGCGTGTCTACCATCTCCGCCTACCAGGACCGAATCCTTCACGACGCATCCTGCATGCACAGATTCCTCGGCGCGGCAGGAGTCAGCGTCACAAGCATGTTCAGGGAGGCCGCGCTCCTGCGCTGCATCCGTGAAGAGGTCATCTCGTTCTTTCGTACCTACACATCAGTGCGCATCTGGATGGTTGGTTGCGCAACCGGCGAAGAGGTCTACTCACTTGCGATCACGCTGGAGGAAGAGGGAGTCCTTCGCCGGGCCAGCATTTACGCCACCGATCTCAATGAGGATGCCCTTGCCGTAGCTCGGACTGGTGCCTATCCACTCGATCGTGTGCGCACGTACGAGAACGGGTACGTCAGCTCCGGTGGACACGGCAAGCTGTCGGACCACTACAACGTCTCCGGTCGCAGCGCGCGTTTTCACCGCAACCTGCAAAACAACATCACGTGGGCGCGGCACAACCTCGTCACGGACGCCTCTTTCAACCAATTCCACCTGATCATCTGCGCCAACGTGCTGATCTACTTCCGGCCGTCGCTGCAGGAACGTGCACACCGGCTGTTCTTCGACAGTCTCGTGCGATCTGGCTTTCTCGCCCTCGGCCAAGGCGAATCCCTGGTCTTCGCACCCGAAAGCAGCAGCTATCAACAAGTTCGGAATGGCGTGAGCCTGTTCCGAAAGATCCGATGAAAACCACCATGTCACGGAGAAACGTTGAGGAATCGGATGCCAAACCCCAAACGGCAGTGAGCATCCTGATCGTTGACGACGACTCCACCAAGCGCTTCGCCCTCAAGACGATTCTTGCTCCTCTGGGTGAAGACGTGGTCGAGGCGTCGTCAGGAGCTGATGCATTGAGGCAGCTGCTCCGGCAGGAATTCGCGGTGGTTCTGCTCGATGTCCGCATGCCGGTGATGGATGGCTTCGAGACCGCCCATCTGATCCGCCAGCGTCCGCGCTCGGAGCTGACTCCAATCATCTTCGTGACCGCATTGGGGCAGACCGAGACCGACATGGGTCGGGGCTACGATCTCGGTGCTGTCGATTTCGTGTTCGCGCCTGTAGTGCCCGCCATCCTCCGCGCCAAAGTCGCTGTTTTCGTCGAGCTGTATCGAGCGCAGCAGGAGCTGCGCCGTTATCGAAGCCGGCTCGAAACACTGGTCGAGGAACGCACCACTGCCCTGACCGCGATCAACCGCGAGCTGGAGGCGTTGAGCTATTCCGTCTCACACGACTTGCGAGCGCCGCTGATCGCATTCGACGGACTGAGCAAGTCGCTCCTGGACGACTACGGCGACAGGCTGGACAAGAGAGGCAAGGATTATCTGAAGCGGATGCGGACCGCGAGCCAGCGCATGACATCCGTCTTCGATGGCCTGCAGACCCTGTTTCGACTGACAAGTGGAGAGGTGCACCGCGAGCAGCTCGATGTCACGGAGATGGCCAAGGAGATCGTCGGCGACCTGAAGGTGAGCAACCCTGACCGGAACGTCCAGATTGAGATCGCGAATGGGATGAAGGTGACGGGTGACAAGCGGCTCATCCGCATCCTGCTCGCCAACCTGCTCACCAACGCGTGGAAGTTCAGCAGCACGAAGCCCGCGCCCAAGGTCACGGTTGGCACGGAAATGGTGGACGGCGAGTCCCGCATCTTCGTGATGGACAACGGGGTTGGCTTCGACATGATCTCCGCACACCGCCTCTTCGGAGCGTTCCAGAGGCTGCACAGCCAGAGCGATTTCGAAGGGGCAGGGATTGGGCTCGCAACGGCGCGACGGATCGTCAACCGCCACGGCGGCCGGATCTGGGCCGAGGGCACTGTGGGCGAGGGAGCAACCTTCTACTTCGTGATCTAAGAAGACGTGGCCGGACGGCGGCGGCTGTGCGTTCTAGGTGACAGATGGCAGTTGAGCGTTCTATACCGTCCGCCCTTGGAGGCGGTCATCGGCGCTTCCACGCGATGCGCATGTTGTGGCTGGCTTGCGTCGTCGGTGGGCTGTTTCTCCTTGCCAACTTCGCCTACGGAATGTTCTCCGGATACAGCGAGCAGCAGCGCCTGAACCAGCAGTGGCAGGCTGAGATGAGGACGCAGCCGCCCGCGCCCGCGCCCCAAGAGACCAGCGACCCGCCCAAGATCGACCCCACCCTGAAGCAGCCCAAGGATGGAATCGACTTCGCGATCCGGGTACCGAAGCTGAACTACTTTGCCGCCGTGAAGGAGGGGGTCGACGCGGGAGTCCTTTACGCCAGTCCAGGGCGCTATCCGTCGACGGTTTGGCCGGGCGATCAAGGGATGGTTGGGGTCGCGGCCCACAACGTCTACTGGATCAACTTTCCACAGCTGGCCGCCGGTGATGAGGTGGAAATCGAGACCAGGTACGGGCTGTACAGATATCGAGTGACGGGGAGCCAGGTGGTGAACCCTGACAATCGCACGATCATCATGTCCAACGCGGACGGCTACCACCTGACGCTGACCACATGTTGGCCGACCTGGGCCGGGGCTTTCGCCAAGCAGCGGTTCGTGATCTTCACGGAGCAGGTGTGGCCGGTGCCGCCCTACCAACGCATCAACGCGGGCGCGGCCGGTTCGCCCTGAAACCGTCAGTTCGCTCGGCGCCCATCCTTGAAGATGATCACGGTCGGGATAGATCGGCCTACTTGGTTGCAAGAGCCACTGTGAAATGTGCGACGCGTTCGTCGAAGCGAGTCAGCAGCTCACGAACGACCGGCTCGACGACGGCCGACTCGTAGTTCTCTCCCGCGAATGCCTTCACCGAATCGATCGAGGCCCATACGGTGGCGACCACAACCTCGGTTTCGTCCCGTCCGGTTCGGGTCAGGACCCTGGCTTCGACAAACCCGCCGATTGAGCGGAGATGCGGAAGGACCGCATTCTGGAAGTGTTCGCGGCAATAGCGGTCGACACCGGCTGGAGTTCCATATCCCTTCCAGACGCGGATGATCTGACTGGCCATCGCCTATGCCAGCACGCCTTCGATGATGTGCAGCTCACCCATGACGGGGATGCACCTGGTGAGCTCGAAGCCGGCTGCCTCATACAAGGCGCGATACTCCGCCTCGGTTCGCTCGGATCCACCGACGTTGATCAACATGTTGATGTCCTGCGTCTTGCCGAATGACGGCTCATTGCCTGGCGGCATGATTGCTTCGACAACCAGCAGGCGCCCGGCGGCGCTCATGGCGCGGCGGCACGAGCGCAAGATCGCCATGCATTCCTCATCGTCCCAGTCATGGAGGATGTACTTCAAAAGGTAGGCATCGTAGCCGTCGGGCACGGAGGCGAAGAAGTCGCCGCCGATCGCCTTGCACCGCTCGCTCAGGCCGGCGTCCGAAATGGCCGCGGTCGCCTTCGCCGCAACAGCCGGTTGGTCGAACACCGCACCTTTCAAATGGGGGTGGGCCGTCAGGATTTCGATGGCGGACACTCGTTGGCCGCCTCCCACGTCGATGATCGACGCCATGGACGAGAAGTCGTACTTGCCGGCAACCGCGCGCGCCACAGGCCTGGTTTGGGAGGTCATCAGCTGGTCGAACAGCGCCTGATCTGCGGGATGCTGCCTGTTGTATTCAAAGAAATCCACACCATGCACTCGATCGAAGGCCGTCTCACCCGTTCGAACTGTGTGCGACAGATTTCCCGCCGCCTGCCAGGAGGCCGCGCGACCTAAGAACAACACCTGGAGCCGCAGGGGTCCGCCTTGCTGGAGAGCCGCTGCCCTCGGCGTCAATTCGAACCGGCCATCTTCTGTCTCCGCGAACACGCCCTCACTCGACAGCAGTCGAAGGACGCGATAAAGCGAAGGCGGATGCGTTTTGGTCGTGGCGGCCAGATCGGCGACGGTGCGCGGGCCGCTTGCGAGCAGATCTGCGATTCCCAACTCAGCGGCGACATAAATCGCGCGGCTGACCCAGAACCCGCGGAACAACCGGACCAGCTCGTCGGCTGGCGTGCTTGGCCACGCTGCCATTTGTGGGCCTCCTTTGCAGATTGGAAACTCGGCAAGCCGCAATGCCGAGTGAGGCTCTCATCCTAAGGTTGCACGGGTTCAGAACGAAACGGGTTTGATGCGACTCCCTATCCAGGTCGCCCTGCCACCTGGGTTGAAATTCGACGCTCCAGCCGGTTGAACGTCGAACCGCGCGCGGGCCGTCATCTGATCATCTGTTTGGTCGACAGTCGGGATTGCGCGAACGCGCAGTCGGAAGTCAAGCTGGCCAGAGGCCTTGAAACGAAGGGCGTGATTGACATCACACTCTCTCCTTTCATGTCCCCAGCGCGGGATTGACGAGTTTCCACGTGTGGCCACCATCGGATGTCACGGCCAGCACCTGGTCGTTGGCGTCGGCAAAGCCGGGGGTGTTGAAGCTCCATGTTGCGTTTCTCGACTGCATCACCATCCCGTGCTTGTCGTCGGCGAAGAGAAGACCACTAAAGGCACGACCGATGGGGACCCCCTGCTGGACGAGTGCCCAGCTCTGACCACCATCCTTGGAGCGATATAGCGAATCCTTGCCACCTGACATCTTCGTCCACCCAGGGGGTGCGACAAGCGCCCACAGATTGCTGGCATCCGAGAAGGTCAGCGACATCGTGATGCTGCTGCCGGGCAGAGGCGGCAACGCCTGCCAGGTGGCGCCGCCGTCCGAAGTGGACACGACTGTGGGACCGCTCGGGCCGCTGGGAGTTTTACCTCCGCCGCTGCCATAGACCTGCATGAAGCCATGCTTGGGGTCGACAAACGTCGGCAGCTGAACGCTGCACTCGCACGGAAGGGTTACAGACTGCGCCGTCCAGGTGGCTCCGCCGTCTTTGGTGACGAGGAGCTTGGACGGGACGCAGCCGATCGCCATCCAGCCGGCGGTTGCCGATGAAAAGGTGATCTGGCCGAGCTGCGGCTGTCGGCAGTTGGGGGCGAGAGGAAGGCCTTTGGACACTGACGCGTCGATGGTGGCGACGCGACGCCATGTGAGTCCTCCATCTGACGTCGTGAAGAGATACTCGACGTTGATCTCCGGCCCCCACGAACTGGGAGTCTGAATGCCCGCCGGGACCGCCAGCCATCCAGACTGCGCCGTCGGAAATCCCATTTGAAGGGTGCCCGTCCGGTATCCCGAAGGAAGGTCGAGAGCAATCGGTTTCGACTGCAGCCACGTCTTGCCGCCGTCACTGGTTGCAAATGCTGTGATGTGGTCACTGCAGGTAGTCGTCGAGCCGTAGATACCGGCCTGCCACGCGTGGTCACCGTCGAGGTAAACATCGACGTAACCGGGCGGGTAGAGCGGTGTCGAGGCGCCCTCGCGCAGTCCAGCTGAAGAGACATCCCGCCAGTGGGCGCCGCCATCGGTCGTACGAAGCGCGCCCCTCGCCCAGGCTGTGGTTGCGTTTGCGAATTTCATGGGTGTCAGCGGATAGTTGCCGTTGCCAAGCTCGACGTATTGAGCTTTGCACGGTTGGGTCGCGACCTGCTTTGTCAGCACCTTCCATGACCGCCCGCCATCCTCGGTCCCGAACAGTTGAAACTGGGGGCCAAAGTTATCAGGCGACACCTGAGGACCAGACAATGGACCGAGGGCAGCAAAGCCGATGTTGGCATCGACGAACTGCACCGCGTAGATCGGGTAGTACGTGTTTTTCTGGGAGGTGGAGGTAGCGAAGCCAGGCCGGCCGAGCAGCGACCACGACCGACCGCCATCCGTCGTTCGATAGACGGCGGTGTCGTAGCTCGTGGGCAGTTGCTCTATCGATACGAGCCAGCCATGGTTCGCGTCGGTGAATGAAAAATGCCTCGATGCTCCCGCCGGAAGCTGGTACTGCGCCCAGTTCGCGCCGCCGTCCGTTGTGGCCAGCATCACGGCCGATTGCTGGCTGGTGACTATCGCATGGGTGGAGTCAAAGAAGGTGGGCTGCGAGAGGTAACACTGGCCGCAGTCGGGAAGCTGTTGCGGTCGCCAGGTCGCACCGCCGTCTTGCGTCGTCAAGAGCGTCTGCGCCGGGCAGCCGACCATCAACGAGCCGGTTGTCGCCGAGGTGAACTTCATGGATCCGAGGGAGTAGGAGTTCGGACGGCATGCCGCTATAGGGTTCAAAGCGGAGCTGCCCGGGTTGGTAGTCACAAGGTTCCAGTGCAACCCGCCATCGGCAGTGGAGTAGAGCGTGGTTGGCGTGACCATAATCCCAGGCGTACCGCTTGCGTTTGGCGGTGATACAACCAGCAGCCAGCCATGCTGCGGATCGACAAAGTCCAGGTACTTTCCTGAACAGCACACGTTGAAGATGTCATCCGTTGGCTTCTCGGTCTTGACTGGAACGGCGCCTCCCTGCTGCCACGTCCTGCCGCCGTCGCTGGTTCGATACGTCGTGATCTGGCTCACGCACGCACTCGCGGTTCGCGAAACCTCAGCGACCCACGCACGCGTCGGATCGAGAAAGAATTCGCCGTGGTGCCATGTTCGGTTCTGTACGGATGGCGGCGATACGTCAGTCCACGTGCGGCCGCCGTCTGCGGTGCGGAGAATGCCCATCGATTCAACCCGCGGCCAGCGACAGTCAAGTGTCGACCCGCCCGCAAAGGTAGGCTGGGCGCCAAGAGAACATTGCGCCACCGCCCAACCAGTCGTCGCGCTCGTCATCTTGAGGCCGAAATACTGCTGAATCGTTTCGTCCTGTGCCCCCCGGGTGCAGGTGTCTGCAGACGACTTAGAGGCGATGCCCGGCGTGACATTCGGCGTCGTGGTCGGCTTCGCCGTCATGGCCTGACACGAAGCCAGGACTGGGAAAACAATCAGAAACAGCGCAATTGCCTCGAATCGAGTCCTTCCCTTCATTTCACTCCTCACGAGATCTGCGGGTGAACGTCCTTCCACGTGCGGCCGCCGTCGGTGGTGACCAGCAGTTCCAAACCTCCCTGCGGCAGTTGGAACGTCGACTGGAGGATGAACCCAGTTCGCTGATCAATGAAGATCACCTGGGGGCTGTACATGAGCACTGGCAGGTCCCTCGTCAGCAGCGTCCAGGTGTTGCCACCGTCACTGGACTTGTAGAGCGCCTGAGCAGCAACCTTTGCTTCGGTGGTCAGTATCCAGAAATTGTTCGGATCGAGGAAATGGAAGGTGACCGGGTATCCCGCCGGCAGGCCCGGCAGCATCTGCCACGACTTGCCGGTATCCGAGGTCGCCACCAAATAGCTGCCCGATGTACTGGTGTTGCCCTCGAACGTCTGACCGCCCACCCAGGCGAAACCTCGGCTCTCGAAGAAAGCAGTGGACAGCACTGAGAATGAGTTACCGGATTGCTCCGGCAGCTGCATGTTGTTCCAGGTCTTACCGCCATCGCGGGTTACGGTCAATGTGGCTGTGCGTCCCGACGAATTACGGCACCCACCGAGAAAACCGGTTGTTTGCGAGATGAAGGTCATCCCGCAGGTTGAGGACATGATCGGCAGTTGTGAAACCAGCTTCCAATGCCGTCCCCCATCAGCAGTGGAGTAGACAAACCAATCCGGAGCAATTCGACCGCCACCCAGCACCAACATCCATCCGTGTTGTGGGTCGATGAAGGCCAGCTGGAGCTGCATGTAGGTGTCCAACTGGACCGCGGCCGATATTGGGGCGGACTCGTCCCATGTCCAGCCACCATCGGATGTGACGAAGACGCTGACGTGATCGAAGCACGAGGTGGCTGAGCTGTAAGTCCGGGCCACCCATGCGTGATTGGAGTCGAGGAAGAACTCCGTGTAGCTCGGCGGATACGGCCGGGCACCCGCGTCGCTTGGGGCGTCGTATCGCATCGCAGGCGGCGCAACATCACGCCAATGAGCCCCGCCATCGGTTGTGCGCAGGACCCCGGTGGACCAGCCTGTCAACGCGCTGGTCATCTTGCCGGTGCCTTGCCCAAGCCCCCCATTTGAACTTGACGTCCATGAAGGGCACCCTGAAGTAGCCTGCCCGGTTCTTGGATGCTTGACCGGAACCGTTCGCTGCGAGTACGACCTCGCCGCGTAGAGAACGACTGCCACCATCGCAATGGCGAGGAGCACTGCCACCGCGGGGACCAGCCATGCGGTCGGCACCGCCGGCCGTGTCCGCTCGACGTGGCGGCGCGCGCGGAAACCTTCCCGGACAGATGTAGAGAGCCACGGCGCCGGTGGCAACACAGCGTCGTACGCGCGGTGAAATTCGGCTCGCAGTCTACGGTCTTCCACGGTGGGCCTCCATCCGCCTTTTGAGTTCGTGAGTGGCTCGCAACAGCCGGCTTTCTGCGGCATGTTCGGTGGTGCCGGTCACAGCAGCGATTTCGTCCAGGGGCAGGTCGAGGTACCAGTGCAGAATTAGCACCAGCCGCTTTCCCGGATCCATTGAGCGCAGGGCTTTCCGCAGCTCGACCCCTTCCAGGACGGCGTCGTCAGCTGCATCCGTGGCGACCTCTGGGGCATCGGTGCGCAACACCGACCACCAGCTCGACCGCCTCGTTGAGCGGCACTGGTTGGCCACGATGGCCAGGAACCAGGGACGCATGTCTGACCCCTCGCGCAGCTGGGAAACCTTTCGCCAGGCCTTGAGCGCCGCTTCCTGGACGGCGTCTTCGGCGGCGTGGTGGTCGTGCAGCATCACGAACGCCAACCGGTAGGCCTGTTGAAGCAGCGGCTCGAGCAGAGTCTCGAACGCCGAATCGTCGCCCTGTTTAGCCGCCTGGACCAGCGGCAGCGAGGCAGGCTGCACGGCCATTCCTATCCCCTAGACGTGCCGAAGGGCCGGATCTCCGTCAGCGCAATTGTTGACGGAAAACCGGCTGGCGGACGCGTACTGCTAGCAGGGAGCCGTAATTCGGCCCTAATTCACAGGAGGAAGAGGCAATGCTGACGGCAAAAGAAGTGCTCCACAGGACGGTGGACGCGTGGAACGCCGGCGATGAGGCCGGGGTCCTCGCCCAGGCCGCTCCAGACGTGGAACTGAGATCGTCTGGAGGCCTGGACTACAGCGGCGTGGAGGGCTTTCGGCAGTGGTACCGCCTGTGGGCCGACGCTTGCCCAGACCGGATCGTCCGCTACCACAACCTTGTTGCCGAGGGAGAACAGTTGATCGGCGAAGGCACCTTCACCGGGACACATACCGGTGTCCTCCATCTCCCGACCGGCGACATCCCGCCCACCGGACGACGCGTCTCGGCGGACTACGTCGCCGTGCTTCGAACGTCAGGCGGAAAGATCACCTACATGCGCCATTACTTCGACGTCATGGACCTGATGGCCCAGCTCGGCCTTGTCGGCGCCGAAGCCAAGGTCTAAGGCAAAGTAATAAAGGAGGTCGCAATTATGTTCGGCGTCCACTTCCTGCGTCATTTCCGGTTGTTCTTGCCGATAGGTACTGGTGTCGCTTTACTCGCGCTCCTCGCGGTCGCGCCCGCGTCGGCTAATGAGGGCAAAGCCTTCACCGGGGTGAAGGACTGCAACACCGTATCCGCACCAGGGGAACCAGACTTCTGCGTGATCACGGCATCGAACCTCAAGATCCTGCGGAACGCAAGGATGTATTACACCAATCCAGTCGTCGCTGACGGCGTTCTCAGGAGCCCGATAACCCTTAAAGCCCTCGATGAGGAAGGGAGCACGGCGACCGGACGCTGCACGTTCCACTTCGTGCCGGTGACCGGCCACTGCGAGTTCTGGAGCGGGACCGGCGAATTGGCCGGCTTCCACGCCAACATCATCGTTACCGGGGTGATCCCGGATACGAACGTGTACACGCTCACGGGAACGTACTGGTTCGAGCGTGACGAAGACGACGACTGAGGACGACTACAGCCTGGCGCGGCGGGCGTTAACCACCACGACTCCCCCGTGGTGGCCGCCCGCCTTAGCCGTCGCCACGTTGCTCGTTGCATCGCTGGTCAGCATCCCGAGTGCATGTAGTGCGTCTTCAACGCAGACCGTGATCGTTTCGCCGACACCAGACTCCGGTACGCGAAACTACATTGCCCTCGTTCATGACTACTACGACCAATACGTGACCGCTCGGGGTCGCGGCTACAGCTACTGCGTCGTGACACCGATAGACCCCCCAAAGTGTCGAGAACGAGCCATAGCGATGGTCGCCGTGCACGAAAAGTTCTTGAAAGACCTGGACAGTACTCCGGCGCCGCCAAAGTTCGTCGCGGAGGACCGCGCTATTCGCAGCCAGCTGCCAAGGGCAATCGCTGACTTGAAGGCAATGATCGCTGCTGTCGAAGCCGGGAACGAAAGCGCATTAAGCAGAGCAGCCTCTGCCTACATCCAGGACATGATTCCTACCGTCACCCACGCCTTGCACACCATTGACCCCAGTTGGCCGGACGAATGAGAGCCAAAGCGCTCTTTGTCCTCGGATTGGTTGGACTTGTCGCAGTCGCTTGCGGCACGAACACGAACGTCGCTTCTTCGCCAACAACTACAAATGGGCCGCAACGCATGACGCTAAACGTCAGCGGCCTGGAACGTGCCTACTACGTCCTTGATCCTCCTAACCGGAAGGGCCGGGTGCCATTGGTTATCGCCCTCCACGGTGGCACCGGATCCGCCCAGGCCTTTGAGCGCAACAGCAGGTTGGACGAGGAGGCGCGGCGAACTGGGTTCATTGTCGTCTACCCAGATGGAGTCGATAGGGCCTGGAATGCGGGGAAGTGTTGCGGAAATGCCGACGATGTGGGGTTCATAAGGCAGGTGATTGACCGCTTAGTGAGCACGGGTCGAGTCGACACGAGTCACGTGTTCGCGACGGGCCTCTCCAACGGCGGGATGATGGTTCACAGGCTGGCGTGCGAGGTCGCTGACCGAATTTCGGCAGTTGCGTCTGTGGCAGGCGCGCTGACTGTCGACGCATGCTCCCCGACACGACCTGTGTCCGTTCTGGAAATTCACGGCACTGCTGATGATGTTGTGCCCTTCGGAGGCGGGAAGGGTTCGGAGGGGATCGCATACCCGTCAACGCCCTCCACCATGAAGCGCTGGGCGGACTTGGACGGCTGCAGCCCATCTGTCAGCCTGAGCGGCTCTGGCCAAATCTCAAATTGGTACGGATGTCTTGCAGGGGTATCTGTAGTTCTTTACTCAGTGGCCGGCGGCGGGCATATCAACTGGTTCAACCCCGCGAATGGGGATCCGGACGCGAATAAGGTTGTCTGGGATTTCCTCAGCCGGGTTCCCTCGCGCGAGTAAACAGATACGCCTTCACCATGGTCCTTTCAAGTGCGTGTGATGCGTAGGTCGTGACGTTCGTCACATAACCTCCAAGCGGCTTCCGCTAGGTGGCTAGCTGAGGCACGGCCAACCGGCGCGTACCAGTATCCGAGAGAGGCAAACATCTTGGACCGCGCCCCTTGACGCCGGTGGACAGAGCCGAATGCAAATCGTGCCGGAAACGGCTGTCTGGATAATCATTATCCCCGCGGCGAGGGGCTTGCCACAAGCCCCGGCCGCCGTGCGAGACTGCGCTTCCACAGCCCGGTTCTTCGGGTGAGACGAAGGAGGTGCGGCCTCGCCTAACGATCGCCGTCCCTTAGCCGACTACTACTTCGTGCTCGGCGTCCCGCCGGATGCAACGGAGACGGAGTTGCACGCCGCCTGGCGGCGCCAGCTCAAGTACTGGCACCCTGACCGCGGCAACCATCCGGACGCGCTCGAGCATGCGAAGTTGATCAACTTGGCGCATGACGTTCTGACCAACAGCACCAAACGCGCGGCATACGACCGACAGCGGGCAGCCGTTGGCTGGCGCCCATCCGCATCAGCCCCGTCGTACGGCCGCCCGGTCCAATGGAAGTCGGTAAGCCGCGAGGTCCCACCCCGCGCGCCGAAGGGATTCGACCGGCACGGTTTCGTGGCGCGCCTGGAGGAAATGATGAACCGGGGCCGGCTAATGATTGAGAAGCGCAAGGATCTGGCGTCGGCGTCGAAATGGGAGGCACAGACTCAGGCCTTGCTGCGAGATGAACTGGGCGACCATGCGTATACCAAGAGCTTCGAAGTTGCACTGAACCAGCCCCGCCCCGAACGCCTGGTGGCGGCGTATGGGGTGCTGTGGGCCGCGTATGAGGATGCGCTGAAAGGCAATCTGAAGCCGGTGGTGAAGGAAAGGCGCCCGTCCTAACGGGTACCTAGGCGCCTGGGGCCCCCGTAGCTCAGTCCTTCTTCTTGATCGCCTTGAGACCTGTCACGACACATCAATGGGACGCGCGCAAGAATGCGAGCCATGTCGTGTGAGTCGCGGGCGTCCGCAGTTGTCTTGGCCGTCGAGCGAGATCGTCGATGCCCGCGGCAGGGGCGGCAATATGTGTATGATATGAGCATGCTCACCAAGCGCCTCCAAGTACTGATCACGCCCCAACAACGGCGGCGACTTGCGACTGAGGCGCAACGGCGCGGCGCATCGGTCGGTGAGCTTGTCCGAGAGGCGATTGATGGCATTGTCGGTGGGGTTTCGGCAGAAGTACGTCAGCGTGCCGTTGAAGAGATCGCCCGAATGGAGCCAGGAAAATTTGTAGGGCCAGATGAGCTGGACCGGTTGGTCGAATCCGAGCACGAACCTCCGTTAAGACCGGCGGCGAGAACGACTCGCAGGTGACGTTCTTCGTTGACGCCAACATCTTTGTGTACGGTGCCAGCGCCAGTAAATACAGATCCCCCTGCCTTGAGATACTCAGAGCCATAGCCTCTGGAACCGCTGAGGGCAAGACCTCGCCGGCCGTAATGGAGGAAGTGTGGTTCCTGGAGCTGTCGGCAAAACTGGGCGATCTGAAAGGTCTCACCCGTCGGAGCTACACCGCACTGACGCCACTGATTCCCGTCACGGACGAGATCTTCGTGGCTGCCCTCTCACTCCGCGCCCCGAACCTCGGCGCCAACGATCGCGTACATGCAGCCACCTGCCTCGCCAACGGCATATCCACAATCGTCAGCGCGGACTCGGGGTTTGACGGAATCACGGGGCTGCGCAGGGTGGATCCGCTCGACGAACGCGCCCGGAAATCCCTGCTCGCATCCCACTGATGCCTCTACAGAGGGACGTGTGACCGATCGATCGCCGGCCCGCCTCGACCCTGGCCGCGACTGCCGGCATGCCGGCCAAAGCTGGCGGGGATGGATGGAAAATCGAACCCAATACGTCTCAACAGCGCCCGGCAAACGGTTTTGAAGACCGCGGGGCACGCGTCCCCAGACGTCCATCAGAGTCTGCTGGAGTTCGATCGGGAGGTCCCAGATTCCACGATTATGCGCACTCGTCCGCAGGCGTCCGGCAGTTTGGCTGTCATTTTTGGCTGTCATCGACCCGGATCAAAGATTTCGGTCAATGCAATCGTGTCTGGGTTAGGCGGTACGACGCCTCCGGCAACCAACACCCTTCCGTCCGCCAAAAGCGTCATCGTCTGCTCTCCTCGATCGTTAGACATGGGCTTCGTCAGCGTCCATTTCCCGGCTAAGGGGTCAAACAATTCAGCGTTGGGACATCCAGTGCCGCACCCCGGCTCATCGATCTTCGCGCTACCGGTCACAAGCACCCTGCCGTCTCGCAGCACGATGCCAGGACCGAATAGCGCAATGCTCATTCGAGAAATGAGGGACCAGGTATTTGTCCTCGGGTCATATAGCTCCGTGGCGCGCTTATCGCCTGGTGCGTAGTTCTGGTAGGCGAGAACCTTTCCGCTATTCAAAAGGACAGCACGCGCCATTGAGATTGCCGGGCGTGCAGCGTTTGTCACGACACCCGAATCTGGATCAAGGATGCCTGCGAATTGAAAGTTCGAGTTTTGGATGTCGCCCAATGCGAGCACACGCCCATCCTCGAGCACGATCGCCACGTTGATGAAGTGCGCGCTAGTGCCCGGCACCACTGACCAGCCGTTAGTGGCTGGATCGTAAAGCTCGGCCGGCGGATTCGCTCCAGCGGGACCGAACCCGCCCCACACGAGTACCTTGCCGTTTCGGAGCAGCAGCGCTGCGTGACTTGTGCGTGCCACTGCGATACTGCCAGCGCTCGACCACGAATTAGTGACCGGGTCGTATAGCTCAGCGGCATTTGAATCACCACCGGTCGATCGGCCGGCAACAACGAGAACCTTGCCACTCTTGAGGAGTGTCGCGGTATGCCCGGCATGCGGCCTGTTCATCGGCGCCGCAGCAGACCAGGTGTTCGTCGCCGGGTCGAAGAGTTCAGTGCTCGCGAGGCCAGCTGAGACGAATCCGCCGGTGTTCCCACCCGCGATCAAGACCTTTCCGGATGGCAGGAGGGTGGCCGAGTGGCCGCCTCGAGAAGTGCTCATTGACCCGGCTGTCGACCAGCTACCAGTTCCATTCGCTGAACCGGCAGAGGGGCTGGGCGCGCTGGGCGTGTTGACAGCCACCGGAGGAGTTGTGACAGTCTCCCTAGTCGGACTGGTGCCGCTCGAAACACCGCTTTGGGGCTGGCCAGTGCAGCCAGCCAACAGAAATATCAGCGCCAGCAGGTAGCGACTCACGTGCGACCCAAAGCAAGTGCGCGCGCCCATGACAAATCAAACCGCACGCAAGGTTGAAAGTTACGATCGCGCCGAAACTCCGAGGTTCAAAAGGACTCGGTGGACGGTCACTGCTGTGGCTGTCACTTTGGCTGTCACGTGGCTCTCATTCCAGCCAAGACTGGCGGGGATGGATGGGAATCGAACCCACCCAGGACGCCTCAACAGCGCCCCGCAAACGGTTTTGAAGACCGCGGAGAGCACCAGCTCCCAATCATCCCCGACCCCGTGAGAGCTATTGTGGCCTGCCTCCGGTACAGCCCGTGGCGGCGGCGCCTGCTGGGAAGAGTTAAACCGCCGGAGTGATCAGCGCCTCGAGCTTGGCCAGCAGATCGCCCTTCATGTTCGGGCGGTAGCCGACCGTTCGCTCGGCGGGCTTGCCGTCCTTGAAGATGATCACGGTCGGGATGGACATGATCCCGAGCGACATCGGTGTCGCAGGGTTCTCGTCGATGTCCATCTTCATGATCTTGACCTTGTCGCCAAGCTCACCATGGATCTGCTCGACGATCGGCGCGATCATGCGGCACGGGCCGCACCAGGTCGCCCAGAAGTCGACCAGCACCGGAATCTCGGACTTGAGCACCAGGCTCTCGAACTCGCTGTCGGTAACCGCTTGTACGTTTGACATCTAGGACGTTTTCTCCGTCTTGGAATCTGGCTTGGACTGTGGCTTGGTGTCCGACTTCGGCTCCGATTTCGACTCGGTACTCGGCTCTGACTTGGTTTCCGGCTTGCTCTCGGAGCTCCCTTCTTTGCTCGGCGCCGCGCCGTTGCTCGATGACCCGTCAGCGGTCTTGGTAGACCCCTTGTAGTCAGTGGTGTAGAACCCGCTTCCCTTGAAGCTGATTCCCACCGGATAGAGAATCTTCGACAGCTTGCCCTGGCACTTCGGGCAGGTCGTGAGCGGCTCGTCCGACATCTTCTGTTGGATCTCGAACTGGTGGCCGCAACTGCCACACCGATAACCGTAAGTTGGCATCTCTTTTTGGGTTCCTAACTATAAATGGAGGTTTTTGTCGAGCCGGAAATACACCATTCCCGAAGGTGGTTTGGGGTGAAAATACGTACTTTTCTGAGGTAGAGTCTTCCCTTCCTGGGCAACCTTCAAAACCAGGCGCACGTCGGGAGCGTCCAGGAAGAAGGCTGCCGAGCCGACTCCTTCATCGACCCAGCGGACGGCTTCCGCGGCATCTCGGGTGTACATGAGGAACCCTTCCGGGTCCCTTTTGCCCAGGATGTTGTCGATCACCTGACTGTGCAACTCCACCAGGGCCATGTCCCCTTCCAACGGCAGGACCTGGAAACGGTGGTCGCGGTAGGTGCCGGCTGCAACCCGGCCGCGAATCGCGGCCAGCGTCTCCTCGAGCGTCCCCTTTTCCTCCCCTCCGGTGACCGTGACACCCGCTTTGAGCACCCGGTGGGTCGGCAGGACCTCCAGGCCCGGGTCCTCAAGGTCGGTCAGGAGCGCGAGAGTAAAGCGTGACGCCGCGTCCTTGTCTCCCCCCAGCTCCTGCGAGTACGCCAGGGATGTCTCGTAGCGATGGTGGCCGTCGGCGATGAGGACCGGAAGCGACTCGAGGCTTATGTGAATCGCCGCGTGGAGGGCGCGGTCGGCGATCGTCCACAGCCGGTGCTCCGTCCCTTCGGGGCCGCGAAATGTGACAGCCGGGGTGCGCCCGGCGACGACGTCGACGATGTTCGGCAACCCGCTTCCTCGACCCTCGTATAGGAACCAGAGCGGCTCGAGGCTGACGTTCGTGGCCCGGAGCAGGGCCAGACGGTCTTCTTTCGGGCCCCGATGGGTGCGTTCATGCGGAAGGACCACCCCATCCTCATAAGGCTGAAGGCGAAGCGCGGCGATCAGATCCCGCCGTGTCTTTCCGTCGAACCGAACCTCATGTACGTACATCGACGGCGGGTCGGCGGTGAGAACGCCCTCGCGCAGCCAGTCTTCAAAGGTCCGGGAGGCGCGCTCGTAGTCGCGGCCCGGACGCGTCAGCCGGACGGCGTTGTACGGCGAGAGCGCCTCATAGCGCGCCAGCTCCGAGTCGGGGATGACGTCATACGGAGGCGCCATCAGCGTGCTCGGGTCGCCGGCTCGGGCGAGGTAATAGCGAACGCCCGGCAGGGCGCGAACGTCAGCGATCGGAGTCCGTGCCGCCGAGCTCGACGTAACGCAGATCAGCCATCCCACCCACCTCGCGCAGCTTGGCCAAGACATCTTCCGCCACGCGGTCGTCCACGGCCAGGATCATCATCGCGTTGCCACGTGGCGCGTCGCGCCCGACCTGCATGCTCGCGATGTTGACGTCGTGCTGGCCCAGGATCGTGCCAAAACTTCCGACCACGCCCGGCCGGTCCTCGTGGCGGCTGACCAGGAAGCGACCTTCGGGCACGAGGTCGACTCGAAACGAGTCGATGCGAACCGCGCGCAGCTCTCCCATCAACACGGTGCCGGCCAGCTCGTGCCCTCCGATGCGCATGGTCACCAGGCTCGCGTAGCTGCCGTGGCCCGGGCTTCTCCGTTCGACCAGCTTCACGCCTCGGCCCGAGGCGATGAGACGCGCGTTGACCGGGTTGATGCGGTCCTCGGTGAACGGCTGCAGCACGCCTTTGATGGCAGACGCGACGAGGAGGTTCACGTCGTGCTCGGCCAGCTCACCTTCGAAGTCCAGCTCGATCGAGCTGACCCGGCCGCCGAAGAGCTGCACATGCAGCGCTGCCAGCCTCTCGGTGAGGTTGATGAATGGGCGGAGATAAGCGAACTCTTCGGGCGGCAACGCCGGCGCGTTGACCGCATATCGGGGCAGGTCGCCGGCGAGCACCGCCGCCACCTCCTCGGCCACGTCAAAAGCAACCGACACCTGAGCCTCGACTGTCGACGCCCCGATGTGCGGAGTGGCGACGAAGTTGTGAAGGGCCAGCAGTGGGTTGTCGCCTGGGGGTTCGGTCTCGAACACGTCTGACGCTGCCGCGGCCAGCCGGCCTGCCTTGAGCGCTTCGAACAGTGCACTTTCGTCGACGATGCCGCCGCGAGCGGCGTTGATCAGTCGCGCTCCGGGCTTCATGAGCGCCAGCTCCGGGCCGCCAATCAAGTTGCGATTCGCGTCGACAAGCGGCACGTGCACCGTGACAAAGTCAGATCGCTCGAGCACCTCTTGCAACGTGAAGAGCTCGACATTGAACAGTTCCGCTCGCTCGACCGAGACCACCGGGTCGTACGCGATGACCTCCATCTCGAGCCCGTGAGCGCGCTTGGCCACCTCGGAGCCCACGTTGCCGAGCCCGATCACGCCCAGTGTCTTACCTCGAATTTCGGTGCCGATGAACTTGGAGCGAGTCCACTCACCGCGCTTGACCGACGCGTCGGCCTGCGGCACCCAACGCGCGAGTGAGACAAGCAGCGCAATGGTGTGCTCCGCCGCCGCGACGATGTTGCCGCGGGGTGCGTTGACCACGATGATGCCCTTGCGCGTCGCGGCTTCCACATCGATGTTGTCGACACCGACTCCTGCCCGGCCAACGACACGGAGCATCCGGCCGGCTTCCAGCACCGACGCCGTGACGCGGGTCTCGCTCCGGACGATCAGCGCGTCGAATTCGGGTATCTGCTTGATGAGCTCCGCTTCAGCGAGCTTGCTGACCACCGTCACCTCGCCTGCCCGCCGCAGCCGTGCCAGGCCGTCCTCGGCCAGGGGGTCGGCGACCAGGATTCGGGGCACTAACGTGCGGTGGCGGCGACGCCCTGGAATGAAGCGGTGACTGCGGCCACACCTCGCCCGTTCGCAGGCGCGATGTCGAGCTCCTCGAGCGCCTGTTCCAGAGCCCACAGGACCTGGACCACGTCACCCTCGGCGACAAAGCCAAGGTGGCCGACGCGGACCATCTTGCCGGTCATCTTGCCCTGGCCGCCGGCGATCACGACGCCATATTTGGTGTTGAGCAGCTTGCGCAGGGCGGCCACGTCGAGGCCGGCAGGCGGTACCGCCGAGGTCACTGTGTTCGACCGGAATCCCTCGCGCGCGAAGAGCTGGAAACCAAGCGCTTCGAGCCCGGCCTGCGTCGCCCGAGCAAGTCGGGCGTGCCGGTCGTAGACCTTGTCCAGGCCCTCTTCCTCGAGCATGCGCACGCCTTCCTGCAGCGCGAAGGCCACACCGACGGCCGGCGTGAAGGGCGTCATCCCCTTGTCCGCCCAGGTCTTGGCCTCGTTCCAGTCGAAGTAGAAACGTGGCGAGCGAGCCTTGGCCTGCTGGGCCCATGCGCGTTCGCTGACGCTGACAAGAGCAATTCCCGGGGGTGCCATCCAGCCCTTCTGCGAGCCGCTGACCGCGACGTCGATGCCCCACGCGTCGGTCTCGATCGCGATCGAGCTGATCGAGCTGACGCCGTCGACGACGACAATCCTTCCAGCGTCACGCGCCACGCGCGCGAGCTGCCGGAGCGGGTTGGTGAGCCCGGTGGAGGTTTCGTTGTGGGTCAGGAGGACGAGGCCCGCTTTGGGGTGCTGGTCGAGGACGCGAGCAAGGTCGTCAGGGTCGTTGGGCTGGCCCCACTCGGACTCCAGCCGCACGACATCGGCGCCGTACGCCGATGCAAGCGCGGCGAATCGCTCGCCGAAGTTGCCACACAACGCAACGACCACCTCGTCCCCGGGCGAGACGAGGTTGGCGACCGCCGACTCGAGGCCGCCGGTCCCCGAGCAAGTAAGAAGGACGAGGTCGTTCGACGTCTTGAAGACGCGCTTTGCCCCGGCCGTGACCTCCGAGAGGACCTCGGCAAATTCCGGGCCGCGGTGATCGATCATCGGCCGGCTCATGCTGCGCACGACGCGATCCGGAAGAGGCGTCGGACCGGGGACGCGAAGCTGACTCTGGAAGGTCATGTGCCTAGTGCTGCTCCGTGGTGTACGGGAGAAGCGCGATCGCACGCGCCCGCTCGAGTGCTGTGGTGAGCGGGCGTTGGTGCCGGGCGCAAGTGCCGGTGACGCGACGCGGAAGGATCTTGCCGCGGTCGCTTACGAATCGCCGCAGGCGCGAGATCTCCTTGTAGTCGATGAAATGGATCTTCTCGACGCAGAAGCTGCAGACCTTGCGGTGCTGCCGCTTCGGGCCTCTGCCCCCGCCGCCGCTGCTGCTGTTTTCGCGTGGTGGACGGTTGACTGCCATCAATGACTCCTAAAAAGGAATTTCGTCCGGGTCGACGTCACGCGGAGCGTCGTCCGGAGCTGGGTGGTCGTCGTGGGGTGCCGCGCTTTTCGCCGGTGCCCCTGCGCCGGCTCCGCGAGGCTCGAGGAACTGCACGTCGTTGGCGATGATCTCTGTGACCCGACGCTTCTGGCCGTCCTGGCCCTCCCACGATCGGGTCTGGATGCGGCCCTCGACGTAGACGAGCGCTCCCTTGCGGGTGTACTGGGCCACTGTCTCGGCGAGGTTTCGCTTGCCGATCGGGTACGCAACGATGTTGTGGTAGTCGGTGAACTCCTTCTTCTCGCCTTCGGGGCCCGAGGACCACCGGTTGGTGGCAATGCTGAAGTTGGTCACCGCTGTCCCGCTTGGCGTGTAACGCATCTCCGGGTCCTTGGTGAGCCGGCCGATAAGCATCGCTTTGTTCAAGTTGGACATCTAAGCCTTCTCCTCCCGATCCGCATAACCCACCGGTTCCGCCACGGTTTCCGATTCCACCGCTATGGGCTCGAGCACTACCTCCACCGGGGGCGGCGCGACGACGGTCGCAGGAGCCGCCTTCTCGGGCTTGCGCACGATGAGGTGCCTCAGAACCTCTTCGGTGATCTTCAGCGCCGCCTCCAATTCAGGGACCCGATTGGGCTCGAACTGAAAGTCCTGAAGGACGTAGGAGCCTTCCTTCTGGTGCTTGACCTCGTAAGCGAGCTTGCGCTTGCCCCAGAGGTTGGTGCGCTCGACTGAGCCACCAGATCTCTCGATCAGCGTGTTGACCCGCTTCACCGCGTCCTGGACCTTCTCGTCGTCCAGGTCGGCGCGAACAATGTAGAGAACTTCGTAATCCCTCAAAGGGGACCTCCTTCCTATGGGTTCAGGCCCCGATCGGATCGGGGCGGAGTGCCCCGGCCGAGGCCAGAAAGGGTAGGTCGGTATTCTACCGTGGTTATGGCGCGCAAAGCCCAGAGGAGCAACGTGACCCGTACCGGCACCGGAAAGGGCGGCCGCCGGACCGCGGTCAAGAAGAGCCGCGAGTTCCCGCTGCTGCCCGTTGCGGTCGGTGGAATCCTGGTGGCCTTTGCGATCGGATTGATCATCTACATCGTCATGAACAACAAACCGGCGACTCCGCCACAGACTGTCGCCAACATCCAGTGCGACCAGCTGGAGCACTCGAAGGTGCACTACCACGCCGCTGTGCAGATCGTCTACGGGGGCACCGTGCATCCGATCCCCAGCAACATCGGCATCGTCACCGACGCCGCCGGAAATACGACCTGCTTTTACTGGCTTCACGTCCACGCTGGTCAGAACAACGTGATCCACATCGAGGCGCCGTCAAGCCAGAAGTTCACCCTGGGGCAATTCTTCGCCGTCTGGGAGGCCTGGAACAAAGCCATTGGACAACCGCTGGCCGAGCCGCTCGATGCCTCCCATGTGTCGACCATCAACCTCACGGCCGACCAGAAGCTCATCGTCTACATCGACAAGCAAGACGGCAAGGGGCCGCAGGTCTACACGGGCGACCCGAAAGCCATCGAGCTGCTGAACCACGAGGTGATCACGCTCGAGATCACGCCGCCTGAAGTGACGCCGCCGCCATCCTTCACCTTTGCAAACGGGCTTTAGCGGACCCCACCTCGAGCAGGACCCGCGCCGCGCGGTAGTGCTCCAGGGCGTCTTGACTGTTGGCCGCGCGCTGGGCCTGGTCGGCGAGCCGGAGATGCGCCTTGACCGCGTCGGCGCCAAACGCGAACCGCTCGCCCTTTGCTACTGACCGGAGCCGCTTCAGCCGGTGGTTGTCGCGATGTGCTTTGAGAACCTCCTGCTCGCGAGCCAGGATGTCGTGCGCCTCATCTTCGCGCCCGACCATCGAAAGCGCCTCGGCCTGGCACAGGCGCGCGTCGCTGCCCAGCGGCCACTCGGTCGAATCGACGGCTGAACCCAATGCGACCAGCGCCCGGCGCGCATCACCGCGCGCCAGGAGCACGCGAGCTTTCTCGACCGCCAGCTCCCGCTCGACGCCCGGCAGGCGACCCTCGAGCAGGTAGTCAACCTCTGTCCCGAGCCGCCCGGCGATGACCCGCAGCACCCGAGTCGAAGGCTGGCTGCGTCCGAGCTCGACCTGGTTCAGGAACGCGCGGCTGAAGTCAGGGCCGCTGACGCGGGCGAGGCTAAAACCGCGCTCCTGGCGCACACGGCGGATCCGCTGCCCGAGCGTTTCGTTCCGGGCCACTGTAAAGCTGTACTTTACAGATAATCGCGGGGATCGAGGCTTCGCGTGAGCGTTGTGAAGTTATGGAATCCGTCCTTCGTGACCATGCCTGTATCTTCGACGCGCACGCCGCCCAGGCCCATCAGGTAGAGACCGGGCTCGACGGTGACGACGTCACCGGCGGCCAGCACGTTCTCCTCAGGCCCGCGCAGCAAGGGATCTTCGTGGACCTCGAGGCCGACCCCGTGTCCCGTCGAATGGGTCATCTTGGGGCCGCCGCTCGCGCCCTCGAATCCTTTGGTCGTCGTCCCGTAACCACGATCCACCAGGACATGGCAAACGCTGTGGTGAACGTCGCGGCCGGACACTCCGGCTCGGATCGACTCGATGCCGGCGTCGAGCGCCTGCAGCGTTGCCGCGTGCATGCGGCGGATCTCTTCCGGTATCTCGCCGACCACGACTGTTCGCGTGAGGTCGCCGTGATAGTGAGTGGTCCTGTTGGAAGGAAAGATGTCGATGATGACCGGGGCCCCGGCGCGGATGGCACCCTCGCCGCGGAAATGCGGCATGGCAGATTCAGGGGAACCGGCAATGATCATGTCCGGGCACATGAAGCCCTTCTCACCGAGGAGCAGAGAGGCGCGCGCATAGAGGCGCTCTGAGGTGAGCGGTCTTTCCTCGAGCCACAAGACCCCATCCCGGATGTCCGCCTGGGCGAGCTGGCTCACCACCTCGACCACCGCGGCTTCGGCGGCGCGCTGCGACCCTTCGATGAAGCGAGCCTCGTCCGGAGACTTGCGGCGTCGCTCGGCCCGGAACAATCCGCGGTCGACCTCGACCTCGATTCCCGCCGCCCGCAGCTCCTCCAGGTACCCGGCCTGCAGCCGGGGAGAGACCAGCGCCGACTCCAGGGATCGCTCCCGCAGCAGCTTGGCGGCCAGGCGTGCGTAGGACGCGAATGGACCGTTGTCCTCGTATCCCGCCTCGTCGAGGTTGAGCTTCCTGCTCGCCTTGCTCTGCATGCGCGCTCGATCGATCTCGAGCGGGCTCGTGACAAGAACGTCGTCGCCAACGTCGAAGCGGATGTACAGGGCGCTTTCGACCGCGAAGCCGGACGCATAGATGAAGTCCGCGTCGCCTTCGCCGCCGGCGATGAGAACTATCGGCTTCATCGGGCGGGCCCGGCGTGCCGCTCGATCGCGGTCGCGAACAGGGACGCGAGGGCGGCCGGCGCCAGCGAGTCCACCTCCTCGGTGACCTGGGCGGCAAGCCGCTTGGGAAGCTGGTTGCGGAGTAATTCCAGGTGCTGCTCGTACAGGCGGCCGAGCGAGCGATGCCCAGTCCGGCCCTCCAGGTTCAGCTTCTCTTGCACCTCATAACCTCCGGTGTAAGCGACCTCGTAACCGAGCTCGCGGAGCTGCACCAGGTCCCGCCTCATGGTGCGTTCGGAGACGCCGGCGCGTTCAGCCAGCTCGAGTGGGTTGAGGCCGGGTTCGGCGATGACCACGGAAAGGATGCGAAGGAGACGGGCGAGCCGGCCGGCCCGGTTCACGCCGCCGAAGCGGTCTTAGCCGATTTCTTCCCAAGAAGTGGCATTGCCCTCGAACGGGTCTGCCTCGGTCTCCTCCTGGGTTCCCACCTTCTGGTGGAACCTGCTGGCGATCATCTGGTAGGCCATGGCCTTGGGAATACCGAGCTTGGTGAGCGACTTCACCTCGTCGGACATCACCTTGTCGCGGGCGGCCTCGACCGCAGCCAGGACCTCTTCGATGGACGCGGTCTTCTTCGCCATAGACATCTGATGATACCCAAGCCAACGTTCTCTTAACCGCGGCTTAGACTTGTCCTCAGTTGCCTGCAGCGGCCCGATGGGTGTGGGGGGTTGGATGGCCACTGAATACAGTTCGGACAAGATCAGGAACGTGGTCCTCCTGGGCCACTCTCATGACGGCAAAACCATGCTTGCCGAGGCGATGCTATTCGTCTCCGGGGCCGTGCCACGCTTGGGCGCCCCGGACCAGTCGACAGCGACTATGGACTTCGAACCTGAAGAACATAGACGCAAGATCTCGATCAACCTCGGCGTGGGCTTCGCCGAGCACAACGGCTACAAGATCAACATCCTCGACGCTCCGGGCTTTCTCGATTTCGCCGGCCAGGTGCTCAGCGGCCTGCGAGTGGCTGAATGCGCCGTCGTCGTGGTCGGCCCGGGAGACCACCTCGCCGTCGGCACGGAGGTCGCGTGGGAGCAATGCAATCGCACGAACAAGCCGCGGATCGTGGTCGTCAACAAGCTCGACAAGGAGAATTCCGACTTCTACGGCGCAGTCGCCGCGATGCGCGAGAGCCTGTCTCCTCGCCCCTTCCCGCTCCACCTCCCGATTGGTGCGGAGCAGGACTTTCGCGGCATCGTCGACCTGCTTCACCTCAAAGCGTTCGTCACGACGCCGGATGGCAAGGGCACTGAGGTTCCCATTCCAGAAGACATGCAAAAGCTCGTCGACCAGTACCGGGGTCAGCTGATCGAAGCCGCGGCGGAGAGCGACGACTCGCTGCTCGAGAAATACCTGGACGCCGGCACCTTGAGCGAGGAAGAGATCCAGCGCGGGCTGCGCGAAGGGATCCTCGAGGGAAAGGTGGCCCCGGTGGTGTGCTGCTCGGCGACCAAGCTCCTCGGCGTACGGACCTTGTTGTCCACAATCGCCGAGCTGATGCCGCCTCCGGAGGTGGCCCCAGACAAGCCGGCAAAGGCCTTCGTCTTCAGCACCGGCGGCGACCAGTTCGGCCGCGTGAGCTACTTCAAAGTCGTGGCGGGCACGGTCAGGGCGGACGCCCACCTGCCCAACCTGAGCCGGGGCGGCGAGGAAAGGCTCGCCCAGATCTTCTTCCCGCGCGGCAAGGAGCACGTCGCGACGACGGAGGTGCGCGCAGGTGACATCGGGGCGGCGACCAAGCTCGCCCACACGCTCACCGGCGACACGCTGGGAATGAAGGACGGCGGGCCGCTGCCGCCACTCGACCTGCCCGGACCCGCGTACACGCTGGCGATTACGCCGAAAGCGAGGGGCGACGAAGAGAAGATTTCCAGCGGCCTGGCGCGGCTGAGCGAAGAAGACCCGACGCTGCACGTGGAACGTGTCGAGGAAACCAAGCAGCTCATCATCGCGGGGCTCGGTGACGTCCACCTCGACGTCATCCTCGAAAAGCTCAAGCGCAAGTACGGCGTGGAGGCGACCACTCAGGTCCCCCGCGTTGCCTACCGCGAGACAGTCTCGAGCCACAGCCGCGCCGAGGGCCGCCACGTCAAGCAGTCGGGCGGCCACGGTCAGTACGGCATCTGCGTCATCGAAGTCGCCCCGACCAAGCGAGGCGAAGGCTTCGTCTGGGAGGACAAGATCTTCGGCGGAGCGATCCCGCAGAACTTCCGCGCCTCGGTGCAGAAGGGAATTGTCGACAACATGAACAAGGGCGTGGTCGCGGGATACCCGATGGTCGACGTGAGGGTGACGCTAGTCGATGGCAAGTTCCATCAGGTCGACTCCAACGACATGGCTTTCCAGATCGCGGGCTCTATGGCCATCCGCAAGGGCGCCTTGGACGCGGGCCCTGTGCTGCTGGAGCCAGTCGTCGAAGCCGACATCCGTGTGCCCGAGAAAAATCTCGGCGCCATCATGTCCGACATCAACGGCCGCCGGGGCAAAATTCTCGGCACCGAGCCGGACGACGGCTACGAGAAGGTGCGCGCCACGGTGCCGGAGCACGAGATGCTGCGCTTCGCGCTCGACCTACGTTCGATCACGCAGGGCCGCGGCTCCTTCCAGAAGAAGTTCTCCCACTACGACGAGATGCCGGCACACCTGGCCAAAGCGATCATCGAAGAGTTCCAGAAGGAGCACGAGGCGGCCGCTGCGGCCCATTAAGCTTCGGCCGTGATCCTGGCATGAGCGCGCCAAGCGCTCACGACGTATGCGTGATCGGCGGCGGCGTGACCGGGGCAGGGATCGCGCGCGATCTTTCCTTGCGCGGCCTCTCCGTGCTGCTGCTCGAGAAGGGCGACTGGGGTGCCGGCACCACCGGCGGGTCCAGCTGGATGATTCACGGCGGGCCGAGATACCTCGAGTTCGACTGGAACACGACGCGCCTCTCGACCCAGGACGCGGGCCACATCGTGACTATCGCTCGCCATCTCGTGTACCGGGTCGTCTTCATCATCCCGGTGCTCCCGCACGACCGGAACAACATCGAGCGCATGGAGACGGCGATGGAGGTGTACGACCGCTTCCAGCCGCTGAAGAGAGCGCATCCTCACCGCCGTCTCACGGCAGAAGATGCGCGTCAGGCCGAACCCGGGCTTTCACCCGACGTGATCGGCGCCGTGACGATGGAGGAGTGGGGTGTCGACCCTCATCGCCTCGTCTACGCCAACGTCGAGGATGCGGTGGCACACGGGGCGCGCGCGTTGAACCACACCAAGGTCATCGACCTCATTCGGGATGGCGGCAAGGTGATCGGGGTGCGCTACCGCGCATCCGACGGATCGATCTCGGAAGCCCGCGCGCGTGCCGTGGTCAACGCCACCGGGCCCTGGACTACCGAGATCAGCGGGATGGCCGGTGTGCCCGTGCGCCTGCGCCCGGCCAAGGGCATTCACATCGTCTATCCGCACCGCATCTCCAACTTCTCGATCAGCGCTGAATCGATCGACGGCCGTGACCTTCTGATGGTGTCGCACGCGGGCTTCACGTTGCTTGGCACCACTGACGATGACTTCTACGGCGACCTCGACTCCGTGGACGTAATGGAGGACGAGGTCGACTACCTGCTCCAGGCTTTCGAGCGCGTCTTTCCTTCGATCAGGGAGTACCGGCCGGTGCGGACGACGGCCGCCGTGCGCCCAACGCTGTACAAGTGGCGCCGCTACGAAGACGAGCTGTCGCGTGAATATGAGGTCATCGACCACGCGGCCCAAGGGGTCGAAGGTTTTGTGACTATCGCCGGCGGCAAGCTCTCGATGTACAGGCTGATGGCGGAGGAAACGTCCGACGCGGTGTGCCGCAAGCTCGGGCACCAGGCCAAATGCATGACGGCGACGACTCCCTTGCCCGGGAACGAGTCGGACATGGAACCACCTGCCGACCTGGCGCGCCGATTTGGATTACCCGCGCTGGCGGCGATCAAGCTGCAGAGCCGGCACGGCTCCAATGCCGCCAAGGTTCTCGACGATGCGCGCGGCGGCAGGCTCGTGTGTCGATGCGAGCCGATCACCGAAGCGGAGCTTGCGTATGCGGCGCGGAGCGAGCAGGTGCGCTCGCTTGCCGACGCCTTTAGACGCGTCAGCCTGGCGGCGGGTCCGTGCGCGGGCTCCGCGTGCGTGATGCGTGCGGCCGAAGTGATCGGTGGCGAGCTCGGATGGAGCGCCTCCCAACGATTCGATGCGGTGCGCGAATTTGTTCGCGGTTCGTGGCTGGGCCGCGCCCCGGTGTTGGGTCAATCCGCCTGGGCACAAGAAGAGCTCGCGCAAGGTGCCATGCGCGGACTGGGGCTCAATGGGACGCGCTGATTCGCTCGCGAAGCTTGCGTGGGCTTACGGAATTCATCTGACCCGCCGGCGACTGACACGTCAGCGCTCGCAGCTCGACGACTTGCTCCATACATATAGGCCCGACGGCATTCGCGCATTGCTTCCCGCGGAGCGAGCAAAGCTTCCGCAGCTGGTCGGCTGCATCAACTGTGGTTTGTGTGCGCTTGCGGCAGGACGAATGGGCAAGACCAGACTGCCCGACCTCGCGACTTCTTACATGCGCCTCTATGCGCGGTTGGGCGAGGCGTCCTCCGACATCGAAGGTGGTGAGCCCGACTTCGAAGCCGCGGCATCCGCCTGCCCGGTTGGCGTGCCGCTGGCCGACGTCGCCGCAATAGTGCGCCGGCTGAGCGCCGGCTGAGGCCGGGGAGCCACCCGCCAGGCCGACCGTCCAAGCCGGATCACGATTGGTTCAACTCTTGGGTGCTCCTCGTTTGCCGCCGCGACGGAGTCGCGGCAGAAGGGCGGTGTGGGGGTTCGAACGTCCGATAGCGATGATCCAGGCTCCTGGCCGTCTGCTTCGGCGGCAGGCTGAAAAGGCCTGGGAATTACGCTGGGAGTTGCGACTTATCCACATTCTGTATACAGTCTGGGGACATCACACTACATCTAGCGTCAATGGTCAAGAGTCTTGTTCGCCGATTCCGCCGCTGGGCGGCGGTGGAGACGCTGCTGACGCGGGTCGCCGGGCAGTTCACGACGTGGCCGGCGGACGACTTCGGACGGTTCCTCAGCGCTTCCATCGGCAACGGGATGGCCGGTCCGATCGCAGCCCTCCCGCCAATGGTTGAGCCGACGCGGCCGCCTCCCCCCACGTCGATCGCACCACAGACGTTCGAGACTCGTTTCATGACCCTTCACGCACAGGGAAGGTTCGACGAGATGTGGGAGATGCTTGCGGAGGATGCCCAGCGCGCCTGGGGAGGGCGGGATGTCTTCATGAGGGACATGCCACGTCTGGAAGACGACATCGAGCTGCTCGACATGCAGGTAGTCAGCGTCAAGGTGCTCGAGGGATGGACCGATCAAGCACACCAGCGCACGTACAGCAATGTCGCGCGGATGGTCATGCGTTACCGGGTTCGACAGCAATGGAGAGAGTGGACATTCGACAGGCAGGTTCACCTCGTACCGGCGGCCGGCGGGTGGCGGACATTGTGCTATCCGACAAGAGGAAGAACGGCGGTTGCGCGCTGATATAGTGGGCTGCAGGCCATGCTTCAACAGACGACCGAAGAGCAGGCACGCGACCTGCGGTGGCATCGCAGGAGAAAGCGCGTGATGACGCCACGACGCCTGCTCCAAGAGTCCGATGAATTGCTGTTCTGGGTCGAGGAGTGCCTCGTCCAAGAAATTCGCATCGTGCCTGGCTGGTTGGTCGCGAGATTGATGGTCGTGCTGCGGCATGCTCATCCGGAATTACCAGCACGCCTCGGCCGCGAGCGACGCCCTGAGCAGGTGATGGAGATCATCTACGACGCGCAATCCGCACTGATGACACAGGCATGCAGAAGCCGCGGCCCGGCAGAGGTGATCCCGCTTTTTGCTCGCGCACGCGAGCGGATGCTCCGAGAAGCCGCGACCCTCTAGTTCAGGTGCGGGTCGACCTTCACCTCCACTCGAACTACTCACACGACGGCCAGAGCTCGCTCGAGGATTTGATTCAGCGCTGCGCCGAAGTCGGTCTTGACCGGATCGCATTGACCGACCACAACACGGTGGAGGGGGCGATGGCGCTGGCGGAGATGGCGCCGGATCTCACCATAGTTGGCGAAGAGGCCAAGACTCGTGAAGGCGAAGTGATCGGGCTTTTCATCACACGACGGCTGCCTCCGTATCTGCGGCCGGAAGAAGTGATGGACCTGATACACGAGATGGGCGGTCTCACTTATGTTCCACATCCACTCGACCGGCACCGAGCCAACTTTCGACTCGAGCGGATCATCGAGCTCGCTGACCGGATCGACATCATCGAGACATACAACGCGTGGTGCGAGCCGGCCGAAAATCAGGCGGCGGCTCGACTCGCTGTCGAGCTGGAAAAGGTCGCCGCGACGGGCTCCGACGCGCATGCTGCTGAAGAGTTGGGACGGAGCTGGATGGAAATCGAGGACTACACGAGCCCCCTTGACTTCCTGGAGAAGCTGCGTACGGCCCGCCACGTCATCACGGCGAGCAGCGGAACCGGCCGCCGTGCCTGACGCTCGACCGCAACTTCTGGTCGCCGGCTCGGTGGCTTTGGACACGCGCGATGGTCCTTTCGGCAAGGTCGACGAGGTGCTCGGAGGCTCGGCGGTCTACTTTGCCCTAGCGGCGAGCCTGATTGTTCCGGTCAAGGTCATGGCTCCGGTCGGCCTCGACGGTGTCAAGCAGGTCGCGCAGGCTTTCAGCGGACGCCATATCGACACCGAGCTCCTGGAGATCCTCGACGCCCCAACGTATCGCTGGCGTGCGCACCAGGAGCACGGACGCAACATTGACCTCGGCAGCAGTGACGACATCTACAGCAGCTGGACGCCGGTCCTGCCTCCGAATTTCGACGGCTGGGCGTTCGTGGGTTCGATGCGGCCGGATCGCCAGGCGTACCTGATGAAGCATCTAGGCGGCGCAAGCTTCCTCGCCGCCGACGCGATGCTGTCTTACGTAACCGCCCGGCCGCCTGCAGCGCGGGACGTGCTGCGCAGGGCAGGCTGGTTTTTCTGCAACCAGGAAGAGCTCGTCGCGCTGGGAGGCAAGGACCCTGAGGAATTCCGCCGGCAGTGGTGGTTGAAAGGACTCGTCGTCAAGGCGGGAGAGCTCGGGATCGCTGCGTACACCGAGTACGGAGCGATCCCGATCCCGGCACTGACCCAGCATCCCGCGGTGGATACCACTGGCGCGGGCGACGCGCTGGCCGGAGGAATGCTCGCCCGCTGGTTGAGCACCGGTGGAGAGGTCGGTGGTCTGCAGGATGCGCTCGTGTGGGGCGTGGCTTGCGCGTCGATCACCATCTCGGCGATTGGTGTGAAAGGAATCGCTAAGGCCACACGCAAGGAATTGCACGCGCGTGTGGCCGAGGTCGAGAAATCTATACGCCCCGCATCGTGATCATCAGCGACGATCTGGTCGAGAAGCCTCCACTTGCATAGAAAGACTCTCTGGCTTAGTCCCAGCCGGGTCGCTGAATTCCGTCCCTTTGGCGCCAACGGCTCGTTCGTGAACAAGAATTCGATCCCTTTGGAGCCACCGGGGCGGAATGGTCATCGTGCTTTTCGGTGAGGCTGCACAGCACGCATTCGGAGGCCCTTTCCTTGCTGCTTTTGGAGTGGCTTAAAACGCTTGGCGCTGAATTCAGTTTGAATTGGGGTTGTATTGGGGAAAGACCGACCCCTAGAATGGGCACGTCCGCCCAGAAACCGACACCTAGAGCAGCACTAGGATTCGATCAGAATCTCGTATAAGGACGGTGACTAGTTGGAAGGCTACTGCTTGAAGGACAAGAAGAAGGTCGAGATGAGAGACCCTCAGCCGATCACGATGAAGAACGGCAAACCGGCAACAGTCGGAACGTGTCCAAGCTGCGGCACCAAAATCTACAGAATCGGTAAGGCCGCGTAACCCGACTTCGAAAGGGCCGCTCGATGAGTGGTCCTAAGTTTTTTTCAGAACCGCGATGAATGAAAGGTGAGTGCATGACGGAAGGCTACTGTTTGAAGGACAAGAAGAAGGTCGAGATGAAGGACCCTCAGCCGATCACGATGAAGAACGGCAAGCCCGCAACGGTCGGCACGTGTCCGATCTGCGGCACAAAGATCTACAGGATCGGCAAGTCTTCGTAACCAGTCTCTGACAAGGGCCGCTCTGATGAGCGGTCCTTTTTCATTTGTGCCTACGTCGTGATCGGCGGTTCCAACGCACCGAGCAGAACGTCAGTGGCGGACACCGCGTCGTCGACGCCGAGCATCTTGAAGATCTCGACGTTGGAGGGATTGTTGACGCGAGCGATGGTCTTCTTGACCTTGAAGTGCTTCTTCGCCATCTGCAGCGCGATGAGGTTGTCCTCGTCGTCCGCGGTGACCGCGACTATTGCGTCAGCGCGCTCGATTCCGGTCTGGGAGAGAAACTTCACCTCGCACCCATCCCCACGCATCACGATGCTGCCGAGCTGAGTCTCCAGCCAATCGGCGCGACGCGAGTCCTTCTCGATGAGAGTCACCTCGTGTCCCCGCTCGAGCAGGTCACGCGACATGTAGTAACCGACTGTTCCACCCCCGACGACGATCACGTACAAGTGTTAGTGCGTCTCCAGCAAGGTCTTCTCGATGTGCTTGGCACCCTCGATCGTCGGACAGATGGTGTGGAGGCCGAGCTTCTCGTACGCCTCCGCACGTTCGGGGTCATAGATCCTGGCCACGACCCGGGGGACCTTGAAAACGTGCTTGGCGACCTGCGCGGCCATGATGTTGCGGTTGTCGCCTTCAGTCACGGCAACGAAGCCGTCGGCGTCTTCGATCCCGGCCCGGCGGAGGACGTCGGCGTCAGTCCCGTTGCCGACCACCTGGTCGCCCTTGAAATCGCTGGTCAGGACGCCGCGCGAGGCGGCGCGCGAGAACTGGTTTGGATCGCGGTCGATGATCACCACCTGGTGGCCGGACCTGTCCATCTCGGCGGCGATCTGCGATCCGACCCGCCCACATCCCACTATCAGCAGCTTCAAGGAAGGTTGATTATAGGGAGGCCCTGATGGCGCCTCGGCCAAGGCTTGTTAGGATTTGAGCGCGTGCGCTTCCCATTCACCTTCATGGGCCTGATGGCGCTGGGTCTCGGCCTGTGGGTGCTGATCTACCTCGCCGGCCACCGGGGACTCGATCCTGGGTCCCAGGGCGTTGCCGTCGCCACCGTCGCCCTGTCGTGGGGCTTCGCGGGCTACGTCCTGATCCGGCGAGTCAAGCGCGGGCCGGAGCACTGATGCCCGACCACTCCCACCCGCCGACCTCGAAGAAGGTGATGGTCGCCGTGGGCGGCCAGGGGATCGATTCCGAAACCGTGCGCCTGGCGTGCCGGATGACCGAGAACCCGGGCGGGAAGCTGTACGCGGTCCACATCATCGAGGTGAATCGTTCGCTGCCCCTGGGCGCGGTCCTGGACGACGTGGTCGAGCGAGGCGAGAAGATCCTGGACGAGGTGGAGCAGCTGGCGGCGCAATCTCAGCTGCCGGTCGAAACTGAGCTCGTCCAGGCGCGCGATACCGGTCCGGCCCTCGTCGACGAGGCTGTCGAATGGGGCGCGGACCTGATCGTCATGGGCCTGCCGTACAAGAGGCGGTTCGGCGAATTCAACATGGGCAAGACCGTGCCGTACGTGCTGAAGAACGCCACCTGCCGGGTCATGCTGTTTCGGGAGCATCGCGAACACGAGTAGTGACTGAGGCGACCACAGGCCGGCCTCACTATCTCAAACGCCTTTGGGCCGAGCTCGGAACGCTCGGGGGCGAGCACGACGCCTTTATCAAGGTCATCATCGTCGAGCGCATCGTCAAGGCGGCTGTGCTCATCGCGCTTGCCATCGGCCTGCTGGTCGCGGGCCGGAAGGGATGGCTCGCCGAGTGGTCGGAGTACGCACAGGACCAGCTGAACCTTGCCGCGGGTCACGGTCTCATCGTCCAGCTGCTCCTTCGCCTGCTCGTGTTCATCGGAAACTTCAGTCACGTCGACGTGCTCGCGATTGGCGCGATCGCGTACGCGCTGCTGGAAGGCACCGAAGGGGTTGGGCTGGCGATGCGGCGCCGTTGGGCGGAGTACCTGACAGTGATCGCGACCGGCGTCCTGATCCCTTACGAGGCTTACGAGGTGGTGCACCATCTGACGCTGTTCAAGGTCGGCGCCCTGCTGCTGAACCTAGCCGTCGTGGGCTACCTGGCTTACCGCAAGCGCCTGTTTGTCGGCATCTGAGGCCGGCGTCAACCACGAGCATTTGAATCCCGCGCGGTGGGTTACATAGCGGGCGAGCGCGGCCAGCGTCTTCAACCCGTAGACAGTCGACGTCTCGAAGCTGATCGAGCTTGCGTCCGCGTGGTATTTGCCGATCGCCGGAACTTCGCCGATTCGAAAACCAAAAGCCGCTGCCTGGATCAACACCTGCGTGTCGAAGACGAAGTCGTTGCTGTTCTCGAGAAACGGTATCGCCTCGAGGAAGCGCCGCGAGTAGGCGCGGTATCCGGTGTGATACTCGGAGAGCTTCAGGCCGAGGACGCGATTCTCGGCTCCGGTCAGGAAACGGTTGCCGATGCGCTTCCACCACGGCATACCCGCTTTCGCGGGGTCGAGACCGAGCCACCTCGAGCCGAGCACGATGTCCGCTTCGCCATCCTCGATGACCTTGCAGAGGTTGGGAATGATGGCCGGGTCGTACTGGCCGTCCGGGTGCAGCATGACCACGACGTCGGCGCCCATCCGCAGCGCCTGGCGGTAACACGTCTTCTGATTCCCACCGTAGCCGAGGTTGCGTTGGTGGCGGATCACGTCGAGCCTGAGCGCCGTGGCGACGCTGACAGTCGCGTCGGCGCTTGCATCGTCGACCAGAAGGATCCGGTCGGCGTGGCCCTGAGGGATGTCGCCGACCACCTCGACGAGGGTCTTCGCCGCTTTATAGGCAGGTAAGACGATGACGCGGTGCGGGCGCGGGCCGCTCCAGGTCAGTTCGCCCAGCGGAATGGGATCCGGCCGCACGGACATGCGCTCGGCAACCAGAAAGACGGCCAGCAGCAGCGCTCCGAAAGCCGCCGACCATAGGTTGGTCGCAAAGGTCAGGTTGATCGCCACATATCCAACGCCCAGAACCACGGCTGCGGCTTGAGGCCAGCGGAGCTGGCCGGCGCGGGCGAGATCGGCCACCGCAAACCCAGGGATGACCAGGAGCGCGAGGTCATGCAAGTTCTGGTGCGGGCTCAAAACGAGCGAGGCCGCGACCGCCAGGGCGAAATCGAGCCGGGGTTTATCCGGTCGCCAGCTGAGCGACAGCGCCACAAACGCGAGCAGGAGGACCAGGATCACGAGCCCCACCCCCTTCCCGCCGCCCGGCAGGGCGTCGAGGATGTTGCGGAGCGAATAGAAAGCGGTGTCGGTGTAGACAAGCTCGCCGCTCGCCGGCAGCTTGCCACCGATCGCCCACGTGCCGACGGCGCCGAGGTAGGACACCACAGCGTCGAGGCCGAAACCAATCACTGAGACGAGGCCGAGCGCGGCCACGACTCCGATAAAACCGGCAAGCGCGCGCCATGCCCGGCGTGCAAGAAAGAGCACCGGTATGAGCAGAAGCAGCTGCGGCTTGGCGAGCGCCAGGGCGCTGAAAATGCCGGCCCAGCCGTGGCGGCCGCGCGACCAGGCGACGTACGCGGCGGCCAGCGGCACAAGGACGACGAGGTCGGACTGGCCCTGCAGGACGGTCACGAAGAGCGGGAAGAAGCCGGCGATCATGACTGCGGCGACGAGCGCGGCTCGGCCGTGGATGGTCGAGCTGCTCCGCACCAGCAGCACCACCAGCGCGATGGCGAGCAGCACGTTGAACGCAGCCATCGCGACGTACGCCTGGCTGTAGCTCAAGGCGCCGAGCGGCGCGATGAGTAGGGTGTAGTAAGGCGGGTGAAAGTACGGAAGCACTACGAAGTTGTCCGGCGCCAGCCCGGTGACCTGCAGCTCGAACTGCTTCTGGAGCGCCAGGTTGTAAACCGCGGAGCCGCCCTTGACCACGTAAAGCCTGGCCGCCGCGTAAAAGGAGAAGAAGTCCGGTCCCATGAGGCTCCCGCGAAGGAAGTTGACCCAGTAGGCGCCCCAGAAGAGGAGCGAGCCGGCGCCCACGCCGGCCGCTGCGGCGTAGGCGAGGCGCCGCAACCTTAGGGTGAGGCGCAGGGTCATCGTCCGGTTTCGAGACGAAGCGCGAAGCGATCCGGAAGCTTGGCTTTCCTGATCGCCCGCTGGGCACCCTTGATGTCGTAGCGCACACGCCGGAACTCGAAGGTTCCCTTCTCCGTGTCCCACACTCCGTAGCTGGAGGTCGGGCTGCCGTCGCGTGGTTGCCCAACGCTGCCAGGGTTCACCAAGGCCGGCCCCTTGAGGCGGAAGGTGTCGACCCGGTACTCATGGGTGACGGCCCCATCCGTGAGTCCGAAGATTCCTGGCACGTGAGTGTGCCCGTGGAAGCACACGCCGCCGTCGAGGAGCTCTAGATTCGCATGCGCGACCGCGGTATCCAGCACGTATTCGTAGATGTGGTCGCGGGGGCTGGCATGAACGAGCAGCACGTCGTGCTTGACGTGGCTGTCCGGAAGTCCGCGAAGCCAATCAAGCTTTTCCTCACCGATCACGTCCACCGTCCACCGGACCACGGTTGCCGCGTCGTCATTGAACCACTCGAGTATCTCGGGGTCGGTGCATGCGCGGTCATGGTTGCCGACGAGGGTCAGCCACCCTCGGTTCATCACCTCATCGACGCAACGCTTCGGATCGCCCCCATAGCCCACCACGTCGCCGAGGCATAGCGTTTCATCGACGGGCGGGCAGTCTCGCAGCACCGCCTCGAGCGCGTGCCAGTTGGCATGGATGTCCGAAAGGATCGCGACCTTCACGCTTGCTTCTCGTACAGGCGGGGATAGATGTGGTCGAACAGGATGCGAAGCGTGGCCGCGATCGGGACGGCGACGAACATGCCCAGGATCCCGGCCCAGCTGAAGCCGGCGATGAAGGCTGCGATGACGAGGATGGGCGGCAGGCGCACCGCATCGCCCATGACCTTGGGATAGACGAAGTTGAGGATCACGTTGGAGATAACGAAGTAGATGAGGGCAACCAGCAGTGCCTTGACCGGGCCCGCCGCGAGGCCGACCAGGACGGCGGGGACGGCGCCGATGAATGGGCCGAGGTAAGGGATCAGTGCTGTGATGCCGGCGATCAGACCGAGGGCGATGGGGTCAGGAAGTCCCAACACGGCGCACGCGATGCCGGACAGGATGCCGATGAGCCCGGCGATGATGAGCTGTCCGCGCACGTACGCGTAGAGCATCTTGCGGACCTTGCGCCAGATCTGGTCGAAGTCCGTCCGGTAGTCGCTGGGCACGAGCCGCCGAAGCACTCGCCGAAAAGATGCAGCGTCCAGCGCCAGCAAGAAGGCGACGATGAACATGAGCACGACCTGCAGCAGGGTGGTGAGCGCTGTCAAGCCGATGGTGACCGCGTTGCCGAATTGCCCGAGCAGGTAGTCCTTCAGGTGGGCGTTGATCGAGTCGGTAGTTCCCTTCACATCGATGTTGATGCCCAGGATGTTTATGGGCGACCCCTGAAGGCTGTTGATGCGGTCCTGAGCGGCTGCGGCAAGGCTCGGTATCTGGCGCTGCAGCTGGCCGACTTCGCGGGCTCCCAAGGGGACGATCAGGAGGGCGAGGCCTCCGATGACCACGATGATCAGAAGAAAGATGATCACTATCGCCAGCACGCGCGGGATGCCGAGGGCGACCAGGCGGATGACGGCAGGCTGGATGAGAAAGGCGAGAGTGGCCCCCAGCACGAAGGCGCCGAGGAAGTCCCGGAGCAGGTAGAGAAAGACGATCGCGACGACAAGCGCGCCGAAGCCGAAAGCGATCTGAAGGTACCGGCGCCGGCGCTTCGGATCCATGAGCGCCCATGCCGAAACCGCAACTGCGGCCACCGGGGCCGGTTCCTCAGGTTCGCTCTCGTGGGGCGGCCCGTGCGGGCTCGGTCGCGGGTTACGCAATCAAGGCAGTATGACGAGGTGACCGGAACCGGGAGCCGGCTTAGGTCTTAGCCCGGGAACCGGCCCCGGCAGCGAGCATCGTGGCCTCCCTGGCCTCCTCGTAGGCCTCGCCATGAAGCGGATTGGTCGTGCTGCGCCCAGCCGCGATCGCGTACATAGCCAGGAGCACCAAGCCAACCCCCAGGACCGCGTACGCGCCCAACGCACCGTACTCCGACGCGGTGATCAAACCGCCGGCCGCGGTGCCGATGATGCTCGCGGTCTGGACGAGGCCGAACCGAGTGGCCATCAAGGTGCCCCGGTTGGAGGGATCGGCGGCTTCGATGATGGCCGTCTGGTTGGCGACGGCGTAGATGGGGTTGCCGACCGAGGCAATGAAGAGGGCGGCAGCGAGGATCATCAACGAAGGGCTCATGGCAACAACAATCGAGAAGACACCCGTGAGAAAGAGTCCGACGCCTACTGTCCGCATCGTCCCGATTGCGCCAAACCGCGTAACGAAAAGAGAGCCCGCGAAAATCCCCACGGACAAGACGAGCTCCAGAGTCGAGTAGAGCTGACCGCCTTGACCAGGTGCGCGGGCATAGGCGAGGGCAAGCAGGGCGGGGAAGCTGATAGGAATCAGGAAAGCTGCCAGGGTTCCGACGACGAGGTGGGGTCGGGCCGCCACAACTGCCCATGACCGGCGCAATGCGCCTGACACCGAGGCATTGATCGCACCTCCGCCCAGGTTGGGAATGCCCACGACGATTGCAGCCGCGAGCAGGAATGTGATCGCGTCCGCAACGAAGAGCATGTTGGTGGAATTGGGCGACAGCGACAAAATTGCACCCGCCAATCCAAAGCCGATGGCACCAGCCAGCATCGTCGTCGCCGCAACCATCGCATTGGCTTTGCCGACCTGTCCGGGCGGCACCAATCCCGGTATCGCCGCTTGACGCGCAGGTTGCACCAGAGCATTGATGCTGGCTAGAACCACCAGAATCGGGAAGATCAGCCACCAGTGCGGCAGCGCTATGAGAAAGGGGGTTGCGAGCAAGAGGCTGGCCCGCGCGATCTCCAAGCCAACCACCAATCCACGCCGCGGAAGCCTGTCTGCAATTCCACCGAGGACGGTGCTCATGAGGATTGTGCCAATGGCCTGGACGATGAATCCGAGGGCAACCAGACGGGGATCCTTCGTGACCGAATAGATCGACACCAACGTGGCCACCTGAGTCAATGGATCGCCGAGCCCCGAAATGCCAATCGCGGAGATCAAGCTGCTGAATCCCGGGTTGGAGGTGAGGACACGCACCGTGGTAACGCGTCGCGGCACTTCGGGACGGTTCGCCACCTCCAGGGGCTTGAGGCCGTGAAGCTCCCGAAGCGCATCGACTACGTTTGGGTCGTACCAGTAATTGGCGCGCCGGCTTATGTCCTCCACTCCTTCGATTGGGGTCATAAGTGAGGGTCTGTACAGACGAGCGCCGGTAATCGTGTCGTACGAGTCGGCGACCGCGAGGATGCGGGATCCGAACGGAATCACATCGCCCTTGAGGCCTGCGGGATAGCCCGTTCCATCCCAGCGCTCGTGATGGTGCCGGACGATCGGGGCAACATCCATTAGGGCCGAGTGCTGGGCGATCATGTCCGCGCCGATATCCGGGTGGCGGCGCATGATTTCCCACTCTTCCTCGCTGAGCGGCCCTGGCTTGTTCAAGATGTCGTCGCGAATTCCGATCTTGCCGAGGTCGTGAAGCGAGCCTGCAGTGCGGATCAATTCGCATTCGCGATCTCCCAGCTCCAGATGTTCTCCAAGCCGCGCTGACAGCTCAGAGACACGAATGGAATGGGATTCGGTGTACTTGTCCCGGGCGTCAAGCGCCTGGGCTGCCAGGTCCAGGGTTTGATTCTTGAGTAGGGTCTGGCGCTGGGCATCGGCGAGGTAGCCGCGCACCGCGAGCACGAACCCAAACAGCCCCGGCGCCATGATCAAGCCTTCGGGCTGCTTCTGCAGCAGCAGATAGATGATTCCGCCCGAGAAGGTCAATGCAACCGTGACAACAAGGGTCGAAAGACCAACATTCTCGAAAAGGGTCGTCAATACCGAAGCGTGCCTCATATAGGCCATAACGAGGCCGGTCAATAGGTAGTTGAGCCCAACCGCGGCTATCGCATAAAGCACCGTACGAACTGGTATCGCCCACCAATTACCCTCACCAAGAGACGCGACAGCGAGCGATGGGATGACGTGCGCGATAGCAAAACCTGCCCGGTTGAATAGAAACGCCCACCAGGAGATGGCGCGGCCGGGGACCCTGCCGTCAAAGATCGCAAGCCAGGCCACCAGACCAACGCCGCCGCCTGGAAAGAACAGACCGGTGGCTAGGAGCAGTGGGTCATGGACCGTCTGGTGGCCGTTTCTCCAGGGGATCGGCCTTAAGGCCGCGAGCTGGGTGCCGATAGCCAGGTAGAGCAGGATCCCAAACTTGTCGGAAGGCACGGGATGCACCGCCCACCCGAACCCAACCACAAAGACGCCGACCACGACAACGGCGACGACGTAGAACTGGCCGGCCCGCGAGAGCGAGCGAAATGGGGTCAAGACCCAGAAATTCTAGACGGGGTTTTAGTGTCTGGAACCCCTTAGCAAAAAGGGCCCGCACAAGTGCGGACCCTACTCACTTTTTAGCCTAGATGATCCAGCCGCCGACGACTCCTCTCCGACCACCGCCGCGAACCAATCTCTTGAACATACGAACCATGTCGAGTCCCTCCTATCCCTTTTCCTAAATTTCCTTCGTTGCCGCTGCGATTTTCCAAGTCATTTCGGTTCCGTAAGCATCCCGGTATGGGCAGAGGAAGGAAATCGTCAAAATCCATGTAGGTCCTCATGGAAAACCATGGTTTGGCTTGACGTAGCGCTAATGCTGAGTTACATGTCGGCGAGCGTGAGGAGGCCTACTTTCAACGCTGTACTGACCGCCTCGCCCCGGTTGCTGGCGCTCAACTTCCGGAAGATGTTGTGTAGGTGAGTCTCGATCGAGGGCGCTGCTAACCCTAGGTCAGCGGACAATCGTTTCGTGGTGTGACCCTTGGCAATGCCTCGGAGAATCTGCATCTCTCTCGATGTGAGAGGAACCAGGTTGCTTTGAGAAAGGGGGGTCGATTCCGCGACTCGCCGCAGGACCTCGGGGATCATCTTGCGCGGCACCGGGCTTTCGCTCCGCATCGCCGAGAGCAACGCGCGCTGGAGCTCACCCGGCCCGGCGTCCTTCAATACGTAACCCGAGCAACCGACTTGCATCATTCGGAGTAGATCGTCGCTGGATTCCGATACAGTCCAGGCAACGACCTTGACTTCGGGACGCTTGAGCAGGACAGCTTTCGCGGTAGCCGGACCATCCATTTCGGGCATGTGTACGTCCATCAGGATGAGATCGGGCTTCAACGCGTCGATTGTTGCGAGTGCTTCTACGCCCGAGGACGCTTCCCCTACCAACCTGAGATTGGAGGCCGAGCTCAGCATCGCCCTCGCCGCAGCGCGCGGCAAGGCGCTGTCGTCGACAACGAGCACTCGGAAGATCTTTCGGTCTGACGCAGCCTTCGGGATGGGGGCAGCTTAGCAATAAGCCCATGAATCGGGAAACGCTCTCGTACTTGTACTTCGCGCTCTTGGCTATTGCGGTTGTATCCATCGATGCGATGACTTTCCACGCTGACGCCACGCATCCAGATCAGGTCGTATTGGTGACCTTTCTCATCTTGGCTATTGCAGCATTGAGTTTGGGCGACGTTCGGCTTGATAGAGGTCGGTTAAATCTCTCCGCTATCGTCGTTGGCGCGGCATCAATTCTTTTGAATCCATTGGACGCGACAATCGTGGGTCTGGCAATAGCAATTCCGAGACCCGCTAGAGGGCCGTGGCCTATTGTTGGAAACGCGGTATTGACCGCGGCGATTGCATGCATAGGAGCCGTGGTCGCCGTGTACCTTCGAGTCGACGGGTCCTTATCTCTCGGAGCACGCGTCCTTGTCTTGGCGACCACGCTCGCGCTGGGGCCGATTGGTGTTGCAGTGGGTTTGTCAATGCGTACTGGGGAGTCAATCGCAAGCATCGTTCGGCACAATTTCAACTCCTACTTTTACGTGGCATATGCCTACTTCGCACTCGGGTCAATCCTCATCAGCTACGTACTTGATGGGTCCCCACTCGGTTACTTCCTCGCCACCATCGTTTGCATCCTTGCACTCGCCCTCACCGACACGATTGCCGGACGGCGTGTGCGCCGCGTCCTCGAGTCCGAGCTCTCCGACGCCGACCGCCATCTCTTCCACAGCCGCGCCGTCGAGGGCGTGGTCCACAACCTCCGTAATCACATGGCGAACGCTGTCGGCTATCTGAAGGAGATCGATCCGAGACGACTCGATCCAGTCGACCGCGCGAGCATCGAGACTGCCACCTCGGCCGCGAGCGATGCGGTGACTGTCCTGAAGAGTCTCTCGCAGGGAGCCACGCCTAGAGTCACCTATACATCGGAGCCGGTCGACCTCAACGAGCTGATCACCCGGGCGCTCGGCATGGCCCGACCAAGGGCCCGCTCCAAGGAAGTTCAGCTGGCGCTACTCGAGTCGCCAGAACGGGTCGACGTTCGCGCTGACCCCCTCCTCATGCGCGAGGTCATCACTAACCTGGTCAACAACGCGATCGACGCCGCCCCGGTCAATGGTCACGTAGTGCTGAAGGCTGGGCGCCGCGGCAATGGCTGGCCGTACTTCAGCGTTAGCGACGATGGCCCCGGAGTTTCTGACGAGAATCGGCATCATCTGTTTGAACCCCATTTCACGACCAAAGAGGGCGGTACTGGGCTCGGACTGTTCATGTCCTTCGGAGTCGTCAAGGAGCATCAGGGCGATCTCCGTTACGAGGGAAGTAGGCGGGGCGGGGTGTTCACCGTGATCCTTCCGCCATTTGTTGACTGAGCACAGAGCAGCACCCTTTGTTGATGTCCGGCCGGCTGTCCGAAGACCGGGCTCGAGGCTCCCTAACAGCCGATCAACGGACCTGGGGCTGTCGGCATGCCGCCGACTTCGAGTTGAAAGTGCAGATGCGCACCGATCGAGAGACCTGTACTGCCGACATAGCCGATCTTCTCGCCCTGCTGCACTTCCTGCCCAACCGTGACGTTCACCTGCGACATGTGGGCGTAGACCTCGACGAGGCCGAAACTGTCAGTCACCTCGACGCGCGTCCCGAAGTAGGCCGCGTCACCGGCCGCAGTCACCTTTCCACCAGCAGCCGCGACGATCGGTGTGCTGTAGCCGGCCAGTAAATCGAGGCCGGTGTGGAAATGCAGATAACCTCCGAAGGGCGGCTCGATTTCGAATGACGTCGGCCCGAACTGCTGGATGATCGGAGCGCCAGCGATCGGACACAGAAGCTGTCCGGGTGCGATCGGGTCGGCCGGCACACCTTTCTTCAGGTTCGCACCCTGGGCTGGATCGACTGGAATCACGAGCACTAAGCCCGGTACCAGCTGCGGGCCGCGAATTCCATTGAAGCCGAGCACGGTGGTGTCATCTGCGCCGTAGGCGGCGGCGAGGCTCGCCGGCGTGTCCCCAGTCCTGACGATGACCACAGCGCCCGGCAAAGGTGGCACCTTGATCGGCCGGCCTACCGTGAGCGGCAAGCGCAGTCCTGGGTTCGACCAGATGATCTCCCGCCAGCGGAGGTTGTACTGACGGCCGATGCTCTCAAGGGTGTCTCCCCGCGCGACGATGTGAACAATCGGAGCGCGGCTCACTGGCGACGATGTCGGAATGGAAAGCGGCTTGATAATGACGCTGTCACGGCCGAGAGAGACATCGCCGATGGCAAGTCCTTCCTCAGCGGCGGATGCGGCGACTCCACGAGCGTGGACGTTCGGAAAGAAGTTTCTGTCGATGACGGTGTAGCCAGACATGGCCCCCGCTACGGCGAGCACCACGGCATGGGTCATGTAGCGATGAATGCGTAACACTTGCCCCCGGGTTTCCTTCTCGCGTGCCGCAGACGCTGAAGACCGACGTCACCCTACCAAAGCTGCGGCAAGAGCGTCAAACGTTCGCAATCTCATCTTTCACCGTGAGCCTTCCGCCGTACGCCGGCTGATCGCTGCAACCAGCTCCTCCATCTCGACGGGCTTGACCAGGTAGTCGCTCGCGTCGAGTCTCGAGGCAAGCGCCCGCGAACCTGGGTCCGTGGCCCCTGTGACGACGATCGGCCGCGCCGCGGTCAATGCTGAGCGCGCTCTCTCGTCCAGCCCGGACGCAAGGCTCAGATCGAAGACCACCACCTCCCGCGGCCGCAGCTCTCGAAGGTCGGTCGCCGACTCCGCCTCGTAGCCGAGGCGTCGCAAGCCGCGCGCCGTGAGCTCGCCGAGCCTGGCGTCGTCATCCACGACCAGTACTGCCACAAGTGCGAACGCCGCCTGCTCGACTTCGTGAAGCAGGGATAGAGCGTCGTTCAGATCAGCCAGCAGCTGCTCGGCGGGCGGCACCGCCCCATCCGCGTGCGAGAGCTCGAGCTCGGCCTTCAACCTGGCCAGCGTCGAGCGCAGCCGGTGGAGGGCCGCCGCCAGCTCAGGGCTGGGCGACGAACCTGTAGCCGATTCCACGGACCGTCTCGACCCAGGCGGAGTCCTTGAGGGCCCGCCTGATCTGATGGGCAGCCTGCTCGACGCTGTGCTCAAACCCCGCGTAGTTCGTCCCCCAGACGCGGTCGAGCAGCTCTGGCCGCCCAACGACCTCGCCCGGCCGGCTGGCGAGCAGCTGGAGCATGTGAAGCGGCCTGCGTTCGAGCTTCAGGGCGCGTTCGCCAAGTGTTGCCTGGCCGCGCGCCAGGTCGATGCGCAGCTGTCCGGCCACGATCACCCGCGTCTCCGGGCCACGCTCTCGCAGCGCTCCCCTCACGCGCGCCAACAGGACCTGCCGATCGGTGCCCTTGACGATGTAGTCAGTCGCTCCATGCTCGATGCCGACGACCTGGTCCCCCGGGGCGTGGCGTGCCCCGGTCAGGATGATGACCGGGAATCCGATCCGATCGGCTCCGGATCGGAGCGAGTCGAGGACTTCGGGCGCTTCCATGTCGGGCATCTCGTAGTCGAGCAGCATCAGGTCCGGCGAGTTCAATCGAACTCGCTCGAGCGCATCGGTGCCGCTCAAGGCGACCTCGACCGCGTAGCCGGCGCGCCGCAGCAGCTCCGCCGTCAGCTCGGCGGTGCGTGGCTCGTCGTCAACGACAAGCAGCTTGGACGTCACGTCCCTATAACCCTCTCGCAACCTAACAGGTTCAAAGTTTCTTTGGTCGAAGGGAAAGCTCAAGGTTTCTTGAGGAAACGGTGAACCTGCCGTGAGGTCAGGCGCGCCGGGCGCGCCTAACGTCGAGGCATGGGCCAGCTCCCTCAGCTCCAGCAAGCCAGGCGCCGTTTGGGACTGGCCCTAAACGGCATCTGCCACGACCGGTGGGTCCTCGGCTACCTCCGCGCCGGCTGGGTCCAGCCCATCGCCGCGTCGGAGGTTTCACGCCGCTTCCTCCAGGGCCGCCCGCTCATGCCGCTCGCTCGTCGCGCCCTGTACGAGAAGCGCGCCATGGTCATGAACTCGCTGATCGAGAATCCCAACCCGTCGATCGGGTACGACTGGGAGCTCGATTGGCCGGCCCTGCTCTACGCGCCGGTGGGCGTCGCGGGCGAGCGACCTATCGGCCTTCTCATCCTTGGATGCCGTCGCGACCACTGGTACTCGGACGAAGACGTGGAGTACGCGAGCAGCCTCGGCGTGACGCTCACGCCATTGGTGGCGGCGCTCCGAGGTCCGCTGGGCCGACTCAACGAAAGTGAGGGCGAGGTTGCCCAGCTGCTGAGCTATGGGCTCTCGACGCAGGAGATCGCTCGAGCCATCCAGGTCGACGACCGGAAGACGCGGTCCCTCGTCGAAAGCGTCACCAAAAAGCTGAATGCTGTAGTGACCGACGAGCTGGCGCAGCCGCTCGAGGCGATGCGACCGCGGCGGCGGTCGTTCCGGCTATGACCTGGGGCTAGGTCGGGCCGAAAAGGAAGACCGTGGTGCCGCGTCCTGCGGTGCTGACGACCTCCAGGCGGCCGCCGATGCCCGCCGCCCGCTCCCGCATCCCGACCAGGCCGTACCCGGCCATCCCGCCCGTGACGAAGCCCCGGCCTTCGTCTGAGACCTCGACCAGGAAGGGTTTGGCATCGAACGCCATCTTCACCCTGCAGATCGATGAGCCCGAGTGGCGGCGGACGTTGGTCAGCGCCTCGCGCACGACCTGGGCGACCACTTCGCGCTGGTGGGCGGAAAGCTGGTCTTCGGTCCCGTTGTTCGAGAGCTCGACACGAATGCCATAGAGACGGGCGAAGTCGTCGGCGTGCCCGCGAATGTCCCCGACCAGACCATCAGCTCCGATCCCGGCCGGCCGCAAATCAGCAAGCGTTTCGCGGACGTGCTTGAGTAACCGCTCCAGGATCTCGAAAGTGTTCTTCAGGTTTTCGTCCGGCTGACCCTTCTTTTTCTCGATGTAGATCTTGAAAAGAGAGATGGCGCCGGCCAGATCAGTGGCGACACCGTCGTGCAGCTCGCGCGCAATGCGGGCTCGCTCCCGGGCCACGGCATCCTCGACCGCCTGGAGGGCGAAGCCATCGGCCTGCGACCCCGGCTTCTCTTGCGTCTCGGTCATCGACCGCGTCGCCCGGTGTAGGACTGGATCAGCGCGATGGTGAGCGGATGGCGGAGCCACCGCAAGGCGTGGCGATAGGGCTTCCACAGCCTTTCCATCTCCTCGAGACCCTCCCGCAGCCGCTTGAGATCGGCCTCGATCAGCCCCCGCTCAGTCTCGATGCGCTCCTGCAAGGCACGGGACCGCTTGGCGACAGCCATCCCCCACATCGCTGCGAGCGCAGTTTCGGCCACTATCGCGATTGCGCCGGCCACCAGGAGCCAGACGCCGATCCAGCCGAGCTGACTCACTCCTTTCCGTCGGCCTCTTCTTCGATTGCGGCCACTGGTGCGATCGCCACGATATTGTCGTCAGCCGCGATCCGCATCACGATCACGCCCTGCGTCTGGCGCCCGATCTGCGAGATGGCTCCAACCTGCGTGCGCAGCACCATGCCGCTGGCGCTGATCACTAGCACCTCTTCTTCGGGGTCGGTCACGACTCGCATCGCGGTGAGCTTGCCGACCCGGTCGGTGATCTTCAGCGTGAAGACGCCCTGCCCGGCCCGGTGGTGCATCGGATATTCGGAGACCGGCGTGCGCTTGCCGTAGCCCCGCTGGGTGATAACCAGCAAGTCTCCACCCGGTGCAGCGACGGCCATGCCGGCGACAGCGTCGCCCTTGGCGAGTTTGATACCGATCACGCCTTGCGTGTCGCGACCCATCGCGCGGACTTCCGTCTCGCTGAAACGGATCGCCTTGCCCAGCTCCGTTGCAATCAAGATCTCGTCCGAGCCGCTGGTCGGCGTCACCCAGTCGAGCTCGTCGCCTTCCTGGAGGTTGATCGCGATCAATCCGTTGCGCCGGACGTTGGCGTACTCGGCGAGCGCCGTCTTCTTGATGTAGCCGTTTTTGGTGACCATCAGCATGTAGCGCGCCTCGGTTTCCGTTTCCGGGCGCACGAAGACCGCGGTGATCCTCTCGTTCGACCCGATGTCGATCAAGTTGTTGACCGGCATGCCCTTCGCCTGGCGCTCGCGTTCCGGTACCTCGTGCACGCGCAGCTGGAAGACGCGTCCGCTCTGCGTGAAGAAGAGCATCGAGGCATGCGTGTGCGTCGTGAGCAGATGCAGCGCGTAGTCCTCTTCGCGCGTCCCGCTCGGCGCGTCGCTTCCCGCGGTGGGCTTTGCTCCCTTGAGGCCGACGCCACCGCGTTTCTGTGCGCGGAACACACGCAGCGGCTGGCGCTTGACGTAACCCCGATGGGTCAGCGTGACGACCACTTCTTCTTTAGGCACGAGGTCTTCAGCCGAAAGCTCGCTCGCCTCCTGGTCGGTGATTTCAGTCCGGCGCGCGTCGCCGTACTTCTTGGTGAGCTCATCCATCTCGTCTTTGATCAGGAGGCGCACCTTCTGGTCGCTCGCCAGGATCGACTCGAGGTAAGCGATGGTCTTGATGACCTCCTCGTACTCGGCGTCGATCTTGCCGCGCTCCAGGCGGGTCAGGCGGCTCAGCGTGAGGGCCAGAACAGCCTTGGCCTGCCGCTCGCTGAGACCGAACTTGCTCTGCAGCTCGTTCGATGCGATCTCCGGATCGGCCGAGGCGCGGATGGTCTTGATCACCTCGTCCAGGTGGTCGAGGCAGATCTTCAGGCCTTCGAGGATGTGGGCCCGCTCCTGCGCGCGCTCGAGGTCGAATTTGGTGCGGCGCAGGATGACGTCGCGGCGGTGGTCGATGAAGAGCTGCAGCGCCTGCTTGAGGCTGAGGATGACGGGACGCCCGTCGACTATCGCCAGCATGATCACGCCGAACGTGGTCTGCAGCGTCGTGTGCTTGTAGAGGTTGTTGAGAACGGTGAACACGCGAGCGTCGCGCTTGAGCTCGATGACTATCCGCATGCCGTCCCGGTCGGACTCGTCGCGCAGGTCGGCGATGCCTTCTAGCTTTCGGTCGGACACCAGCTCGGCGATCTTCGCCACCAGCGTTGCCTTGTTGACCGCGTAGGGAAGCTCGTCGATGATGATTCGCTCGCGCCCGTTGGGCGCCTGCTCGAACGTGTGCCGAGCGCGGACGATGATGCGGCCGTGGCCGGTGGCGTACGCGGCCTTGATGCCCGCCGTGCCCATGATCAGGCCGCCGGTCGGAAAGTCCGGACCCTTTACGAAGCTCAGCAGGTCTTCGCCCGTCGTTTCAGGGTTCTCCACCAGATGCTTGATCGCGGTGGCGATCTCGCCGAGGTTGTGCGGTGGGATGTTGGTCGTCATGCCGACCGCGATTCCAGTCGCGCCGTTGATCAGGAGGTTCGGGATGCGGGCGGGCAGAACCGCAGGCTCTTCCTCGGTGCCGTCGTAGTTGGGAACCATGTTGACTGTCTGCTTCTCGATATCGGCCATGAGCTCGCCGGTAATGGCGGACAGGCGCGCCTCCGTGTACCGCATCGCCGCCGGCGGGTCGCCGTCGACGCTTCCGAAGTTGCCCTGGCCGTCGATCAACGGGTAGCGCAGCGAAAATGGCTGCGCCATGCGCACCAGCGCGTCGTAAACGGGCGAATCGCCGTGCGGGTGAAACAGCTTCATCACATCGCCGACGAAGGCCGCGCTCTTGCGATGCCGGCTGCCGGAGGTTGCGCCGGCGCGGTGCATCGCGTAGAGGATGCGTCGCTGCACGGGCTTGAGCCCATCACGCACGTCGGGCAGCGCCCGGCTGATGATGACGGACATCGCGTACTCCATGTAGGAGGTCTGCATCTCCTCCTGGAGGCTTCGCTTTAGGACGGTGCCGATGCCGATTGTGTTTTCGTCAGTCACTGTTCTGGTGAATCACTCCTCGTACTTCTTCAGGACCACGACCGCATTGTGTCCGCCAAATCCAAAACCGTTGGAGATGGCGATGCGCACGTCCTGGCGCCGCGCCACGTTGGGCACGTAGTCGAGGTCGCACGCGGGGTCGGGGTTTTCGTAATTGATGGTCGGGTGGATCATGCCGCGGTTGATGGTGAGCAAAGTGGCGATCGCCTCCACCGCGCCGGCGGCCCCAAGGAGGTGGCCGATCATCGACTTGGTGCTGCTGATCGCGACCTTATATGCGTGGTCGCCGAGCGCGATCTTCAACGCCTTGGTCTCGCCCGCGTCGTTGAGCTGTGTCGAGGTGCCATGCGCGTTGACGTAGTCGATGTCCTTGGCCTCGACGCCAGCGTCTTTCAGCGCAAGCGTGACGGCCATGGCGGGCGCCTCGCCCGTCTCGTCCGGCGCGACCTGGTGAAACGCATCGCAAGTGGTCGCGTAGCCGAGGACCTCACCGTAGATCCGCGCGCCACGGCTCACCGCATGCTTCTCCGACTCGAGGACCAAGATCCCAGCGCCCTCGCCCGGCACGAATCCGTCGCGGTCGCGATCGAACGGCCGGCTCGCCTTTTCCGGCGCCTCGTTTCGTGTCGACAGTGCGCGGATGGCGTTGAACGACGAGATCCCCACCTCGCAGAGCGATGCTTCCGAGCCGCCGGCGAACATCACGTCCGCGTCGCCGTGCTGGATGATTCGCGAAGCATCGCCCAGCGTGTGGGTGGAGGCCGCGCACGCCGTGGTGACCGTCGTGTTGGGGCCACGCAGGTGGAACGCCATCGCGACCGACGCGGCCGCCATGTTGGGGATGATCATTGGCGCGTAGAGGGGATTGAGACGCCCCTTTGTCGCGAATGAAATTGCTCCCTGAGTCATCTCGATGAAGCCTCCGATCCCGGTGCCCATGTCCACGCCGACGCGGAAGCTGTCTTCCTTGGCGAGGTCGATCCCGGAGTCGGCGAGCGCCATGCCCGACGCGGCGACGGCCATCTGCGAGAACCGCGCCATGCGCTGCGCCTGCTTGCGGTCCATGAATTCCTGCGGATCGAAGTTGGGTACCTCGCAGGCGAACTTCGTCGTCAGCTTGTCAGTCGGATAGTTTTCGGCCATTCGCGCGGTACTGCGTCCCTCGATGAGCCCATGCCAGTACTCCTCGAGATTCTTGCCCAGAGGATTCACGGTCCCCATCCCGGTCACGACGACGCGCGTCCGCCCGTTTGTCTTCACTTCCCCACCTCTGCCCGAATCTTACCGACGAGCTGATTCTGCACCGCATCTCGGGTGACGCGGATGGCGTTCTTGATCGCGCGGGCGTCAGAGCGTCCGTGCGCGACCACTGCCACCCCATCGATTCCGAGCAGAGGCGCACCACCGAACTCTCGCCAGTCGACCCGGCGGCGCAGCTGCCGCACCCCCGGCCGGATGAGCATGCCGCCCAGCTTGCCGCGCATGGTCTTGGGGATCTCTTCGCGCAGGTTGCGAAAGAGGAACTCCGCGGTGGCCTCGGCCATCTTGATCGCCACGTTGCCGACAAAGCCGTCCGCGACGATGACATCGGCGCGAGCTGCGTAGATGTCCTTGGGTTCGACGTTGCCGATGAATCCTTCCAGCAAGCCTTTCAGGCGCTTGGCCGTCTCCTTGACCAGCTCGTCGCCCTTGCCCTCCTCCTCGCCGTTGCTCAGCAGGCCGACCCGAGGGTTGGCGCGGCCGAGCATCTCGCGTGCATAGACCGCACCCATAAGCGCGAACTGCACCAGGTATTCCGGCTTGGAGTCGACGTTCGCGCCGACGTCGAGGAAGTACGCGAAGCCGTTTTGCGTCGGCACTATGGAGCCCAGGGCGGGCCGCTCGATGCCTCTGATGCGGCCCTGGATGAAGAGCGCGGCGGCGAGGATGGCGCCCGAGTTGCCGGCCGAGATCCAACCGTCGGCCAGCTTTTCCTTGCACATTCGCGCACAAACCGAGATGGATGAATCCGTCTTCGCGCGCACCGACTGCGCGGGGTGCTCTTCCATCGTGATCACCTGCGTGCACGGCACCAGCTGCAGCCGAGGATGCGAGTCCAGCAGAGGCTGGACAGCCGAGGGCAGGCCGACGAGCGAGATGTCGATCCCATACTCCGTCGCCGCTTGTGAGGCTCCCAGCACGACCTGAGCCGGCGCGAAGTCGCCGCCCATGGCGTCGACTGCTATTCGCATCTCGCGACCTAGTGGCCCGGAGCTGCGGTCCGAAACCTATTTCGCGGCATCGGCGGCCGGAGCCAAGGAAAGGGTGGCGCGGCTAGGAACGCATCTGTTGATGCGTGACGACGCAGCGCCGGGCCCCTTGACGCCGGCTTCAGCGCCGCAGGCGCCCGGCCGACTAGGCCGCGAAGAGGTGAGGACCGTCGGCTCCGGGCCACTAAATGTCGAGGTTGCGGACGCTCTTGGCGTGCGCCTGAATGAACTTTTTGCGGGGCTCCACGTCGGGCCCCATCAGCTTCTCGAATATGTCGTTGACCGCTGCCGCATCTTCGACGGTGACCTGAAGCAGCACGCGACTCGCGGGATTCATGGTCGTCTGCCAGAGCTCTTCGGCATTCATCTCACCGAGACCCTTCATTCGCGCTGACTCGGCGTTCTTGCCGAGCTGCCGCAGTGCTTTGTCGCGCTCGCCTTCGGAGTGGCACCAGATGATCTGCTTGCCCTTGAACACTTTGAACAGAGGCGGCTGCGCCATGTAGAGGTATCCCTTTTCGATGACCGCCGGGAAGTACCTGTAGAAGAAGGTGAGCAAGAGAGTGCGGATGTGGCTGCCGTCCACATCGGCGTCAGTCATCGTGATGACGCGGTGGTAGCGCATCTTCTCGACGTTGAAGTTGTCGCCCACGCCCGCTCCCATCGCGGTGATGAGGTTGCGAATCTCGTCTGACGTGAGCACTTTGTCCAGACGTGCCTTCTCGACGTTCAAGATCTTGCCGCGCAGCGGCAGGATCGCCTGCGTCCGCCGGTCGCGTCCACCCTTGGCGGTGCCCCCGGCCGAATCGCCCTCGACGATGTAGAGCTCGCAGAGCGCGGGATCCCGCTCGGAGCAGTCGGAGAGCTTGCCAGGCAGAGTGCTCGACTCGAGCAGGCTCTTGCGCTGCACCAGATCGCGTGCCTTGCGCGCGGCTTCGCGAGCTCGCGCCGCGGTCAGCGACTTCTCGACTATGCGACGGCCCTCGGAAGGGTTCTCTTCCAGGTATTGCGTGAGCCCTTCGGTGAGCGCGATCGAGACGTGGCCCTGGACTTCCGCGTTGCCGAGCTTGCCCTTCGTCTGGCCTTCGAACTGCGGGTCGATGACCTTGACGCTGATCACGGCGGTCAGGCCCTCGCGCACGTCTTCTCCAGTGAGGTTGGGATCCTGCTCCTTGAGAATCGCCGCCTTGCGCGCATAGCGGTTGAGCACGTTGGTCAGCGCGGCACGGAAACCGGTGAGATGCGTGCCGCCTTCAATGGTGTGAATCGTGTTGGCAAAAGCGAGGACGTTCTCGACGAACGTGTCGTTGTACTGCAGGGCGATCTCCACCTGCGTGCCCTCGACGTCGCGGTCGACGTAGAAGGGAACGTGGTTGACCACCTGCTTGCCGCGGTTGAGGGCTCGCACGAAGGAGACGACTCCGCCTTCGAAGTAGAAGGTGTTGGTGAAGCCGAGGTTCTCGTCCGCGAGCGCGATCTCGAGCCGCTTGTTGAGGTATGCCATCTCGCGCAGGCGGTGCTGGATGATCTCGCGGTCGAACTTGGTGTCCGGGAAGATCTGAGGGTCCGGCCAGAACCGCACGATCGTGCCGGTGTGGTCCGTCTTGCCCACGACCTTGACCGAGCCCTTCGGCACGCCGCGCTCGAATTCCATGTGATGGACCTTGCCGTGGAGGTGGACCCAGACCTGCAGCTTCTCGCTCAGGAAGTTGACGGCCGAGACGCCGACGCCGTGCAGCCCGGACGACACCTTGTAGCCGCCACCGCCGAACTTGCCGCCGGCGTTGAGGCGCGTCAGCACCAGCTCGAGGGCTGAGACCCCTTCCTTCTTGTGGATGTCGACAGGGATGCCGCGGCCGTTGTCCTCGACCTGGACGCTGCCGTCGGCGTACAGGGTGACCGTGATCTTGGTCGCGTAGCCGGCCAGCGCCTCGTCGACGGCGTTGTCCACGACCTCGTAGACCAGGTGGTGGAGGCCGGTTGAGGAGGTCGAGCCGATGTACATGCTCGGACGCCGCCGGACATGCTCCCGGCCCTCGAGGACCTGGATCTGCTCGGCGGTGTACGCGACATCCGCGCCTAATGGGTGGGGCCTGCGACTTTCGCGCTCCGGCAGGGGGTTTTTGGCCGCCATCACCGGTTAGAGAGGCCCTCCCAGCGTGGAAAACTCATGGGGATCAACTGGGCAGAGGTTCAGGTCCCTAATTTTACCCGATTTCGAGTTCGAAATGGCCCCGGGCGGGGTCTTAACAGCCCCTAATTTGCAGGGGGTTTCCACCGCAGCACGGGATCCTCGCTCTGGCCCTGCAGATAAGCGTTGATCCGGCGGGCTGCAGCGACCTCGTCCAGGCGCCCGACGGGCAGCTTTTGGGGCGCGTCGTGCAGCGCCTGGGGATCGGTCTTGACCAGCCCGACTATCTCTTTGATCGCCGCGGCAAAGGAGTCGAGGGTGGCCTTGCTCTCGGTTTCGGTGGGCTCGACCATGATCGCCTCCGGCACGACCAGCGGGAAGTACACGGTCGGCGCGTAGAAATTGCGGTCCAGAAGGGCTTTGGCGATGTCGAGGGCGCGCACGCCGGCGGGGGCCAGGTTGTGGGCGCTGGCGACGAACTCATGCATGCAGGGACCCGCGTGCGGCATCTCGAGGTCGCCCTCGACCTGCTTGCGCAGGTAGTTGGCGGACAGCACGGCGTCTCGGGACGCCTGCGTGAGGCCGTCGCCGCCCATCGCGACGATGTACGAGTAAGCGCGGACCAGCATGCCGAAGTTCCCGTAGAAGCTCCGCACGCGACCTATCGACCTCGGGCGCTTGAAGTCCAGTGCGAAGTGGCCGTTGGCGCGCTCCACGGTCGGGGTGGGCAGGAACGGAACTAGCTCCGCCTTGACGCCCACCGGCCCGGCGCCAGGGCCGCCGCCCCCATGGGGCGTCGTGAACGTCTTGTGCAGGTTCATGTGCACCGCGTCGAAGCCCATATCGCCCGGGCGGCAGATGCCCATGAAGGCGTTCAGGTTGGCCCCGTCGTAGTAGAGCATGGCTCCGGTCGCGTGGACCATCTCCGCAATATCCAGTATCTCGCGCTCAAACAGCCCCAAGGTGTTGGGGTTGGTCAGCATGAGCGCGGCCACGCGGCTGGACAGCTTGGACTCGAGATCCGGGAGGCTGATCCGACCGTCGGGCCCCGATTTGACCTCGACCACCTGAAAACCGCTGAGCGCGGCGCTGGCGGGGTTGGTGCCGTGCGCCGAATCGGGGACCAGGACCTCGTTCCGGGTGTCCCCGCGAGAGGTGTGGTAGGCCTTGATCATGCGCAGCGCCGTCCATTCGCCGTGGGCGCCGGCGGCCGGCTGAAGGGTCACCCTCTCCACCCCCACGACCTCGCACAAGGCCTGCTCGAGCCGCCACATCAGCTCGAGCGCGCCCTGCACTGTCGCCTCGTCCTGGTACGGGTGCAGGCCGGCAAATCCTGGCAGCGCGGCCACTGTCTCGTTGAGGACAGGGTTGTACTTCATCGTGCAGCTGCCCAGCGGGTAGAACTGCTCGCTGATCGAATAGTTCATCGAGGCGAGGCGGCTGTAGTGGCGCATGATCTCGGGCTCGCTGAGCCGTGGGAGGGCGGGCTCCTTCGCGCGCAGTTGGTCAGCAGGCAGGGCCTGCGAGGGCTTGGGGCCGCTGAGTCCCGACTCCGGGAGCCGAGGCGCGCCGGCGCTGGGCCGGCTCTTCTCAAAGCTGAGGAGCTCGGTCATCCTTCGACCGCCGCAACCAACTCGTCGAGAGCGCCGGGGTCGTTCACCTCGGTGCAGGTGAAGGTAACCACGCCCTTCAGCTCGCGGAACCAGCGATTCATCTCGAGCGGGCCCAGGATCCCCTTCCGGGCGAGCTTGCGGACGAGGGCGGGCGCCTTCGGGACGCGCATCGGGAACTCGTTCAGGAACGGCCGATCGGGAAACGCCAGCTCCCACCCAGGCAGGGCGGAGAGCCGTTCGGCAAGCGAATGCGCGCGCTGGAAGCTCACCTCTGCCACCTGGCGCAGCCCATCCGGGCCCATGTAGGTCATGTAGACGCTGGCGGCGAGGGCGCACAGCGAGTGGTTGGTGCAGATGTTGGATGTCGCCTTCTCGCGGCGGATGTGCTGCTCGCGCGCGGCGAGGGCAAGGTTGAAGCCGCGGCGGCCCTGCTTGTCATAGGCGGTACCGATCAGGCGGCCGGGCAGCCGGCGCACGAGCTCCTTGCGGCAGGAGATGAACCCGACGTGCGGCCCGCCGTAGCTGGGGCTGAGGCCAAGCTGCTGACCTTCGCCCACAGCGATGTCCGCCCCGTACTCGCCGGGAGGAGCGAGGATCGCCAGGCTGATCGGGTCGACGCAGGCGATCGAGAGCGCGCCGGCGGCGTGTGCCTTCTCGGTCAGCTCCCTGGCGTCGACCAACAGGCCCAGGAAGTCGGGCTGCTGGAAGATCACCGCGGCGGTCTTGGGTCCGGGGTCGGTCCCCTTGCGGACCTTGATTCCGCGACCCTCGCTGAAGCCGCGCAGGACCTCTACGTATTCGGGATGGACGTAGCCCGCGACGACTATCTCGTTGCGGCCGGTCTGGACGTGGGCCATCATCGCGGCTTCGGCGACGGCGGTGGCGCCGTCGTAGAGGGATGCGTTGGCGACATCGAGAGCTGTCAGCTCCGCGATGAGGGTCTGGAACTCGAAGATCGCCTGCAGCGTGCCCTGGCTCGCCTCCGGCTGGTAGGGCGTGTAGGCGGTGTAGAACTCAGGCTTGGAGGTGACCGCGGCTACCGCGGCGGGGATGAACCGCCTGTAGACCCCGCCACCGCGGAAGGTCAGCCGGTCGGGAAAGACCCGATTCCTGGCGGCGAGGGAGCTGAGCTGCGACATCGTGTCGTATTCGGAAAGCCCGGCCGGAAGGTCCAGGGTCTTGATCCGCAGCGACTTGGGGATGTCGACCAGGAGGTCGTCCATCGACTGGACGCCGATCGCTTCCAGCATCGACGCCCGATCTTCATCGGAATGGACCAGGTAGGGCACTTAGTGCGCCGAGGCCTCCGCCGACTTCTTGTATTCCGCCTCATCCATGAGGCCGGCGGGCACCTCGCCCGTCAGCTCGAGCTTGAGGATCCATCCGTCTCCATACGGGTCCGAGTTGACGAGCTCCGGCTTGGCGGTCAGTTTGTCGTTGACAGCGGTGATGCGTCCGGCCACGGGAGAGTAGAGGTCGCTGGCGGCCTTGACCGACTCGATCACGCCAAAGCTCTCGCGCTCCGCAAGCTTGCGTCCGACCGCGGGGAGCTCGAGGAAGACGACATCGCCCAGCTGAGCTTGCGCAAAGTCGGTGATACCGACAGTCCCGGTTTTGCCTTCGACGACGACCCACTCGTGTGTCTTGGTGTAGCGGCGGTCAGCCATCCAAACGTTCTCCTCGCTGAATCCGGCGGCTAAGACTTGGCAGGGGCGACTGCCGATCGCGCCGAGCCACGATAGAAAGGAAGCTTCACCACCTCAG
>Ga0209011_1000047_pt1 | contig 76524 bp, 67 predicted proteins | sample BlaSpr_A8_OM1_M3_FD_187986 | JGI IMG/M metagenome (GOLD analysis project Ga0209011, IMG submission 187986) | Forest soil microbial communities from Thunder Bay, Ontario, Canada - Black Spruce, Ontario site 2_A8_OM1_M3 (SPAdes) (version 2) | ecosystem: Environmental > Terrestrial > Soil > Boreal...
CAAACCGACCAAGATGCAACTCTTTCACTGGCGTTGACCGAACCGCTGACCGTCCTCGGCACGCTTCCTTATGCGGCACCTGAACAGTTGCGCTGTGAGAACACGGATGCGCGCACGGACATCTGGGGATTTGGAACTGTGCTGTATGAAATGGCTACTAGTCAACGCCCCTTCAGCGAAGAAGTGGCCCCGCGTTTGATAGATGCCATCTTGCACAAACTCCCCGCCCCGTTACGCGGGCTGAACGGTGCGATCCCTGCGGAACTAGAACGAATCATCCTCAAGTGCCTAGATAAGGGTCCGGAGAATCGCTACCAATCTGCTAAAGAGTTGGTGGTGGACCTTCGGCGCCTAGAAGTAGCTTCAACCGGCGCAGCGGTCGCGGCACCACTGAGGAAACGGCCTCGGCGGTGGCTTGTGGTAGCGATCGGCGGTACCGGGATCTGCGCTTTGATCGCCGCAGCCTTGCTGTTGTGGCCGCGTCTCATCCACAACGAGAGCGCGGGAGTGCCCGCCCTGCGTTGGGAGCAACTTACGAACTTTAATGATTCTGCCGAAATCCCCACGCTGTCGCGCGACGGCAAGCTGGTGGCATTTCTGCGCGGCCCAGGCAGTTTCGGATCTTCTGCGAACATGGGCCAGGTTTGGATCAAATCTGTGCCGGACGGCGAACCCCTGCAACTCACGAAGACCGCTTTTAGAAAACAGACGATCAATTTCTCCAAGGACGGCAGCCGGTTGTACTTTACGCAATTAGAAGGTCAGTTTGCCTGGAACACCTACGAACTGCCCTTGCTGGGAGGGCAGGAACCGAAGCTGTTAATGGCTAACGCCACGGGATTGAGCTGGATCGGTAGCGATCGCGTATTGTTCTCCACGATCAGGACTGGCATACACATGAAGCTGTCCACCTCGAATGCCAGCCGAACCGACGAGCGAGACATCTACGTTCCGACCGACCATATGAATGGGATGGTGCACCGGTCTGCGCTGTCGCCGGACGGCAAATGGGTGCTGCTGGTGGAAATGGACAGCGCCTGGTGGCGACGATGCCGGGTGGTGCCGTTCGACGGCTCAACGGCGGGACGGCAGGTGGGGCCGGAGGGTTCGTGTACTTGGGCCCAGTGGTCTCCCGACGGGAAATGGATGTACTTCACCGTGGACACTTGGACGGCTGGTTTTCACGTCTGGCGGGAACGCTTCCCCGACGGTGCACCTCAGCAGCTGACGCCATCTGGCGCGAGCGAGGAAGAAGGGCTCGCGATGATGCCTGATGGCAAATCATTCATCACCACCGCAGGCACGCAACAATCCGCAATCTGGCTGCACGACGAGAAGACAGACGAAAAGCAAATCACCTCTGAGGGTTACTCGTTTTTCCCGACTCTGTCACCGGACGGCAAGAAGGTCTATTGCTTGCGGCGGGTTACGGGCTCGCACTCATACTTCAGCGGCGAGCTGTGGGTTTCTGACGTCGCGACCGGAGCCGCGGAACGCCTCTTTGGGGGTTTAGTGCTCACGCATTTCTCAATATCGCAGGATGGGAAAAAGGTGGTGTTCGCGACTGAACAGGGCCCGGCTCGATCGGGGATCTGGGTCGGCTGGCTTGACGGCACGCAGGCGCCGCGACAACTTACGTTCGGAGGCGAATATCGCGCTTTTTTCGGCAGACCGGGACAGATCCTGTATCAGGGCACTCAAACTTCGCCGAAGATTATGGGGATCAACGAAGACGGCAGCGGCCAGGTCGCGGTCTCGGATCTTGACGCCAGGCAGTTGCAAAGCGTTTCGCCTGACGGGCACTGGGCTTTCGTGGGCGTGACGCCACCGGGTGGGCACGGCGACAGGAACGTGATAGTTGTAGCTGTGCCGCTTGAGGGCGGTGCACCGATCACGGTATGTGATAACTGCAGCTTCGGGTTTGGCAGCACACGCTCCTCGGCACCGCTGCTCTCGTGGAGTCTTGACGGAAAATGGGTGTACGTATCTCTGCGGTATTTTCCATTCGGCTCATCAAAGACAGCGGTGATATCCACCAAGCCCGGAACCGCGCCTCCCAGCTTTGCGAAGGGCTTCGCCAGTGAAGCGGATTTCGCGCGCATTCCCGGCGCGCAGTTGATTAATGAGAACGACGTATCTTCGGGCATTTCGCCGAATTACTTCGTCAATACACGCCGTTCGGCGAAAGCCAACCTCTTCCGCATCTATCTTGAGCAATAAAAGCCCTGGCGTTGTGCGTGGGTCCAGCGCGTCCTGACGAGACAGCTTGTGTCGTAACCCAAAGTTCTGAGACAGCGCTTTTTTCAATGGAATACGGCCTGCGCTGTCGCCAGTCCTCTGGACTGGAGCGGACTCTCCGAGACTCTAGTTCGGTCTTCACAAGCTTAACTCCACCTGAGCAATCAGAGGCACTTCAATGCATGCTCAAAGGCGTGACCGGAGGCCCTGGCGAGTTAGTCTTGGATATCTTCGAACTTGGAGAGTTCGACGAAATTTAGCACAAACGTAAAGAGTGGCTCCCCGGGCTTACCGGATACGTGCGTGATAAAGGTAGCGCGCGTGGCGGCCCTTTGGGATCAGGTCGAGCACCGCATCGGTCTCGCCTAAGTGCATCAGATCCGCGTTTTTCCTTCGGCTTCGAAATCAACGCGCATGTCCTCTGCGACATCTTTAGAGCGTTGCCAAAAACGGCGGTCGCTTTCGCTCAGCTCATGCACATCGAAGGCGACGCCGTTGGCTCGCAGCGCGGCACCAAGTTTGGTGTCGCTCGCCGCGAGGCTGCTCTCGGAAGATTCGACGATATGTGTGTAAAACAGCCCCATCTGGCCGCCTGTGCGCAAGATCCTCAGAAACTGCCCGATGGTTGCCGTGAGGTCCTTACAAGAGTAAAGCGAGTCGATAACAACCACCGCGTCGAACGAGCCCGCGGGAAAATCTAGCGCGTCCATTGTCCCCATTTTGAAAGCGAGTCGGTCAGCACTGGCTGCCGCCAGTTCCTGGGCCCGGAGAATGGCAGGCTCGGCGGTGTCAATCCCGACAAATCTCGCCCCGCTCTTGTCCGCCAGATAGCGTGTCGTAGCGCCTGTCCCGCGACCGCCGTCGAGGAGAAAACCCATGGCTTAGAGTCAGGTCGCGAGCGTCATCTGGCCATCGCGGATCTTTGGAAATGTTCGGAACGATCACCCTTTGTTTGGTGAACGCGGCCGCGCCGCAAGAAGCCCTGTCGGGACCGATCCGCCAAGGGGTGATGGCGGCTTTAAATGTGGCGGGGACATGAGGCCCGGCACACGGCGACAGCCACTCGCCGTTCATCAAACAAACCATTGAAGTAACAGGGGGCGTGAGCATCAATGGAGGCGCACAAATCGTTCAGAACCTCTGAGAGGCTTGCGCCATTGGCCATCATCTCGAGCGTTTGTTTCTCCGCAGCTAATAGGGATTCCGCCTGCGATGGGGTTGTGGTATTCGGTCCTTGTCTCGATTCAGATCCAGCCGGCTGCGCCACGTTCGCGGCATCACTGAGTGTATCTCGTGGTCCGGTTTGAGTCGCCATTCCGGGGAGCTCATCACATTCTCCATCTTGGGGTCCCGGTTTATGACCCGTTCGTCATAACATACGCTTTAGGAACGGCGCACGCCACTGGTGCGCGATCTCATTCGATCATCAGACTGCGATTCTCCATGCGCAGGAGTAACCAACGCGCCAGCCGCGTGCCCTGAAGGATTGCTTGTTGGCGAGGTTCGAGCTCTACAGAATTACAGATGCTTCCTCAAAATTCAGCCGAGGATTGCGTGGGTGGAGCTTGCTCGGGTCTCCATAGCCCAGGTTGCAGAGAAGATTGACCTTCCACTTGCCGTCGGGGAAGAATTCCGCATTCACCTTATCTGCGTCGAAACCGGACATCGGTCCGCAGTCTAATCCCAAAGCGCGTGCGGCCAGGATGAAGTATGCGGCTTGCAGTGAACTGTTGCGGAAGGCGTTCTCCTCAATTAGAGGTTTATTTCCGACAAAGTAGGAGCGGACATCAGCCTGTGGAAAGAGCCTGGGAAGATGCTCGTGGAATTCCGTGTCCCAAGCGATGATAACGGTCACAGGAGCGGCCATGCTTTTGTCGACATTGCCGGGCGCCAGAACTGGCTTGAGGAGCGCCTTGGCGCCTGGAGTGGTTAGAAAAACGAACCTGGCAGGCGAGGCATTAGCACTGGTCGGCCCAAGACGTGCCAATTCGTAAGTTTTGCGCAGGAGCGCTACTGGCACGGGTTCGGGAAGCCACGTGGAGTGTGTCCGCGCTTCGCGAAAAAGCTGATCGAGGGCCTCCTGTGAGATCGGGGTTTTGATGGCAGCAAGACTCAGTGGTTCAGATTGATTGCGCATTTTGGTTCTCTCTTTTAAGTAGATTCCCTTCCATAACCGAGAATTCCCGTCACAATTCTCCAGAGCGGAGCAGATCAGGCGCGCTCAATGCGAGCGACGGGCATCAAGGCTGAACGGTCCTGCTCCGAACTGAGAAATCAGCAGGGCGCCGCCGAGCATGGCGACATTTTTCATGAACAGAATCATTTGGATCTGCGCCATCATGGGATCCTGCACCAGCCAGAACTTGTGCATCATCAAGGTGACCGGAACTAGGAAGAGCACAATGAGCCAGCCGCCAAGTTTTGCGCGATAGCCGAGCAAAATGCTGAGGCCGCCAGCGATGGACAGCACACCAGAAAGCGGAACCGCGATCGAAGCCAAAGGCACGCCTGCCGAAACCGCATACCCGATCGCTTGCTTGGAGAAATGATTGGCGCCAGCCATCAGGAAAATCAGGGTGAAGAAAAATCGCCCCAAAACAACCACTGCACCCTGAGAAATGCTACTTGTCTCCGCACTGCTGGAAATTGCCGCTGAATTCGTTGCCATGTCTTTTCTCCTTTGATCGATCCTTAGCACTATCTATTGATGTCGAGTCTATTGATATGGATGCACCTTTGTAGACATTGGTCACACAAAAGCATCAAATATTGGTCATGACCAAGAACTCGGCTAAGAACTTCACGGGCCCGGTGCACTGCTGGCTGGTATGGATTAAGGCGTACCAGGCGGCTGCCAAATATCTCTATGCGGGACTTGAGGAGACGGGAATCGACGATACCGACTTCCGCATACTGGAAGCGCTTCTGAACAAAGGACCTTTGCCGGTGAATACGATCGGGCCGAAGGTGAACCTTACGCCTGGATCGATCAGCGTGGCCGTCGACCGGCTGTTGGATCGAGGGCTGGTAAGCCGGGTCGAGAGTCGCGAAGACCGGCGCGTCCGCGTGGTATCGCTTACATCGAGAGGCGAAGAATTGATTGGGCCGGTTTTTCGGAAGCACGCTGCCGAAATTCGAAAAATGTTTGCCGATGTGAGTCCGAAAGAAGTGCGAAGTCTTGAAACAATACTGAAAAAGGTCGGTAAGCGCGCCGAGGGGCTCGGGACCGGAATCAAACGAAGGTCTTGAAGAGTTGCCTTGGAGAAAAGGGAAAAGAATGCAGATTGGGATCGACAGTTTCGCAGCAGCCATCTCCGACCCGGCCACAGGCCTAAGCTCAGCCCGGTGGAGCGCATGCACCATTTGTTGGAAGAGATTGAGCTCGCTGATCGTGTCGGCCTGGACGTCTTCGGCATTGGTGAACATCACCGGGCGGAGTTCCTCGACTCAGCGCCCGCTGTGATCCTCTCCGCTGCCGCCGCGCGCACGGAAAATATCCGTCTCACTAGCGCAGTCACGGTTCTCAGTGCCTCCGACCCCGTTCGCGTTTTTCAGGAGTTCGCGACTCTCGACCTCATCTCCCGGGGCCGCGCCGAAATTGTCGCGGGCCGCGGTTCTTTCATTGAGTCCTACCCCCTATTCGGTTTGCGACTCGAAGATTACGATTCGCTTTTTGCAGAAAAGCTCGATCTTCTGCTGAAAATCCGGGCAAGCACACAAGTGCACTGGTCCGGCAAACACCGCGCCGCTCTTACCGGCCAAGCAATCTACCCTCGCCCGCTGCAGGATCCGCTGCCTATATGGGTCGGTGTCGGCGGCACCCCGGAATCCTTCGTTCGCGCAGGTGTGCTCGGACTTCCTCTTATGGTGGCCATAATCGGCGGTGAGCCTAAACGCTTCCGCCCACTCATAGATCTCTACCGCGAGGCTGGTCGCCGCGCCGGTCATTCGCCCGAGCGACTTGCTGTAGGTCTTCACTCCGTTGGCTTTCTTGCAGCTAGCACGGACGAAGCTGCGGAAATATTCTTTCCAGGCTATGCGCACACGTTTACCGAAATCGGCAAGGAACGCGGCTGGCCAGCCGCCACACGCACTCAATTCGACGCCCTGCGCGGACCTACCGGTGCGCTGTTAATCGGCGACGCTAAGACCGTCGCGAGAAAGATCCTTTATGTGAATGAAGTTCTCGGTGGCATCTCCCGTGTCACATTCCAAATGGGCGTCTCGACGCTTCCGCACCAAAAAATGTTGGACGCCATAGAGATCCTCGGCACCCACGTAGCACCTATTGTCCGGAGCGAGCTCCGCGTCACTCCTGTACGCGCCTGAGAGAACCATAATCTGCTGTCAAAGCTTGTTTGTTTTGCACCGTAGGTCTTGCTTCCGTATTTCAAAAGTCCGCGTTCGATAACCGCGAAATCGATTGGGGAATCCTGGTTCCAGGGCTGGTGCCTCGCGTATTTGCCGACGGGAGGGTCTGAGACCCGCGCCTCACGTTCGACCAGCCTGCTCACGATGGCGAACAGAAAGCTCGCCGACAACCCGCACATCAGCACGCCGATGATGCTTTCCACTGGACCCGAGGTCCGCCACAACCACGGAAGAACGACATCGCCGTAGCCGACGGTCGCATAGCTGGCAGCTGAGAAGTAAAAGGCAGATTCCCACAATGGAAAACAAAGCCAACGATAAAAGCCCGCCCAAAACAGAATCTCCAATACGACATTAATCGGGAAATTTGCTAACCGTTGTAGGGGCTAAAACTACTACCGGGGTTCGAATCCCCCCTCTCCGCCAGAATTATCTAAATGCACCCCAGTGAATCGGAAATGCGATGATCAAGCTGTACGGAGCTGTTCGTTGCCGAACCTGATCGTCGCGAGAATGCCGAGCACGACGAAAAGCACCAAAGCGACCAGCTGCGTGAGCTTAAATGCCGGCTCGGTTTGCGTGGGAGCCAGCGCTCTGAGGGCTGGCACCTTCTCGAAAAGCTGCACGATTAAGACGAAGACATTCAGATAGAGGGCTATCACGGAGCTGATCACGTAGGTGCGGCGCCAGCCGCCGGCGAGATGAAACTTGTAGCGCGCCGGGATCGCAAGTGCCAGCGCGATCAGCGAAATGATCCCAACTCCGTGAGACGGCAAAAACTTGTGAAACGGAAACATAAATCCGGTCACGCTCGTAAGCACGGTGCTCGCCAGAAAGACCGCAGTCCAACCATCGAGTCGTTTTCCTGTAAGCAGTCCGAACACCACAACGAGTCCCGAGAAGATCCCGATCAGGCTCAACAAGACGTGTATGAAAGTGAACGTTGTCATACCGAAGATCATGATGCCCCGTACCTTCCTTTCGCTGTCTTTTCCGCTTCAGAGCCCACTCAACATTTCTCACAAAAAATCATGGTGCACTACAGCCAGTAACAGGACGCAGACGGCTAGCAAAAACATGCTTTCCAAAGAGAATCATTGTGGCGCAATATCGGCGCCCCGCGGCGCGAGAGCCGCCTTATAAAGCTCGCGACATCCTAGCCCTTCGAGCTACCGCGGGCTACTGGTTTTCGCCATTTTGGAGGTTTCGAAGAGCTCTTTACGCGGATGAATCTGACCTCACGGCGAGGCATGAGCAGGCGCAGCCGGGGTGTACGTCAGTATTTCGACCCCCCTCCAGCAGTATCATCGAACGCGTGGCCGCTGGCCGACGGCATTAGCGAACGCGGAGGATGATTTTGCCCAGGACGTGGCCCTGCTCGATACGCCGGTGGGCCTCGGCCGCTTCTTCTAGACGAAACTCTGCTGCGATGGGCACTTGCAGCTTCGCCTTCTGGATGGCCCGGTTGAGGCGTTCAAATTCACGAACGCCGGCGACCGCGTCATACGGGATAATTTTCATGCCGCGCCGCTTTTTCGGCGCCGGTTCAACGCCGTTCGGATAGGCAACCCGGCCACCTGGCCGAAGCACATCGAGGCAGTTCTGGACAGATTCGCCGCTGCCGAGAACGAGCACGGCGTCCATGCCTTTCGGCGCGAAGCGGAAAGCGGCTTCGACGAAATCCTCTTTGTGGCCGTCCACGGCCGCATCTGCGCCGAGGCGCTTCACCAGCGCCACACCATCACTGCCTGAGGCGACCGCAAACACCTTCGCGCCACGCTCCTTGGCGAATTGGACGGCGAGCGTACCCACGCCGCCGGACGCCCCGTGAATCATCACGTTTTCACCGGTTTGCACGTCCAGGTGCTCGCCGATGCCCTGCAACGCCGTGAGCCCTATCACCGGCACCGCACCGGCGTGCTTCAAATCCAGCGGAGGGTCCGGAATGGGTGCCACGTGATCGTCGCGCACGGCAACATACTCCGCATAAAATCCGCCCTTCGGATTATTCCAACTGTAGGCGTACACACGATCACCGACCTCGAACCGCCGCGCCCGCGGCCCGAGCTGCGCAATCGTCCCGGAGCCATCCGTACCGAGAACCAGGGGAAAACGAACTCGCCCGCCAGGATTCCAGCCATCGCGAATGTCCGCGTCCCATCCGCCAACTCCCGCCGTGTGTACGGCGATCAACACTTCCTTCACGCCGGGCTTAGGCACCGCCAGTTCGTGTAGCGTAAGCACTTCGGGCCCACCGTAGTGGTCGATGGCGGCCGCACGCATGGTCGTCGGCGCGGACTGCTGCTTCGTACTTTTGGCATTGCGTTGGATTGTTTGTGGCATTGTAGTTCTCGGGGGATGTTTCGCGTCGGCTCTTCCGGGGGGTCGCCTGTTAGATGAGTTGAAGCGCCCGTTTGGATTGCAGGAAAACGCCGCTTTCTAGACGCTGCCTGCCACGCCGCGTCTCCGCCGGAAACGCCGTCCATGCTGCCGCGTCTATCCCTTAAGCTCGAACCCGCCCAGTTCTATCTTCGTTTTCCGCTTTCCGTGCGCATTATAGTCTTTCCTTCCAATATATTGTCCAGCCCACGTCGCAACGGCCCTGATCGCTCGCTGCGGCCGGTAGGCCGTGACGTCGAGCATCCGACAAAAGGTTGTAAACTTTCTCAGACGAGAAAGCGCCAGTCTGTTCCCAAGCGAAGACGATGACACCTTCACTCGAGACACCTCGCCTCCTACTCCGCCCGCTCGAATTGGCCGACGCCGAACAAATTCAGCTCCTCTTTCCCCATTGGGAAATCGTGCGCTACCTCGCCGCCCAGGTGCCCTGGCCCTATCCTGCCGATGCCGCCTACCGCTACATTCGCGACATGGCGCTTCCCGCCATGGAGCGTGGCGAAGCCTGGCACTGGACGCTCCGCCTGAAAACCAGCCCCAATCAAATCATCGGCAGCATCGACCTACGCACGAAAGAAAACGACAATCGCGGCTTCTGGCTCAGCCTCCCCTGGCAAGGCCAAGGCCTCATGAGCGAAGCCTGCGAAGCGGTCACCGATTTTTGGTTCAATACGCTGAACTTCCCCGTTCTTCGCGCTCCCAAAGCCATCGCCAACGCCGCCTCGCGCCGCATCTCCGGAAAGCAAGGCATGCGCCTGGTCGCCACCGAAGAGCGCGACTACGTTTCCGGCCGCTTTCCCGCCGAAATCTGGGAAATCAACGCCGAAGAATGGCGCGCTCGCAAGCGCTGACTCCTCCCTTCCCGTCAAAATTCCTGACGCTTCCCGCGTTTTGCTTTCATCTAATGTTCGCGTATCATTAAGGATTGCTTCGCGACCTAGCGACGCGGCTGTAGTGGCCCGACCCCGTCGGACCTGCCGTGCAGACCGGACGCGACAGAATGGAGCCTCATGAAACCCGGTATTCACCCCGACTATCATCCCGTCACGGTGCATTGCGCCTGTGGCAACGCCTTCCAGACTCGCTCGACCATCAAGGGCGAGATGCTGCGCGTCGAAATCTGCTCGAGCTGCCACCCTTTCTTCACTGGCAAGCAAAAACTAGTGGACACCGCCGGGCGCGTCGAGCGCTTCCAAAAGAAATACGCCGACGCCGCAGCCAAATCCACCGCCGCCAAAAAGTAAATTCCTCCCGTAGGGGCGCAGCACGCTGCGCCCTGTTACTACAAAATTTGGCACGTACGCTTCTCCCCTCTTCCCTATGCCCTCTGTGTTAGATTCTTTCTGTGGCTGCGCAATCCCGCATGTTCGAAAATCCCCTCCCTGGTGAACTCGTCGAAACCGCTCCTCCCCGCGTCACCCTGCGCAATGCCTGGGCGCATCCGTTCGATTCCGCCATCGCCGCCGCTCGCACCTGCTACGCTCCCCGCCTGATCGGCCCTGAAGAAATCACCGACAAGCAGCGCCTCAACATCGGCGCGGCGACCTTCTACAGCGGCCACCACACGGTCTACCAGCACGCCCATTTCGAGTTCGGCCTAGAAAATATCTCCCGCCAGTTCGTCTGGTCTTTCCTCCACGCTCATCCCTTCTACAATTCCGAGCAGCAGAGCCAGCGCTACGTCCGACTCGACCGTGCGCAGGCCTACATCCCTCCCCAATCGCTCTTCTTCGACGCCGCCAGCCGCGCCATCTACGAACAAGCCATCGCCCGCGCCTGGCAGCATTACCGCGAACTCTCCGCCGTCCTCGTCACCGACGCGCGCGAAATTCTCAGCGACATCTGGCACGTCAGCCCGATGTCTCATCCCAAGCGCGTTCAGAAAATCGAGCGCTCCGCCGAAAAACGCGCCATCGAAATCGCCCGCTACGTCCTCCCACTCGCCGCCTTCACCACCATGGTGCACACCGTCTCCGGTATCGTGCTCCATCGTCTCTGGCGCATGAGCGCCGCTTCCGACACGCCCAGCGAAGCCCGCGTCGTCATCGGCGAAATGGTTTCCCAGGTTCGCGCCATCGACCCACAATTTTTCGATCGCTTCGGCACCGAGCCGCTCGAGGAAATGCCCGAGTGGGCCGATCGATCATCAGCGGCGCAAAATGGTAACGTCGCCATCTCTGCCGGTGAACCCTTCGCCCAGGAATTCGACGCGAAACTCGAAGGAAAAACCTCCAAGCTAGTGGACTATTCCCCCAACGCCCCGCGCGTCATGGCCGAAGCCTACCGCGCCGTGATCGGCCAAACCGAATCGCAATGCGGCGACGTCGAGGCCATCGACCGCCTCCTGAATCCCGCCCGCAATCTCTATCGACTCGAAACGCTGAACGTCGGCGTCCACGCCCCCACCATGCGCGCCCTCCAGCACGCCCACTATACGTTCGCCAAAAAAATCAGCCACACCGCCGACAGCCAGGACCAGCGCCATCGCATGGTTCCCGGCTCGCGTCCGCTCCTCACCCTCGCCGACACCCGCGAGCCCGACTACATCACGCCCATGCTCCTAGAAAATAATCCGCGCGCCCGTGAACTCTACGACCGCGCCATGCGTGAAGCCTGGATTGCTAAGAACCAACTCCTCGACCGTGGCGTCCCAGCCGAAATTGCTCTCTACGTTCTCCCCAACGCCAAATCCATTCGCCTCGTCGAATCCGGTTCCCTCCTCCATCTCCTCCACAAATGGACCATGCGCACCTGCTTCAACGCCCAGGAAGAAATCTACCGTGCCTCGCTCGACGAAGTCGCCCAACTCCGCGAAGTCCACCCGCAGCTCGCCCGCTACGTCGGCCCGCCCTGCCATGTCCGCGCCGGCATCACCACACCCATCTGCACCGAAGGCTCGCACTTCTGCGGCGTAAAAGTCTGGCTCGACTTCCCCAACATCCACCGCCGCATCTAACCCCGTAGGGGCGGAGCATGCTGCGCCCCAGCTTGGCAACACTTTAGCAACCAGAAACGTCTTAACATATGTCCCCAGATCCGGAGCGCCCGTGCCCACTCTAGCCCGTTCGTTCGTCTCGATTCTCCTCGCGGCTCTTCTAGCTCCCCCTCCATCCTTCGCCTTCCAATCCCCGCTCTCCGACGAATCCATTCGCGAAGCCTACTTCCTCGGCCAGCGCCATGACGGCTCCCTTGAGCGCCTGCTAAACAAATACAGCAAGCACCTTCCGCCACCAAAGCTCGGACCGCACGTCGCCTGGGTAACGTTCCTGACGCCGTTCATGCAAGTCGCGAAATCTTCAAACAAGTACATCGGCAGCTACAGCGCCCAGCAAGCCAGTCTGGATCACCGCGGTGTACAAGAAACCGTCGAGATCTCCATTAAGATTCTTCTCACCGACTCCTACGGCGCGATCATCGCCGCGCCAGCCTCAACTCGCTCTGGCGACCCGCAAACATACCAACTAAAGCAGAGCGATTTCTGGAAGGATTTTCAAGTACAGGTCTTCGAAGGAGATGAGACCCGTGAACCAGCTCATTTTGACGGAAAGGCAGACTTCGCTTGCTCCCGCCACGGCGGGAATTGCACCCTGATCGGCGCCACTCTCCATCTCGAATTCCTGGCAACCGCCTTCAACTCCGACTCCGCCACCATCCACGTAATCCCGCCAGAAGGCCCCGAAGTCTCGGTCGACTTCGACCTAACCGCCCTCCGCTAGGTCCACCTTCTTTCCCGTTTGCGTCGCCTGTTTCCCACGCACACCCGCCCACTGTGCCACGGCATTGTGCACTGGCTGAAGCCGTGATAGAAGACTTGTCAAAGCAGGTGTGTAATGAAGTGGTGGAATCGCCTTTGGCCTGCCGACGCCCCTGACGGTCCGATTCTGTGGTTCGCTCCGAACCTACCGGGATGGAAAGAGGACAATTCGACGACGGACCTGCGCATTTGGCGTGATGCCGACGGCGCTGTCCTGTCACTTGCGGTCGATGTAGCGGTCACCTTTGATGTCCACAAAGACCTGTCTGATGAAACAGAAGTCAGGCGCTACGCTAGAGGACTCGCTGAGAGTCGTAGTGGCGGACTTATCGAGGCGCACGCCCGATGCACAAAAGTCGGGCCGACGGCATTCTGGATATACAAGCGGCTAGAGGTTCCGGCTTACATCTACACTGGCATGCTCATGGCCTGCGCCCACGAACTCCCTTTCCTTTGGACGGTCGTGGACGGCGAAGGTCAGACCACCGGAATTCGCGAGGCGGTGGTTACCGCAGGTCTTCTTCGCTCCGGCAAGCTGACGCCAGCTAACTACGAACAATGTTGGGCCCACGACCCTTATGATCCCGCGTACCGCGGAGTAGACCGAAGTGTACTACGCGGGATCTCCGACGACGCCTGTTATGACGCACAATTTCCCGAGCATCCCTTGTCGAAGGTCCGGCGGGTGCTCGCAGCACTTCCCGACAACATGGAATTTGACGCGAAGACGTCCGGGAGTTTACTTCAGTAGGACGGTGTGCTTTCGGCGCGGAGCATTGACATCACGACCGCCACCGAAGCGTCACCGGCCCCGTCATCGGATGTGCCATCTTCGACCCCGTCCGACGCGACTCCAGCAAATTCGCCTTCAGCGCGAAATACCACTTCGCCGGCCGGTCCGCATCGTCAATCAGCATCAACTTCGGATCATGCTTCAATCCCTCCGCCTGCCTGATCATCGTTTCCTGGTCCTGCCGCAAAAAAGTCTTCCCAAACATCCGCAACAAAAACACCGGTAAAAACGGCAGGTTCCACGCCGCCACAAAATCGATCCGGCACAAATCCCGCCGCACCGGCGTCACCGTAGCACGGCTGGAAAACCACATCTTCCCGCTATGAATCTCCTCCAAACGCATATTCGGCAAAACAAAATCAATCGTCGTGGTCACACCCTCACCGGTAATCCGCTTCAGCAATTGATACGGCGCGCTGTTCGAGCTTGGCGAGTGCGGGCTCATCCGAAACCCATAAGGGATCGGCTCAAACTGCTTTTGTTTTTCGTGAATGCTGTGCTTGCTGCGCCAAAACCACGATTGGTGCACAAACGGCCCATGCGCCGGGTCCATCAACCCAATAATCCCCTGGTCCACATGCGAAGGCAGCTCGCAATCCAAATGCGTAATCTTGTATTTCTTGCTGAACACCGGCAAGGCCGGCGCGTCCGGCACCTTCTCCGGCAATCGCGTTCCCTGCCCGTTCATGTAAACCCAAACATATCCGTCGCGCTCTTCACACGGATAATGCCCTGCGAAAACGCGGTCCACCTTCAATTTATCTTGGTTCGTCAGCGAAGGAATTTCCACGCACCGCGCCGTGCAAGCATCAAACCGCCATCCGTGATAACTGCACTCCACCGTCGCCCCATCGAAGTGCCCATAAGAAAGCGGTATCCCCCGATGCGGACAAGAATCCCGCATAGCGAACGCCCGCCCTTCCGCAGTCCGCCCCAAAACCAGCGGCACCTCCAGCAACATCGCCGTAACCAGCCGGTTCCCGCGAATCTCGCTGCTCCGCACCGCCGGATACCAAAAATCCCAAAGAAAACCAGCCTCCGCCTCCCGCCCCGGCTCCTGCGCCGCCGCGCCATCCCCCTGCAAAATCGTGCGCACCGCTTCGCTCATCGGTCGTAGATGCATCGTAGTACACGTCGCAAGCAAGGACAACTTACTAGGGCTCTGGCAAACAGCTAGACTGTATTTGGAATATTGGAACTATCTTAGGGAGCAGGGCACGCCATGCTGACGTTTTTTCCAGCATTCGTCAGATATGTTATCTGGAGCCTTGAGTTCCTGCTTGTCCCCCCGTTTTGTTTCGCAACGATCGGGATTGTTGTGAGCTTGGTTGCGGCAATAAAAAAGCAGAAGCCATTTTCAAGCTCCGAGGTTCGAAGAGACACTTTACGCATCGTGGCCGCCCAGGCTCTGATATTCATCGTGACTGTCTCAATTGCAGTTGTCGGGTACGTTGATTGGACCAATTACCATGGACCTAACGAACGCGCGCTAAATCTTGAAAAGGCTCTGGGGGCCGCATCTATTGTTTTATCAATTTATTGGGTCATCCGAATAAAAGGATACCGATGGTATGCCACTAGTCTTTCGCTGCTCCAACTTCTCGTGCTGGCAGGCGCCAATTTTGTTGCGGGCATGTCCCTAACAGGGACGTGGCTGTGACAGACAACGGTTTATGGCATTGGGTGTTGAATCGCAACAGCATCGTCATTCATCTGATTGCCTGAACAGCTTTTCCGCGCTATTCTTAATACAGAGCTTATCGATGTTTTCCGCCTTCTATTAGCTGACCCCGCATACCTCGCATTTTTGCGAGCCGCTCCCGCTTTTCACGAGTCACAAGCCACTAGTCACGCCTTCCGTTCTAGGCGTCGCGTACAAAGGAAATCACCATGGCCGTTATCACGCTATCTGAAAAACTCGACCAACTCGGCGCACGCTACGACGACCTGACCCAGCAACTCTCCACCCAGGAGCTCGTCTCTGACTCCTCGCGCTTCCAGAAGGTCGCCAAGCAGCACGCCGAGCTCGCCGAAATCGTCGCCAAGCACCGCGAGTACAAGCAAATCGAAAAGGACCTAGCCGGCGCGCATCAGATGTTTCTTGAAGCCGACGACCAGGAAATGAAGCAGCTTGCACACGACGAGGAAAAGCAGTTCGCCGCCCGCAAAGAAACTGTCGAGCGCGAGTTGAAACTTCTCCTCTTGCCCAAAGATCCCCTCGATGAAAAGAGCGTCATCGTCGAAATTCGCGCCGGCACTGGTGGCGACGAAGCCGGCATCTTCGCCGGCGATCTCTATCGCATGTACTCGCGCTTCGCCGAAACGCAAGGCTGGAAAGTCGAAGTCCTGGAGAGCTCTCCATCCACGCAAGGCGGCGTGAAAGAAATCGTCGCGGCAATTCAGGGCAACAAGGTGTATTCCAAGCTCAAATACGAAAGCGGTGTGCATCGCGTCCAGCGCGTCCCCGCCACCGAACAGCAAGGCCGCATTCACACTTCCGCTGCTACCGTAGCTGTGCTCCCGGAAGCCGACGACATCGACATCAAAATCGAAGCCAAGGATCTGCGCATCGACACCTTCTGCTCCTCCGGTCCCGGCGGCCAGTCCGTCAACACCACTTACTCCGCCGTGCGCATCACCCACATTCCCAGCGGCCTGGTCGTCTCCCAGCAAGACGAAAAATCGCAAATAAAAAATCGCGCCAAAGCCATGCGCGTCCTTCGCGCCCGCCTCTACGAACAAGAAATGGAAAAGCAGCAATCCGCCCTGGCCGCCGAGCGCCGCGGACAAATCAAATCCGGCGACCGCTCCGAAAAAATCCGTACCTACAACTACCCGCAAAATCGCGTGACCGATCACCGCATCGGCTTGACCCTGCACCAACTAACCGAAGTCATGGACGGCAAGCTCGCCCCCATGGTTGACGCCCTCGTCTCCCACAACGAAGCCGAGCGCCTCGACCAAGAGCTTGCTGGGGCATAATCGTCTCAGGAGGTGCCCCATGTTGACTCGTCCGGGTTCCACTCCTGGTTCCGGTTGGATGCGGGGCGTAAGCGACCGCTTGGCCTCCGCCCCCGTCGACCCTCAATCTCCTCCCCGCCGCTTTTGGGCTGGCTACATTGCTTTCATGGCTCTGGTCTTTGTGATCTTGCCCATAGTGCAGCGCCGTGCCATGCCGCCTTACAGCATGCGTAACGCGCGCTCCTACGAATCCGCGGTGCGATGGGCCGGTCTTCCGCTCTTTGCAATTGGTCCCGCCCCGGTCGCCATTGTCGCCATCGGTGGCCGTCCCCGCGGCGTGGTTGCTATTGGCGGCATCGCTCTTGGCCTCATCGCCGTGGGAGGATTGGCTGCGGGCGGTATCGCCATCGGCGGCCTCTCGCTCGGTCTCATTGCATTTGCGGGACTTGCCATCGGTTGGCGCGCTATCGGAGGCGGCGCCATCGGCTATCGTGCTTTTGGCGGTCTCGCAGTTGGCGCATACGCGTACGCTGGCAACGGCATAGCCGTCGGCTATCATGAAGCTTGCGGCCGGCAGAAGGAAAAACTCTTCGGATGATCGAGTTGTCCCTGGATAATTCCGTTCGCTCTCTATTGAAGCGCGGCATCGCGCAACTGCGCGAAGCGGACGTTCCCTCGTTCACGTTGGCCGCGGAGCTACTCCTTCTTCACGTCCTCAACCGCAATCGCACCTGGCTCTATGCCCATCCGGAAGAAATCATCGTAGATGCCGACGCGCAGCGCTTCTTCGCGCTTATCGCGCGCCGCCGTGCGGGCGAACCCACGCAGCATCTCACCGGCAAGCAGGAATTCTGGGGCCTGGAGTTCGAGGTCACTCCCGATGTATTAATTCCCCGTCCCGAAACCGAGCACGTCATCGAAGTCGCCCTGGACCGCCTGGCGCTCCGCGAACTTCGCGCGGGCCGCCCCCAAAAAACCGCCGGCGAAGGCCTGCAAATCGCCGACATCGGCACCGGCTCCGGCTGCATCGCCATAGCTCTAGCCAAAGAACTCCCCGCCGCCAATTTCGTCGCTACGGACATTTCGCCAGCAGCCTTAGCCGTAGCCAAGCGCAATGCACATCATCACACGGTCACCGACCGCATCCATTTCATCGAATGCAACTTGCTAGCCTTCCCCGTAGGGGCGCAGCATGCTGCGCCCCATCTCGGCACGACGCCAAACAGCGCACCGCCTGTTTTTCACGAGTCACCAGTCACCAGTCACAAGTCACGCCTCTTCGATCTCATCGCCAGCAACCCTCCCTACATCGGCCGTCGCGAAGCCCCCTCTCTCTCCCGCGAAGTCCGCGACCACGAACCCCACGCCGCCCTCTTCGGCGGCGAAGAAGGCTACGAACTCTACGCCGCCCTGATTGCCCAGGCCGCCGAGCATCTCGCACCCGGCGGAATTCTCGTCCTCGAACTAGGCCACAACAGCGTCGCCGCCGTCCAGCCCCTCCTCGACGCATCTGCCTGGATCAACGTAGGCGTAACCAACGACCTAGCCGGCATGACCCGCGTCATCGCCGCCGAACGGCTGTAAGGCCATATAGCCAGTAGCGAAGAAAAGGTGAACGGCGTAGGCTGGGGCATGCCGGAACTGGCTCGCTTTCGCGCCAAGCACGGCCCTGTCGATGAAATAAGTTCGCTGGGTGTCGCGTCGATTCTTCACGTCGACATGGACGCGTTCTTTGTTTCCGTGGAATTGCTTGAGCGCCCGGAATTGCGCGGCAAACCCGTGATCGTAGGCGGGCGGCCGGATCAGCGCGGCGTCGTCACCGCGGCCAGCTACGAAGCGCGAAAGTTTGGCGTGCATTCTGCGATGCCTCTTCGCACTGCGGCGCGCCTTTGTCCGCACGCGGTGTATCTTGACGGTCATCACGCCAAATACTCGGAGTGGAGTGACCGCGTCGCCACTATCCTCGCGAAGTTTTCCCCCATCGTCGAAATGGTTTCGATCGACGAAGCGTATCTCGATCTCTCCGGCACCGAGCGCCTGCACGGCCCGCCGCTCGCCGCCACCGACAAACTTCTTCGAACAATCACGCGCACCACAGGACTTCCCTGCTCTGGCGGCCTGGCTACCACTCGCCTCGTAGCCAAAGTTGCTTCCGATCAAGCCAAACCGCGCGGATTGCTCTGGGTCGCGCCGGGAAGCGAAGCGCGTTTTCTCGCGCCGCTATCCGTGCGCAAAATCCCAGGCATTGGTGAAGTGACCGAACGCGCATTGCGCGCGCTCCGCATTGAAACTGTCGAGCAGCTCACGGAGCAGCCTCTGGAAAAACTTGAAAAAGTTTTCGGTCAATGGGGCACCGCGCTATATCGGAAAGCGCGAGGCGGCGATTCGTACGAATTCGTAATCGACGCCGAGCCTAAATCCATTTCGCACAATCATACTTTCGGCGAAGACACGGACGACCCCGTTGCGCTCTCCGCGATGCTCAGTCACCTCTCGCAAAAAGCCTGTAAGCGTCTCCGCGAAGCGGGTCTGGCCACGCGCACGCTTACACTCACAATTCGTTATAGCGGCTTCGATACCTACACGCGCTCCAAAACACTCAGCGAGCCGACGCAATTTGACGCCGACATCTTCGCCGTTTTCCAAAATCTTTTCCGCGAGCACCGCGACCATCGGCGCAAGATCCGCCTCCTTGGCGTGAGCCTGAGCGGTCTGACGCACGGCGCGGAGCAACTTGACCTGCTCTCCGCCGAGCGCCGCGCCAAACTCGAAAAACTGACGCGTGCCACCGATCATCTGCGTGACCGCTTCGGCTTCGGCTCCGTGCAATTCGGCGGCTCGCTGCGCTCCGACGATTCCGAGCCAAGCGGCGAGCACGGCGAAAAAGAATGACCTATACTCTCTCCTGATGAGCACGCCACCTGCTGCGTCTTCCGCGTCTTCGTCTTCTCCAGCGGCATCGGTTCGCCCGCGCGAACATTTCAGCACACACGTGCGCAATTTCTGGCAGCGTGTCAGCGAAGGCCGCCAGATCGAGGATTTGTGGACGCAATTTGCCGCCGATGCGCGTGCGAGCTACGGTTTTTACGGCAGCGACGTCGATTGGGACGAAATCAAAAAGCTGCCGAGCTGGCGTCGGCCTCTCCATATTGCAAAGCAATTTTTCTGGGCTTTGCTTCTCAAGCTTACGCCTGCGCGTCGCGTGTTGTTGCTTGCCGCACTCGTGATGCTGGTTTTGAACATCAAAGCGGACACTAAATTTGAATTTCTCGCCGCCGTAGCTTTTCTTCTGCTGCTCTCGCTGGAACTCGCCGACAAAGTTACGATGAAACGCGATCTGGAAATCGCCCGCGAAATTCAAACCTGGCTCGTGCCGTCGTTTCCGCCGGAAGTCCCCGGCGCGGAAATCGCGTTTGCATCGCGCCCGCAAAATTCCGTTGCCGGCGATTACTACGACGCGTTTTTCGCCACCGCCGGAGCCGCGGACGGCGGCAAACTCACTCTCGTGATCGCCGATGTCGCCGGCAAGAGCATTCCTGCGGCGTTGCTGATGGCTACATTGCAAGCGAGCCTGCGCACCATCGCGGGCGAAGGCGCGTCGCTTGCGGATTTGGTGATGCGCCTGAATCGCTACGCGTGCGCGCACAGCCTGGATGGACGCCGCTTCACCACGGCGGTGCTCGCCGAGTACGAACCGGCGGCGCGGCGGCTCAGGTACGTGAACGCGGGGCACAACGCGCCGATCCTGCGCCGCGCGAATGGCGACATGGAAAAACTCGATGTTGGCGGCGTGCCGCTTGGAATCCAATCCGCCGCCGCGTACGAGACTTCCGCGAAAGATTTGAATCCGGGCGATGCGCTGATTTTTTTTACCGACGGCGTCGTCGAAGCATTCGACGAAGATGGCGCGGAGTTTGGCGACGAGCGCTGGCTGGCCGTGATTCGCGCGCTACCGGAAATTACCGCGCAAGAGTCGCTGCAATTTCTGATGACGCGCGTCGACGCCTTCGTGGGAGCGACGCGGCAATCGGACGACATCACTTGCATGGTCTTTCGCGCCAAGTCTACCTGACAGCCGGTCAGGCGCTCCGCGTAACCCAGTGGGACAGCCAATTCTGGCTGTCCTCCGATCCCTGCAAGCGGGCCTGCTGCGCTGGCGATCAGGCCGGCGGCGCCGGAGTTGCAGCCGGCGCGCTTGGCTGCGGCGGCGCGAGCGGCTTCCCAAATTCGGCGTCATTCAGCTCGGGATTCAACTCGATTTTCTCGATTCTGATTTTCTGCGTCAGATCCGTTGGCGAGCTGCCGGAATCGATGCCAAAAGCGAATTTCAATCCGCCAACTTCGCGATAGTCGCTGAAGTGCGACTCCACGGGAAGTTCCTGGTCTGGGAATTTGCGCTTGCCCTCCCACTTGAGAAGTAAAAAGGAATTGACGTCGAAGAGGTAAAAGCGCACGTCGCCGTTTTTGGTGATCAGCTTCAATCGCCACACGTCTTTGTCATTGAACTTGTCTTTGCCCACTAGCTCGATCTGGTTGCCCTTGCTCTTGTAGTCCAGCAGCGGGCCGTCGAAGTCGGACTCCTCGGTGATATTTTTTAGCTCGTTTTCGCTCATCGCTTCGGGATCCGCTTTTCCGGCGAAGGGATTGTTGACCCAGCCTTGGGACTTTCCGTCGTAGACGCGCACCACGGTCTTGTCTTGAATGGTGATCTGCATGTGCATTTTGAGCGGGCGTTTCAGCTCCACAACAAAGGGAGCGGTGACAACGCCGAAAGAAATTTGCCCGGAGACGCGCTCGGAATGGATAGCGCGCAGTTTGTCGAGACCGCCGCGCGCGGCCAGCACCTTGGCCAGAATCTCGTCGGCCGTCTGCGCGCAGGCGGCAACGGGAAGCAAGAAAAGGAGCGCGATGAAAAACGTTCTTAGTCTCATGGAGTTCATGGTAGCAGCGGAGCGATAGCAGTGAGTAGGGGTAGTATGGAACCGCGCCGTACCCGAACGCGCAGGCGCTCTGGGAAAAGAGGCTGGATGTTGCTGATTCCAAAGAGTTGGGAGTGGGACCCACCCCCACCCCCGGGTGTTTTGGAAAAAAGGCTGGATTTGCTTGATTGCAAAGGACTTGGCTTTTTGAGAGCGACCCAGAGGCCGCAATAGTATGACATGACGGGACTTGTCGAGAAGGACCAGGCCCTTCGCCAAGGCCGCGCAGGGTAAAGGGTAACACCCCCGTGGCGACGGGAAGTATGCGCAACGCGCTGAGAACGGGAGAGATATTGGCGCCACGTGATGCGGATGATGGGGAGGAGTAGTTGGTTACAAGAAAACACACGGGGTTGAGGAAGAAGGAAGGGACGAAAAGGGGACACGGTCAGCGGAACCTGGGTTAAAGAATACCGCATCCGTTACTATTTGTCAAGTGAGAAATTAAAGACTGTGAATTGAATGGTTTGCGGGTGGATCTCGGAGCGAACGAGGAGAAGGGACAGAAAGAGCTGAATGTCCGCGCGCCCTTGCCGACACATTCGGTGACAAAGAAAGACCCAGACGTAAAATCGTCGTCTGGGCACCCGGCAGCGTGGTTTCCGCCACCTGCGCTAGCTATTTCGCCGGAATGGAATAAGAAACCTCCGCTCAGTCTTTTTCGAAGATTAATACGGTCACCGCTTCTGTGTTCGTGCCATTCGGGTATGCGTACCCAGACGCCGAGACGAGACGCCATCCCTCAGACGCGCGCTGGTCCAGCATCGACTGAACGCCACTTGTTCCTGTCACGACCTCAGCCTTGTAAACCTTTCTAGCGGCTGCGCTTGCGGGGCGGCTGTTGAGGGCGAGCGAACCTAGCAAAATCAAATTTGCAAGGCAAGTAGCCATAAAAATACGATTTAGGTGTTTCTCCATGGTCTCCTCCTCGACTTTTGTGCAGAGCGCGCTTGAGTATTTGCACCCAAGCGCTCTCAATTCACTTTCACAGAGGCACTGGCGGCCCTGAATGTGACATTTGTCTTCTGTTGACCAAATATCTGATATGTCAACGTGCCCGGATAGGGATTACTGGTTGTTGTTTGGATTTGATAGATGTCGGCTCCTGAAGCGCATTCGCTATTGCCCGAAGCAATGTTCCCAGTGATCCAGTCCTTTGAAGTTGCCCCTTGAGTCAATTCGATGTTGCTAGGGTTTTGCGGAGCGCTCGTCGTGATGGTGAAAGATTGAGGGGTGTAACTAGGCGGGGCGGGACCTACGGTCACACACGATGTGATCGTAGCTGTTCCGCCAGAACGCGCAATTCCAGCGGGAGGCGCTGGTGCGGCAGTCGCGCCGATAGTCACTGTCACTGTTGTGTTTCCTTGTGCAGCGTCGTTGATATTAGCCGTTGGGCAATTGTCTGGCATGCTGTCGCTGACGCAAAAATTGCCCTGGTAAACAATCACGTTTGAGAAGAAATCAGAGATCGTCACTTGACCATAGCTAATTGCACTGACTCCACCACCGCTTCCGACCGACATTATTCCCGAATCGGTGCTGCTCCAACTGCCGCCTGACATCGTTTGATTGCTGCCATAGGAGTCTGTCGCATGAGCGGAAGCGGTTCCGGTCCACCCAACGGGGCCGGCCAGAGGGACGGGCACGATGCCCCAGCTACCGTAGCCGTTGCAGTACGTACAGAGCATACCGCAGGTGGCGTTGCCGGTGTTAAACAGGCCGCCAGAGATCACGGTTGTGACGCGCTTCTTGCCGTCGTAGGCCGTGCTGTCGTGTGCGGCACTGTCGAAGGATGCGCTACCCTCTTCGATGCCCAACGGGATCACGTTGCCGTTGATGTCTGGCGTTTTTTCCATGATGAGCATGGCTACATCGAGCATGGTGGAGGCTTGGGGGGCAAGATGGATCGGCAGATGATACTGGCCTGAGCCGTCGCCATAGTACAGAGTGGCCGTGATGTCTTGCGGCGCGTCGATGGGATTCCAGATGCTGAACATGGCGTCATTGCCCTTCGCGACGCTCCAGTAGCCGCTAATTCTTCCGATGCTTTCTCCAATGCCCTGAGGCCTGACTTCAAAAACGTATGTGCTGGTCTGATCCACACTTCCGGTGGCGAGAATCAGATCCCCTCCGTGTCCAGTGTACGAGAAGGAGAGATTTACATTCCCATCGAAATCCTTCAGGCCCGCAGCGTGCAGCACCGGCTCCAGTTCGACTTTCCTGGCTTCGAATGGGCGCAGGCGTTGCGGCGGGAGGTTGCGATTGACCGGCGTCGAGCCCGCCATGTAATTGAGCAGAACCGTCACATCCAGCGGCGCGGCAGTAGTGTTACGCATGGATAGGTAAGGAATGAATCGTGTGCCGGTTGGGAAGCCCGGCATCATCATGGGATCTGGTTTGCCGACCATAATGCCTGCGCTGCCGATCTTGATTTTCTGGGCGTCCACATTCGTGGCGTCATGGGACCAGATGGGCATATTTGCCGAGTAGCCTACGCCTTCATTGGCGAGGCTGCCGGTGACCATGATAGCGCCGCTTGGCCCGTTGTATTCGACGCGAACTCCGCCGGCCCGGTTGTCATCATCGGAAGCCTCTCGCGAGAACTGCTCCAGGCGAAGTACCTGAGTAGTGTGCGGTGCGAGTGCGAGTTCCCGGGCGTCTGATGAATCGTCGAGCGCGGCTTCACGGCCCCGTTGGCGTCCTTCCTCATTGCCATTGCCGCTTTGTCTCGAAAATCGCAGCGTAGCGGTTCTTTGTTGATCGGTTGTGTTGCTCAAGCTGATGGTGCCGCGCACTCCGCGGTCGTGCTTAAAGCCCCGAAGTACTAAAGAAGGCGAGTGGCGCTACGGAGTTGATTGGGTGGGGTGGGCTTTGGTGATGGAAGGGGTGAACTCGAAGCGGACTAGCCAGGCTGAGGCGACGGCGTGGCCGTCGACCTTGGCCGGGGCGAAGTCCCAGAGGTGCGCGGCTTGCAGGGCTTGGTCGGCAAAATATTTGCTGGGGCCGGGGGAGAAGAGCTCGGCGGAGGCAACGTTGCCGGCAGGATCGACATGGAGCTTGACGGTCACGCGGACGGTGCCGCGGATGGTGGCGCGAGCTTTGCGTGAAACGTCGGGCATGACTTGATCGAGCACTTCGCCCTGCGTGACGGAACCGGCAGCCGGCTTGGCGGCAGACTCGACGCGCGGAGGATTGGCGACGGTGGTCAGAGCCGCGGGAGCGGGTGTCGGAGTCGAAGAACTCAGCGAGCGCTTGTCGGTGGCTTTTTGCGGCGAAGGTTGCGCAGGAGCTTGCGATGTGTGCTGCGAAGGCTGTGGTGCTGAACTGACGGTCGGAGGCGCAGGCTTCTGCGCGGACTTGGAGGCGTTCTTGGTGTGCGCGGCAGCGGGGCCAGGCTTTACGGCGGGCGGCTGCGGCGCTTCTGCGGAAGCGGACTGCTGGACGGGAGCGCGGTGACGGAGGAGCCGCGGAACGAGAAAGATGGCGGTGAGAACGACGGCGGCGATGATGCCGAGCGGAAGATAATATTCTTTGGGCAGCAAGGGAGGGCGCTGCAGGTGAGGCTGAACCAAGTCGTAGTGCGGCCTGGCGGCTGTGCCCCTGACCGCGACGGTTTGGGTATGGACCGGCGGCTTGACGGCGGGGGGCGGAGTTGGCCGCGCGGGTTCGGTCTTTGCGGCGGCCAAAGAAGCTGGCGCAGGTGATTGCGGGGCGGCGGCAGAAAGGGTCGCTGGGGCTGCGGCTGCCGCAGCGGCGACCGAGGCGGGAGACGGCGCGGAGGTTGGCTTCGCGGCCGATGCAGCAGGAGCAGCGGAGCCGGGATTCAAGCGCGCGGCAATCTCCGCAACCGTCCAGCGGCGCTGGGGGTCGCGTTGCAAGCAGTGGCGCGCAATGTCGAGGAAAAGCGCAGGCAAAGTGTCTGGCACGACGGGATCTTGCGCGGCGGGACCGGCCGGAACGGGCAAATGCTGCGTGAGAGCTTCCACCAGCGTGATGCCGAGCGACCAGACGTCGCCGGCAGGAGAGATGATTCCCTTCGCGATTTCTGGCGGATCGTAAGGGCTCGGATGGCGCGGGGTCGCGGCGGACGTGCCGTGCTGCGCGTCAGTGGCGGGCATATGCGATTGCTCGGGGTGCCCGGCGACGGAGAAAACGCCGTCGCTCGACAGCTTGAGTTGATCTTCGATGGCGAGAATGTTCGAGGGCCGCACATGTCCATGGAGCAAACCCTCGCCATGGAGGAACGCGAGCGCTTGCAGCGCGGGAGAGAGAACGTCGCGCGCTTCCGCGGGTGTGAGCGGGCGCTGCGAAAGAAATTGTGAGAGATTTTCCTCGGCATATTCCATTACAACGTAGAGCAAATCGAAATCGCCGAGACGGCAGCGTCCGGACTCGAAGATGCGCAGCAAGTGGGGATGGGAAATCTTCGCGGCGTGCTTCCAGCGAAGCAACTGCAGTTCCGCATTGAGTTCATCGACCTGGACAAATTTGATGGCGACTTTTTGCGGCGGAATGCCACGCTCGGTCAGAAAGACGGCGCTGTGCTCAGAGCCGCCGAGATAACGGCGAAGTAGGAACCTAGCATCGACAACTTGGCCTTCCCACTGCTTCCAGGATTCGGACATAGCGCACCCCCGCGTCCGCTCAGATTGAGCACTATTGTACTCTCGCGGCGGTGGAGATGGGTCTTGTACCGGTGTACAGGTAGATGGTTGGTCAAGAGTCCAAAGCCGGAGTTAGGAGCGGAGGCTTCGCGGGCCGCTGACGAAGGGGTTGCCTCGTTCGTAGAAGCGAAGGAGGCGGTGCGCTGCGCGGGTGATGCCGATGCGCGGGCTTTTGCCGAGGATGAGGGCTCGGCGGGCTTCGGGTACGGGACTGCGGGGGGTGATGACGCCGAGCCAGAGAGGGCCTGGGGCGCAGAGATCCGAGCCGTCGAGGGAGCGGTCGATGCAGAGAGCGGAGGCGAGGCGGCCTGGACCGCGCGCGAGGTCGAGCATGCGGGTGGTTTTGCGGTGCCGCTGCATTTGCTCGATGCCCTCGAGGGGTTCGAGCGCGCGGATCAGGACGCCACCGCCGATACCGGCGATTTCCGCGCTGACGTTGAGCATGAAATGATTGCCGTAGCTGAAATAGACGTAGGCGTGGCCGCGGAGAAGAAACATGGAGCGATTGCGCGGGGTCGGTCCGCGAAAGTGGTGCGCGGCAGGATCGCGCTGCGGGTAGGCTTCGGTCTCCACAATGCGGCCGCTAAGCCGGGCGTCGGCGAGCTCGCGGACGACAATTTTGCCGATGAGAAAGCGGGCTAGCGCGACGGTGTTCGCAGGCAGTTCGGAGCGGCGAAGGCGCCGGACGGAAATGGGAGCTTCGCGGGGCGTCACGGCTCGCAAGCCTGGCAGTCCTCCGAGGCGGCACGGAAGTCTAATCTTACGCCTTACCAGGTGGTGGTTCCCACCGCCTTACATGACAATCCGAAACGGAAGCCCCATGGAACTTGAGAAGCGGCGGTTTGTGAGGAAGCGAACGGATCAATTACTGTATGCGGAATTAGGGCCAGACAACGGCAGCATTTTGTTGAATTTGTGTGAGGCGGGATGTAGTTTCCAGTCGATAGCGCCGGTGCGCGAAGAGCAGGTACGCTTCACGGTATCCGTGGGTGACGGCCGCAAGCTGGAAGGCGATGGGCAGATAGCCTGGTCGGACGCCACGAAGAAGACCGGTGGGCTGCGCTTCTTGAATCCTTCACCCGAGTTGCAGGAGCAGATTCGCGAATGGCTCGAAGAGACCCTGGTCACCGCGGATGGTACGCTCGATCCTGCCGCCCTGGATTCCAACGCGAAGCGTCGCCGCAAGAAGTTACGCGAAGAAGCCAGAGCCGAGGCGGAATTGACGTGGCAAAAAGGAGCCGTGAAAGCCGTTATGAAGGAAACGACGGCCGAAACCGCCGGCCACGGGCTAAGGATGTCGGTTTCGGAAACGGCGACGACCCACGTGATTTCCAATGCTGGGGCGGCTGGTGATTCCACATCTCGGCCGGGTTATGGAAACTCCACAGATACCTGGCGGGGAGTGGGCATGATCGCACTATTGGCGATGCTGTTCATGGCGCTGGTTGCCTACCGGCGGGAACTGGGACATTTGGTAATGTCGTTTGGGTCGAGCATTGCGGGTGACGAGCAGAAAGCCGGCCCAACCATGGAGGTTCGTCCTGTGCCCAGTAACCCAGTTTCGGAGGCTCAACCCACAGCGCTTTCGGACGAGCAGGGTACAAAAGAAACCGGGGCAGAGGCCGCACCTGCGAGCAACGAGCAACTCACGCCATCGGCGAATGAGCAGATGAGTTCTCCAAAACGCAGCTCCCCCCAGCAAACAGGCGCGATAGAAGACGTAGCGTCACTTTGGACCTCCGTAGAAAACGGGGATACCCATGCCGAGGTGGCCCTGGCGAACCGCTACGTTCGAGGCGAAGGAGTGCCGCAGAGTTGCGCACAGGCACAAGTGCTGCTGGAGGCGGCGGTGAAACGCGGCAGCGCGGAAGCAAAGCAAAAGCTGGATGAGCTGGCGCAGGGCGGTTGCCCGTGACTCTCAAGAAACGCGCCTAGGCCGCGGACTGGCAGGTTCCTTGACTTGGCGAGCGAGCGACTCAATAATGAAGGAAGCATGAGCGTGGGTGTCGGAGGCGCTGCAGACATGTTCCTTGACGTCAAGGACCTTGCCGTCCGCAAACTCCCGATTCGGAAAAACTACGCTCCGGGCAGCATCGATTACCAGACGGCGGAGATCAAGCAAGTCGAACCGCTGGACGTCAATGCTACCGCGGAGCTTCTGGACGGGCAGATACGGATTGCGGGCGATATCGAGACCAAGGTCGAGTTGGTGTGCGCGCGCTGCCTAGAGCCTGTCGTCGAGGAGGTCAGCCGCACGTTTGACCTCTTCTATAGCCCTTTGCCGAAGGGTGTGAAGCCGGAAGAGGCTCGGCTGAAGGAAGATGACGTGGAAATTGGGTTCTTTGAAGGAGAGGGGCTCTTTCTGGCGGACGTGCTGCGTGAACAGGTGCTGCTGGCATTGCCGATGAAGGTGATTTGCCGCAGCGACTGCCGGGGCTTGTGCCCCAACTGCGGCGCGAACCTCAATCACGAAGAGTGCCGCTGTGAGACCCACGCGACGGATCCCCGTTTGGCTCCACTCGCGCGCCTCAAGCAGGACTGGCTGAAAAAACAATAGGTTTCCAGGGCGAAAGCCTTATACAATCCGCCCACACGGGCAGGAACGAGGAGTATTGCTATGCCTAACCCAAAACGACGGCATTCGAAGAGGCGTACCAGCACCCGGCGCGCGCATGACTTTTTGACGAAGCCCGCGACCGGGGAATGTCCGAACTGCCACGAAATGAAGCAGCCACACCAGGTGTGCCCGCATTGCGGCTACTATAAGGGCCGCGCGGTTCAAGACAAGTCCGCCTGACGGATTCAGCGGCGGCCTTTCCAACGAGTTTTCCGGGACTGCCGGTTTACGCCTCCATGATTACCATCGCTGTGGACGCCATGGGCGGAGACAATGCGCCCCGCCCCGAGGTTGAAGGCAGTGTGCTGGCCGCGCGGGAATTTGGCGTGCGCATTTTGTTGGTTGGGCAGCCGCACGTGGTGCGTGCGGAGCTGGCCAAGCACGCTGCGCCCAATCTGCCAATTGAGATTGTATCGGCGAGCGAAGTGATCACCATGAACGATCACCCGGCGCAGGCGTTTCGCAGGAAAAAGGATAGCTCCGTACACGTGGCCGCGCGGCTGGTGCGCGAAGCCAAAGCGGATGGCTTCGTGAGCGCCGGAAATACGGGCGCGGTGATGACCGTGGCGCGATTTTTGCTCGGCGCGCTCGAGTCGGTGGATCGCGTCGCACTCGCGGCTCCGTTTCCGAATGCCAAAGGTGGCGTCTCGGTCTTGCTGGATGTGGGCGCGAATGTGGATTCCAAGCCCGAGCACCTGGTGCAGTTTGCAGTGATGGGAGAGATTTATTACCGAGCGACGTTTGGGCACCGCCGGCCGCGCGTGGGATTGCTCTCGATCGGCGAGGAAGAGATCAAAGGCAACGAGCTGACGCGCGAAGTGTATACGCGACTGAAGAAGAGTCCGGTACATTTTGTGGGTAACGTAGAAGGCGGCGATCTGTTTTCCGGTGAAGTGGATGTGATTGTCTGCGATGGATTCGTGGGAAACATCGCTCTAAAGATTTGCGAAGGGCTGGCCTTTCAGATTTTTGGGTTGTTGAGGAAGTCGATCAATAGTTCGCTGGCTTCGCAGGTCGGATTTCTGTTTTCCAGGGGAGCGTTGAAAGGATTGAAGAAGAAGATCGATTACGCGGAATCGGGCGGCGCGCCGCTGCTGGGCGTGCGGGGCGTGTGCGTCATCGCCCATGGGCGTTCGAACGCAAACGCCGTAAAGAACGCCATCCGCGTCGCGGCGGGATTGGCCAAAGCAGGTATCAACGAAAAGATCGAAGAGGAGCTCTCTCTCGCGGGCGTGACCGCCTAGCGGCAGGGTCGAGGTTGAAATGGGAAAAATTGCATTTGTGTTTCCTGGGCAAGCGTCGCAATACCCCGGCATGGGCAAAGAGCTGGCCGAAAAATATCCGGCCGCGCGCGCCGTTTTTGACGAGGCGGACAAGGCACTGGGATTTTCGATTTCACAGATGTGCTTTGCGGGAACCGAAGAAGAACTGAAGCAGACCGCCAACACGCAGCCTGCAATTCTGACTTGCTCGGTGGCAGTGCATCGCGTGCTTGCTGAAAAAGGCATTACACCAGACTTTGTGGCCGGCCACAGTTTGGGGGAATATTCGGGGCTGGTGGCGGCAGGCGCACTGAAATTTTCCGATGCCGTGCAGCTTGTGCGCAAGCGCGGGCAGTACATGCAGGAAGCCGTGCCTGCGGGACAGGGGGCCATGGCCGCGATTATGGGACTGTCTCCTGCAGTGGTTATCGACGCGTGCAAGCGGGCCGCGGAGGGCGAAGTGTGTTCTCCCGCGAATCTAAATTCCCCGGAGCAGACGGTGGTTTCCGGGAAAGCCAGCGCGGTGAAGCGCGCCGTGGAGATTGCTTCGCAATCAGGCGCGAAGCGCGCGGTGATTCTTGCGGTGTCCGCGCCGTTCCATTGCGCGCTGATGATACCGGCACAGGAACGGCTCGAGAAAGATTTGCGCAGCACTCAGTTTTCGAATTTGCAGATGCCGCTGGTCACCAATGTTGATGCGGACACCATCACCACCGGTGACGAAGCCCGGGAAGCGCTGATCCGCCAGGTGACCATGCCGGTGCGCTGGGAAGAGTCGATGCGCTTGCTGATCGACGAAGGCGTCACGACGTTCGTGGAGGTCGGCCCCGGACGCGTGCTCGTCGGATTGCTGCGGCAGATCGAGCGCAGCGTGGGCGCGTTGAACGTCGAAGATGAAAAAAGTCTTTCGACGACGATCGACAAGATCGCGCAAGCCCGCGCCGACGCCGCCTAAATGTTCAGCTTAAAAGACAAAGTTGCTCTGGTCACCGGCGCGTCGCAAGGCATCGGGCGCGACACGTCGCTTGCCCTCGCCGAAGCCGGTGCAAAAGTCGCCGTCGCTGCCCGCAACGAGGAAAAATTATCGGCGCTCGTTGCTGACATAGCTGCGGCTGGCGGCACGGGATTCGCTGTAAAGATGGATGTAGCCGACGCGGAACAGGTGAAAGCCGGTTTTAAGCAGGTGCTGGAAAAATTCGGGCGGCTCGATATTCTGGTGAACAACGCTGCCATCGCCCGCGACGGTCTCGCCGTGCGTATGAAGCCTGACGATTGGGAAGCAGTGCTGCGAACCAATTTGACCGGCGCGCATCTGTGCATCCAGCAGGCGCTGCCGACCATGATGAAGGCGCGCGCGGGACGCATCATCAACATCAGCTCGATAGTGGCGCAGTCCGGGAATGCCGGGCAGGCAAATTACGTCGCCGCGAAGGCTGGCATCATCGGTCTCACTAAGGCCATTGCCATCGAAATAGCCTCGCGCAACATCACCGTGAACGCCGTCGCGCCCGGTTTCATCGAAACGCCTATGACTGATGCCCTGCCCGACAAAGTAAAAGAGGAATTGAAGACGCGCATTCCGCTGGGACGCATGGGTTCCGCGCGCAACGTTGCCACGGCCATCGTCTTCCTGGCAAGCGACGAAGCCGCCTACATCACCGGCCACGTTCTCAACGTGAATGGCGGCATGCATTTGGCATAGTCTTTCTGAGGTGAATAGGATTTAGGGCGATTCGAAATTAGAATCAAACTCGTACCGGCGACTGGAAGGTGAGCAAGATGGCGAGAGCGTGCAGGATTCTTTTCTGGACTGCGTTCATGGCTCTTGGCACGTTCCTGATCATTGATGGAAAGAGCTATTCCCTCCAGACCGTCGGTTGCAGCATCTCTTTTGGGGTGCGGTCCTTGGGGCGGTTCTCGGCTATCTATTTTCGCGGAATTTGAAGCAGACACGGACTGGGCAATAGCCCGAAAGTTGACCTAGGTGGACGGCACAAATAGAATGGGCAGGTTGTACTTACGGGGCGGATAGGCGTGTGGGGCGGCGTTCGGGCCGGGCGGTTCAGCAACTTTAGCACCAACAAGCACGAGCGATAGCAGATCGCGGAGGAAATGAATGGCCAGCGTGGAAGAACGCGTAAAGCAGATTATCGTCGAGCAGCTCGGCGTGGATGAAGCGGAAGTGACCCCCACGGCATCCTTTGTGGACGACCTGGGGGCGGATTCGCTGGACCAGGTGGAATTGGTGATGGCGTTCGAGGAGGCGTTCGGCATCGAAGTGCCCGACGAGGACGCCGAGAAGATGACGACCGTCAAGGACGCGGTCGACTATATCGATAAACACTCCAAAGGGAAGTAAGGCCGCTGGGTAATACCACCTCATTCGGGAGCAGGAATCGTTGACGCGCCGCGTTGTGGTCACGGGTGTTGGACTGGTCTGCGCGCTGGGCATCGGCACGGAGGAAAGCTGGAAGAACCTCCTGGCCGGCGTTAGCGGCGTCGCCACCATTACGAGCTTTGACGCCACCGGGTTCGATTGCCGCATCGCCGGCGAAGTGAAAAACTTCGACCCCTTCCAGTGGATCGAAAAAAAAGAACTGAAAAAAATGGGGCGGTTCATCCAGGTCGCCCTGGCCGGCGCGGATTTTGCGGTGCGCATGGCGAACTGGAAGCGGGAGCAGTCCAATCTCGATGAAGTCGGCGTGTATGTTTCCTCGGGGATCGGCGGGTTTGACATCATCGAACGCGAACACGGGAAGCTGCTGCACGGCGGTCCGGGCAAGATTTCTCCCTTTTTCATTCCTTCGGCGATTGTGAATCTCGCTTCCGGCCATATTTCGATTCGTTACGGAGCGCGCGGGCCGAATTCGGCGACGGCGACGGCGTGCTCGGCTTCGGCGCATGCGATTGGCGATTCCTTCAAAATTATCGAGCGCGGCGCGGCGGAAATGATGATTTGCGGGGGCACGGAAGCGACGATTACCCCGATGGGCATCGGCGGGTTCGCTTCGATGAAAGCGCTTTCGACGCGCAACGACGATCCGTCGCACGCCAGCCGGCCCTTTGACCTGCAGCGCGACGGATTTGTGGTTGGCGAAGGGGCGGGCATCCTGATCCTGGAATCGCTGGAGCATGCGCAAAAGCGCGGCGCGGAAATCCTGGCGGAAATCGTTGGCTACGGAATGTCTGGCGACGCGTATCACATTACACAGCCGGCGGAAGATGGCGACGGTGCGTTCCGAGTGATGAAAGCAGCGCTGAAAGACGCGAAGCTCTCGACGGACGATATCGGCTACGTGAACGCGCACGGGACATCGACGCCGCTGGGCGACGCGCTGGAAACAAAGGCGTTGAAAAGAGTTTTCGGCGAGCGCGCCAAACAGGTTCCGGTGAGCTCCACGAAATCGATGACCGGTCATTTGCTCGGCGGCGCGGGCGGGCTGGAGGCGGGCATCAGCGTGCTGGTGCTGCGCGATCAGATTCTGCCCCCGACCATCAACCAGGAAACACCCGACCCGGCTTGCGATCTGGACTACGTGCCCAACAAAGCGCGCAAAGCGTCGATCGAATACGCGCTGTCGAACTCCTTCGGATTTGGCGGCACCAACGCCGCATTGATTTTCAAGCGCTGGTCCGGCAAGTAGCCTTACTCTGTCATTCTGAAGCGAATCAAGGACTCCCGTGAATATCATCGTGTGCATCAAGCAGGTTCCTGCGAAAGACGCGCCGCTTTCTATCGCCGGAAACTGGATTCGCGAATCCGATATCGGCTTCGAGATGAACGAGCCGGACAGCTACGCGCTCGAAGAAGCGCTGCGGCTAAAGGAAAAGCACGGCGGCGAAGTGATCGCGCTGTCGATGGGGCCGGAGCGCGTGAAACAAACGATCAAAGAGGCGCTGGCCAAAGGCGCGGACCGCGGGATTCACATTGCCGACGATAATTTTGCGCAGCTCGATCCGCTGGGCTCCGCGAAATCCCTGGCGGCGGCCATTCAACAGCAGAAACACGATTTGGTGCTGACCGGATTGCAAAGCGATGACAAGGGTTTTGGGCAAACCGGCGTGCTGCTGGCGAGCTTGCTGGATGTGCCGCATGCGACCATCATCATGGCCATCGAAGTGGATGGGCAGAAAATGAAATTGAAGCGCGAGCTGGAAGCCGGCTGGTTCCAACATATCGAATGCCCGTTACCCGCGGTGCTGACCATTCAGTCCGGCATCAACAAGGTGCGCTACGCAACGTTGAAAGGAATCATGGCCGCGAAAAAGAAGGAAATCACGACTATCGCGCGAGAGTCATTGGGCGTTTCCGTCGAACCTACGCAGCGCGTGGAAAAGATTTACGTGCCGACAAAAACGAAAAAAACGGAATTTCTGACCGGCACGCCGAAAGAAGTAGCCGGCAAATTGGTCGAGAAGCTGAAGTTCGAAGCGCGGGTGATTTAGGCCTCAGACTGACAGGCCCTTCTCGGCTGCGAAAGGCAAGCGATGAAAATCCTGGTCATAACAGAACACCGGCAAGGGAAATGGAACAACACCAGCTTTGAAACGCTGGCCGCCGCGCAGCAAATAGCCAAGGACACATCCAGCGCCGTAAGTGGATTAGTGATCGGCAAAGGCGTCGCCGGGCTTGCCAACGAGTTGGCGGCGAAAAACGTTGCGGAGGTGCTGCTCGTTGAGCACGATTTGCTGGAAGCGTACACACCGGACGGATATTGCGTAGCGCTGTCGCAAGTCATTAGCTCTGCCAAGCCGGATTTGGTGCTCTTTCCCCATACCTATCAGGTGCGCGATTTCGCGCCAAAACTCGCGGCCATGCTGGGCAAGGGCATGATTGGCGATTGTGTCGGCTATCGCAACGAAGGCGGCAAACTCATTTTTGTGCGGCAAATGTTTCAGGGCAAGACCGCCGCGGATGTCACGTTTCAGGGCGCGGCACCGTGGTTCGCTTCGTTTCAAGCGGGAGCGTTTCGCTCCGATTTGGTGGCGGCGCATCCTTCCGGCAAAGTACCGGTAAATTCCGTTTCGGTAGAGTTGAAAGCAGAGCAGGTTCGCACCAAGCCACTGGATTTGTTCAAGGAAGCAAAGTCGGCGGTGGATTTGACGCAAGCGCCGCTGATCGTGGCGATTGGCCGCGGGATCAAAGCACCGGAAAATATTCCGCAAGCGGAAGCGTTGGCGAAGGCGCTGGGCGGAGAAATTGCGGCATCGCGCCCGATTTGCGATGAAGGCTGGCTACCGATGGAGCGGCAGATCGGCAGCTCCGGGCAAACCGTGGCGCCAAAGTTGTACCTGGCGCTGGGCATCAGCGGCGCGATCCAGCACGTTGTGGGAATGAAGGGGGCGCGCACCATCGTGGCGATTAATAAGGATCAGAACGCGCCGATTTTTGAAATTGCGGACTATGGGGTGGTTGGCGATATCTTCGAGATTATGCCCGCGCTAACCGAAGCTTTGGAAAAAGCAAAGTAGAAACTAGAATTCCACGCGGGCCTAGTTTCCCTCTCTGAAATTCCGCCGTAATGTTGGGTGGGCCACACAACTCCCGCGACCCGGACCGAATCGGACCTTGCCTCTGAGGATGATTTAGGCCAATCTCTCACCCGTGACGGCCCGTTGTGTCCCTTTCGGGCTGCGCATGGCTGGAGCCTCCATGCCTTTTGTCGAAAATCTGGGAGCGAGAATCCACTGGGACGAGGAAGGAAGCGGCGCGCCCCTGCTGTTGATCATGGGATTGGGGTGGCCGTCGCACGCATGGCACCGCTCGCGGCCGATTCTGAGCGAAAAGTATCGGACCATTGCGCTGGACAATCGCGGAGTGGGCCGGAGCGAAGCGCCTCCAGGGCCATATTCCATCACGCAGATGGCGGCCGATGCCGCTGCGGTGCTCAACGCGGCACGCGTCAATGCCGCGCACATTTTTGGCGTGTCCATGGGCGGGATGATCGCGCAGGAGTTCGCGCTGCAATATCCCAAGAAGGTGCGCTCGCTGGTTCTGGGCTGCACCGCAGCGGGCGGGCCACAGGCGGTGCGGGCCGAGCAGGAAGCGCTGCAAGTGCTGACGACGCGCGGGCCGGATTCTGATCAATTCGCCAAGGCCATCAGTCCTTTCATTTACGATCGGGTAACACCGGCGGAGCGGATCGAAGAGGACACCGCCGTGCGCCGGAAATGGTACCCACCGGCGGACGCGTATTTCGCGCAATTGCAGGCCATCATGGCCTGGGAGGCCTACGGCCGGCTCGCACAAATCTCCGCGCCGACGCTGGTGATTCACGGGGAAAACGACCGGCTGGTGCCGCCGGAAAACGCCAAGCTGATCGCGGGGCGCATCCCGAGGGCAAAGCTGGTAATGATTCCCAGCGCAAGCCACATTTTCATCACGGATCAAACCGAGGCAGCACACAAGGCAATTCTGGATTTTCTCGGCGCGCAAGCCACCCGCCAACGCGAGAGACTCGCGCCGGTGTGAAACCCGCCAAATTGTCGCTAGTCATTTCCATCCTTCCCGGATTATCGTTGCGGGTGGGTTCTTAAGGTAGAGTCCGATGGATCCACTTGTGAAGCGGTGGCGTGACGACACGCCGGGTTGCAACAACCAAATCCATTTCAATAATGCCGGGTCAGGATTGATGCCGCGTGCAGTGCGGGATGCCATCGTCGGGCACCTGAATCGCGAGGCGAATTTTGGCGGGTACGAGAGCGCTGACGACGCGGAGGCCGCCGTAGCCGACGCGTACGACAATGTCGCGAAGGTCCTGGGCACGCAGCCGCACAACGTCGCGGTGGTGGAAAACTCGACGGTGGCCTTTTTTCAGGCGCTCTCGGCATTTGATTTCAAGCCCGGCGATGTGATTGTCACCACACGGAACGACTACATCTCCAACCAGCTTGCGTATCTTTCGCTGGCGCGGCGCCACGGGGTGGAAGTACGGCGCGCGGCTGACCTGGCGAGCGGAGGCGCTGATCCCCAATCGGTAAGGGAATTATTGCGCGATCCGGGCGTGCGCTTGCTCGCGGTCACCTGGGTACCGACCAATTCCGGCCTGATGCAGCCCGTCGAGGCGCTGGGCGAAGTTGCGCAAGCGGCAGGGGTCCCCTATTTGGTAGACGGGTGCCAGGCTGTCGGGCAAATTCCGGTGGATGTCGCCAAGCTGCGTTGCGATTTCTTTTCGGGGACGGCGCGGAAGTTTTTGCGCGGTCCGCGGGGAATCGGGTTCTTGTACGTCTCGGACCGGGCCCTGAAGCGCGGCGATTTTCCACTGTACGTGGACATGCGCGGCGCGGACTGGGTGTCCGCGGACAGCTTTGCGCCGGCGCCGGACGCGCGCCGATTTGAGAATTGGGAGTTCGCGTACAGCCTGGTTCTGGGATTGGGGGAAGCGGCGCGCTACGCGCTAGCAGTCGGCGTGGAGCGCGGCGGCAAGCGGGCGCGCCAACTGGGGGCGACGCTGCGCAGCAAACTAAGCGGCCTGCCTGGAATTCGCGTGTTGGACCGCGGACGCGAACTGGCAGCTATCGTCACCCTCGAGGTGATGGGCTGGGACGCCACAGAACTCTCCAAATTGCTGCGCACGCGCGGGATCAACAGCTCGGCTTCGCTGCGGGCGTATGCGGTAATCGATATGGACGAGAAACGGGCGGCTTCTGCGCTGCGGCTCTCCCCGCATTACTACAACACTGAGGACGAGATCGACCGTGTGGTGGAAAAGCTGAAGGCTGTGACCGCAAGGGGCCGCGCCGCGTCCTGAAGCGTGTGGTGAGAAGGTCAACCCCCGGCTCGGGAATACGTTGACCGCCCTACGCACGCCTACATACCATAACGGGGTGACCCTGAGGAGCCAAGTTGCCGCTGGCGCGATTCTGCTGGCTGGAATCGCGGGAATGGCTGGCTGCGAGGACGCGGCCAAGAAGTCCGTGGCGCGTGCACCGGTTCCTCGCTCGACGATTACGGCCGTGAAGCACGGGAGCACTTCTGCGACGGCGATTGCTACGGACAACACCCCGGTCCGGCTGCAGTTAGTACCCCTGCCAGTCTTCGCACCCGGACGGCGGTCGCTGGCGATGCTGCCGCCTACTCTACGCGGCGGCAAAGAGGACCTGATCGCGCGCGTGGAACAGAAATTCGCTTCGGGGGAGCAGAACTATAAGGCCGGACACCTGGAAGCGGCGCGCAAGGACTTCGATGAAGCCGTGGACTGGATGCTGGAGAGCGGCTACGACCTGAATGGCGACGCCAAGCTCAGCGAGCTCTTCCATCGCGTGGTCGACAACGTGTATGCCGACGAGCTTCAGGCATTCCGCGCCGGGGATGGCTTCCAGGAGGCGCCCGCGGTACCCGCACCCATAGATGAAGTAGCGGAGATGACGTTTCCGGTGGACCCCCGCCTGAAAGAGCGCGCGGAGGAAGCGGCCAAGAATCTTTCGCACGATTTGCCGCTAACGGTGAACGACCAGGTTCTGTCTTTTCTGAATTTCTTTCAGACGCCGCGGGGCCGCGCCATTGTGGAGACGGGCTTGCGGCGCGCCGGACGTTACCGCGACATGATTTCGCGCGTGCTTCAGGAAGAAGGTTTACCGCAGGATTTGATTTACCTGGCGCAAGCGGAAAGCGCATTTCAGCCGCTGGCACTGTCGAGGGCCGGGGCGCGGGGCATCTGGCAGTTCGTGGCTTGGCGAGGCAATGAATACGGGCTGCGGCATACCTGGTGGGTGGACGAGCGACAGGACCCTGAGAAAGCTACGCGCGCGGCGGCCAGGCATTTACGCGATCTCTATTCGATGTACGGCGACTGGTACCTGGCCATGGCGGCGTACAACTGCGGGCCAGGCAACGTGCAGAAGGGCATCGAGCGCACCGGCTATGCGGATTTCTGGGAGCTGTACAGGCGCAACGTGCTGCCGCGCGAGACCAAGAACTATGTGCCGATTATCGTGGCGCTGACTCTGATCGCCAAGGACGCGGCGCACTACGGAATTCAGGCCGATCCTGAGCCGCCGGTTCCGATCGACGTGGTGAAGCCGGGACGCGCCATTGATCTGCGGCTGGTGGCGGAGACGATCGACGTCGATGTGGAGACGCTGCGCACGCTGAATCCTTCCCTGCTGCGGCTGGCAACTCCGGACGATCCTTCCTTCGAGTTGCATTTGCCCGCCGGCAGCGCGGAAAGATTTTCCGCGGAAATCGCCGACATTCCCGCGGACAAATGGGTGAGCTGGAGAAGGCATCGCGTGGAAGCGGGCGAGACGCTGACCTCCATTGGAAAGAAATATCACGTAACGCCCGCGGCGATTGCAGCGGCCAACAATCTGGAGCACGGCGCGGCGCTGGGTGCCGGAGAGAAATTGATTATTCCGGCCACGCAGTCGCAGTCGGAGGTCAAGCGGCGGCTGGTGAGTTATCGCGTGCGGCGCGGCGACACGCTGCTGGGGATTGCAGATCGCTACAGCGTCAGTCCTGACGACGTGCGTAAGTGGAACCGCTTGAGATCGCATCACGTGAGTCGCGGCATGGTGCTGCGGATTTACACTTTGGGCGGAGCCCCGGAAGCGCGTCCGGCGCGCGCGCGGTCGAAATCGAAGAAGACGTCGCGGCCCGCGACCAATGTGGCGCAGGCCTCTCCCAAACCGGACGGGAAGAACTAAGCCGTTTATTTTCAGTCTGTTACGAGCTACCGATAGATCCGATCCCGCAGCTCGCTTATGCGTTAGATGAACGAGTGTGCCAGAAAGCGCGCGTCGCATATTGCGGAGCGTAGCAGAACGCTTGACAACGCTCGACGAGTGCGATAACAACGGCGCAGGCATTGGAGCGCGCATTTACTCCGGCCGCACAGCGTCCTGCCCCGGCACATCGGGGAGGATTCCCCCAGGGGAGGATGGAATGAACCTCGAGAAGGATAATTTCGAAGACGACAACGAGCTGTCAGGGCTGGAAGAAGACGACGAACTCGCTGGCGAAGTGGTGGAGAGCGAAGAGGAAGAGCTGATCATCGGGGAAGAGGAGCCGGTGACGGCGCCTGTTCCCGCTGCGAGACCGGCTCCCAAGCCAGCTGCAAAGAAGCCGGCGAAAAAAGGTCCCAAGAAGAGAGCAAAAGCAAAACCCAGGGCCAAAGCCAAACCAAAGAAAAAGACCGCCAAGAAGAAGCGGGCAAAGAGGAAGCCGGCAAAGAAGAAGAAAGGCAAGCGGCGCTAGCGGGACGGCCGGGGGCCAAGCCTCCTGGAAACAGTTTCGGTGACAAGGACTCCAGCGATGAGCTGGGGTTCTTTCTTTTATGCATGCCTTAAGTTCCGATTTGGACCGCTTGGCGGAGGCGCGCGGATTCCATAAGGGATTTCGCGGCCGTACAAAATGGGAATTGGCGCTTCCCTTGGATTTCGGAAGCAAGACCTGCTTGCCTGCAGGAACAAGTACCTCTAGGATAATGCCCGATGCTGTTGGCCACCGAGCAGATACGGCGGATGCGCGGCGGAGCGCAATCGCACTTGATGCGCTGCTCCGACGGCAACTATTACGTGGTCAAGTTCCAAAACAATCCGCAACACCGGCGGATTTTGGTGAACGAACTGCTGGGTACGAGGCTGGCGCGGCGGCTGGGGCTGCCGACCACGCCGGTGGCGATTGTCCACGTTAGCGAAGAATTGATTCGCCTCACGCCGGAACTTTCCATAGAGATGCCGCGCTCGCGCGTGCCATGCCAGGCGGGGCTGCAGTTCGGCTCGCGCTATCCGGGCGACCCGCGGCGATTGACGCTGCACGATTTTTTGCCGGACGAGCAGTTGCGGCAGGTGGAGAATGTGCACGAGTTTGCCGGCATGCTGGTTTTCGACAAGTGGACGTGCAACACGAACGGGCGGCAGGCGCTTTTTTTTCGTGAGGAACCGCGCCGTCCGCTTGCGCAGGGCAATGGCCACGAAGAAGCCGGCGAGGATCGAGACGGAAGCTACGAAGCCGTCATGATCGATCAGGGATTTTGCTTTAACGCCGGAGAATGGAATTACCCCGATGCGCCGCTGCGCGGGCTCTATGCGCGCAATCGCGTGTACGAAGGGGTGACCGGCATGGAGTCGTTCGCGCCGTGGACCGAGCGCGTGGAAAAGAGCGTCACGGAACGCGTGCTGGCTGAAGTCATCCGCGAAATTCCGCCGGAGTGGTACGAAGATGACTACGACGCAGTGATGCATCTGGTCGAACAGCTTTATCGGCGCAGGACGCGCGTGCCGGAGTTGCTGCTGGCCGCCAAGAACACCTCGCGGCAGCCGTTTCCGAATTGGCGATGACGCATGCCGCGATTGGGCGGCACTAGATTGAAAGGAGGCGAATCATGGTGGAAATAACCGAGACCGGGCCGCAGCCGCCGGAGCAGGCCCTGGCGTACCACATTCTGCGCTACGTGCCCAACCTGGTGCGCGACGAATGGGTGAATATCGGCGTGCTGGTCTTCAATCCCGAGACCGGAGAGCGGCGACTGCGCTTGATCGAGGAGCAGGACGAATATAGCCGCGTACGCCGCCTGCACCCGTGGGCGGACGAGGCACTGCTGCGGGCGCTGCGCGATGATCTCGAGAATCGCCTTGATTCCGGCGGCCGCACCAATGGCAGCCATGGATCCGAGATTCCCTGGCAAAAAGTTCTGAGCAAATGGGATGAAACTCTTTCCAACGCATTGCAAATCGCGCCGCAAAAAGGAGTGCTGGCCGATGACTTGGACGCCGAGGTGGAGCGGCTCTATGCCGATCATGTCGCCGTTCCGCGCAAGGTCGCGCGTCCCGGCCTTTCCGGCGGGCGCGCCGGCATCCGCTCTTATTGCGCGCAAGTCTTCAGGCAGGCGCGCATCTGGGATCGCCTGGAAAAGTCCGTGCGCGTGGCGGAATTCACGTTCCCAGGGGATCCCGCGCGGCTCGATTACAGTTATCGCCGCAACGGCACGCGCGGCTTCGTGCACACGCTTTCAGTGACGCGCGCGCCGCAGGACGCCAAGTCGCTGGCTTACAACGTGAAACATATTGCCGAGAAAGCGCGCTACCACACGGAATTCGCCGCCGTCACCGATGTTGCTCTGTCCCTCGAAAACGATCGCCACAGATTTGTTCTGGAGACCTTGCGCGAAGTCGGCGTCGAGCCCGTGCCTATGGAAGGCCTGGCCGTTTGGGTCGCCAAGCTGCGCCCGGGCCTGCGGCAGTAATGCGGGAATCGGTGAGCGAAACACACGCTGGCTCGCTCCCTTGGCCGCTCCTCAGCGCCCATCCGGCTGGCGTTCCTATGCTCCACAGCTTGACTCAAGTTGCGGCTCGCGCGGGCGGCTGCTAAAATTCATAATTCATCGCGAAACGGTCCTTCATCAGGTCCGGCCGCAAGTGTTCGATCAGCCTGGTTCCCATTGGCACTGAGACAGGTTCTGGCTCTCCGGAAGGGAGACTGCGCGTGGCAAAGTACGATGTGGCAATTATCGGCAGCGGACCGGGGGGCTACGTCGCCGCCATCCGCGCTGGGGAGCTGGGCCTCAAGACCGTTGTGGTCGAAAAAGACCCGTTCCTCGGCGGCACCTGCCTGCACGTGGGCTGCATCCCCACCAAAGTTTTGCTGCACCATGCCGAGGTTTACGATCATTTCAAGAACGCCGCGGAGCTGGGATTCGAGGTCAGCGGCCTCAAAATCAATTGGGGCAACGTGCTGGCCCGCAAGGACAAAATCGTCAAGAAGCACGCCAAGGGCATCGAGTTTCTTTTCAAGAAGAATAAGGTCGAGTGGGTGCAAGGGTGGGGCCGCTATGAAGGGCCCGGCCGCGTCAGCGTCGAAAAAGACGGCAAGAAGACGCAGATCGAAGCCTCCAACATCTTGCTGGTGAGCGGCTCGGAAGCGCGCGCGCTGCCGGGCATCGAGCCCGACCACAAGACGATCCTGACTAATCGCTCTATCCTGGAGCTGCCGGAAATCCCCAAGACGCTCATCGTCGTGGGCGCGGGCGCGGTCGGCGTGGAGTTTGCTTCCATCTACAATTCGTTTGGGACACAGGTGACCATTCTCGAGGCCTTGCCGCGCGTAGTCCCTGTAGAGGACGAAGAGATTTCCGCGGAGCTGGACAAAACCTTCCGCAAGAAGAATATCGGCATCTACACGCAAGCCATGGTCGAATCGGTGAAGAAGGACGCCAAGGGCGTCACCGTCACCTGCAAGGACAAGGACGGAAAGGCGCAGACTCTGCAGGCCGAGAAACTGCTGCTTGCCGTCGGCCGCAAGCCCATGACCGACAACTGCGGCCTGGAAAAGTCAAAAGCCAAAGTCGAGCGCGGCGCGGTGCACGTCGGCCCCTACATGGAGACAGCGGAAAAAGGCCTCTATGCCATCGGCGATATCGTTTTCGGGTTGCCGCTGCTAGCGCACGCGGCCATGATGGAAGGCATCGCTGCAGTGACGCATATTGCCGGAAAACCCGCGCCAGCCATCGTCAAAGAGCGCATACCCAACGCCACCTATTGCGAGCCGCAGATCGGCTCCATCGGGTTCACCGAAAAGCAGGCGCGCGAAGCGGGTTATTCGGTGAAGACCGGCAAATTCCCCTTCGTCGGCAACAGCAAGGCCACAATTCTTGGCAACCATGGCGGCTTCATCAAGGTGGTTTCCGAGGAAAAGTACGGAGAGGTGCTGGGTATCCACATTATCGGGCCGCTGGCCACGGAAATTTTGGCCGAAGCTGCCGCAGTGCTGCACCTGGAAGGCACCATCGACGATATGATGAGCATGATGCACGCGCATCCCACCGTGTGGGAAGGCATGGGCGACGCGTTCGCTTCCGTGCGCGGCTTGCAGATCAACGTTTAGTGATGACTTTTTGCCTCACCGTCGATCTCGGACTTATCGGTTACGCCGAAGCTTATGCGCTGCAAAAGCGCATCGTGGCGGCCCGCAAAGCCGGCGCTATCGAAGACGTCCTGCTGCTCTGCGAACATCCGCACGCGATCACGCAGGGACGCAATGGCAAGCGCGAACATCTGCTCGCTAGCGAAAATGTGCTGCGGCAGAAGAGCGTGGACTTTTTCGAGACCAGCCGCGGCGGCGACATCACCTATCACGGGCCGGGACAGCTTGTCGGCTATCCAATCCTGAACCTTGCGGCCATCCGGCGCGATGTGGTCTGGTATGTGCGTATGCTCGAAGAGGTGATGATCCGGGCCACGGCCGATTTCGAGGCCCGCGCGCATCGAGAGCCTGGCAAAACGGGCGTGTGGGTCGCGCCCGAAAAAAAATTAACACAGAGCTCGCAAACTGTGCCGAATCCACGGCGCGGAGAAGAGAGTGCGGAAAAATTGGGCGCCATCGGCGTGCACATCAGTCGCTGGGTCACATCGCACGGGTTTGCCTACAATGTTTCGACCGATTTGCGATTTTTCGATCTGATCGTTCCATGCGGGATCGCGGACAGGAAGGCGACTTCGCTGGAAAAGCTGTTGAGCCGCAAGGTCGATTGCCGGGAAGCTGCCGTCAGACTGACGAAGCACTTTGGAGAAGTTTTTGAGCTGAAAATGCAGCACACATCGCCGGAAGAATTGCTGGAAATGCTGCAACGGCGCGAGCAGCTTGCAGCAACAAGCGATGCAGCCGCGCAGCCAGAATTCCCTACGCCACTGGCGGCGAAAGTGCCGCAAACCATCGCCGGCTGAGAGCATAATGAGCAGCGCTGCCATCGGAGAAAGTATGAAGAAGGACCTGACGTGCCGGCAATATCTTGACCTGTACTACTACATGCGCCTAAACCGCGCGGTGGAAGACACCATGGTCAAGCTCTTTCGCCAAAACAAGATTGTTGGCGGGTTGTACTCCAGCCTGGGCCAGGAGGCCATCTCGGTCGGCAGCGCCTACGCGCTGGAGAAAAAAGACTGGCTCGCGCCCATGATACGCAACATCGGCGCGCTGCTCGTCAAGGGCGTGCCGCCGCGCGACGTGTTCATGCAGCACATGGCCAAATACGATTCGCCCACCAAGGGCAAGGACGGCACCAGCCACTTCGGCGACCTGGAAAATCTCCACATCGTCTCTCCCATCTCCATGCTCGGCGACCTGATTCCCGTGATGGCCGGCGTAGCCATCGCCGGCCGCTATCTCGGCCAGAAAATCGTGACCATGACCTGGATCGGCGATGGCGGCAGTTCCACCGGCGTCTTCCACGAAGGCCTGAATTTTGCGGCCACGCAAAAGGCGCCGTTCGTGCTCGTGCTGGAAAACAATCTCTGGGCGTACTCGACTCCGGTACGGCGCCAGGTGCCGCTCGAAAATCTCGCGGACCGCGCCAAAGCCTACGGCATTGCGAGCTATGTCGTGGATGGCAATGACGTTGTGGCGATGTACGAGACCGCGAAGGAAGCCATCGACCGCGCGCGCGCCGGCGAAGGGCCCATTCTGATCGAAGCCAAGAGCTTCCGCCGCATGGGCCACGCACAGCATGATCCCGCCGAGTATGTGCCCAAAGAGATGCGCGCCTACTGGGAGTCGCGCGATCCCATCCTGCTGTACGAAAAATTCCTCATGTCCGAAAAGCTGCTGGACGCCAAGGGCAAGAAAGAAATCGAGAACAAAATCGACGCGCTGCTCGAGAAAGAGCGTGACTTCGCCGAAAATTCCCCAATGCCACCCGCGGAGTTTGCCGCCGAGGGCGTCTATTGCACCGGCGACGATTGCCACAAGATTCAGCCCAAATGGGAACGCGACAAGCACGAAGTCATGCCGCCGCGCTCTAGCGTCTCCGCGGTGTGGACCGTCGAAGGATTTGGCGCCGGAAAAGGCTCGAGCGGGGCGATGGCGCCGATTCATTTTGGCGACACGCCCGCTGGCGTGGAAAAAACCGAAAACGAGGAGAAACTGGCGCCTAAATCCGCGCCGAAGACCATCGCGAAGAAGAAATCCGCCAAGCGCGCGGTGGTCGCAGCCGGTTCGCGAAAGGCCCGGAGGTAAACGTGGCCGACACCAACGGATCCAAAACGAACGGCGGCCCGGTAACCTTTCTGGAAGCCATCAAGCAAGCCATGTTCGAGGAGATGGAGCGCGACCCCGCCGTGGTGGTCATCGGCGAAGACGTCGGCGTCTACGGCGGCGCCTTCAAGACCAGCGAAGGCCTGCTCGAGCGCTTTGGCTGGGAGCGCGTGATCGACACGCCCATCAGCGAAAGCGCCATCATCGGCGCGGCTTGCGGTATGAGCTATCTCGGCCTGCGTCCCATCTGCGAGATGCAATTCATCGACTTCATCGCTTGCTGCTTCAACCAGCTCACTAATTTCGTCGCCAAGGGACATTATTTGTGGAACGCGCCCGCGCCCATCGTCGTGCGCGGCCCGTCGGGCGGCGGCGTCCACGGCGGACCGTTTCATTCCGCGAACCCGGAAATGTATTTCGTGCACACGCCCGGCCTCAAGGTCATTTATCCCTCGACTCCCTACGATGCCAAAGGTTTACTCAAAGCCGCAGTGCGCGATAATAATCCCGTGCTCTTCTTCGAACACAAATTCCTCTACCGCCGCATCAAGGAAGAGCTGCCTGCTGAGGACTACACCGTGCCCATCGGCAAGGCCGCGGTGCGCCGCGAAGGCCGCCACCTCACAATTCTTTCTTACGCCGCCATGATGCATACATCGCTCGAAGCCGCCGATGCCCTCGCCAAGGAAGGCATCGAAGCCGAAGTCATCGACCTGCGCACCCTGCTGCCCCTCGACGAGGAAACCATTTTGCAGTCGGTGAAGAAAACCAACAAAGTCCTGGTCGTCCACGAAGACACCAAGACCGGCGGCATCGCCGGCGAAATCGCCGCCATTCTCTGCGAAAAGGCCTTCGGCGACCTTGACGGCCCGCTCATGCGCGTTACTTCGCTCGATACGCCCGTGCCGTACGCGCCGACACTGGAAGAATATTTTCTGCCCAACGCGCAGAAGGTTTTTAATGCCGGGAAGGAGTTGGCTCGGTATTAAGTCTTGGTGGCACAGCCAATTTTGGCTGTGCTCTTCGATTGAGCAGGTTAGAGGAGAAAGCACATGGCAGTTGACATCGTAATGCCCCAAATGGGCGAGAGCATTTTTGAAGGCACCATCACCAAGTGGCTCAAGAAGCCCGGGGACAAGGTCGAGCGCGACGAGCCGCTGTTCGAGATTTCGACCGACAAGGTCGACGCGGAAATTCCCTCCCCCTCCGCCGGCGTGCTAAAGGAGATTAAGGTCGGTGAAGGCAAGACCGTGCCGATTCAGACAGTGGTCGGCGTGATTGACGCCGCCGGCGATGGCGCGGCCAAAGCTGCCGCTCCCGCTTCGGCATCTGCACCGAAAGCCGCGGAACCGGCGAAAGCCCCTGCTCCCGCGCCTGCCGCGAAACCCCAAATTGTGCCGCCGGCGGCGCAAGCCGCAAAGCCTGCCACCCCGGCGCCTGCTCCCGCTGCTGCTTCCGGACCAGGTCCTGCGCCGTCGCGTGCCGCCCGGGAGCGCATCCATAGCTCGCCGCTCGTTCGCCGCATGGCTAAGGAACACGGCATCGACCTTGCTTCCATTCCCGGCACTGGCGCCGGCGGCCGCATCAGCAAGCAGGACATCGAAGCCTACCTCGCGGGAGGCGCCCAGCCGTCAGCCGAAGCAGCCGAGCCCGCAGCCGCAGGATTCGCACCAACTGCGCCGGCTCCGCAACCCCCCGCAGCTCCGCCCCCACCGCCACCGGGCGTTTCCGGCGGCCAAGTGCACGTGGCCTTCGAGTCCGCCGTGCCGCGCGAAAAAATGTACTTCGGCAACTACGAAGTGCAGCCCATGAGCATCATGCGCCAGCGCATCGCCGAGCACATGATCGCCTCCAAGCACGTGTCGCCGCACGTTTACTCCGTCGACGAAGTCGACATGACCACGGTCGCCGCGCTGCGCGCCAAGTCCAAGGACGAATTCGAGAAGCGCTACGAGACCAAGCTGACCTTCATGCCCTTCTTCATCAAAGCCGCGGTCGCCGGCCTGCGCGCTTTCCCCACCATGAATGCCTCGCTCGACGGCACGAACGTCATCCTTCACAAGGAAATCAATATCGGCATCGCCGTAGCCCTCGATTGGGGGTTGATCGTTCCCGTCATCAAGAACGCCGACGAAAAAAATCTTCTCGGCATCCAGCGCAACCTCAACGATCTCGCCGAGCGCGCGCGCACCAAGAAGCTGAAGCCGGACGAAGTTCAGGAAGGCACATTCTCCATCACCAATCCCGGAGTGTTCGGCGGGCTCTTCGGCTTGCCGGTAATCAGCCAGCCCAACGTCGGGATTCTCGGCCTCGGCGCTATCGAAAAACGGCCGGTGGTGATCAACGACTCCATCGCCATTCGCTCGATGTGCTATGTGACGCTGAGCTACGACCACCGTGTGGTCGACGGCGCCATCGCCCATCAGTTCCTGCACAAGGTCAAGGAAACGCTGGAAAACTGGAGCGAGCCGGTCCTCTAACCGCAACTCTGCCAAGCTCGTCGCGCAAACGCCTTTCGGCTCAGGCAGCGCCCGTTGTCTGTGGAGTCCCGCAGGCGACCTAAATCTCTTTTTTGGGTTAAAAAGTCGGTTTTCGCTGGCCTGGAGATACCGGTTTGTGTATTATCCTGATGGGTAAAATCGCGCCCAATCTTCTCGGTACCCTTGATCTAGCGTTCTATCACTCTGCGAATACCAACAAAGTTCAGAACCAATGTCGGGTAAACCTCTTCGTCCCAAGGGCTTGCGGCCTCTTTCGAGACTACTTGTTTCTGCCACTCTATTAGAATCAACAACTTGCAGCCTCTTTTGCGGCTTGCTGCAAAGTTAAGTCTATTATCGATAGTGACTTACAGCCTCTTTGGCAAAAACACCGGGGTGGGAGTGCGCCCTGTTTTCGCCACCTCAATCCTTTGCCCGCAGGTCCGTTCCCTGGAACTCGGAAGATTTTTCTAATGTTGCCCGCCCTGGAGGTACGTTCCTCTCCGGCGAACCGTCAAGACCGAATAAGTATACTTGCATTTGTATTTACTTATGGAATATAGTTCGGCTCCTTTCTGAGTGGGGCAAAGGAAAACCCCGCGCAACAAGGAGCGACCATGCGCATGAAAACGGAAGACCGCTGGCATTGCACCAATCCCGCTTGCGGATGCGAGGTGCTGGTCGAGCGTAGTGGAAGGGTGGAAGGGAATAATCCCCGCTGCTCGTGCGGCGTGGCGATGAAAAAGAGATACGCATCGCCGGTGCTCACCAATCTCGACTTTCTTCGCCTGCAAGAAACGCCTACGGTCACCGCTCGCGAGGAGTAGACGGTGCGCGGCTATCTCCTCGGTTTCTTGCCGCATGGTTCGCGAAGATCACTGGCGGCCCGAGGTCAATTTCTTAATACCTTCGCAGGGCTCGGGCTCTGTGTGGTGTTGTCACTGCTCGCGTTGGGCGGTTATCTGATCCACGAACAATTCGATAATCCGGTCCAGGCCCAGCCCGTGGGATTGATCTTTGCCGCGCTGCTGATCTCCACGGCAATCACGTTGTTATATTGCCTGCTGCATCCGTCGACGAAAGTACGCCACCGCGTCGCCACCTGGCCGGCCGCATCTTCCTGGGAACAGAAAACGGTTGTGGTTGCTAGAGGCAATACGGGGATGCAGATCGAGGGCCGGAACGACCTGCCATTGCACGGCCGCTACGTGGACCGCGCGCGCATCCGCATTCGCCGCTGACGCGCTTTACGCGCGAGGAATCGCCGGGAAGTAGCGCTCCTCGAGAATCTGCCGGTGATGCACTTCGTGCCCAGCCACAATGAACGCCAGCGCGCGCACGCTGACTTCGTTCTTGTTGGCCACGCCGCGACGCTGCCAGGCTTCTTTCTGCAGCGACTTGAAGAGCGCGATGGTGGCCGCACGCACCAGCCCGAACTCCTCGGCCAAGTCCACAAGTGTGCGCTCCGCGAAGTTCCCTCCACGCACGTAGTCATCCTGCTCGAAACCGGAAAGCGGCGTTTGGTCGCCGCGCGCAATCCGCAAAGCGCGGTAAGCGAAAATGCGCTCGGAATCGCTTACGTGACCGAGCACTTCCTTCACGGTCCACTTGTCTGGCGCGTAGCGGAAATTGCCGTCGCGTTCGCTGCGCGCCGCAAATAGCTGCGCCATCTGCAGCCTCTGGGCTTCAAGGATGCCCACAATGTCGCTGCCTTTAACTTTGGAAATATAGGTTTCGTAGAATGGTGCGTATTCGCCCGGTCCGGGTCTGCTTGCTGCGGCTCTTTTCGGTTCCATGTGCTTAGTATAGCGCCGCTGCCCTATGTGAATTCAATGTCCTGCCGAACGCGCCCCTCCCAAAACCAAGCCACGAAGCGTACAGGCAAGACTACGAGGTAGGGGCTTGCGGTGCGCCGATCTGCTCCTGGACGGCGCGACGGAACTCCTGCGGGTGGGCGATCATCAGGAACGGCTCCGGCGTGCCCCCAGTGCCCCGCACGATGACCGAGCCATACCCCAGCATTCTGCCCGCAGCGGTTTCCTCCACCCCGATGCTCTCGACGCGTGAAAGCATCAAGTCCAGCGTGCGCCGGCTGGTCATGCCCGTTTTGATCAACACGCGCCGATTGGTCACTGCCATCTCCGTAGCGTTGCGCTTGGCGACTCCATAGCTGATCGTAATGATGGCCGCCGCTAGCAGGATGGCACCGGCAATGGCCATCATCTTGGGGCTGATCGTGGAATTGCCGACCACGAGCCCGGCGGAGTCTCGCGCGGCGATGGCCTCCACCAACAGCGCGACGCCCGGCACCAGCAGCACCAAGCCGCCGAACACGGGACCGAGCAGCACCAACCAGTGATGCCGGGTTCGATATTGCAGTATTTCTCCCGGCACGAGATTTCTATCGACGTAGCCCATTTCCATCTCTCCGAGCGCTTCGGACTTAAATTCCACTTTGTTTCCAGAAGCTGCGCGAATCATACTTGATGGCCGTCCACAGTCAAAATGTTGGATGCGCTGCGAGCAAAGGCGGAACCCGGAGACTGGCGCGGGGAAAAGATACAAACGGAGCGCTCATTGGAAGCAACAGGCCAAAGCATTCGAGTCGCATTTCAGGGCGAAGCCGGCGCCTTCAGCGAAGCGGCCGCCGTGCAGTTGCTGGGCGAAGAAATTGTTACCGTGCCTCGCCCCACATTTGACGCTACGTTTCGCGCCATCCCCGAAGGCGCCGCCGACGCCCTGCTGGTCCCCGTAGAGAACTCGCTGGCCGGCTCAGTGGTACGTGTCTACGATTTGCTTTTGGAGAGCGAACTCGTCATCAGCGCGGAAACGATTCTGCCCATCGAGATGAATCTGATTGCCTGCCCAGGCGCCTTGCTTAGTGACATTCGCTCCATCTCTTCCCACCCCATGGCGCTGGCGCAATGCGAGCGCTTCTTCAGCCAACATCCGCACATCCAGCGAATTCCCGCAGAAGATACCGCCGGAAGCGTGCGCGAAGCGCTGGCCCGTGGCGACAAAACTCATGCCGCGATTGCCGGCATACGCGCCGCGGTTCGCTATCGCGGCGAGATCATTGCCGAGAGAATTCAGGACAACACGGAAAACTTTACGCGTTTCGTATTGCTGCAACCCGCGAAGGCAGCAGGCACTCCCGTTTTGGAAGCCCGCAAAATGTCGATTGCCATGCGCCTCGCGCATCGCCCTGGCTCGCTGCTCTCATCGCTCGAGCCGTTCGCGCGCAATGGCGTGAACCTTTTAAAGATCGAGAGCCGTCCGATTCACGGCCGCCCGTGGGAATATCAGTTCTTTATCGATGTGGAAGCGGATAGCGTCGCCCGACTCGAACAAGCTCTGCGCGAAGTGCGCGAAGCCGCCCACGAAGTCCGCGTTCTGGGCTTGTATCCCGCGGCGCAAAATCGCTGCTGAAATGCGAAGAGGCCGGCGCACACACCGGCCTCTCCTTATTTCATCGCTTCTTTGCTTCACTACCTCATTACTTCAGCAGTAGCTGCAAGCTTCTTCGCCCATCATAGCGCCATTGCCATTTCGGCCGGTGACGTCGTCGCTGATACGGCGTAGGCGGCGTCCGAGGCGCTCTGCGAGTTGGTGCCGCGCGCGCCACAGGCGCGCCTTCAGCGTGTTTTCCGTCACGCCGAGTTTTTTCGCGGCTTCGCCGGTGGAGTAGCCTTCCATCTCCCGCAGCACAAAAGCGGTGCGCAGCAGCGGCGAGAGCTCATCTAGATTTTCGCTGATGATCTCGCGCAGCTCCGTCCCGGCAAACACTTGCTCGGGATTCGGGCCTTTGGCGGCGAAGCGTTCGGTTGCCGGCAATTCGTCCTCGCGGGGCGCCTCGTCCAGCGAGACGGCGGGCCGCGCTTTCGCGCTGCGCCTACGCATCAGCGCTGCGTTGATCACGATGCGCGTCAGCCAGGTGGAGAATTGCGAGCGGCCTTCAAACCGCTTCAAGTTGCGGTATGCGGAGAGCAAACCGTCCTGCAAGGCGTCTTCCGCATCCTCGGCATTGCCGAGCACGCGCAGAGCGGTCTGGAACAGCGGGCGGTGATAGCGGCGGAACAGCGTCTCCACCGCTTGCGAATCGCCACGCTGGCCGGCGCGGATCAGCTTATCTTCATTGAATTGCAATCCCACTGCCACTTGCGTTGCCATTTGGTTCCCCCATTTACTTCAAGACCGTTTAGGCGCGCGGCGCGCGCCCTTATCTCAATGCACCGGCACGTTACCGGATTGTTTGCTGGGCTTCTTCAGCAGCAAAAGCACCGGAAGCACCGCGAAGAGCACGACGCCCAGCATTTTGAAATTGTCGATAAACGCGAGCATGGCTGCTTGCCTCTGCACTGTGCCGTAAATCATCTGCTGCGCCTGAGTGGCGGCGTGAGCAAGGCTGGAGCCCGCGGACACAAGCTTCATCTGTGTGCCATTCAGCGTGTTGTGGTACGCCGCGCTGAACGTGTTCACGTGGTCGGCCAAACGCGCCTGGTGCACCTGCGTGCGCCGCGCCAGCATCGTTGTGACGGTGGCGATCCCCACGCTGGCGCCGATATTGCGCGCCAGGTTGATGATGCCGGTACCCATGTTGGTTTTTTCCCGCGGCACGTACGCGAACGCGGAGACGTTGATGGGAATAAACAAGAATGCCAAGCCAAGCCCCTGCAACATGCGCGCCCGCACTGCGTGACCATAGTCCAGTTGCAGATCCCAGCCAGCCATCACGAAAAGAGAGGAAGCCACGACAATGCAACCAAATCCAATCAGCAATCTGGTGTCTACTTTCGACACCAAGAAGCCCACGACCGGCATCATGCACATAATCACCGCGCCACCCGGCGACAGCGCCAGTCCCGCGAGTTCGGCCGTATAGCCCATCATTTGCTGCAAGAATTGTGGGATCAGCACGGTGCTGGCATACATCACGAAGCCAAGGAAAAACATGGCGGTTGTGGCGATCGCGAAATTGCGATTCTTCAGCATGCGTAAATCGACCACGGGTTCCTTCTGCCGCAGCTCCCAGAAAATCCCGGCCACGATGCCGATGATCATCAGCACGAAAAAGACCCGGATGAAGTCGGACGACAGCCAATCGTCGCGCTGCCCCTTGTCCAAAATAATTTGCATGCTGCCCAGACCCAGGCTGATCAAGCCGATGCCGATGTAATCGATGCGGAAGCCGCTCTTGATGCTCGCTCGCTTCATGTATGGCGGGTCGCTGATTAGCACGGAGGTCAGCAGGAGCGAGATGATTCCCACCGGCACGTTGATGTAGAAAATCCAGCGCCACGAAAAGTTGTCGGTGATCCAGCCGCCGAGCCACGGGCCAATGGTGGGCGCGACAACCACCGCGATCCCGTACACCGCGAAAGCCATGCCCCGCTTTTCCAGCGAAAACGTATCATTCAAGATGGCCTGTTCGCTGGGCTGCAACCCTCCGCCCCCCGCGCCCTGCAAAATGCGGAAAAGCACTAGCACGCCGAGGCTGGGCGCCAAACCACACAAGAACGAACTGACCGTGAACACCGCTACGCAAGACATGTAAAAGCGCTTGCGGCCAACTAAGGATGAGAGCCATCCGGATAGCGGAAGCACGATGGCGTTGGACACCAGGTAGGACGTCAGCACCCAGGTGGATTCATCCGCACCCGCCGACAAATTGCCGGAGATATGCGGCAGCGCCACATTGGCGATGGAGGTGTCCAGCACCTCCATGAACGTCGCCAGTGTCACGGTTATCGCGATCACCCAGGGATTGATATTCCCTTCGGGCGTCCGCAATCTGGCTAAGATCCTGTTCAACATGGCCGCTGTTCTCGCTCCTACTGTTAGTACGCTCGAACCTCTCGCTTTATTCCGCCTGCGCTCCCCTTCGTCCCGCCGTTATTGGGTGATGATGGTCGCATCCACATTCATTCCCGGCCGCAGAATCGCTTTCTCTTGCGGGATCGGATCGAGCACGATCTTCACCGGAATGCGTTGCACCACCTTGACGTAATTGCCGGTGGCGTTTTCCGGCGGCAGCAAACTCAGCACGGCGCCGGTCGCTCCGGCAATGGAATCGAGGTGCCCTGGGAACGTTTTTCCGTAAGTGTCCACGTGTACGTAGGCCTTCTGTCCCGCGCGCATTTTGCGAAGCTGTGTTTCCTTGAAATTGGCAGTGACCCACACATCCTGCAGAGGCACAACCACGAGCAAACCCTGGCCCTGCTGCACGATTTGGCCGGGCTCGACCTGTTTGTGCGTAGCCACGCCATTTACCGGCGCGATAACCTCGGTGTAGCTCAGATTTAATTCCGCCGCTGCCAAGACCGCGCGAGCTTGCTGCACCTTGGCGATTTTTCCCTGCGAGTCGGAGGCGCGCATGCTGATCTGCCGCACATCCGCAAGCGCCGCGGAGACACCGGCTTTGGCCTGCTCAACGCGCGCACCGGCCGCTAGCAACTGCGCTCTGGCGATATCAACCGCGCGCCGCGCCTGCGCCAATTTCTCCTGATCGGCCCTCAACGCGCTGGCGGTGGCGTCGGCGTTGGCTTTCGCGGCGTCGTACTGCTGCTTGGAAATTTCGCCCTTGTCGAGCAGCGGCTTATAGCGCGCCAAATCCGCCTGCGCCAATTCAGCATTGGCTTTGCTCTTCTCGATGTTGGCCTGTGCCCAAGCAAGGTCGGACGTGCGCGCCTGGTCATAAGTGACTTGCGCGCGTTCGAGATCAGCTACCGCACCAGCCAATTGCGCGTCCGCGCTGGAAGTGCCGCTGGCGACATTCTCACGGGTGCGAGGTACATCCACTCCGGCGGAGACCGCTTCACTCTCCGCGAGCGCCAGCGCGGCCTTGGCTTGGTCCAGGCTGGCCTGATAGTCGCGAGGATCAATCCTCACAAGCACCTGGCCGGCTTTCACCGGCTCATTGTCCGTGACCAAAACTTCTGCAACGCGGCCATAGATTTTCGAAGCAATGGGCGTGATGTGCCCGTCGACCTGCGCATCGTCGGTGGTTTCACGATTGTGGTAGTAAACGAAGAGTCCGATCACCACAGCGAGCAACACCAAGCCGCCGACCGCGAGCAAGCGCCGCACTTTGGGGCTCTTTAACCCCTTTGGCGGCTCCTCCAGGAAAATCTCCTCCGGAGCCGCTTTGACCCTCGCCGCATTTTCCAAGCCGACTTCGATCTCAACGCTCATCGTCTCCTCGTTTACTTCGCGTAAACCTTTTCCATCTGACCGATGGAGCGCGCCAAATCGGCACGCGCCTGATTGAAGCGGTAGAGTGCGGCAATCTGGTTATCGTTGGCGCGGGCCAAAGAATCCTGCGCTTGAATGACTTCAATGTTGTTGGCCACGCCGGCGTTGAAGCGGTCGCGCGCCTGGTCGACTTCTTCCTTGGAAAGCTGCACGCCAAGATTGGCGACGCGCACCTGGTTTCGCGCGGAATCGAGATTGATCAGCGCGGTTTTTACGTCGAGCGCAATCTGGTTGCGCAAATCGGCTTGCTGCTGGCGCAACTTCTGAATGTCCAGGTCAGCGCGAATCGTTTCAGCGCGAATGCGCCCACCGGTAAACAGCGGGACACTGACGGAGCCCGCGTAGGTGTAGGTGGGGATCACCGAGGAGGGCTCGGTGCCGAATTGCGCCCAGTTTCCGCTAAAGCGCACCGAGGGCAGGCGCAACGCGAACGCCGCCTTTTTCTGATTTTCCGCGGCGCGCATCTGCTCCTGCAGCGATTTCCATTCATGCCGCGCGGACAAACCTTCTTCGATGCTGGTTTCCACGTCGGGCTGCGGCGTGTCAAAGAAACTCAGCGAATCGCCAAGCTCGACCTGTTGCCGAGGATCGAGATTCAGGAGACGGCTCAACGCGAACAGCGAGGTTTCACGCGCGGCCTGCGCTTCCAGCAGGCGCTGATTTTCGTTTTGCAGCTCGACATTGGCGCGGAGCGTGTCAATTCCCGTTCCCACACCTTCCTTCTGCAAGTCCGCGGCCTGGTTGTAGAGCGCCTGAGCCAGGTCTACGCGTGATTGTGACGCCTGGACATCTGCCATCGAACGCAGCGTCCCGATATACTGCGACACCACCAACAGAATGACCTGCTCGCGAGTGGAAAGGCTTTCCGCTTTGCTGGCGTTCGCCGCATGGTGCGAAGCCTGATAGCGCCTGAACAACGTGAGATCGAAGAGGGGTCCATTAAACGAAGGACCTGCGGAAAAGATGGAGTAGGGTCCGACGTGGCCGGGGAATCCGGGAAAGATCCGGGTGCCACCAAATTGCGCCAGGATGTTTACGCGCTGCCATTCCTCGCTGACGCCCAGTTGCGCTTGCGGCAAGAGCTCGGACAACGCGATCTTCTGGTCTTGCTCGCTTTGTGCGGCAGTGAGGACCGCGATTTGCGCGGTGGTATTTTGCTTCAGCGCGAGGGCCACGGCCTGATCGAGCGTCAAGCGCATTACGCCGGTGGGTGCCTCCGCAGGCAGCGGACTTTGCTGCTGCGCCCGGCCCTGCGCCGGCGTTAGCCCGGGAGTGATCAGCAGGCTGAAAAGTGCTATATAAAAAATAATGTGCGAGCCCCTGTCTTTCTTGTGATGTTGCTCGTTACTCTTTTCGGCCTCTCCGGTGATTTCTTTGACTGTCGCTTGGTTCAGGCATCCCTCCGCCACCAAACGTCCACCTTGCCGGTGGATTTCCTTAAGGAGCGTCTTCCCGGCGGCATCAATAAAGCTGACGCCACAAAGGTCAACGTTGAACTTTTCCGTGGGGGAAGCTCCACGCAATTCGCGCCAGCACTGCTCTAGGGTGGAGACAGATTCTCCAGCTAACCGCCCCTCCACTGTCAGGAGCACCTTATAGCGCTTCTTCTGTGTGGTGATTCTAAGCATCAGTTGATTTCATTGCAGATGTGTTTGATGCACTTCGTTCGCCATGGGCTTCATATCCTTCATAATCTGATAAGCATAGTACATTCAATGACTTAACGGTAGGTTGTACCTTAGAGAGCCTCTGATGTTGTGCCCATATAGCATCACATTACCGATATATCGACATCTATCGATGCCTATATATGGTCACAACCATCCTGATGGCTCACTGGGTTAGAGATGGATAATGCGCACAAGGTCGGCAGGTGGCTGCCAAATGAGCAGGGACACGTCGCCGCGACGCTGCTGGGATTGGGGAGATTGCGAGGCCCCGAGACCTGGCGTTAACCTTGCGCCAAAGCGATTAAAACAAAGCGGCTGGCGCCAGCCTTAGCGGCGAACGGCGATAGCTTGCAGCTCAAAATGACCGCCGCGCAGGAGCGAGGCTACTCCAATAAACTCGCGCGCGGGCAGGTCCTTGGTAGTGAAGTAGGTGCGGTAGATACCGTTAAATTTGTCGAAAAGAGAGAGGTCGGTGCAGGCAATTTGCACGTACACCAAGTCGTCCATGGTCATACCGGCCTGCTCGAGCGTGGCCCTGATTTGGTCAAGCAGGATCTTGATTTCGTCGGTGATCTCGGCCGGCGGCTTGCCCGATTTATCGAGGCCGATGCGCCCCGCGAGGTAAAGCGTATTGCCGGTCAGGATGCCGCCACTGAACGGCAATTGCGGGTTATCTTCGGGAAGGCGGATGGCCCGGCGGCTGGTCTGCGCGGGCGCCTGGGAAAATGCGCCGCGAACGGTAAGCAATCCCGCAGCGGCAAGCGCCAGAAATACGAAACCTGCCCTTCGATTCAGCACGGCCTTGCTGTTGCTTTGCATCGTGTCCTCCGTCGTTTCCGGTGTCGTGCCGGTTTAGCGAGGGCGCGAGTTTATTCCGGGCTGGGTTGGGATGCAAGCAAGACGGTCAGGGGGATACCGCGTTCGGCCGCGCGGGAGATTTTTCCGGAGTTCCTTTGCGCGGGGCGGCGCCGGAGATTTCGGCGACAATCTTTTCGGTTCTCGCTTTGCTTACGGCGCAATTGCGGTCGTAAATGCGGCACTGCGCCAGAGTGAAATTGCATCCGCAGGTGCAGCCCTCGGCATTGAATTTGTGGAGAGCGGCCTGCTTTTGCTGCGCAGTGAGCCTGGAAAGATCCACGCCGGGAAGCTCGCTGGCGCGATCGGCGTGCGCGAGGAAAATTTGACCGGTGTCTTCAAAGGTTTCCACGCGGGCATCGATGGGCAAGCCCAGCAGGGCGCGGATTTCTGTCTCATAGAGGGCGGGGTCGCGCAAACCTTCATGCTTCTGTACCACGCGACCTTGCGCGTCCAAGACAAACGACGTGGGCAGCGCGGCAATGCCGCCGTATTGGATGCGCACCTCCGGGGAGGACATAGCGACGGGATAGTTGATGTGCGTTTTGGCGACGACTTGCTTGATCATTGCGGCGTCATCGTCGTCCACCGTCAGTCCAATTATCTGCAGTTGATCTCTATATTTCTGTTGTAAGGCAACCAGATCGGGGATCTCCGCGCGGCACGGACCACACCACGTGGCCCAGAAATTCAGCAGAACGACTTTCCCGCGGGCGGCTGCCAGATCCAACGGCTTCCCGTCGAGCGCGTCTAACTTGAACTCTGGCGCGGCATCGGGGTTGCGCACAAACCGAATGACTTTCTCCGCTTGCGGCGACTTGGCGGACGCTCCCCATGCAGCCGGGAAAACTGCTCCTGCGGCGAGGCAGAGGCCGACAAGCAACGGCAATCGCGAGCGTCTCGTGTAGCAATTGAGGTTCATCACGCGTCCAGCTTTTAGGAGAACACAAACGCGAGCCTGGTGCCAAGCAGCAGGTCTCCGTCTGTTCCCTGCCGGGTGAACAACGGCACCTAGGATGCTGAACTCTTGCGCAATCCTTCCGGGGAGCCCTGCGCATAAGCGGGATGACCTGCAGGAGCGCGGTGCGGCAGTTCGCGTTCGAGCTTGCGCAGCCATTTCAGCTCGGTCTGAAATTGCTCAATCATGAGCGTCACCATCCACACCGCCTCATGATGCGGATGGCCGACCTCCTTCAAAATCGCACGCAATGTCTCTTTCTCGCGTACCAGCTCTTGTTCAACGAACTTGCGCCGGTGTCGAAGCTGCCTTTGGAAAACGCCCGGGCGAGCGAGCCAGGAAAGCGCGATCCAGGTGGGAAAAGCGGGATGATCCCGGTGAGTAGTCCAGTCTTCGCGCTCCAGAGCATCGGCGGTTGCGGCGCGGCCGCGCGGCGTGGTCTCGAAGACGATGCGCTCTGGGCCGGAAGCAGGCTCGCTGCTCTGCGTTTTGCGAATGAAGCCGGCGGCGGCGAGCTTTTCCAGCGAATAGTAGACCTGCGGACGAGAAATCTCCGCCCAATCGCGGATGCAGCGGCGCTCCAGCTCCAGATTGGCTTCGTAGCCGTGCATGGGGCGTTCCGCCAGAAGGCTCAGCAACACTAGATCCGGACTGGTTAATTGTTTCTTCTGGCGCATAGCTATCTTGCTTGAATCGCGCTCTGCGTTTTCCTTTCTAAGCGCTTGCGGTTGCGGCTCCAATACCACCATCGGCACTGTTCAACGGGAAGCTGCGGGTCCCGCGCCTGGGCCACGGCAGCGCGAAAAACGTCCAGGCAGCAGATGTCCTGGTGCTGCGGCGTAACGCGGCAAAGCGATTCATACATGTGCTCGGGATTGCGCCGGGCGAGTTGCGGGACGCTACGCACGCCCAGAATTTCAAAATCGCGCAGCATAGCGGGCCCGACAGAGATCAAATCCGAGGGTTTGCGAGAATCGGAGGGCATAAACAATCTCCTTGACATTGGAATAGGGGCAAATCTACACTCTCCTAGTCTAATTTAGACTACCAAACGAAAGCAAGAGGAAAACGCAAATGCACACCGCCTGTTCCGTCATGGGCACTGTCTTAGTCGCACTTCTCGGTTTGCAGCAGCTTAATCATTTGGAGGAAAAGAAAGCCATGGACATGAACGTGAAACGCATAACCCCGGTCCTGTTTGTAAAGGAAATTGAGCCGGTTTTGCCGTTCTGGGTGGAGAAGCTCGGCTATACAAAAACGATCGAAGTTCCGCAGGGGAACAAATTAGGATTTGTAGCCTTGCAAAAGGGAAACACGGAGGTCATGTACCAGAGCTACGCAAGCGTGGCGGAGGACATGCCGCTGATTTCGGACATTCGCAAAGGGCCAACGTTTTTGTATATCGAGGTGGACAACCTAGACGCGGTTCTCGACGCGCTGAAGAATTCGAAGATCGTTCAACTGGAGCGAACCGCGTTTTACGGCATGCGCGAAGTCGGTTTCCAGGAGCCGGGCGGGCACTACGTCACTTTCGCGCAGCCGGTAGCCGCCGCGCAGCACTGAAGATTGCCAAAGAAGTGCCTATTCGGCGGCCAACGCCGCAAGCTGATCTGGCTCCGCTGACGCTACTCTTCGTGGTCGAGCGGCTTGCCGTCGGGGCCGACCTGGACCTCTGATTTCTTGCCGTTCTTTTGTACTTGGGCTTCGTAGGCGACGAGCTTGTCTTTCTTGGTGATGGTTTCAACCTTGACGAGCTTGCCTTCGCCCGCTTTTGCCTGCAGCCCAGCCTTTACTTCCGCAGGCAGCGCATCCATTACAACTTCTTCTTCCACTTCGACTATCGCGCCAGTGGTGTCGATCAGTATGTCTTTGGTGTGCCCGTTCACAATCATTTCCGCTTCGTAGTAGGTCTGCCCTTTTTCGCTTTCCTTTGAAAAGCCCTTGACCGTGGCGCCGGCGCTTTGCGCAGCGACGGTCTTCTCCACCGCGGGCGGAAGATCAGAACGCTTGATTTTCTTTTCCTGCGCGCCAGCTGAAACTGCAAATAGAAGGCCGGCGATGAGAATGATAGTGCTGCTGTTTTTAGTGTTCACGGGTCGACTCCTTTATAAGTCTCAATTGCTTTGGCATCTCAGACAAACAGTATCGTCGGGCAGGGATAAACAGAAGATAAACGAAGAACTTGCATCTAAACGTGTAACCTCTGCCTTGGAGCCGCGGTACTATGACGCGCTTCCTTAAATAGCATCCGCGTGTAGAAACGTTTTGCGGCGTGGGGCGTCTTTACCTATAGATATCTAGGAGAGAGGTGTCGGCCACACCGACACGAAGGAGAGGCATGGGCCAAGGGAAGAGCGACGTTTTGTCGGGAACGCTGGCTTTGCTGGTGCTGAAGACGCTAGCGCGAGGGGCCATGCACGGGTACGGCATCACGCTACATATACAGCGCGTTTCCAATGAAATGCTGCGCGTGGAGGAAGGATCTTTGTACCCGGCTCTGCACCGCATGGAGCAGGACGGGTGGATTCGCGCGGAGTGGGGAGTCTCGGAGAACAATCGGCGGGCCCGGTATTACGAATTGACGGCAAAGGGGCGGAAGCAGTTGGCTCAGGAAGAAAAGAACTGGGAGCAACTGACGCAGGCGGTCGCGAGCGTTTTGCAGTTCGTGTAGGGGAGAAGGCATGTCGCTGTTGTCGCGTTTGCGAGGGCTGCTGCGGATCAAAAAGCTGGAACGAGAGCTAGATGAAGAACTGCGGGCGCACATGGAGATGCGCGCCGAGGATAACAGGGCAGCGGGTATGACGCCGGAAGAGGCGCGGTACGACGCACGGAGGCGATTTGGGAATGCAACGCTGATGAAAGAGGACGCGCGGGAGATGGACATCGTGAAGTGGATGGAAACGGCAGGACAGAATCTGCGGTACGCGATGCGGATGCTGCGCCGCAGCCCCGGGTTCACGGCGGTGGCAATTTTAACGCTGGCGCTGGGGATTGGCGCGAACGTGGCGACGTTTACGGTGGTGCATGCGGTCCTGCTGAATCCATTGCCATACCCGCATCCGGAGCAACTGGTGCGCGTGTATGACGACCTGCGCGGATCGAACACCCACGACGTTGGGATATCGGTGCCGGAGTTCTGGGACCTGCGGGACAAGTCCGGCGTGTTCCAGGGGATTTCGGCGGCGTGGCCCGTGGATGCGAACTTGACCGGAGGGGAGCACCCGGATCGCGTGGAGTTTCTGGGGACGAGCACAAATTATTTCACGCTACTGGGAGTGAGGGCGCAACTGGGTCGGGTGTATACGGTGGAGGATTCGCAACCCGGGTTCACCGACGGAATTACCATCAGCGATGGATTCTGGCGCCGCATGTTTGGCGGAGACCCTAATGTGCTGGGCAAGAAAATTCGGTTGGACCGCGATTTGTACACGATTATCGGAGTGCTGCCGCCGGGATTCCGGCATCCGGGACGTTCTCTTGGTGGCAGCGAGGTGGAAGTCTTCGCGGCAGCGGGATTCAGCGCCGCACCGTTTCCAGTGCCGCCGCAGCGGGCGTTTCGCATGATGCCGGGAGCGATCGCGCGGTTGAAGCCCGGGCTGACCGTGGCCCAGGCGCAAGCGCGGCTGGATGCGTTCACGGCGCAACTGAGCCGAGAGTTTCCGGCGGAGTATTCACCGGCGGCAAACTGGGGAGTACGGCTGGTGCAGGTGCAAGACGACTTGGTGGGGAAGGTCCGGACGGAACTACTGGTGCTTTTTGGCGCTGTGGGCTGCGTGCTCCTGATTGCGTGCGTGAACCTGGCAAATTTGTTGCTTGCGCGTTCGGCCAGCCGCCAGAGAGAAATCGCGATACGCCAGGCCTTGGGAGCGGGGCACGGTCGTTTGATTGGGCAACTCCTTACGGAAAGTATTTTGCTGGCGACGATTTCCGGCGTGGTGGCGCTGATGACGGTAGTAGTGCTGAAGAATTGGCTGCTGCGGCTGGCGCCAGCGGATCTGCCCAGACTGAATGAGGTGAGCCTGAGCCCGGGAGTGTTGCTGTTTGCATTTGCGGTGTCGATTGTGACCGGAGTGATTTTTGGCCTGGCGCCGGCACTCCAAACGGTGCGGCCGAAGCAGGTGACAAACTTACGCGAGGGCAGCCGCGGGTCGGGTTCGAGCAAGCATCAGATGAAGATTTCGCGAACGCTGGTGGCCTCGGAGATCGCGCTTTCGCTGGTGCTGCTGATTGGGGCGGGGCTGCTGTTACGCAGCTTCTGGCATTTGATCGATGTACAGCCTGGTTTTGATCCCCACCACGTGGTGACCGCAAAAATCTGGCTGGCGGTTCCGAACGACCCCGCGGAAGACAATTACCGAACGAACGAGAAGCGCGCGGCATTTCACCAAGAGGTGCTGCGGCGCATCCGCGGCCTCGCAGGTGTGGAAGACGCCGCGGTGGGCGGCCCGAATAGCTTGCCGATGGGCTCGGCGCATTTTCAACTGCGCTTCACGATTGAAAGCCTGGCGGCGGATTCGGAACGCGCGCCTGTGGCGGAGATCGCCGGAGTAAGCCCGAATTATTTCTCGATGTTAAAGACGCCGCTGTTACGAGGGCGACCTTTCAGTGAGGCAGATGATTCCAAAGGGCAGCGCGTGGCGCTGGTGAACGAAACGCTGGCGCGAAAATATTGGCCGATAGGCGAAGCCGTGGGACAGCACATCCTGTTCACGGGATTGCGCCCGCAGAGCCCAAACACCCAGTGGATCACCATTGTGGGGGTGGTGGGCGACATCAAGTCCGACGGACTGGATGCGGCGACAGCGCCGCGCATCTACCTGCCCGTGAACCAATCGCCGAATTACGGCATGGTGGTGTATCTGCGGACGAATGCCGATCCGGGGACGCTGGGCGACACCGTTCGGCGAGAAGTGCAGTCGATTGATCCGAGTATCCCGGTGTTTGGGGTGCGCACGATGGATGAGGTGGTGGCGAAATATCTGGAACAGCGGCGGTTTGCGCTGGAGTTGCTGGGAGTTTTCGCGGGCGTGGCGCTGCTGCTGGCGTCGATTGGGATCTATGGGGTGATGGCGTACACGTTCAGTCAGCGGACGAATGAGATTGGCATTCGCATGGCGATGGGAGCGCAGCGCGGCGACATTCTGAAGATTGCCGTGGGCGAAGGCGCGCTGATTGTGGCGTTCGGCTTAGCAGCGGGCTTGGCGGGGTCGTTGGCGCTGACGCGATTTTTGCAGACGATGCTGTTTGATGTGAAGCCGACGGACCCGATTACGTTCCTGGGGATTTCCGCATTGCTGACGGCGGTGGCGTTAGCGGCGTGTTTTGTTCCGGCACGGAGGGCCACGCGGGTGGATCCGCTGATTGCGCTAAGACATGAATGAGAGCGGCGCGCGTTTTTAGTTGCCTCGCACGATCGTGAATTGGCCGTAGCGCTGCACCTTATCGTCGTCGGGTAGCGACGCTAGTGTTTGTTTGACTGGATCGATCAACCAAAGGCTTTTTTCCTGCACGCACGAGTTTTCTTCAGGCTCCTCTTCACCTTGCATAAAAAAGGGAGAAGCTCTCAGAACGACCTGGCCTTGCGGCGAAAATCCGAGAGGTTCAATGACTACGGCGCAATTCTTGCCCGCGCGCTTGCTGAAAGCCTCCGGAATGAACTGCGTGTCCGACATAATGCCGTGGTCAGCATCGAATAACCGGGCGAAACTTTCTCCTACATCAGAACCCCACTGAAAGGCACCCTGCGCAAACAGCAGAGTGCGTCCATCGGGCGACCAATCGACGATGCTGATGCTGTTCCCAAGAGCTTCTGGTGATGGCTCGACGACGAGCACTTGGCGAAATTGCTGATCTTTGCCAGCGACAAAAAGACGAGAGGTGTTGGCGCACTCCCAGTCTGATGCAGTGTCGGATTTAGACGCGACAGCTTCCCCTTCTGCGTATGCCTTGTGACGGGAGCCCGATGAAATGAAGGCCGGCGTCCGAACGAGTTGCGAGCCCAGCAGCTTGCCGGTCGCTTGTTCATAGCAGCTCGCAAAAGCGGTCTCGGAAATCTTCAGCCTGGACGGAAGTCGCTCGACTTGCGCCGATGTCGCAACACAACAAAGAAGAATGGCAACCAAACAGTGGATTCGGTGTCGCACGCTAATCGTACGAAGTATGGTCCCCGTTTTCGCGGCGGTCAATTGTTGCGAATGGCCGACAGGCGGCCAACCGGAGCAAATTGCAGGTTTAAACACATAAGGTCTACATCGGTACTGGCGGTCTATGGCTTAGCACAGGGCGGATGAATAGTCTTCGCAACGCAGAGGGTCGGGTGCCGGGCGTCTCTCCTGTAAGTTGCTAAGAATAAACTAGTTACAGAGAGGCTCGAGAGAAGTTTGCGCCTGTCGGCAACTGCCCTGGATGTCTGGGGGATCAAACTTGAAACGGAACAAATTGTTGCGAGGCATTGCCATCGTCAGCATCGCGGCGCTTGTTGGTTGCCTATCACCGGTGCAGGCACAGGAGCGCGACGGGGAACTGAAGCTGCTGCGTGGCGCGGCAGAGGAAGGCGATAGCGCGGCGCAGTTCACGCTGGCAAATCACTACTATCGCGGCCTAGGCGTGCAGCAGGATTACGAAAAGGCGCTGGCGCTGTACGGCAAAGCGGCGGACCAAGGACTTGCGGCTGCAGAAAACCGTTTAGGGATGATGTACGAGCGGGGGGTGGGCGTGCCGCAGTCGTATGGGCGGGCGATGACTTCCTACCGGAAAGCCGCGGCGCAAGGAAACCCTCTGGCGCAGTACAACCTCGGCATGCTGTACGAGACCGGCAAAGGCGGGCGGCTGGATTACGCGCAGGCGCTGGAATGGTTTCGCAAAGCCGCGGGGCAAGGCGAGCCGGATGCGGAAGAAGAGGTCGGTTACTTTTACCAGCGCGGATTCTTAGGGGCGCGGGATTACGAAAAGGCACGGGAGTGGTACAAGCGCGCCGCGGAACACGGATGCTCGAACGCGCAGAACCAGCTCGGTTACATGGCGCAGTTGGGGCTGGGCGAGGAACAAGACTACGTGCAGGCGCTGGACTGGTATTACAAAGCGGCGGCGCAAGGGAATCCTAACGCGCAGGAAAATATCGGTTATTTGTATCAGCATGGGCTGGGCGTGGAAACAGATTATGCGCAGGCGGAAACCTGGTATTACAAAGCGGCTGGGCAAGGAAACTCGAATGCGGAAAATCAGCTTGGCTACATGAATCAGTACGGGCTGGGGATTCCGCCGGATTTTGCGCAGGCGCTGGCGTGGTATCGCATGGCCGCGGACCAGGGTAACAAGACGGCGATTGAAAATTTGAAGGCACTATCGGAACGGCTTCAGGGGGTAGACGCGGAGCTGTGGCAGGCAGCAAACGCAGCGGCTCAGGAGGCAGCGAAGGCACAGGCAGCCCGCCGCGTTCGGATCGCGAATCTGCAGCGGCAGATTGTCGATCTGGAAATGGATGCGCGGCTCGAGGACAGCTTGGCGGAGCCGGGCGTCGCTGCGGTAAATGCTCCAGCGATGGGCGCGGTGAAGTTGCGCAAGGAAGCAGACACGTACCGCGCGGAAGCTGCGCGTTTGCGAGCGGAGCTGCCGGGATTGGATGTTCTTGCGGCGTCGAGCGCGCCGGCGCAATAGAAGGAGTTACTCGAATTGCTTGCGGAAGGCGGCGAATTGCTGCTTCAGATCCGCAATATCCATGCGCAATTCGGCCACTTCTGACTCCAAACGAGAAAGTCTCTCAGCGCTTTCTCGGCCGGTGACCGCGGGCACTTCGTGCACACCAGACGAGCTAACGGGCTCCACATCTCCTGACAACAGATGGACGTAGCGGGATTCTTTTGTGCCGGGCTGCCTGGCGAGCACCTTGACCAGAGGCGGTTGGCGGTTCATCAGACGCTGAAGCGCGGATTGCACTTCACCCAAGTCATCAAAGTTATGCATGCGCTCGGCGCGGCTGCGCAGCTCGCCAGGGGTCTGCGGGCCGCGAAGCAGCAGCTCGCAGAAGATGGAGGCTTCACGGCGATCGAAGTTGAAGGCCTCCTGCAGGCGATGTTCGTACTTGGTGACGCGGCTATCCGCCGCGCTGACGGAGCGCGCCAGGGAATTGTCGTGCAGAACGCGTAAAGCGCTACGAACGGAGTCTTCATCCACATTCATGACCGGATCGCGGTTGGATTTTTGGTTGCACGCGTTGACCAGCGCGTTGAGGGAAAGCGGATAGTAATCCGGAGTGGTGATTTCTTTTTCCAAAAGAGCGGCGAGAACTCTGGCTTCGACTTCATTCAGGACGGGATTCACAGACTGAAATCATACCGGAAGCGTGGGGTACGCCCAAGCAGAGTAAGAATGGCGCTGAATCGTCAAGTGATGTTTCGCAGCAACTATCTTTGCAGTTTTTCGACAGGTCTGGGCGAAAGCGTCTCGCGCAGAACAGTTAGAACATCAGAGATGCGGAACGGCTTCTGCAATTGCCGAATGTGGCCGCCGCTGCCGTTGTCTTCGACGAGATCTCCGGTCATGAAGATCACTTCCGGCTTTGCGGTGCTGCGCGAGGAGGCAACGATTTGCAGCGCAGCTTCGCGGCCGCTCGGCCCCGCACCGCCCCCGGAGAGATTCACATCACACAGAATCAAGTCGTAAGCGCTATTGCTCACCAATTCCAGCGCTTCGCGGGAATTTGCCGCGCAATCGACACGCATGCCGTGAGCGGAGAGGCCTTCTTCGAGCAACATCCGGATGCTTTCCTCGTCGTCCAGAATGAGAATGGAGCGGCCCCTCAGAATATCCCCCGCCGGAGCCGCCGGCTCGGCAGACAATGCTCCGCCATCAAGCGGCGTACCGAACAGTTCGCGCGGGGCAACCGGCAAATACACGGTGAAAGCCGAGCCGCCAGCCGGCAGCGTTTCGACATCGATGGAACCGCCGTGCTCTCGAACGATGGACATGCAAATACTTAAGCCAAGACCGGTGCCGCCGCCGGGACGCTTGGTGGTGTAAAAGGGATCGAAAAGTCTTGGAAGGGCTTCCTGCGCGACTCCCACGCCATCGTCCTGAACGGTGACCGAAATGTGCCCGCCGATGCGTCCGATGCGAATCTGAATGCGCCCAGTCTCGCGAACTTCGCGAATGGCGTGCTCGGCGTTGCTGATGAGGTTTAAGAAAACTTGAATCAACTGATTCGCGTCGCCGATGACCGCGGGCAAATCGGATTGCGGCTGAAAATCAACGCTAACATTGTTGCGGCGAAGCGAATGATCCTGGAGCTGGAGGGTGCGCTCGATCAGACTGTTAACGTCCAGCGCCCTCTTTTGCGGCGCGGCCGGCCGCGAAAACTCGAGCAGGTTTTGAACAATGCGCGCGGCGCGACGGGCCTGGCGATGGGTTAGCTCGAGCTGGCGCTTGGTGTTTTCCTGGACGCCTTCGCTGTCGCGCAGAAGCTCCGTAACGCCGAGAATGGCGGTCAAGGGATTGTTCAGCTCGTGCGCGACGCCGGCGAGCATCTGGCCCATGGCGGCAAGTTTTTCGGCCTGGATAAGCTGCTCCTCCAGGCGCTTGAGCTCCGTGACGTCGCGGCCGGAAATCACCACACCATCGATCTTGCCGGTTTCATTGAAAAGAGGACTGAAATGGCAGCGCAGCCGGCGCCACTCGCCTTGCTTGTTGCGGACGCGGACTTCCAGTGAGGCAAATGTTTGCCGGCCACCTACAAGTTCCGCGAAAAGGGCAAGCAGAGCGGGACGGTCTTCCAGGTGCGTGCGGCCGCCAAGCTCCCAATCCTGGGTTTCTTCGGGCTCGTAGCCGAGGATGTCTCTCACCCGTGGGCTGACAAAGGTGTAATAGCCGGCGGTATCCACAACGAAGATCAGGTCTGGGAAACTGTCGATTAGGCGGCGCGCAAATTCCTGCTGTTGGTAAAGGCGGCGCTCCATCTCGCGGCGCTCGGTAATATCCATTAGAGCGCCGTGATAGCGAACAACGCGGCCTTTAGTGTCGCGCACGGCGCCGGCGGTATTCAGGCAGACGAGCGGCCGGCCATCCTTGCGCGTGAGCGTAATTTCGCGCCCCTGGACCGTGGGTTGACTATCCACTTCCTGGCGAAGGGCGCGGCGCTGCCCTTCATCAGGAAGCAAATCGGCGAACGTGCGCGACAGCAGCTCTTCCTTGGAGTCGTATCCGAGCATGCGCGCCAGCGCCGGGTTGACGTCGAGGAGGCGGTCGTCGGGTGTGGCGATGTAAATGCCTTCCTGCAGCGATTCAAATAGCTCGGTAAAGCGCGCTTCGTTCTTGCGCAGAGCTGTAATATCGCGCGCGAGGACGGTGATGCCGTGAACGTCATTGCCGCGAAGCATGGCGTGCGCCACGCAGTCGAAATAGTTGATCGAATTGCGGCCCTTGAGGCGAACTTGAACGATGCCGGTCCAGACGCGACGCTCGAGGAAACGAGGCATTGCGTTCTTGGCGAGTTCGCCGCCGTCGCCGGTTCCCTCTTCGACGAATTCGCTCAAAGGGCGCCCGATGATTTGAGGAAAGGAAGCGCCAACGAGGTCCGCGAAGCTGCGATTGGCGGCACGAATCTGGCCATCAAGCGAGATCGCGAGGAGGATATCGTCGAAGGAATCGATGAGGTCGCGATAGCCTTGCTGGGAGCGCGAGATGACCTCGAAAAGCTGGTCGAGCTGCTTTTCGTTGGGAGCAACAGCGTCGCGCTGTTCGATGCCGCGAACCAGGCCGCGCAGCTCAGAAATTTCCTGCGTACGTTTCCACGCGTACAGCCCGAAAAGGACAACGAGGAGAACCAGGCCGATGGGCAGAGCCTCAAAACGGTGAGCGAGGGTGCGGATGGTATCCCAGGACACCACGGCGAACACAATGGAGAGAACGAGCAGCAAGAAAAAAGTGAGACGCCAGAGCTCGCTTTGGCGCCGCTCGAATTGCTCGAGACGCTCGGAGACAGCCGCGGGGCCGCCGGCGCCCGGCGATGAGCGCTTGGACGGGTCGGAGGCACTTTTCTTGCTTTGGCTCATGGATTTCTTGGTGGCCGGCCAATGGCCGGACGACTACACACTAGCTAATATTGTAGGAACGGTTCTCACCAACCAGCAATACAAGCAATCCAGTGGAGTTCCTTACGGATACCTATAAGTAGCGCACAAAACGAAACCGGCGTCCCCAAGAACTCTCAGGGACGCCGGGAATGCATTTATCGGCGGAGTTGGGCCGCGGGTTAAGCCGGACTTAGCCTTCGGCGGCGGCGTCGGCTTCCGTGTCTTTCTGCAGGAAGTCGAGCGCGGCGGCTTCTTCGGCGGTAAGCTCGGCGGCTTCGGGAATGTCCTCGACCGGAGCAGGAGCGGGCATTTCCGTCAGCAACTGAATGCTGCGGTAGTGCTCGAGACCCGTGCCAGCGGGAATGAGACGGCCCATGATGACGTTTTCCTTGAGGCCGCGGAGGTAGTCGACCTTGCCGGCAACCGCTGCTTCCGTGAGGACGCGGGTGGTCTCCTGGAAGCTCGCGGCGGAGATGAACGAGTCGGTCGAGAGCGACGCCTTGGTGATACCGAGGAGCAGCGGGCGCCCCGTTGCCGGGCGGCCACCGTCAGCGATCACGCGATCGTTCTCTTCGCGGAAGCGGAACTTGTCCACCTGCTCCTCGAGGAGGAATTGCGTATCGCCCACGTCTTCAACCTTGACCCAGCGCATCATCTGCCGGGAGATGGTCTCGATGTGCTTGTCGTTGATGTTCACGCCCTGGAGGCGGTAAACCTCTTGAATGGCGTTCACCAAGTAGGATTGCGTGAACTTCTCTCCGAGGACGGCTAGCAAATCGTGCAGGTTCAGCGGGCCATCGATCAAGGCCTCACCGGCCTTGACGTGATCGCCTTCCTGCACGTTGATGTGCACGCCTCGCGGAATCGAGTATTCCTTGGTGGTCTTGCGGTCTTCGCTTTCGACATAGATTTTGCGCATGCCCTTGGCGATTTCGCCGTAGCGGACCACGCCATCAATTTCGCTGATGACCGCGGGATCCTTGGGTTTGCGCGTCTCGAAAAGCTCCACGACGCGCGGGAGACCTCCGGTGATGTCCTTGGTCTTGGTGGTCTCGCGCGGTATTTTCGCGAGCACGTCGCCGGCTTGCACCTCGTCGCCATCCCTGACCATCAAGTGGGCGCGGGAAGGCATGAGGTACTTCTTGCGGACCTTGCCCGCGGAATCGCGGACAAGAATCGCAGGCTGATGCTTTTCGTCGCCGGGCGGCAGTGTAACAACGTCTTGCGAGAGGCCGGTAACTTCGTCCACCTGCTCTTCGATGGTCAAACCGGGCCGCAGGTCGTCGAACTTCACGGAGCCGGCGGTTTCGGTGAGGATGGAGAAGGTAAACGGATCCCATTCGGCAAGAATCTGGCCGTGCGTGACACTCTCCCCTTCGGTGACGCGGAGGCGTGCGCCGTAGACAACGTGGTAGCGCTCCTTTTCGCGGCCTTTCTCATCGACGATGGCGATGAGGCCCGCGCGGTTCATGGCGATGGCGGTACCGCCGCGGCCCTGAACGTACTTGAGGTCCACGAACTTGATGACGCCATGGTTGCGCGCCTCGAGAGTGGAACGCTCGGAAACGCGCGTGGCCGTTCCGCCGATGTGGAACGTACGCATGGTGAGCTGTGTGCCGGGCTCGCCGATGGACTGCGCGGCGATGACGCCGACAGCTTCTCCGAGTTCGACCATGCGGCCGGAGGCGAGGTTGCGGCCGTAGCAGAGCGCGCAAACGCCGCGTCGAGACTCGCAGGTGAGCACGGAACGAATGCGCACGCGCTCGATACCTGCGGCCTGCACGGAGTTGGCAAGCTCTTCTGTGATTTCCTGGTTTACGTCGACAATCACGTGGCCCTCGAAGTCCTTAATCTTGTCGAGAGAAACGCGCCCGACGATGCGGTCGCGCAGCGGCTCGACTTCGACACCGGCTTCGATAATCGGCTCGACGTAAATGCCGTCGGTGGTGCCGCAATCACGCTCGTTGATGATGACGTCTTGCGCCACGTCCACGAGGCGGCGGGTCAGGTAGCCGGAGTCGGCGGTTTTTAGCGCCGTATCCGCCAAGCCCTTGCGCGCGCCGTGCGTGGAGATGAAGTACTCCAAAACGTTGAGACCCTCGCGGAAGTTAGACGTGATGGGGGTTTCCATAACCTCGCCGGAAGGCTTGGCCATCAGGCCGCGCATGCCGGAGAGCTGGCGGATCTGCTGTTTCGATCCGCGCGCGCCGGAGTCCGCCATGACGTAGACCGGGTTGATGTTGCCCTCTTTATCCTGGCTCTCCAGGGCTTTGAACATTTCGTCGGCGACTTTTTCAGTGACGTCGCCCCAGAGGGAGATGATCTTGTTGTAGCGCTCGCCGTGCGTGATGGCGCCGTCCAGGTACTGCTGCTGAACCTTAACGACTTCTTTCTCGGCAGCCTCCACGAGCTTGCTCTTATCTCCCGGGATAACCATGTCGTCGATGCCGATGGAGATGCCGGAGCGCGTGGCGTAGGTGAAGCCTAGCTCCTTCATCTGATCAAGCAGGACGACTGTGCCTTCGAGTCCGAAGCGCAAGTAGGCGTAGTAGACAAGCTGCTGGACGCCCTTTTTCTTGAGCAGGCCGTTCACGTACGGGAAGTTTTCCGGCAGGTGCGTATTGAAAATGACGCGCCCGACGGTGGTCTGGATGAACTGGCGCTCCATCTTGACGGGAACAGTGTGCGTGACGTCCTGATCGTCATACGCAGTGGTGAGGTCGATGACTTCGCCGGTGTAGCGCAGACGAATCGGCGTGAGCAGCTCGACTTCGCCGGCTTCGAGCGCGAGAACAACTTCATCGGCGGCGCCGAAGACGCGCCCTTCGCCCTTTGCGCCGGGCTTGGCCTTGGTCAGGTAGTAGATGCCGAGAACCATGTCCTGCGACGGCACCGCAAGGGGCAAGCCGTGGGCAGGAGACAGGATGTTGCGCGAGCTGAGCATCAGCACCGATGCCTCAACTTGCGATTCCGGAGACAGCGGGATGTGCACGGCCATCTGGTCGCCGTCAAAGTCCGCGTTGAATGCGGTGCAGACGAGCGGATGGATGCGAATGGCTTTGCCTTCGACGAGCACCGGCTCGAAGGCTTGAATGCCGAGGCGGTGCAGGGTGGGAGCGCGGTTCAACAGCACGGGATGTTCGCGAATGACGTCTTCGAGAATGTCCCAAACCACCGGCTCTTGCTGCTCGACCATTTCCTTGGCTTGCTTGATGGTCGTGCAGTGACCTTGCGCTTCGAGCTTGTGGTAGATGAACGGCTTGAAGAGCTCGAGCGCCATCTTCTTCGGCAGACCGCACTGATTGAGTTTCAGCTCGGGACCAACGACGATGACGGAGCGGCCGGAGTAGTCCACGCGCTTGCCGAGCAGGTTCTGGCGGAAGCGGCCCTGCTTGCCCTTGAGCGTGTCGGATAGAGATTTGAGCGGGCGGTTGTTGGTGCCGCGAAGAACGCGACCGCGGCGACCGTTGTCGAACAGCGCGTCGACGGCTTCCTGCAGCATGCGCTTTTCGTTGCGCACGATGACGTCGGGAGCGCGCAGCTCCATGAGCTTCTTCAAGCGGTTGTTGCGGTTGATAACGCGGCGATACAGGTCGTTGAGATCGGACGTGGCGAAGCGGCCGCCGTCCAGAGGCACCAGCGGGCGCAACTCGGGCGGAAGCACCGGGATCACATCAAGAATCATCCATTCGGGCTTGTTGCCGCTCTTGCGGAAGGCTTCCAACACCTTGAGGCGCTTGGCGAACTTGATCCGCTTCTGCAGCGAGGGGTCGGCCTTCATTTTTTCGCGCAGCTCTTCGGAGAGTTTGTCGACTTCGACGCGGCGGAGAAGCTCCTTGATGGCTTCCGCGCCCATCTTGGCGACGAACTGGCCGGGGTATTCCTGCGTGAGTTTGCGGTATTCCTCTTCAGGCAGAACCTGGCGCTCGCGCAAGACGGCGACTTCATTGGGGTCGACGACAACGAACGCTTCGAAGTAGAGAATGCGCTCGAGGTCGCGCATGGAAATGTCCAGCAAGTAGCCGATGCGGCTGGGCAGGCCCTTGAAGAACCACACGTGCGAGCAGGGTGAAGCCAGCTCGATGTGGCCGAGGCGCTCGCGGCGGACTTTGCTGAGGGTGACTTCCACACCGCACTTGTCGCAAATCACGCCGCGGTGCTTCATGCGCTTGTACTTGCCGCAGAGGCACTCCCAGTCGGTGACGGGGCCAAAAATTTTGGCGCAGAAGAGGCCGTCGCGTTCCGGTTTGAAGGTGCGGTAATTGATGGTCTCCGGCTTGGTGACTTCGCCGTGAGACCACGAGCGAATTTTTTCGGGACTCGCCAAGCTGATGCGAATGGAATCGAAATCTGCAATCAAACTGGCGCGATCATAAGGGCTGCTGCGATACAAGGTTGTTTCCTCCCTCCCCGGCTTTCGCCGGGGCCGCGTCCCGGTAGCGCTTGCTGTGCTACCGAAGACGGCTGAGAACCCATTACAAAAAATCCTGCGAATCAGGAACGTTGCCGAAAGGGCGCAGCATGCTGCGCCCCTACGGGCGATTGTTTCTAGTCGGCTGCTTTCTCCGCTGGCTTTTGCCGCTTCATCAATTCGACATCGAGACAGAGCGACTGCAATTCGCGAACGAGCACGTTGAACGATTCCGGCACGCCCGGCTCGATGCCCGGCTCGCCCTTGACGATGGCCTCGTAGATTTTCGCGCGGCCATAAACGTCGTCGGACTTTGCCGTGAGCAATTCCTGCAGGATGTGCGCGGCACCGTAAGCTTCGAGCGCCCACACTTCCATTTCACCGAAGCGCTGCCCGCCGAACTGCGCTTTGCCGCCCAGCGGCTGCTGGGTGATGAGCGAGTACGGGCCGATGGAGCGCGCGTGAATCTTATCGTCGACAAGGTGCGACAGCTTGAGCATGTAGATGTAGCCCACCGTTACAGGCTGGTCGAACTGATCTCCGGTCATGCCGTCGAACAGGTTGATCTTGCCGGCGTGCGGCAGGCCCGCGACTTCGAGCAAGTGACGGATTTCCGCCTCGCGCGCGCCGTCGAATACCGGCGTGGCGAACGGAATGCCGTCGCGGAACCCTTCGGCGACTTCCAGCAAGTCATCGTCGCTCAGCTTCGAGAGCATCTTCCAGATCGCGGTGTCCGCAAAAACTTCGCGGAACCAGCGGCGCAGGGCTTCAGCTCGTACTTCCTTGCTCAGCAAACGCTTCAGGCTGTTGCCCAGCTCCTTAGCGGCCCAGCCGAGGTGCGTTTCCAAAATCTGCCCGACGTTCATACGCGACGGAACGCCGAGTGGGTTCAGAACGATCTCGACGGGGGTGCCATCGGGAAGATACGGCATGTCTTCCTGCGGCACGATACGCGCAATGACGCCCTTGTTGCCGTGGCGGCCGGCCATCTTGTCGCCGATGGAGAGCTTGCGCTTCATGGCGATATAGACCTTGACCAGCTTGATCACGCCCGGAGGCAATTCGTCGCCCTTCTTGAGCTTCTCCTTGCGCTCTTCGGTGATCTTGCGCAGCACGTCGATCTGCCGCGAGGTCATCTCCTCGATCTCTTCGATCTTCTCGATGAGCAGCGGATCCTTTTCGTTGAGCTTCAGGCGTTTGAGGTTGCGCGTGGAGATCTTCTCGATGATGTCGCGTGTGAGCTCGATGCCCTTGGTCAGCAGGCGCTTGTTGGTCTTCTCGTCGTGCAAGTCGGCTTGCAGGACCTTGCCGCCGAGGAGATCGGTCAGACGCTTGAGGCGCTCGTCGGTCAGAATGCGGATTTCGTCCGCGAGGTTTTTCTCCAGCTTGAAGACCTGCGTAGCTTCAATGGCCTTGTGGCGCTCGTCCTTTTCTCCGCCCTTGCGGGTGAAGATTTTCACGTCAACGATGGTACCCTCAATGCCCGGCGGGCAGTAGAGCGAAGCATCGCGAACGTCGCCGGCCTTTTCGCCGAAGATGGCGCGCAGCAGCTTTTCTTCCGGCGTGAGCGTGGTCTCGCCCTTCGGCGTGACTTTGCCGACGAGGATGTCGCCGGGCTTCACGACCGCGCCGATGCGGATGACGCCGCTCTCGTCCAGGTTGCGGAGGAACGATTCGCTGATGTTGGGAATGTCGCGAGTGACTTCCTCCGGGCCGAGCTTGGTGTCGCGTGCTTCGATTTCGTACTCCTCGATGTGAATCGAGGTGTAGTAGTCGTCCTTGACCAGCTTTTCGCTGACCAGGATGGCGTCTTCGAAGTTGTAGCCGCGC